>Ga0302140_10000242_pt1 | contig 66671 bp, 57 predicted proteins | sample I_Bog_E1_1_FD_202095 | JGI IMG/M metagenome (GOLD analysis project Ga0302140, IMG submission 202095) | Peat permafrost microbial communities from Stordalen Mire near Abisko, Sweden - I_Bog_E1_1 | ecosystem: Environmental > Terrestrial > Soil > Wetlands > Peat | place: Sweden: Abisko, Stordalen... | reverse complement strand
ATGAAAGGCACGCGGCAAGCCTCCTCGCTACGATATGCAAGAAGGCTAAACCGGAATCAATCGCGTTGCAATATTATTTAGGAATCAATCTACTAGTAATTGAAGAGCAGGCGGTCGCTCACCAACGACGAATCCCTTGGGCGCCGTCATTCTGAGCGGAGCGCAGCGCAGTCGAAGAATCTGCAGTTGTTCTTGTCTCTGCTCTTTCTAGCTTCCGCATCGGCGGTCACTCTCCCGGAATGCCGTGAATGCGCGAACCAGCGATTTTGTCGGTAGTGGTGGTTTAGCGCTGAGACGCCACTATCCGAATGGAAAAGTGGCGAAATTGTTTATGCAGGACAACTCCCAAAACAACCATTGACACTGCAGCCATCACCAGAGCAGCGCTCAAAGATAACAACAGGTGTCTTCCTCCCAGCCCAACTAATCCTTCGAGGAATCCGACAAGGATTACAGCAGGGCCACCATAGAGCATGTGTCGCCAGAAATATGCCCACCAAATGCACATTACGCGCCTAAAGGTATATTCAAGGTACACAGGTTCCGAAGCAATTGAAGGCGACGCAAGATCGCTCATGGTCGTGCTCTCCCATCCATTGAGATCAAATGTTCAAACTTCCAAAATCGGTTGGCTAAACCGGCGTACATTGCGGGTGTAAAGGCGCAGGGTGCTGTGGATACTGGCGAGATTATAAAACCCGGAACGCAGGGCTCGTAGAGTCTCATCATCCTATGCTTCGGCTTACGAGCGGCCCAGTTATGGGCGGTTGGTGGACAACTCGGAAGTAATGCCAATTCAAAACACCCAAGAATAACTGCAGATCCTTCACGGCGTTCAGGATGACAGCGTTCGGAGGGGACGGGGAGTTTGATATCGGTGTCGAGGATGGTTTAGCGCGCGTTCGTTCTATGCCAAAACTTGACCTACCGAGTGTGGCAAGGTTTTGGCATAGGTTTATCGCTTGTGTGGCTTGGTCGGCTTTTCAGTTTCGACGTGACCGGATTGGGCAAGACCTACATTGCGGGGCGGACGGGCTTCTTATGCCCGGGGTCGATCTCAGCGGCTTGCATGTCGGATTGGCGGTCCATCCATTCGTCGAGGCGTGAGCGCTTGAAACGCCAGCGGTTGCCAAGCTTGAACGCCGGCACAAATCCTTCAGAGGCATATTTATAGAGGGTGTCGGACGAAATACCTAGATAATCGGAGGCCTGGCGAATGTCCATTACCTCGCGAATTTCAGGAACTAGAAGGTTAGAGCGAGCCGCCGCATTGCGCATGATGCCCTCCGTGGTCTTACTCTCTGTGGGAGCCGGCAACTGCCGGTAGCTTTGTATATTGCGCGGTTTTATCCGGCATTTCAAGGGATTTCTGCCAAGTTTGTGGAAATTAATGTCGAGTATCATGCGCAATGGCAGAACTGGGTCGAATCAAATCTGGGAATTGGCATATTTTGGGTGCGACGACAGAGGGACACACAAGGGGTGGGACCGGTGCGTCAAATGGTTCGAAAAAAACATAAGCGGCCTAAGCCAACCGGACGGCGGCACATGGATTCGCACTCACGGGGATTCTCGTTCTATGGAGAAGAACGGCATCCTCGTTGAGGTCTGGCAATGGCTATTGGTTAGAGCTCACGGCAGCTTGGATCCTTAAAGGGTCTTACGCCACCAGACGGTTCTTTCCGTGCTCAGAAAGCGGGTCTTGTCGCCGCGAGAGAGGTAGAAGTCCATGACCTGGTTTTCGCTAAAGGCAGAGCAGTCGGGCCAACTGTCATCCTTATCCAAGTGGGTGGATTTCTGATGCATGTCTACCATTGTGATCTCGTCCGGAGTGCACTGCACGACCTGCTGCGCCTTCAAGGAAAATGCTGTCCCGGACGGAGGTGCCAGGGGCACCTGGTTGGCTATCTTTGTCAAAAGCAGAATGAAAACGAAAACGGCAGCCAGCATAGCTATTTTTTTCATTAATGGCACACACTTTCTCTAAAGAGCCGCCGAGCGGATAGATAAAAGCGCACCAATGCCTATTTGGTCCTTTGTCGTGCGCCATGTTGTGAAAGGCTCTTTCGTCCAGTGTAGAGCGCGAGGAGGTGCAAAACAAGCCCAAAAACTACGTGAGCAGGATCACATGGACCCTGCTCACGTTGGTGCATTCCTGTATGTGCTTAATTTTGTTGATCATCGCGGCGATGGAGGGTGGGTTTGTCGTCGGTGCTCGCGGTACTGTCGGTTGTTTGACTATTGGGATTGTTAGGATCGTTCGATCCGGTACTGGCGCGACGCAGGGATGGCTTCTTGTTGTCTTTGGAATCCGTCAACCGACGCTTGTTTTCAATGCGCGCCAGACGGGCTTTCACATCGTCGAATTCAGAGGTCGTAACCGTGTACTCGTCGCGGGCCGGCAGAATGCGGGCAATCTCCTCCTGAGAGTGGAGAATGCGGTCCGGAGTCTGGGGATGGTCGGCGAAAACCTTGGCCACGGCGCCGGGTTTGCGCTTCTCAAGTGCTTGAATCTTCTCGAAGAAGCTGATGAATGCCTGCGGATCGTACCCAGCCCGGTACATGTATTGCACGCCCAGATAGTCGGCCTGTGCCTCAAACTCGCGCGAAAAGTGCATAAAGGTGATGGGGACGCCGATCGAGGCTGCTTCGTAGATGCCGTACCCCGTCCAGCCACCGATAAAGATCAGCGGAATCGTGCCCAACTGCGCGTAATTCAACCGTGTCTGCTCGCGCACGGCATGGTGAGCGCAGACGTGGGCCGTTTCGTGAGCCATCACGCCTGCGAGTTCCGCTTCTTCGTCGGCATTGAGAATCAGCCCCGAATTCACATAGAAGAAGCCGCCGGGCAGCGCCATTGCGTTGATTTCGTCGGAATCGATGACCTTGATGGTGAACGGCACCTTGCAGTCGGAATTCTTGACGATGTTCTGGCCGATACGGTTCACATACTCGGTCACAACCGGATCATTGATGAACTTGGTGCTCTTCTCGATCTCCATGGAGTACATCTTGCCCATCTTGATCTCGGTGTCGGTCGAATACCAGTTACCAATGCCACGGCCACCGATATCCCGATTACCTACTGCACTTACGTCTTCGATACTGCCGGGCTTAACGTTGATCTTCTGGCTGCCGGGCTCGACTACCTTTTCAGGATTGACCGCGTTAGCCGGGACATCGCCAGTGACTGGCGTAGTGCCGGGAGCCGGATCTTTTTTCGAGTCGGGAGTCGTGCTCTTGGAGTTGGTCGTGTCGGTTTTGGAAGCTGATGCGTCTGGCTTCGAAGCTGGCGTGTCGCCGCTGACCGGTGCCGTTCCGGGGGCCGGCTGGGCGGACGGCTGGGCGCTCGGGGCCGTAGACTGGCCGGATTGCTGGTTAGTCGGCTGGTTGGCAGGCTGGCTGTTGGGCGTTGTCGAGCTGGACTGCGGACTCGTCGTGGTCGCGGGCGGCGTGCTTTGCGGAGTGGACTGCGCCCACGCGGCGGCACTCAGCAGCAATACCAGGGCCCCTAGAGAACCGGCCGACAAAACGGTTTTCAGCCTTTTGAACTCGCTCCTCATGATTTCACCTCCGACACGCACCCCAGCGGCCTGCGCCGCTTCGCTCCAATGCTTAGACGCTAGTATCTGCCTGTTGGACAGCAGGTGGGAAGATAATTTCGAGCGCCGCCCAGGTACCAATACCAGTGTGACAGAAATAGGAGCGCGTTGCTTTTCTGGGTGCGAGGCTTGGATCTTCGACTTGGAGCTTCGATCTGGGTGCTTTAGAGTGGAGAACACGTACCACGGGGAGCGAAAGGGGAGGTTGCGTGCGTCCAGGACTGGGGATGATGGCGCTGGTATTGTGGGGGGCTCTTCAGTTGATTGCCCAACCGCCGCATCCGCATCCGATGGACCCTCTGGGCGGCTTGCTGCATCCCCACGGGCATGGGCGTCCCGCTGCACCTGTGGCTCAACCCACGCCTCAAGTTCTGTTTGATGCGGGCTCGTTGGGTTCGTCCATGATTCTCGACAAGGGCTGGCGTGTAGGGGTGACGGCCGACCCTGCAGCGGCAAATCCTGAGTTCGACGATTCCACCTGGGTCGTCCGCGATGCGCGACAGTCGATCGCCGACGTTCCTGAGGAGGACCACGACGAGGATGAACCGGACCACAAGGGATCCGATTCGGTCCACAAGCTTCATCAACACCCGTTCGCATGGTTCCGCATTCATATCAGGCTGGCGCCCAATCATGGGCCCGTCGCCCTGCTGATCGATCTGCCCGTGTCGCAGACCGCTTCGATGAGTCTCGGCTCACAGGGGCCGTCCGTCGACATATTTGCGGATGGAAGAAAGATTCGGCCGGAGGGGCCGCACAGCGACGATCCTCAGCATTTTCAACCGATTTCGCGAATCTACAATCTAAACATTCCAGCGGACAAAACTGAGTTTGTGCTCACGGTGCGAAGCATCTACATCCCGTTTGGATTAGGCGCCTACACTTCTTTTTTCTCGAACCGGACGTTTCGGTTGGGGAATCCGGAAGATTTGAACCGATCGTTCGAGCTGTGGTCGGTGCACAGCCTCTTTGAGCGTCTCCCGCGGCTGCTCAATTCGCTGGTTCTGCTCGTGCTGGCGGTATTCCTGCTGGCGCTTTATTTCACCCAGAAGGGACACGTAGAGTATCTGTGGCTGGCTCTTCACGAGCTGGCCGCCGCACCGATCGGGCTGATTGATTTGGCGGGCGGTTCTGCTTACCTGGACCAGCTCTGGTACGCGGCCTTGATCATTCAACTGGTTGTTATTTCCGCCTACCTCTACTTCGAATTTCTGGTTTCATTTCTGGCTCTCAAGCGGCGCTGGTACATTGTCTGGCTGCGCTATACCTCGCCTATCCTGGCGGGAGTGGGGCCGGTTTTGGTATTGGTGGGGCGTAGCAAGTTCGTCGGCCCCATTCTGGTCGTGGTTTACATGGGGGCGATCCTGTGGTTCGCCGGATGGCTGCTCTTCACGCTTATCACCCTGATCTTCGCAACGGTTCGAAGGAATTTCGAAGCGGGCCTGCTGCTGATTCCGTTAGTGCTGAGTTTCATCGGCATACTGGAGCCGATTCTCACTTCCAGTATGGTGAACTTCGACGGAAGGCCGCACTATTCTCCCCTCACCATTCAGGCAGGGCCAATCCCCATTCACTTCGCATCGATCGCGGACTTCACCGGTCTGCTGGCAATCGTGCTCATCATTTTTGTGCGCTTCCTTCGCATTCAGCGCGATCAGGAGCGGGCTTCGAGCGAGTTGGCTGCGGCGCGGAGCGTGCAGGAGTTGATGATTCCCAACGAAAAACAGAGTACGCCTGGATTCGAAGTGGATTCGGTTTATACCCCCGCTAACGAAGTAGGCGGCGATTTTTACCATGTAGAGTCCACCGCTGACGGAGGCCTGCTGGTAGTGATCGGCGACGTGGCGGGCAAGGGCCTGAAGGCGGCCATGAACGTATCGATGCTGATGGGAGCGCTGCGCCGCACGCAGGATAGAAACCCGGCAAAGATTCTTGAATCGCTCAACCGAGTACTCGTCGACAGCGACAGTTTTACGACGTGCCAGGCGGCGTGGTTTGGTCCTAATGGCGAACTTGTATTGGCTAACGCAGGTCATTTGCCACCGTACTTGAATAGCCAAGAGGTGTCGTTGCCGGGAGGACTGCCGCTGGGCGTTTTGTCCGACAACACTTATGAAGAAGTTCGACTCTATCTACATCCGGGTGACCGGCTGCTGCTGATGTCTGACGGTGTGGTAGAAGCGCGAGCGGGTTCAGGAGAATTATTCGGGTTCGATCGGGTTCACAATCTGAGTAACCAATCGGCCTTCTACATTGCCGACGCCGCTAAAGCATTTGGTCAGGAAGATGACATAACAGTTCTCACAGTAAGGCGAATGGCACAAGCCATGGCAGCTTGAGCTTGTCTATATTTCAGACAGTCTCGGACGCGACAAGAGGAAGTACAACGGCTGTTTCCGTACCTGCATCGAAGCGCATATGAGCCGAACGTTACTGCCAGGAAAGCCATACCCTCTAGGTGCAACTTCTTATAAAAAGGGTACCAACTTCGCCATATTTTCTGAAGGCGCCACGCGCGTGGATGTGTGCTTGTTCGACGCGGACGGCAACCAGATCGACTGTGTCACTCTTCGCGAGCGCACAGCCTTTGTGTGGCATGGATTTATTAATGGCGTCAAGCCAGGACAACTCTACGGCTATCGTGTCGATGGACCGTGGGAGCCGGAGCATGGCCACCGCTTCAACTTCAATAAACTACTGGTCGATCCTTATGCCAAGGCGCTTTCTGGCAAAGTCGATTGGAAGCAGCCTATCTTTCCTTACGATCTGGCGTCGGGCGACGACACCAAGATGGACACACAAGATAGCGCCGCCGGTGTACCAAAATCGGTCGTGATCGATGGGACCTTCGATTGGGAAGACGACAGTTATCCGGAGACACCGCTTCCGGATTCGGTAATTTATGAAGTGCATGTCAAAGGCTTCAGTGTTCGCAATCCACGTGTACCGGAAAACTTGCGAGGAACCTATGCGGGGCTCGCGCACGAATCGAGCATCGAGTACTTCAAGAACCTCGGCATCACCGCGGTCGAGTTACTCCCGGTTCACCATTTCATTGACGAAGGGCACTTGGTCGACAAAGGACTAAGTGACTATTGGGGCTATAACACTCTGGGTTATTTTTCGCCAATGGCACGTTACAGCTCGTCAGGTGACCAGGGCGGGCAGGTGCGTGAGTTCAAGGAGATGGTCAAGGCCTTCCACAAGGCAGGAATCGAAGTGATTCTCGATGTGGTCTATAACCATACCTGCGAAGGCAATCACATGGGTCCGGTACTAAGTTGGAAGGGCGTATGTAACTCGACTTATTACCGACTAATGCAGGACGATCCCAAGTATTACATGGACTACACCGGGACCGGTAACACGCTTAACGTGCGCAATCCACAAGTACTCAAGATGATTATGGATTCGCTGCGCTACTGGGTAACAGAGATGCACGTCGATGGGTTCCGCTTCGATCTTGCGGCAACACTGGCGCGCGAACTCCACGATGTCAGCAAGTTGTCATCGTTCTTCGATACGATCCATCAAGACCCCACGCTGGCCGAGGTCAAACTGATCGCCGAGCCGTGGGACGTGGGCGACGGCGGCTACCAGGTAGGTCAGTTCCCTGTTCTCTGGGCGGAGTGGAATGGGAAATATCGCGACACCGTTCGCCGTTTCTGGAAGGGCGATAGCGGCCAGTTATCTGACTTCGCTTATAGACTGACGGGGTCGAGCGACTTATACCAGTTCGATGGACGCAAGCCCTACGCAAGTATTAATTTCATTACCGCACACGATGGTTTCACGCTCTGTGACTTAGTCAGTTACAACGAGAAGCATAACGAAGCTAACGGGGACGATAACAAGGATGGCTCGAACGATAACGACTCGTGGAACATGGGTGCGGAAGGTCCTACGGACGACCCGGGCATCAACGATCTGCGCGAACGACAGATGAGAAATTTTATTGCGACGCTGATGCTCTCGCAGGGCGTTCCCATGCTGGCGGGAGGAGATGAATTTGCGCGATCGCAGCGCGGCAATAACAACTGCTATTGCCAGGACAATGAACTGACGTGGTTTGATTGGAACCTCGATGAATCTCGCGACAGACTGCTCGAATTCACTGCGAAACTAATCCAGTTCCGCTTGAAGCATCCCAATCTCCATCGACGTAAATTCTTCCAGGATCGAGAAATCCGCAAGAAGGGCGACGGCAGCCTGGTTCGCGTTCTGAAAGACATCGCGTGGTTTAATCCTGATGGCAACGAAGTGTCGGATGAGGCGTGGAGTTCACCGTGGAGTCGCGCGATTGCCCTGTTGTTGAACGGGAAAACGCTGCAGGTATCGGACGAAAACGGGGAGTGGGTCGTTGACGATAGCTTCCTGATTCTCGTGAACGCAGCGGACGGAGGGGTTGAATTCACGCTTCCGCCATCGCCCAGCGGAAACCCATGGTGCCTCAACATCGACACAGAGAACATTGACGATCCTTTCGCTAAAGCCGTCATAGACGAGAAGATTATTCTCGGCGGCAGAACGCTGAAGTTACTATGCGATCAGTTGACGCGGGACTCGGATCAACCGGCGCAAGGCTAGGCTTGGCAGAGAGCCTAAGCACTCGGCGATCAAGCATAAGAAAGCCCCACTCCGAATCAGAATGGGGCTTTAGTTTTTGATAGTGGATGAGAACTAGTCGTAATACTCAAGGCCGAGGTGGGTGATCAGATCCTCACCCATGATATGGCGCAGGGTGTTCTTGAGCTTCATGGATTGGATGAATAGATCATGCTCCGGATACAAACCCTCGCGCGTTTGCGGCGACTTGAGATAGAAGCTGAGCCATTCCTGGATGCCGATCGAGCGTAATTCCGGAGAGCGCTTTGCTAAGTCGAGGAACAACACCAAATCGAGCGCAATGGGCGCAGCTAAGATCGAATCGCGGCAAAGAAAATCGACCTTGATTTGCATCGGATAACCGAGCCAGCCGAAGATATCGATGTTATCCCAGCCTTCCTTGTTATCCCCACGCGGCGGGTAATAGTTAATGCGCACCTTGTGGTAGATATTCTTGTATAAGTCGGGGTAAAGATCGGGCTGAAGAATGTATTCGAGCGCGCCGAGTTTCGATTCTTCCTTGGTCTTGAACGATTCGGGATCGTCGAGTACTTCGCCATCGCGATTGCCGAGAATATTCGTTGAATACCAGCCCGACACACCGAGCAACCGTGCCTTGAATGCAGGCGCCAGGACGGTCTTCATGAAGGTCTGGCCGGTTTTGAAATCCTTGCCGCAAATGGGAGCGGAATTCTTCTTGGCAAGTTCGACTAGAGCCGGAATATCGACAGTTAGATTCGGTGCACCATTGGCGAAAGGTACGCTTTCGCTGAGCGCGGCATAAGCATAAATCTGCGAGGGAGCGATGCCGATATCATCGTTTTCGAGTCCTGCTTCAAAAGCCTCGATCGTCTGATGAACCGCGCTCGCTTCGAGGAAGATCTCAGTCGAACCGCACCAGATCACGACGACGCGATCAACCGTCTTCTTGAATGCCTGAATGTCGGCGATGAGTTGATTGGCAAGGTCGCGCTTGTTCTTGCCCTTCTTTACATGCGTGCCATTGAGGCGCTTCACATAGTACTGATCGAAGACAGCGGGCATGGGCTTGATGGCTTCGAGATAAGGCTTGAGTTGCTCGAGCGTTTCCTTCTCGAGTACCTTGGCGTGTGCGGCTGCTTCGTAGACGTTGTCTTCAAAAATATCCCAACCCGTGAAGACGATATCGTTCAAATCGGCCAGCGGAACAAAGTCCTTAACCAGCGGCGATTTGTTGTCAGTTCGCTTGCCGAGGCGAATAGTGCCCATCTGCGTGAGCGAGCCGATGGGTTTCGCCAATCCGCGCCGAACTGCTTCAACTCCGGCGATGAATGTGGTGGCAACTGCGCCCATTCCCACCACCATGACTCCCAATTTGCCTGTCGCGGGCGCTACTTTTTGGGCGGTCTTCTGGCCGCCTTGCTGTTCAACTGACATCTTTTCTCCTAACCTTCTTCCGATTACCGCGGAATACTTTGGTAGTTGATGAATTGAATATTCACAAGGACGCAACAGTGTACGCCCTCTCGGACCATGCGTGCAGTTTATGCGGCGTTCGCTTGTCTTCCGCGTCGCACATGCGACCACACGAACCAGACGATACCGACCGCTAGCAGAAGCAGAACGGCATTGTGAAACCGGTGAAACATTTCGTGAAAGGGCGAGCGCGGATCGTTCCAGCTTTCACCCAGGCGCTTACCCGCGTAAGCCAGCACCAGGCACCACGGCCACGAGCCCACGAATGTGTAAATGTGGAAGCGCCATTGAGGCATGCGCGCGATGCCCGCTGGAAACGCGATGAACGTACGCACGACCGGCAACAACCGCCCCAGCAGAACCGTGATCGAACCGTAGTTCTCAAAAAAGCGGGTCATTCGATCGAGGTCGTGATGGCTCATCAAAACCCATTTGCCGTAACGCTCGACCATCGGTCTGCCGCCCTTGGCCCCGATCCAATACGCGATCACGGAGCCGAGATTGCAGCCGATGGCTCCGGCGGTCGCAGTCCAAAACAGGTTCAGATGCCCCAGGTAAACCAGGTAGCCGGCGAAGGGCATGATGATTTCAGAAGGCAATGGAATGCATGCCGACTCGATGCCCATCAGCGCCATAATTCCGGCGTATCCGCCGCTGTCGATGACATGGGTGACGAACTGAACAATATAGGCAAGGATTTTTTCGCTCATGCGCGTATCTAAGTATATAGGTCAGGAGCGGCGACGAGTGCGGCGGTCAGTTTGCTAAGATCGAGGGTGGTTCGAAGCATCAAAAAGAGGTGTCAACTTGGCTGAATTTCCTCCCGTACCGCTCACGCTCGAAGGTTCCAGCCTGCTGCATCAGTTTTTCCGCTTTGACTGGAAAGCATGGCGTGCGACGCCGACTGCCGACCGCGAGAGAATTGCAGCCGAGGCAGTTGCAGCATTGCAGGGCCTAGAACGCGGAGCATCGGGCGATCAGGTGCAATCCGCTCTCTTCTCGCAACTCGGGCACAAGGGCGACTTGATTTTGATTCATTTCCGCGAATCGCTGGAAGCTCTCAATCAAGTCGAACTCAACTTGGCACAGACCGAGTTTTATGACTTCCTCGAGCAGCGTCACTCCTATGTTTCGGTCGTGGAGTTGGGGCTTTACGAATCGAGCCGTAAGACTTATGAAGCCGCCGAGGCTAAGGGATTGGAACAGCATTCGCCGGAGTGGAACGCCGAGATCGCCGCTTCTCTTAAGCGCGGTTCCGATGCCATGGCGCCTCGCCTTTACCCCGCGATACCTGACGCCAAGTACCTTTGCTTTTATCCCATGGATCGCAAGCGCGGCGAGCAAATCAACTGGTATACCGTGCCGTTTGCAGAGCGCCAGCGCATGATGCATTTGCATGGCATGATTGGGCGCCGCTACGGCGATGTTGTGCGGCAAATTATCTCGGGCTCGATTGGCATGGACGATTGGGAATGGGGCGTTGACCTGTTTGCCGAGGATCCGGTCATCTTTAAGAAGCTCATCTACGAGATGCGGTTCGATGAAGTGAGCGCTGTTTACGCGCTGTTTGGGCAGTTCTTCATTGGTGTGCGCTTGCCGATTGAGAAACTCGGTGATTGGCTCAAAGGAAACTTGACTTAAGATTTATGGTCACGAAGAAACCCATCTCGACTGCAGCAAAGAAGGCGCAGGTCAAGGCCGTTCCTCGTAAGTTGGTTCGCGCTGCGAAGGCGGCCGCTCCTGCGCGTGCAACAAACGCCGTGCTGCGGGGCGATCTTGCGCCGGAGCGCATTGCGGCGATTCTCAAGGCGCTCGATGAGGCGTATCCCGAGGCCGTCTGCGCGCTCACGCATCGCTCGCCTTGGGAACTTTTGGTGGCCACGATCCTCTCCGCGCAGTGCACCGACGTGCGGGTGAATATGGTCACGCCCGAACTCTTCCGCCGCTTCCCTACTCCAGCCGCAATGGCCAAAGCCTCTCTGCTGGAGTTGATCGAACTTATCCGCACCACTGGCTTTTTCAATAACAAGGCCAAGTCGATCAAGGGTGCAGCGCAAGCCATTGTCGAGCGATTTGGCGGCGAGGTCCCGCAAACGCTGGCTGAGTTGATAACGGTGCCTGGGGCCGCTCGCAAGACCGCCAATGTGGTCCTCGGAGTAAGCTTTGGCAAGGCCGAGGGCGTGGTTGTCGACACGCACGTCTTCCGCATTGCGCATCGTCTGAGCCTCGCCAAGAGTGACTCCGCACAAAACGTTGAGCAGGAATTAATGAAGGTGATTCCACAGGATCGCTGGATCGCCTTTTCGCACCAGGTCATTCATCACGGACGGCAGGTGTGCATAGCGCGCAAGCCCAAATGCGACCAGTGCAATCTGGAACAGCTCTGCCACTCGAAAGACAAAACCTGGCATTCTTGATCGGGAATCTAACTAATCGCATACGTTTGGATTGAGTGCGCGCACCACTGCTGAAATCAATCCCGAGATGTCATAGGGGTCGGCCTCTGCTGCCGGTGGCCATTGGTTCTCGCACAAAGTCTGGCTTGTGATCGGGCCTATTGAAATCGCCTTAACTCCTACGAAAGGAAAGTCGATCCCGGCCTTGCCCGCCGCTTCTGCAAGGTGAATCACGCTCGAAGAACTGGTAAATGCCACAGCATCGATCCGTCGTTGCAGAGCTTCCACCAACTTATTGGGAGCGTCAGCGGGCATGACGTTCTGGTAAGCATCGACCACATCGACGACAGCCCCGGCGCCGATCAGCGCATCCGGAATCACATCGCGTGCAATCGCGGCGCGGGCCAACAGAACTCGCTGTCCCGACGCATCGCTTGCCAAGCCTTCGAGCAGGCTTTCAGCAACGTATGAACTGGGAACGAAGCTTACCTTGAGTCCTGCCTCTGTCGCAGCGGTTGCGGTTGCGTTGCCCACCGCAGCGACTTTCAGGTTTGAATGTTGATCGAAGCGAATCTTCAACACTGCAGCGCGATCCGCGAGCACTCGAACCGTATTCGCGCTGGTCAGAATCAGCCACCGATAGCTGTCAAGCTGGCTTAAACATTGGTCAAGCGGCTCATAACTAGACGGTACAGCGATTTCGAGCAGCGGGACCTCAACGGGCTCGGCGCCCAAAGCACGAAGGCCCTCGCTTAACTTGCTTGCCTGGCGTACGGCTCTGGTTACCATCACGCGACGCCCGGCAAGCGGCAGTTCGCTCACCGTTCGGCCCCATCAGCGTTTGACGGCATACCAGGCGTCTCGCTCACTGCCTGTTCGCTGAGCATGTTTGCCACGGCTTGTCCGAACGCAACGGCATCTTTATCGGTGCGTGGAACGGAGTGATAAGCACGCGCGGCCTTCCCGGTTTCTGGATCGGCAATGACTCCGAAGATCTCCCAGATCGCCTCATCCGCTTCGACAATCGCTTCGGTTCCGGGGCGGCAATGAATTCCAATGGGAACTTGGCACCCGCCCCCCAGCGCCGCCAATGCAGCGCGTTCGGCGGTAACAGCAAAACGCGTGGCCGGATCGTCAAGAAAAGCGACAGCACTTATCGTGGCTTCGTCGTTTTTGCGAGTTTCAATTCCGAGCGAACCTTGTCCGGCTGCCGGACAAAAATCGGCGGGATCGAGTCTCTCGCGGATCCACTCGGTCTTTTCGAGCCGGTCAAGGCCTGCAGCCGCAAGCAATATCGCATCAACTTGTCCCTCGGCCAACTTGCGCAGGCGCGTATCGACATTGCCGCGAAACTCAACTGCTTCGATATCCGGTCGCAGAGCTTTCAACTGCGCTCGCCGCCGCTGACTGCTGGTTCCCACGCGCGCACCCTGCGGCAATGCAGCCAGATTTTCAAATTTGACTGACACCAGCACATCGCGCGGATCGACGCGTGCAGGAGTAGCCGCGAGCGCAAATGGTTCCGGCAACTCGGTAGGCAGATCTTTCAGTGAATGCACCGCCAGATCGACGCGACCCTCGGCCAATGCCTCTTCGATTTCCTTGGTGAACATGCCCTTGGAACCGACCTCGGCAAAGGTCACTTCCTGCAGTCGGTCGCCGGTGGTCTTGATGATTTCAATTTCCACGGAATGGTCGCGGGTGCGCAAGAGTTCTGCAATGTGATTTGCCTGCCACAATGCCAATTGGGAACCGCGACTGCCTATGCGCAGTTTCATCGGCGACCTGCTACGCGCACCTGGGGAGTGTCCGCGTCCTTCGTTTCATTTGCTGTCATTGAGTTTTCCGTCGCAGGTGGTTTTGATTCCAGTTCTGTTTCTAGTTCCGCCGATCGATCCGCGGTCGTGGGCAACGACCAAGTCTCGCACAAGGCCTCGACCCGCGCCGAATCATTTTCGCGCGCTGCCTGCTTGAGCGCCTGCATGGGCGGATGAAGAAACTTGTTCACCAGGCCTCGTGTGAGCGCTTCAACCGCGGCGACCTGGTCGGCGGTTAATGAGCCTAACCTTGCCTGGATGCGGCGTAACTCGGCCTGGCGCAAATCCTCAGCTTGCCGCTGCAGTTCGACTATCGCGGGTGCAACATTGACTGTGCGCTGACGCTGGTGGAATCGCTCCACTTCGCCGGCGATAATTGCCTCGGCATCGGTCGCCTCACGGCTGCGCTCCTCCATGTGCGAAGCAGCCACAGACTGCAGATCGTCGATGTCGTAGACAAAGATTCCTTCCAGCTTGTTCATCGCCGGGTCAACATCGCGCGGCACCGCAAGATCGATGAAGAACATGGGCCGGTTGCGGCGTCTATGCAGGAAATCCTGCCCATGCGCACGGCTGAAAATTGCGTGAGGCGCGCTGGTCGACGTGATCACGATGTCGGCCTGAGCAGCTGCCTCGTAAATCTGATCGAAGGGAACTACCTGACCATGAAACGGCTCGGCCATGCGGCGCGCGCGTTCCACCGTTCGATTGGTAACCAGAATTTTGCCCGCGCCTTGTTGCACCAGGTGCCGGGCCGATAGTTCGCACATTTTGCCCGCACCCACCAGGAACACGGTGCGTCCTTGCAGCGACCCGAATATTTTGCGTGCGAGTTCCACGGCGACCGACGCAATTGAAACCGAGTTTGAACCTATTTCCGTCTCGGAACGAACTTTTTTCGCCGCAGCAAATGCGCCCTGCAACAGATGTTCCAATTGACCGCCGACGGTCCCGGCCGCACGAGCGATTGCGAAGGCTTCCTTGACTTGCCCAAGAATCTGCGGTTCGCCCACTACCATGGAGTCGAGGCTGGCCGCGACGCGAAACAAGTGACGGACAGCTTGTTGATCCCGATGCTCGTAGAGATGCGCCTTCAGCACCGCCGGATCAAGCCCGAAATGCTGCTCCAGAAATCCCGTCAGGTCGATTTCCGGAGATTCGATCGAGCTTAGAATTTCAACCCGATTGCACGTCGAAACGATCATGCACTCAGCAACGCCCGGTACGGCGGACAGCGCCCGCACGACCTCGGGCAATTCCTCGCGGGAGATGGCAATGCGTTCGCGCAAATCGATAGGGGCGGTCTTGTGATTGACGCCGATCAGCGACAGGGTCATGGCGCACCGTACCTGTGCACCTGGCTGAACTGGTTGGCTGCCCACACGGCCAGCATGACCAGGAACACGGCGCCGGAAAGATAAGCCGCCTTTCGTCCACGAAGCCCCGCCGTGCTGCGCAAGAACAGAAGCAGCACATAAACGGCCCACATCACAAACGAGGCAATCACTTTAGGATCAAGGAAATACGAGGCACCGAGCGGCGTTTCCTGGGCCAGCACCGACCCGATGACCAAACCCACTGTCATGCATGGGAAACCGAAAAGCAAGGTCGAATGGGCGATTCGCTCCAGGGTGTCGAGGGGCGGCAACCAGTCGAGCGGCGCCCACCAGGTGTCTTCGCCCGGTTTGCGTTTGCTCTTAATGCGGCGTTCCTGCACCAGGTAGAGCCCCGACGCCAGCATGCTGAACCCGAGCGCGGCGTAGGCGGCCAGCAGCGCGGCAATATGAGCAATCAGCCAACTGATTCGAACGCCTGAAGATGGAAAAGTGTACCGTTCCGTTCCTAGAGACGGCACAAAAACGACGAAAAAAGTGACGGGTAAAGCGAATACTGCCAATGAGATAGTGCCATAGATCCACCAAACCAGGAAGAACAGGCACGCCACCGCCAGCCCCAGCAGTGACTCGGCTTCACGCACGCCCATCGGCACCCAGCGATGGGCCTGGACCAGCATTTCCACTACCGAAACGAAGTGGAAAAAGAAGGCGATTCCGGCAACATGAACACAAATCTTGCGCCACCGCTCCAGCCCATAGAGCACGGCGGGAAACGCCGAGATACTCGCGCCCGCATATAAGACCGCTGCCACTCTGAGCCAAAGCAAGTACATTCCGTTGTTTACCTTAAGGCGTTACAACTCAGTATACTGTGACGCAAATCACCTAGCGGCCGATACAAAGACTCGACCTAACCGCCGATTCGGGGACAACTCCTTCATGTAACAGACAGCGCCACGTCGACCCGTCACGATAATCTGGTATTCAATCGTGATCAAGGACGACATCCAACCCGCGGTCGTATCGCTGCTTCCCGAGGAGCAGCCGGTTGAACCGCCCGCTCCCAGTCCCTCCACAGGCCAAACATCCTCAGAGCTTACGCCGTTTATGCGCCAGTGGACGGCGGCCAAGCGCGAGAACCCCGACGCCCTGCTGTTTTTCAGGATGGGCGATTTCTACGAACTGTTCTACGACGATGCCGTGGTCGTGAGCCGCGAACTGCAACTGACACTGACGGCGCGCGACCGCGAGCGCACGCAGCCCATGTGCGGCGTGCCCTACCACGCCGTCGAGTCCTACTTGGCGCGCCTGCTGCGGAAGGGTTATCGCATCGCCATTTGCGACCAGATGGAGGACCCCAAGCTCACCAAGAAGATTGTGCGGCGAGAGGTGACGCGGGTGCTGTCGCCCGGAACTGCGATTGACGCCGGGCTCGGTCAGGAGCAGAACAACTTCCTGGCCGCTTACTTTGAAACCCCATCCGGTGAGGGTCGCGAGAAGGTAAAGTCTCCATCGGGAAAATCGCTGCTGGGACCCAACTTGCTGTGTGCGGTGGCCCTCCTCGATGTCTCGACCGGCGAATTTCGGACGGCCGAGTTTGCCGGCCCCGCAGCCCGCAATCAGGCGATTGAAACTTTGCTGCTGGCGTCTCCGAGCGAAGTGTTGGTCGCTGCCGGAGCTGAAATGATCCCAGGGTTTGAGCGAATTTCCGCCAGAACGAGCGTAGACGACTGGGTTTGGACGCGCGATTACGCCGTACCTCTGGTCGAGCGGCAACTCAATGTGCGCTCGCTCGAAGGCTTTGGGCTCGACGGGCATCCGGCGGCGGCCATCGCTGCGGGAGCGGTCCTGCACTACGTCAGAACAACACAGAAAAATGAAGCCTTGCACATCGATTCGCTCCGCTTCGAAGAACACTCGACAGCGCTCGAACTGGACCAGGTGACGGTCCGCAATCTCGAACTGGTGGAACCGTTGTTCGCTGGGCAGAACAACCGGGCGACCCTGTTTTATACTCTCGATTGCTGCCTCACGCCCATGGGTAAACGGATGTTGCGTGCGACTATTCTGCGGCCGCTCGTCGATCGAGCGGAACTTGAATCCCGCTACGAAGCAGTGGGCGAGGCTCATGCGGACTTAGTTCGGCGCGAAGAGATTCGCCGCGCATTCAGCGGCATTCTCGATCTCGAACGCCTGCTGGCACGGCTCAGTCTCGACTCCGCCGGACCGCGCGATGTGCGTTCACTGGCCGCCAGCCTGGCTCGCTTACCGGGACTTAAGTCAACCCTCGATGCGATGACCGCACCGCAGTGGCGGGCAGTAACAGCTCGCCTCGACACGCTTGAAGATGTGACCTCGCGCATTGCCACAACCCTGGTTGCTGAGCCCCCGCTGACCTTTGCCGATGGTGGTGCGATTGCAGCGGGGGTCGATGAGGAATTGGATGAGTTGCGGACCATCTCAACCACCGGAAGGCAGCAGATTGCGGCGATCGAGGAACGCGAGCGCACCCGGACCGGCATAGGTTCATTGAAGGTTCGCTATAACTCCGTCTTTGGTTATTACATCGAGATCACTAAGTCGAACTTAGCCATGGCGCCGACAGATTATGAGCGTAAACAGACATTAGTCAACGCAGAACGATTTACGACGCCGGAGCTCAAGGAATACGAACGAAAGATATTGACGGCGCATGACCGGTCTATTGAAATCGAAAAGCGGATTTTCGTGGAGTTGCGAGCCGGCGTGCTTGAGGCCGCGGGGCGCATCCGGCGGGCCTCTGCCGCCGTCGCCGAAGCCGACTTGCTGGCTAATTTCGCGCATCTCGCCGCCGGCCGCCGCTATGTCAGGCCGCGATTGGTAGACGAGACGGTGCTCGAAGCTGTAGCCGCCCGCCATCCTGTCATCGAGCAATGGATGGAGGAGACTCGCGAAGGTCGATTCATCGCCAACGATCTCTATCTTGATGCCGGCGATACCGGTCCCACATTGTTACTGATCACCGGCCCTAACATGGGCGGTAAGAGCACTTATCTGCGCATGGCGGCGATGTTAGTACTCATGGCGCAGATGGGCTGCTTTGTGCCGGCAGACAGCCTGCGCCTCGGGCTCGTCGATCGCATTTATACCCGCATCGGCGCCAGCGATAATGTGGCCCGCGGCCGTTCTACCTTCATGGTTGAAATGACGGAGACGGCCACAATCCTGAATACGGCTACTAATCGCTCACTAATATTGCTCGACGAAATGGGTCGAGGCACGGCCACGTTCGATGGACTGTCACTGGCATGGGCCACGGTCGAATATCTGCATGCAGAGATCGGCGCTCGCACTCTGTTCGCCACCCACTATCACGAGTTGACGATGCTGGCTGAGAAGCTTCCGCGCGTGCGCAATTTGCGCGTTGGTGTGAAGGAAGCTTCAGGTGGAATCGTCTTTCTGCATAGCATCGAACCCGGTGCCGCAAGTAAAAGTTATGGTATCGAAGTGGCAAAGCTGGCCGGGCTTCCATCCGCAGTTATCGAGCGCGCCAGGCGGGTCCTCAAACAACACGAGAAACAGGAGCGCCAAAGCGTTCAAGTCGAGACTGAACCGGAGCCGATGCAGTTGACCATCTTCACTCCCCTCTCGCAGCGCATCGTAGATCGCCTTGAGGCTGTAGACGTGAATGCGTTAACGCCCTTGCAGGCTCTTAATCTGCTCGAAGAGTTGCAAAGCGAACTGAAGGAGAAGGCATGAGCCTGCGTCACGATGCCGGAAGCTTGCTGGTCGTCGGCCTTGCCGCCACGGAGTTGACAGCTCTCGAACGCGCTTGGCTGCGACTCGTACGGCCCGGCGGCGTGATTCTTTTCCGTCGCAACATCGCCGACACCAAACAGACCCGCTCGCTGTTGAACGAAGCAACTCTGCTATCCGCCCCCAACAGCTTTCGCTGCGTCGACGTCGAAGGCGGAACCGTGGACAGGCTTCGCGATGCGCTGGCGCCCATGCCATCCGCGCAGTATGTGGCACTCGCAGCACGGCGAAGCGGCAAGCCTGCGCTCGCTCGCCAACACGGTGAACTCATTGCCCGCGGTGTGAAGGCATTCGGCTTCAACACGACTCTGGCACCTGTGCTCGACCTTGCGCTGCCTGACTCCGCCCAGGTCATGGGAACGCGTTCACCGGCAAGCGACGCCGCCGGAGTCGTCGAATACGCACGCGGTTTTTTAGCGGGCCTTCGAGCCCATAGTGTCGCTGGTTGCGGAAAGCATTTTCCCGGACTCGGCGCAGGCACACGCGATTCGCACTTGGAGACGCCTTCGATCGAACGTAGTTGGCGCGATCTATGGCGCGCAGACCTCGCTCCTTATCGCGAACTGCGCGATGAGTTACCCGTGGTCATGGTGAATCATGCGGCCTATCCCGACACCCGCAGCAGGGATCTGCCCGCAAGTGCATCGGCTTTTTGGATCACTACAGTACTGCGCAACCGGATTGGTTATCGCGGCCTTATCTTCTCCGATGACTTGGAAATGGGCGGGATCTTGAAGTACATGTCGATCGAAGAAGCTGTCGTGACCGCCGTGCGCGCAGGCATGGACACGATGGAGATCTGTCACAGCGCAGAGTTGATTTTGCGCGGGTATGAAGCTCTCATTTCTGAGGCAGAACGCTCGACCGCATTTCGCAGACTGCTGAGCGATCGCGCCAAGGACACGTCACGCAAGCGAGCCAAGCTATTCAAAGCGGGGCCAGCCAAGGTACTAACTGAGCGACAGTTTGACTCATTACGAAAGAAGATACTCCTGTTTCGCGATAGGATTATGGCGGAAAATGAAGCAGCCGTGCCAGCTTCTAAACGACCCGCAACGCTGGTGGAGACGGCATGATCAAGAAGTCCATGACTGTGGCAGGCGTAATGAGCGGCACTTCGGCCGATGGCATCGATGTAGCCATCGTTGAGATCGCTCCCGGACGGAAAAGCGCGGGCCTGTCTCGCCCCACATTGACTCTGCTCGCCCATCAGGGATTCCCTTATTCCACAACGTTGCGGCGTGCGGTTCTGGCGGCGATGAATGCGGACTCCACGTCAACCGCAGAGCTTGCGCGATTGAACTGGCGACTGGGTCTGGCTTATGCCGAAGCCGTCAAAGCTACTTTGCAGCACCATCGCATTGAGATCGAGTTAGTCGGCTGTCATGGTCAGACTCTCTATCATCAGGCCAAGCCAGCGACCTACGCAGGACGCAGATTTGCGTGTACATGGCAAGCTGGCGAAGCAGCGGCGATAGCGGCCGCGATTGCGGTCCCGGTCGTATCCAATTTTCGCCCCGCCGACATGCTGGCGGGCGGCTTGGGAGCACCGCTTGTTCCCTTGCTCGATTATGTGTTGTTCGCGGATAACAAGCGTGGTCGCGTACTCCAGAATATTGGCGGCATCGCTAACCTCACTGCGATTCCGGCAGGACTCAAGCCGGATTCAGTGATGGCCTTCGATACCGGCCCGGGCAACATGGTCATGGACGCGCTGACACAGCAGCTATTCGGCAAGCCTTTTGATCGTAATGGTGGATTCGCGGCGCGTGGCAAGGTCTTGCGCAAAGTTCTAACTCAAGAATTGCGTAATCCTTACTATCGATTGAAGCCTCCGCGCGCGGCGGGCCGCGAACAATTCGGTCGTGAATATGCGACCAAGTTTCTCGACGCTTGCAACCGGGCCGGTGGAAAAGCCGAAGACACACTCGCGACAGCAACCGCATTAACCGCCGAAAGCATTGCCCGAAGTTTTAAGCGATTCGCGCTCCCAAAGATGAAAGGACGCAGAGTCGATTACATCGTCTCCGGCGGCGGTGCGCGCAACGCAACCCTCATGGCGATGCTGTCTGAGTTGTTGCAACCGCTGGGTTGCGAACTAGCTGCATCCGCGGACTTCGGGTTGCCTGTTGACGCAAAGGAAGCCGCAGCTTTCGCGCTGCTGGCGTGGCAGACCTGGCACCACCTGCCTGGAAATGTACCGGCAGCCACAGGGGCAACGCGGCCCGTGATCTTAGGACAGGTCACTTATGTTTGATACTCGATGTGCGCAAACCGGGCAGCTTGCGATCGCAGTGCTTGCCTGTTTGCTATTGATCACCGGATGCAAGTCTCGCCCTCGCGATCCGAATACTGTTGTGTTTCTTATCGAGAGCAGTCCCGCCAATCTAGATCCGCGCGTCGGTACCGATGGGCAATCGGAACACATCGACGAACTGATCTTCGATGGGCTCGTCGCTCGCGACGCCAGCTTTCACTTCACGCCGGCTCTTGCCGAGCGATGGGATCAACCTGATCCTAAGACGCTCGTCTTTCATCTACGCGATGGGGTTCGCTTTCACGATGGGCGGCCGGTGACCGCGCGCGATGTGGTGTGGACCATCGACTCCATGCGCACGGGTAAAGTAATCAGTCCCAAGTCTGCTTCCTATGCTTCAGTTGATACCGTTGAGGCAGCCGACCCGCATACCGTCATCTTCCATTTGAAAAAGCCTGATAACTTCCTGCTGACTAACCTCTCCACCGGCGCGATGGGCATTGTGCCCGAGGGCAGCGGTCGAGAATTCTGGCGCCATCCCATCGGCACTGGGCCCTTTCGTTTTGTAAGTCAGCAGATCGATCAGGAAGTTGTCGTCGAGCGCAATCCGCTGAGTTGGTCAGCCGTCCCCAAGCTAGAGCGAGTCCGATTCGCCGTCGTGCCTGATTTGATTACGGAGGCCCTGGAACTCCAGAAAGGCTCAGCCGACGTAGAAAGCAATTCCCTTCCCATGGATGCACTCGCAGTGCTCGCCAAGCGGCCCGATCTCGAGGTCGACGATGCACTTGGCACCCAGATTCAGTACCTCGCCTTCAATGCGCGCGATCCTTTATTGAAAGACCCGCGCGTACGCCAGGCAATCTCTTGCGCCATCGACAGGCAATTGCTCATCAACACGCTCATGGATGGCCATGCGCAACCCGCGCAGAGCATGTTGCCGATCACTCACTGGGCATGGACCGGCGGTGGACCGCGATTCGATTATGATCCTGCCCGCGCACAGCAATTGCTTGATCAGGCCGGGTACCATCCAAACGCCGCCGGAGTTCGTTTTCATCTCACCATGAAAACCAGTTCCGCAGACGATGTGCGCTTGTTGGCAGCCGTGCTTCAGCAACAGTTTGCGCGCGTGGGCATTACGCTCGACATACGCAGCTATGAGTTCGCCACCTTCTACTCCGACGTTACGCGCGGCGCATTTCAAATGTACTCACTGCGCTGGATCGGCGGCAACGAGCAGCCCGACATCTTCAGCTATGCCTTCTCCACGGCGCGCTTTTCACCCAAAGGCGCCAATCGCGGTCACTATTCCAATGTGCGTCTCGATTCCCTGCTCGCTGACGCGGCCGAGAGCGCGGACGCGAACCACCGCCGAGTTGATTATGTCGAAGCGCAGGAGATTCTCGCCAACGATCTACCGGCGATCAATCTTTGGTATCGGGACACGATCGTGGTTCACAACAAACGGCTGACACATATCGTTCCCACCCCGTCGGGCAGCTATACCTTTCTTGAGGGTGCCGGGTTGATGCGGTAAACCTCGCCGGCTGAATGGGAAGAAAAGCACGCCAAGATCATTTGAAATCGGTCAAAATCCAGAACTTGGACCACGCACTCAACCTTTTGGCGGACTAACTCGTCTACCGAAACGAGAAGGTTATTGAGGACCTGGAACCATTGAATAGACGAGTGACAGATAAGGACATGACGACGAGAGGCGAGGTTCGGCTTCAATGGGCGCTAGCCGCGATCCTTCTGGCGATTGCGTGGGTAGCTTCGCCCCTTGCGAATGCACAGGCAGCGCCTGCTTCCCGCTTTGTGGGGTCGATTACAGCCATCAACGGCACCACTTTGACGGTAAAAACAGATGCTGGGGAACTGCGGCAAGTAGAGGTTCCCAGCGAAGCCAGCTTGAAGCGTATCGCACCTGGTCAAAAGGATCTGAGCACTGCATCAACCGTAGAATTCGGAAGCCTAGCGGTTGGTGATAGGGTGCTCGTAAAAATTGACCCGAGCGCAACGGGCACAACACCGCAAGCAGCGCAGATTATCGCGATCAAGCAAGAAGACGTGGCCCAGAAGCAGCAACGAGATCGTGAAGACTGGCAGCGGCGTGGCGTGGGCGGGCTGGTTAAAAGTGTCGACGCATCGACGGGCGTGATCCTGTTAACCACAGGCGTCGGCGAAACGTCCAAAACAATTGCTATTAAAGCCACCAGATCCACCATCCTGAAACGCTATTCGCCGCAATCAGTTCGCTTCGACGATGCGCAGCCTGCTCCCATCGATGCCATTCACCAGGGCGATCAGTTACGAGCGCGTGGCGACAAGAACGCTAATGGGACCGAAATCATCGCCGATGAAGTGGTTTCGGGATCCTTCCGCAATATCGCCGGAACCATCTCATCGATCGATACGTCCGCTTCAACATTGGTTGTGAAAGATCTGGCCACCAAGAAGATGGTCACCATCAAGATCACTTCCGATGCGCAAATGAAGCGCTTACCAGAACGAATGGCGCAGAACCTGGCCGCGCGCCTGAAGGCTGGGGTGGGCGCGCCGAGCGGTGGCGCAGCCAGTCAAAACCCGGCTGGCGGCGCGCCTGGTGGTCAGCAGCACAGTTGGGGTGGGGGTAGCGGAGGACCTGGCTCAGGTCCAGGAACGGGCGCAGGAAATGCTTCATCTCAAGGCGGTGCGCCGGGAGGCGGAAGTGGCGATCCGCAGCAAATGTTGAGCCGCGCACCAACCATCGCACTCACTGATCTGCAAAAAGGCGAGGCTGTCATGCTGGTTGCAACGGAGGGAGCGACAGACGTAACTGCCGTCACCTTGCTGGCGGGTGTGGAACCGCTCCTGCAGGCTCCGGCGGCCAGTCAAAACTTGCTCTCAAACTGGAGCATGGGTGGTGGAGGATCGGAAGGCGGCGGATCTCAATAGAGATGCACCCCGGATCGACACACCTATCGCCGGACGTTGCTTTGTGCCGGCTATGTGCAGATGTATTCCACATAAAAAATCACGCATTTAGGACGGCGCAGTAATGGCGCGATCACATCGAATACGAATACTTGATGAGGGACTTGTGTATTTAAGATTTAATTGCATCGTTCATTTGCTTATTGCTCTCGCTATCAGTTGCGCCGCCTTGGCATCGGCACAAACGGCCGGGCCCTCCGCTGCGGTGCAAACACCGACCTCGTCGGTAGTGATCCGCGGGCATATTTCCGATCCGACCGGCGCACTTATCCCCGGCGCAAAAATCACGGTAACCAACGCGGCCGGTGCCTCCATCGCCACTGCAACGGCAGACTCGGGTGGTGCCTATGAAATTCGCGGTTTGCAGCCCGGCACCTATATTGTCAAGGCAGACTATAACGGATTCGCGTCCTTCCAATCGCCCAGCATCACATTGACGGCCGGCCAATCCAAGCGTGTCGATATATCCATGGCCATTGAGGTCGAGCAACAAAGTGTTGTCGTCACCGATGACTCACCGACCGTAAACATTGAAGCCGCGGGGAACTCCAATTCGATTGTTCTCAAAGGCAAAGATCTTGACGCGCTTTCAGATGATCCAGACGAGTTATCGAACGAATTATCAGCTCTGGCTGGTCCTTCGGCAGGACCAAACGGCGGGCAGATTTTTATTGATGGTTTCTCCGGCGGTCAACTTCCACCTAAGTCCGCGATCCGCGAAATTCGTATCAACCAAAATCCATTTTCCGCCGAGTATGACCGGCTCGGTTATGGACGCATCGAGATCCTGACCAAACCAGGCACAGACAAATTGCATGGGCAGTTCTTCATTCAGGGCAACGACAAGCCGTTCAACACAGGCGACCCATTCACATCCTCCCTACCCTCGTACTACAGCTATCAATTCAACGGCACGGTGAGCGGATCCATCACCAAAAAATCTTCGTATTTCGTGAGCGCGGAACGACGTCATATTGAGAACGTAAATGCATGGTTGATTCCTGACGCAGTGTTACAAGGCGATTCGGGTGCTTATTCCAATTTCACTGACTATGGCGTCGACCTGCTGAACCAACGCATTCGCACGAATGCGTCAGCGCGCATTGATTGGCAATTAGGCAGCAAGAATACGCTGACCGTCCGCTACGGATTCTGGTCGGAAAGCGAGCAGGGCGATCTTAATGCGGGTTCGCTGGCAACCGCTTCAACCCATGAAGCAAATACCGATCACACGGTGCAGATGAGTGATGCCGTGGTGATCAACGATCACGCGGTCAATGAAAGTCGCTTTCAATACGAGCGTCAAAACGAAAACCACTATCCGGACTCTACAACCCCCACTGTCACCGTTCAAGGAGACTTCTCGGGCGGCGGTTATACCGGCCAGGTGAGCCGGGACCACACGACGCGTCTCGAGTTCCAGAACCTAACGACGATCAGCCATGGCGCTCATGCCATTAAATTCGGCACACGCCTGCGCGATTCGCTTGATGCCAATTTCACAACGAATAATTTCAATGGCTCATTTTCGTTCAGCGACTATAACAGCTATCTGAACATGGCCAACGGCCTGCTCTCCGGACAAACTTTCAATGAACTAGCGCCAGCTTATGGCCCTATCACGGCCAGCTATACGACTGGACAAGCCTCGACAACGGCCAACATCTTCGATGCTGCTCTCTATGTACAGGACGACTGGAAGATCAATCCAAGGCTGTCTGTGTCAGGCGGCCTTCGTTGGGAAGCTCAGAATCACATTGCCGATCACGACGACTGGGCACCTCGTGCATCATTTGCTTATGCCCTCGACGGCGGCAAGGGTAAAACCGCCAAGACCGTGCTACGAGCGGGTTATGGAATGTTCTACGATCGCTTCCAAGTCACCAATTTGCTAACGGTACATCATGCCGGCACTCAAAACCAGATCGTGCTCAATAATCCCGCATGCACTTCGACAGCTACGTCCCTTCAGGCAATCGATCTCAGTACATGTCAGAGCAACGGAAGTTCGTTCAGCAACCAATCCGTCCCAGTACGCTACCGGGTAGATCCGACTTTTCACGCCCCCTACACCGGACAAGCCGGCATCGGCCTAGAGCGCCAACTGCACCCTGGAACGAGCTTCACCGTTACTTACTTGCATTCCTTCGGCGCACATCAATTAGTCACGCGCAATGCCAACCAGCTTGATAGCGCGGGCGATTATCCACTCGATTCCGCCGGCGGCTATATCTACCAGTTTTATCCTGAGGGAGTATTCAAACAGGACCAACTAATCACCAGCGTAAACGCCAAGGTAACAAAGAACCTCAGCCTCATAGGTTTCTACACTCTGGCTTGGGCTAACAGCGACGGCGCGGGCGGCTCGAATGCTTCAAACGCATATAACCTTGGGCAGGATTATGGGCGCGCAACATTTGTTTCGCGTAACCAGATCTTTTCGATGGCGAGTTATAACGGTCCTTGGGGAATTCGCTTCAATCCGTTCCTGATCGCGCAGTCAGGTAAGCCGTTCAACATAACCTTGCCCACCGACCCCCTTAATTACTTCTTCAATCAGAGGCCGACGTACGCAACTTCGTCAACTCCGACCGCTGACCAGGTTGCCACTCCCTATGGGCTTTTCGACAAGGCCGCTCTTTCAGGCGAAAAGCTCGTTCCCGCCAATATTGGCAATGGTCCCGCAGCGGTAGCCGTCAATCTTCGCATCAGCCGCGGATTCGGTATCGGACCCAAAGTTGAATCATCAGGCAACAATGGTGGCGGTCCCCCTCCAGGCGGCGGTGGACCCGGCGGAGGCGGTGGTCGTGGCGGACCTCCAGGAGGTGGCCTTGGACCGGGCGGACTCGGTGGCGGCGGAGGTGGCCGCGGTGGTCCGGGAGGCATGTTCGGACCCACCAATACAGGCCGAAAGTACACGTTGAACTTCAGCGTTCAAGCTCTGAACCTCTTCAACGATATCGACTACGGCGGTCCTAACGGGACAATCACCAGTCCTCGTTTCAATCGCTCATCCACTTTGGCTGGCGGCATCTTCAGTACTGGATCTGCAGCGCGGCGCGTCTTCGCACAAGTCATCTTTTCATTCTGATGGCGCGTGATGAATAGATCAGCGAAGGCCGGAGTGACATACTTCGGCCTTTGTTGTCGGCAATGGGATGCAGTGTTCCGTTCCAGTCTTTCACGACCTGGCTTCCTTCTGAATTACCGCAGTGTAGAGCGATTCCCATTCGTCGGCGCGTGCTTCCATACTAAATCCGCCGGCGATACGAACTCGTCCGGCGCGGCCCATCGCCTGACGCACCTCGGCACTTAGCCCCATCAATCCCAACATTGCTTGCGCCAACGCGCTTGCGTCCTTAGCCGGAACAACCACGCCCGTCTCCCCTGCCAACTCCCGCACTCCGCCTACGTCCGTTGCCACAAATGGCTTCTGCATCGCCATCGCTTCACCAAGCGCCAATGGCATCCCCTCCCATGCGGACGACAGCACAAATCCGTCGGCTGCGTCGAGCAATGCGGGTATATCCAGGCATAGGCCAAGCCAGTGAACACCTTCTGTAGCGAGTGCATGATCGACAGTTTTTCCTGCGTTTGAATTGTCGCCCGCAATCCAAAGTTGCGTGCGCGGCGCCGCTCCATCGACTTCCTTAAACGCTCTTAGCAAATTGGCAAAGTCCTTGGCGGGAACGATTCGGCCGACAGCCAACCAGACAAACTCGTCGGCCAATCCTCGCTGCTTTCGCATTCGTTCGCGCCGCGCAGCGTCCGGAGTGAACACCGAAGTATCAATCGCATTCGCGAGCACGTAGCACTTCGATCTCGGCACCGCCTTTAGACGCGTAAATCGCTCCGCTGCGACCGTACTGACTGCCGTCGTAAGGTTGCACCAGCGATCGCTCCAACGGTACGCCACCATTCGCAGCCAGCCACCCTCGTACACATTATGAATTGTCGATATTACGTTCGCTTTGCGATAACTCAACTTGAACAAGCGCGCCAGGATGTTTGCATGAAAACTGTGACTATGCACCAGGTCGGGACGAAATGCGCGAATGAATCGCGCGCCTTTCGATAGTGCTCTCGCGATCCCCAGCGGCGTTTTGTGCAAGTTGAAGCGAACGACATCGAGGCTGGTCGTCCAATCGTCGATTTCAGAAGGCAGCAGAACCATAAGTGCAACGCTATGGCCCCGCGCCGCCATGCGATCGGCCAGCGCCAATACTTGCCGTTCTGCTCCACCTACCGCGAGCGAGTTTATGACATACACAATGCGCATGACATTCCGCACCCTAAATCTGAGCGGAATGATAATAACGCGTTTGGTCAGAATCTCGTCGCCACAATTGTTTTGCGTCGGAAAAACCAGTCGATTGCGAAGATTCCCGGACCGAAAACGAGAATCAATAATGCGGCAAACCAGAATGTAAAAGGGTCGGCGCCGTAGAACTTATCGGGCGCCGAGATTACGCCCAGAAATGCGACCCTATCTGCTGTCCAATATGCGACGGTCATGTTTGCGAACAACACGAGAGAGATGAACCGTGATCCGAAACCGAGCGCGAACAGAATGCCACCGACAAACTCAACCAGCGCGACAAAGACAGCTGTAACGCCGGGCATAGGCAATCCAAGCGAAGTAAAGAACTCTGTAACATGGCTGAGATTGTGAAGTTTTCCCCACCCGGTTTGAGCAAATTGCCAACCCCAATAGAGTCGAATCAGCAACAGCAGAAGGCTTTGCAGCCTGTTGAGCACCGAGCCGAAAGTATGATGCGTGTTACGCACAAATGCGAGCATGGTTGGTGTCTCTCTCAAGGGATTGAAATTCTGCGGCTATGAGTTTATTGGGACTGAGCCAACGATTCAATATCGGGCGCGCAGATCCAACCCAGTTCTGCCCAGGTCGAAAACCACTCACGAACCATTTGCGGGCGAGCCTCCCACGCCATGCGAGAACCAGTAAATCCCGCCTCAATCGCCATCGCCAAAGCCTGTCCCCCGCGAATAGCTTTCAACGTCAGAAACTCCTCGTGAGCGAGTCGCCGATAGTAGACGGCCAGATCAACCCGATGAGCCGCGACCCAGGTTGGACGACGGCGCAGCCTCGGAATTAGCACCGGCGCATCATTGCCCAGATCGTGTTTGATTCCCGCTTCACTGGCCTGGCGCTTTTCGCGATCGTGCAGCGCCAGCACTAACTCATCGGTTTGATAGTTTAGCTCCACAAGCTGAATATGCGGCTGCAACGCAAGTCGCGAATCGGAGTCGAGCGTGGCAATCTGATCCAGCGTCAGCGGTGTCCGCTCCGCACCATCGAATGCCTCTATAAACGCCCACTCAACCCGCGCCACGTCGATCGCGAGCGCGTGACGTCGTCCCGTCAACTGCGGTTTGTCAGCAAGCCAATCGATCAGCTTCGATCCCAGATTGCGCAATGTGAACGAACGGCTTGGATGCACCGCCAGATAAGCGATTGAAAGCGCCTCGAATTTATCTCTTCCCAGCACAGCCAGCAACGCAGGAAAGTCCTCCGCCAATCCGCCGAGCACGCGAAACCAGTACTGGCGGTTGTAAATCTCGAGGCGTTCAAAAGCGCTCAACCTGCTGTTGGGAGCGATGAACGAAGCCGCTACATCGGTCATGGCACGTCCATCGGCAGCGCGCTCGCGCATCTCTGCATCGCGCGTCAGTGGCATCATGATGGCCGTGGCCATCTCGCGCTGCAGCTCAGACAGACTCATTGAACCATGGCTCATTTGGTCGCTCCCGCGAGTTCGCTCGGTTGCCGATGTAGATATCGTTCGGCCTTTTTCGCCTCCGCGTGAACTTCATCGAAGCTCGGAATGCGATCGTCCCATTCGAGCAGGGTTGGCGTCGGCCCGCAGCGTTCAATAGCGCGCGCGTAGAGCTCCCACACGGGGTCAATCACCGGATGGTCATGAGTGTCCAGAATGTATTTCTCATACTTCGAGTGACCTGCAATGTGAATCTGCGCCACTCGGTGCGCAGGCACCGCATTCACATAGTCCATCGGCGCGAACTCATGGTTCATGGCCGAGACATAGATGTTATTCACGTCGAGCAGTATCCCACAATCGGCGCGTTCTACCACTTCCGTCAGAAACTCCCATTCGGTCATTTCAGAATCAGTGAAGGCTGCGTAACTCGACACATTTTCAACGGCCACCGGAATCTCAAGGTAATCCTGCACCATGCGAACTCGCTCGGCGGTTCGCTCCACCGCCTCCCAGGTATAGGGCAGCGGAAGTAAGTCATGCGTGTAAGTTCCGTCGACACTGCCCCAGCAGAGATGGTCGCTAAGCCATGGTGTACCGGTGCGTCGAACAAGCTCCTTCAATCGGCGCAGATGCTCGGGATCGGGCGCGGTCACCGAACCGAAGTACATGGAGACTCCGTGCTGCACCACACGGTATTGCTCCAGAATCTGATCGAGCATGGCAAGCGGTCGCCCGCCATCGATCATAAAGTTTTCAGAGATAATCTCGAACCAATCCACCACCGGCTTTCGAGAAAATATATGCCGATAATGCGGAATGCGCAGACCGATTCCTACACCGTGATCTTGAAATGCATTAAAGCGGTTGCCGGCCATGGGGGCTTTCTCACTCCGTCAAATGTACTCGGGTAGACCAAGATGAATCGAGGCAAGGAATCAAAGGATCAGCGGTTGGTGAATAGCCGTCAGGTTCGGCATGCCAACACGACGACTGCTGACCCCTCGATGCCTCTGATAGCTAGGCGAACTTGGGTGGTTTGGAGCCGTCTGTGGCGCAACCGCCCTTGCCTTTGCAGCTATTCTTTCCCTTGCAGCCGTTGTCGCCGGCCTTGCAGCCGCCTTGTCCTTTACAGTCGTTTTTGCCTTTACAGGAGTGCTTTGCAGGCGCGTCGGAGCCGGCATAGCTCAGGCCGGCCTTGAGAGCCTTGACTGAGGCGCCGCTGGCAACGCCGTGGTTCACCGTCTGGGCTGCTACTGAGGTTCCGCCCATCAGGCCGGAGAGAGCTGCCGTCAAAAGCAATGCATTGATCTGGTTCTTCATGAGTGACCTCGCTGGGTTGGTTGGGGCGGATGGGGCTCCGCGGTTACTGCGACACAGGATCAGCCGCGATGGCTTAGCCTGCACAATCCTACTCCGCACATTAGGAGTAAGGACCTGGCGGAAAGGTTACAGCTAAAGCACATTAACTGAAAATGAAAATCTTTCCACCCGGCTCTCACAGTAAATGTACGGGGCCCGAGCGAGAACGGATTGGTCGCCCTTCGGCCCATTTCCCCTGGTCGAGCCAACCCTCCAAATCAAAGTGGTCGCCCGCCTGGTCCGGGTTATACTCTGGTTCTGCGAACGAAAGCGGGGCCCGGTGGCTTGGTCGGATAGCGTGAACACAAAGGGATGGCGTGCGCTCAGTGGCGCGAGTTTCTTGCTTGCCCTCTTGCAGAGCATTTGCACAGCAGTATTGACAATCAGCGGCTTACGCGTAGCCATCGGCTTGTCTGCGCTCGCGGCAGCGAGTGGCGTCTATGCCCCTGCCCGCGGCTGGCATCAGGATGCGATTCGTATTCCCATGCTCTGGATCGCGACGATTGGGGCCCTCTTAAACCTGGCTGTCCTCGCTTGGATCTGGTACCTGCGCTCGCGACCCTCTGCACAATGGCGCCGCCGCGAGTTAAGCGTCAAAGAGAAGCGATCAGAAGGACTCCAGGTAGCGTTGGCAATTCTAACCCTGCTCCTTGTGGGCCTCGAGGTTTGGACACATCCCATGGTTCATCGCCCTGGACACGCGCCCTCAGCACAATCGCCTCACGCCGATTCCAGGCGCCCATCGCCATCCCCCAGTGAATTACCAGTGAAAGAAAAGGTGCAACATGCCGCATGATCTGGAGAACACAATTTCTCTTCTCGCGCGAACTCCCGTGGCCCTCAATGCGCTGCTGCGCGAATTGCCGGAGATCTGGACGCACCGCAACGAGAGCGCGAATACTTGGAGCGCATTCGATGTAGTCGGACACTTGATTCATGCGGAAAACAGCGACTGGATGCCACGGGTGCACAGCATCTTGCAATTCGGCGAAACCCAGACCTTTCCGGCTTTTGATCGATTGGGCCATCTGCGCGCGTGCGAGGGTAAATCGATGCCGCAGTTGCTTGATGAGTTCGCACATGCGCGCGAGGAGAACCTGGCCGCCCTCCGAGCTCTCGATCTTCGCTCTCAGGATCTCGGGTTACACGGCACGCATCCAGCCTTCGGCCCGGTCACATTGTCAGAGTTATTGGCTACCTGGGCCGCTCACGACTTGACACACCTGCACCAGATAGCAAGAGTGATGGCTTATCAATATCGCGAAGCCGTGGGCCCGTGGAGCCGCTATCTTGGCGTGCTGCAATGTGCCGGCCATAGCTCCGCTTCTTAGTGATTGAGAAAAGCGAATAATATACTCATTTGCGAGGGCACGGCCCCATCTAGCGCACCTATCGGAGTTATATAAGTCGCATATCTTCGGATCTATCGACTTATTCGTATTCACGCCTACTTCAGCACTTCCGCAATGCGCTCATGTAGTCGCTCGCTAAACCCGGCGGGCAGCTCAAAAACACGATCGTCCGCCACCAAAATCACGATATTCCTCGTCGAATCAAGAACTGCCGAGCAGATTTCACATGTCGCCAGATGCTGATCGATATGGGCGCGCAACTCCGCGTCCACCTCGCCGTCTATATAGGCCGAGATGTACTCCCAGACGTGTTGGCAATCGATCCTCATGCGCCCCACCCAAACAGCCTCTTTCGTTGAGGGCTGAATGCTTTCAAATGCGGCGCCAGGGTTTTCTGCAGCAGTGCGCGCGCCCGATGCAGTCGAACCTTCACCGCTCCCTCGGTAATCTTCAATACTTCGGCAGTTTCACGGATGTCCATTTCTTCGATGTCTCTGAGTAATACAACGTTACGGTAAATCTCAGGAAGTTTGCCAATGGCGTCGCGCAGCAACTCGCCCAGTTCTTTGCGTTCAAGGGCTTCAGTCGGAATTTCGCGCCAGCTCGTCAGGATCGCCGGCGTATAGTCCCCCGTCTGTTCATCCGTGCCCGCATCGAGCGAATCCTCGCGACGGCTGCCTAATTTGCGCAGGCGGCCAAGCCCCTCATTGCGTGCTATCGAGAGCACCCAGGTGCGAAACTGCGACTCTCCACGAAATAAATGAAGATTGAGGTACACCTTGATCACCGTCTCCTGCGCAACATCTTCCGCTTCGCCCTCATCGCCAAGTAACGACAACAGAAGAAAGAAGATGGAACGCTCGCAAGGGCGAATCAGGTCATGAAAAAGATGTTTTTCGCCGGCCAGAATGCGTCGTATGCATTCAGCGTCGAATTCCGCATTGGATGAGTTCGTCACGATCGTTCGGTGCTGGCGTTTGACTAGCTAATTCAAACCATTCGCATCCTTAAAAGACTACACGCCTCCACCCTTAGTCTCCGTTAGTCGGAGATGTTGCCGGCTTGAGAATAGACATTCCTTCACAAGTTTTTATAACGCGCCGGAATACTTTGGCGAAAAATGATACATTGGGCTGTACAATCTGCACGAGGAGACACATGGCCGGAGATATTCAATTAACTTGCAGCGATTGCGGGCAGGACTTTACCTTCACAGCTGCTGATCAGGCGTTCTTCCAGGAACGCGGTTACTCGACCCCCAAGCGTTGCAAGCCTTGCCGTATGGCGAAAAAGAACGACCAGGGGGGTGGAGGTTCCGGCTACCGTTCGGCTCCGGCACAGGGAACGCCTGTGATCTGTTCCGGCTGCGGTCAGCCTACAACAGTGCCCTTTGAGCCTCGTGGCGATCGTCCAGTGTTTTGCCGGGACTGCTATCAGGCACGCAAGGGCAGCGGTGGCGGCGGTGCGGGTGGCGGAGCGTCACGCGGGCGAAGCCGGTACTAGCTCTCTCTTCGGTCCGATTCGAGCTTCTTAGATTGGACCGTTATTGTTCCCTTACCAACTCAAGCGCAACTCCAGAGAAGGAAGCTGAATCGGCGAACATTGCCTCTGGTGAAACTTGAGAGGCAGATTTTTTGCCCGCACTTTACGTGTGCCCAATGAGCTTGGAGCCTCACAGTCGCGCATGAGCAACTGCGAGGTTCCCATGCCTCCCACCGCCCCCGGACATGCGACTTCTGCCGTCCCGGCGGAGATACTGTCGCTATGATCCTGCTTCTCCTGCTTCCTGGCCTTGCGTTTGCCCTGATCGCCGCAGGGGTTCTCTATCAGGCTGTTGGCGGGCGACTCGACAGAAAGCGCCACTTCGGAGACGGCCGCTGCATAAACATCGGTGAGGGCCAAAAACTTTATCTTCGCGAAAAGGGCACTGGCAGTCCCGCCGTCATCTTCGAATCAGGCATCGCAGCCACTAGCCTTAATTGGCGTCGCATTCAAGATGCTGTTTCAGGCATGGCGCACACTGTGTCTTACGACCGCGCCGGCTTGGGATGGAGCGGCCCCTGCCGCACTTCTCGCACCCCGACAAACGTCGCCAGCGAACTCCGCAACCTGCTCCGTGCAGCCGGAATCCAGCCTCCCTACGTGCTCGTCGGTCACTCCTTTGGCGGACTCGTAATGCGCCGCTATGCGCTTTGTTATCCGGAGGATGTGGCAGGCGTCGTGCTCGTCGATCCCATGCGCATCGAAGAATGGCCGCCGCTTGATGCCGCAAAACAGGCTGCTCTCGATCGCGGCAAGCGAATGACCCGCTACGCCGTCCCTATTGCGCGCCTGGGGTTGGCGAGGCTGGCCGTTACTTCCCTTTTGTGCGGATCAGGCAGGGTCTCGCGCTGGCTCACTCACCTGGGCGGCGACAATGGCCGCCTCGTCATGGGGCGTCTCTCTGGCGAAATAAGCAAGTTCCCAAAAGAAATATTACCCGTGATGGCAGCCCACTGGTCACGCCCAACGTTCTACCACGGAGTCTACTGGCATATGGCTGCAGTGCCCGACACCGTTCGCGAAATCCAAACTGCAGGCCCGATTTGCGATGTCCCCGTCACGCTCCTCACGCCGGGTCGCGCAACCGCGTTGACCGACCGCCAACTGCAGCAGATCGGCAACCATGTGCGACAGTTCATTGCCCCAGCCAGCGCCCACTGGATCCATCTGGACGAGCCTGAGCTCGTCATCGACGCAATCCGCAGCATGGTCCAAGCCTCGACTCAGCACCAGGCAAACATGCTGGTCTGAATCGGCGGCATCTACGCCCTCGTTGATAAAACGCGAGTTACATCCAATGTCTTACCGTAAGACAGCAACCACTTCACCGTCTTACATCGCTTTCACCGCCCTGGCCTGATAGCAGGCTCGTCAATCCCGGCGACTTACTTCTTCTCCCCAGACATAAACGTTGTCCACGGTCCCGAGGGCATGTCTTTGAGAATCGGTCTCAGATAGCCATACTCGGGATGAGCCGCAAGAAACGGTGCAGCCAGGAAGTCTTCCCCACACGGATGGCCCGCATGGGCAATCAGCGACATGTGAGCCGCCAAGTCTGAATCCGCAACCTTTCCCGTCACCGCGCCGCCTGGATAATACGGCGCCCAGCCCCACTCCGGAATGCCGGCCTTCACCTTATCGACATGTCCGCAAAGAGACCTCTGATCGGCCTCAACTTTTCCGGTATAGCTATCGTCGTGGTCGGCCATAAATCTCTCCGCCAGAGCAACGTCGATTCCGCCCTTCGAGTCCGCCACCTTCTTTTCGAAAGTAATCCGACGCGCATTCGGGGAACTGCCCAGGTTCTCTGGATCGAATCCATCTGTCTCATTCTTGATCAGTTGCGGATCACGCGCGAAGTTCGTGCTGACAAAGTAGCCGTCCTTCGTTCTCCACAACGGCGTGTTCTTCAGACCCAATTCCAGATAAGCGACTTCGCCCGTCTTCCGGTCGCCGATCAACCAATCGTTGGCATATCCTCCGTTGTTTCCGTCCTTGATAATGGCCACGTACTCATCGATTGAGCTGCCGTATTGCAGGGCCTTGCGCGCCCGCACGAACTCCGGTTTGCCTGACGGGTCCCAACCCTCAAACTGCGTAATTGTGGTCTCCGTAACCAAAAGCCCCGCATCGTTAATCCCAAAGTCGTCCTGGCTTGCGATGTTGCCGGCAACACCATCCATGAGAACGCGGTGGCCCTTGGCCGGCTGGATATCGAAAACCACCGTCCATCGCGATCCCTCCGCATAGCTCGACCAGTTGTTGTGAGCGATCACGATCTTGCCGCCCTTGGTATAGTTTCCAGTCGCGATAAAGGCGGAGCAGCGCCCCTCCGGCAAAATGTGCGGAGCATTCACCGCATGTTCCCGTTTATCGAGCCACGGAACGTAGTATTGAGGCAATTCGATGCCGCCGTTTAGCGCCACAATGTCCCAAACATCCAGTTTGCTTCCCTTCGACTCAACGCCTTTCGCGATGCCCTCCAATTCCTGCTGATATTCGAAATCTATATGAGGCCAAAGCTGCTTGCGCGCGGCATCGCGATAAAAGTCCCAGTTGCGCTTGGTGGCATGCATGCTCTCCAGTTTGATCACGCCCACCATGTCCTCGATCTCGGCTGACAGCAGTTGTCCATGCTCAAATCCGATCTGCGCCGGGCTGCCCTCAAGGTGAACATAGGTCCAGCCACCGCTTTCAAAGCGATATCCGGGCGAAGCAGAACTAGCTGTGTTTGATGGGGTGGGACTCGGAGTCCCTTGGGCCGGAATAGCTTGGGATGTGACAACCAGCAGGATAAGGCAAGAAATCGCGTGCAGCTTGAGCAAGGGGGACATCAGAGATTCCTCCGGATGCCCTGAACATATCACGGCATGTCGCCGTTATAAGTTCTTGTTTACGTTTACCTCTTGATCCGCCGATACACCGCTTAACCTAGTGCTTCTTGGCTGGCTTATGGACAGGCTTCTTGGCTACAGGTTTCAACGGTTTCTTGGGCGAAGAAACCTTGGCTGGCTTCGCCGCGTGCGACGACTTCGTTTTAGCCGGCGCGGGCTTGGCTGCCGGTTTCGCGGCGGGTTTGGCTGGCGATTTAGGAGGCGTCTTCAAGGCCGCCTTGGCAGCCGGCGGCTTCGTCGCCTCTGATTTGCTTGCCTTTGACACCGCACTCGCTGGGCCAGCCTTTTTCGCATCCGCTGCCGCGCCTGATTTCAGCGCAGACGAAGCGCCGCCGGCTTTTGGCTCAGCCGGCTTGGGCGATTTGTCTGCCTTAGTCTCTCCCCCTGCCTTGGAATGCGTTGGCGGCTCGTCACCGCCCTTGAATGTCCCCGCAGATTTCGCCGGTTTCGATGCTTCCGTAGTCTTCGGCCCGCGCTTCGATGGCGGAGGCTCCGGCTCATCGTCGTCTGAGTCATCGTCATCGGAATCAATATCTTCCGGTTCGGAATCATCCGGACCATCGGGCTCAAGATCGACCTTCGGAATGCGAATATTCACAGCGATGTCGTCGTCATCATCGCCGCCCATATCATCCAGATCGTCATCGCCGTCAATCGAATCCTCGGAATCCTCATCCTCGTCGTCGTAGCTGTCTTTCTTGGCCTCAGCACCGCGTTTCGCGCGGGTCCGCTTGATCGTGACCTGCGGAGGCGGTGCGGGCGGTGAATACGGCTCCAAAAACGCCCGCATCTCTTCGGGCGTCGCTAGCTCGCCATCGATCAGCTTGAGGAAGATCGACTGCACGATTTCGTTGTAGTTCGGTAGATCCGGCTTGATCCGCATCTCTTGCATGAGCGCGTGAGGAACACGCTGGCGAGTCTCCGGCCAGACCTTGAGGAACAGGTTAAAGCGTTCCTTTACCGTCTTGTCCCGGCTCGTAAACCCAAGCCAGAGAATTGCTTCCGGATCATAGCTCGTGAACAGCTTGAAGGATATCGACGGTGTCTGGTTTTCCTTGGCCAAAACCACCTTGGCAAATTCTGCCGCCAGCGTGTCGAGGCTGTTCCACTCCTCCACAAAGCCCGGTCGCAGCATCAGCTTCTTTAGCGCGGAGAGATCTTTAGCCGCCAACTTGGCCGTCAGCAGTTGCATCTGCGCAGCTGAAACGTCCGCGTGAACCCCCTGAACCAGCAGCTCAACCACCAAATCATGCAGCGATTTCAGCTTGTCTTCGTCAGCCTTTGCGGGCGTCCATGGCGCGAACAACACCGCCATCCAGCCTTCCGCGTCCAAAGCATGCAGAATCTTGAACCCATCGTCTTCGTGGCCGATTTGCTCCAATTCCCGGCTGCGCGCCTTGTCGGAGAGGAATTCGATGACCCCTTCGCCCTTGGCGTTCTCATAGCGAGTTTGAGTTTTCGGGTCGAGTTCCCACCCCAGGCGGCTCTTATACCGCGTGGCACGGATTAGTAAAGACGGCTCCTCGAGGAATCCGTAGTTCGACACCAACCGCAAACTCCTCGCTTCTATGTCCGCAGCTCCATTCAGGGGATCCATCAGCAGCCCGAACGAGCCTTCATTGAGCGAGATGGCCATGGCGTTCACGGTGAAGTCCCGCCGCCGCAAATCTTCCTGGATTGAAGCCGAGTGGTAGACAGGCTGGCCGGGCTTCGGATACTCGACCCGATGCGTGCTCACCACGTCCACTCGCACAGTACCGGGAAAGCAGAGGTATAGTGTCCGCGACACTTCATCCTCACCCCAGACTTTGCCACCGACCTTCTCGATGATGTCTTTTAGTTTGAGAGCATTGCCGTGTACTGCGACTTCAAGATCGCGCACCGCATGGCCACTGGTCAGGTCGCGTACCGCGTCCCCAGTGAGAAATAGAATCATCTCGGCTTCTCGAGCAGCGTCGCGCAGATGGTGCAATGCGCTCTTCTGGTCTGCTGAGAGCCGATGTTCTAAAAGGTAGATATAGTCGGGCATTCCGTCGCCTACTTCCAACAACCCGTTACCCGTCAAGTAGCTGATGCTGTTATGCTTACGCCATCACCGGGCAGAGGTCGCAAAGCTGTACCTTATCATAACTTGGCCGCCTTGGCTAGAGTGGAAAGAGGCTATGGCCCAGGCTGTTTCTCTCCCAGTCAACCTTCGAGCCGTGCGACAATCCAGAGCGATGGCCTCCATTCGCAAACCGGTGATTGTGCGCAAGTTTTCGCGTGACTGGTGTGCCGGTTATGCGCGGGCCGATTTCAGCCAGGACGCGCCCGAACTTGAAATTCTCGACATCGGTGGTCGTGTGTTGCACTTCGCCTGGGAAACGGTGAAGTGGGTTTGTTATGTGCGTGATCTACCGGGCGCTTCCGGCGATCAATCAAATCCGGAACGTCTTTTGCACAAGCGGTTTACGGTACGCCCTCGGACTGCCGGACTGTGGTTGCGAATGAAGCTGACCGACGGCGATGAACTGGAGGGACTGGCAGCCAACGATCGTTCCCTGGTCGAAGGAGCCGGCTTGCTGCTGACGCCACCCGACATGCGCTCCAATACACAACGAATCTATGTCCCGCGGCAAGCTATCCAAACCTTGGAGGTTGTCAGCTTGATTGGAGCGCCTGGTCAGCGTCGAGCGGGTGGCGGAAGGGGCATTACCGAGCCACAGCCCGAGCTTTTCCCCGATCGCACCGACCAGGAATAGTCACCGATTCTGCGCGGCTCAATCCAGTACAATTTTATCGATGACCCTAGGTGAATTGGCAACGTTGTTGGGCGCGGAGTTGCGCGGCGATTCCAATCTGGAAGTGACTGGTGTTAAAGGGATTGAGGACGCTGGACCCACGGATATCACCTTCGTCGCCAATCCCCGCTATGCCGGTTTGGCTCGAAAAACTCAGGCGGCCGCGGTGTTGGTCGAGCCTAACTTCATTGAAATCAATACGGCTACGCTTCGGATCGCGAATCCCTACTATGCCTTCTCGCGTGCGCTGGCGGTTTTTTATCAGCCTCCTACGTATGCGTCCGGCATTCATCCGACAGCGGTGATCGACCCGTCGTCAGAAATCGGAGAGGGATCTCATATTGGCGCTTATGTCGTGGTGGGTCAAGGGGTTAAGGTTGGACCTCATGCCACCCTGCTGCCTCACGTGGTGCTTTATCCAGGGGTGACCGCCGGCAGCCATCTTTTCGCCCATGCGCATGCCGTGGTTCGCGAAAACTGCATTCTCGGCGACCATGTAACGCTCGAAAACGGCGCAATTATTGGTGGAGATGGCTTCGGTTTTGCCAAAAATGAGGCTGGAAAGTGGCAAAAAATCCCTCAATCCGGGCCTGTAAAACTGGGAAATAACGTCGATGTGCAGTCGAACGCATGCATCGATCGCGCCACGGTCGGCTCGACCGAAATCGGCGACGGTAGCAAGGTCGACAATCTGGTGCAGGTCGGCCACGGATCGCGGGTGGGCGAGAACACTCTGCTCTGCGCGCAGGTCGGACTGGCCGGCTCGTCGGTCATCGGCAACAACGTAATTCTCGCGGGCCAGGCCGGCGTCGCAGGCCACTGTTCGCTGGGCGACGGGGTGATCCTGACGGCGCAATCGGCCGTGTCGCACGACGTGGCGCCAGGCAAAATGATTTCCGGCTCACCTGGCTTCGACAACAGGGTTTGGCTCCGAGCTGTGTCCATTTTTCAGCGGCTTCCGGAGATTTTGAAGCGCCTGGACCGAGTCGAGAAAAAGCTCGCGGCTAGTACTGAACCTATTGAAAAGATTGGTGGCGAATGACGCCGCGCCCCTTGATCGTTGGCGTGTTTGGACTGGCAGCGGTGCTGATTTGCGGTTGCCGTTCTCACCACATCGATACCACCATCGAAAATCGGACGGGCGGCCCGATTCGGCTGCTCGAGGTTGATTATCCCAATGCCAGCTTTGGAGCGGATTCCCTGGCTCCCGGCGCGGTCATGCACTACCGCATCCAGGTACAAGGCGACGGGCCGCTTAAGGTGCAGTACACGGCGTCCGACGGTCACCAGCCCCAGATCAACGGTCCGGCGCTTGCGGAGGGACAGGAAGGCCAGTTCGAGATCGTTTTGCTTCCCGACGGCAAAGCGGAGTTTCATCCCCATCTGGATCCGAATCCGTAAGTTCCTCCCGATAACAGGCATTTGCTGGATCAGCACTCAACGAAAGTGGCATCGCGAGCACTGCACCAACCCATCAAGTCTCCGATAAAGAAAGCAGGAGGGCCGATTGGGCTCGAATCCTGCGATCACGAAGGGCCGTCCTAGGCCAGCCTGGCAGCGGAAACATAGTTACGCCCTGCGCCTGGGAGTGTGTTTTTCATTCATTTTGACGGCAACTCTGCTTGCCAATCTGACTCGGGTCGACATCTCCCGCCCCAACCTGCTCTGGGTATCAAACGGCCTGCCCCTGGCGTATCTTTTGCTTTCACCACGATGGCGCTGGCGGCCATACCTGGTCGTATCGTACGCGGCAATCATTCTCAGCAGCGCCCTGATTCACGAGCAATGGCGAGTCAATCTTACGTTCAACACCCTGGGCATTCTCAAGGTGTGGGCCATCGCCCATTTCATGCGCGGAAAATCGACCCAATTACCCCGATTTACAGAAAGACGATACTTTCGTCGCTTCGTAGCAATCGGAATCTTCGCCGTACCAGGGAGCATGGCCCTGGTGGGCGCAGGTGTGTTCTTTTCGGCTTTGCATTTCCCCGGCTGGTCCGTTTCGTTGCGGTGGCTGATCTCCGACATCCTGGGACTTGCGGTGGTGACTCCTGCTGCAACCGCACTGTTGCAATGGCGATTTCGTGGCTCGATCAAGCTCCGAGACAATTCAAGCTATGTAGCACTATTGATAATCGTTACGTTCATCGCTTGCACCCAGAACAGTGTGCCGATCTTGCCCTTGATTCTTCCGCTCTTGCTCTTGATTTTGCTGCGAATGGGGCTGGGCACGGCCATGTTGGGGACGATTTTCGTCACAGCGGTTGCGACTTCGACCACAGTCCGGGGCATGGGGCCGTTCGTCATCCTCTCATCGGGCATGCTGGACGACGCCAGTTTTCGTTTGCAGGTGTTTCTTGCAGCAATCGTTCTCATGCTCTACTCCGCTTCGGTGGTCGTGGAGACCCTGCTCCAAACGCAGGTACGGTTGCAGCGGACGGCTGCCATTCACGCGCTCGTGACAGAAAACTCCCGCGATATCATCGTCGTCGCCGACCTTAAAGGCAAGCGAAGCTACTTGTCCGGAAGCGCCTCGATGTGGGGCGGATGGTCACGCGAGGAACTGGTAAATATGACAGGTTTGGAGCTGGTGCATCCTGATGATTTGCCGAGGGCGGTAGCGTTAGTGGGGAAGATGCAAGCAGGTTTCGACGGAGACATTCTCGAATGCCGGGTGCGAAAGAAGGACGGCGACTATGTCTGGGTCGAAGCCAGTCTGCGTACGATTCGCGATCCGGACACGTGTGCTCCTTGCGGCATTCTCAACATAGTGCGGGATATTTCGGAGCGCAAAGGCGCAGAGCAGGCCCGTGAATTCCACCTCTCCCTGCTCAAAGCGATTCAAGATGCATCGCTCGATGGAATTGTGGTCGTGAACAACCACCGAAGGGTCGTTTCCTATAACAAGCAGTTCCTGGAAGTTTGGCACGTGGCGTTGCCGACGATTTCGCTCGGTCAATCAGAAGAACAGATTACATACGACGACGGCGCGCTGTTAACGCAAACAATGGGTATGGCCAAGGATCCGAAGGGTTTCATCGAGCGCGTGGAAGAGCTTTACGGACATCCCGAAATTGACGATCTATGTCAGCTCGAGTTGCAGGATGGTCGGACGCTTGAGCGCTATTCAACCAGTCTGAAGGGCGAAGGCGGCAAGTTCCTGGGCAGGGCTTGGTTTCTTCGGGATATTACCGAGCGCCAGCGTGCCGAGGAGGAACTGCAGCGGGCCTACCACGCCCTGGAAGAACTGGCGACCGTCGACGCGCTGACAGGGATTGCGAATCGACGCCGCTTTGACGAATGTCTGAATGCCGAGTGGCGGCGTGGTTTGCGAGAGCAGAAGCCGCTTTCGATCGTAATGATGGACGTGGATCTTTTCAAACTGTTCAACGACACGTACGGGCATTTGCGAGGGGATAGTTGTTTGAGGCAGGTGGCTGATTCTGCAATGGATGTGGTAACGCGACCGGGAGATCTGGTGGCCCGGTTCGGGGGCGAGGAGTTTGCCGTTATCTTGCCCAATACCAAGCAAGAGGGAGCGCTGCGGATCGCCAATGAGATTGTGACAGCCCTTCGCCATCGTAACTTGGAGCATCGCGGAAGCCCCCACAACTTTGTCACGATCTCGGCGGGATGTGCGACGATGGTTCCCCAATTTGGCGCTCGGCCTACAGATCTGATCGAGACTGCCGATAACGCGCTTTACCGGGCAAAACGTCGCGGGCGCAACTTGGTGTGCGGTGATGAATCACTTCGCCCGTCAGTGGCGAATATCAACAAGTAAACGACTGAAACCGGAAGAGTTTCATCTGGTTGTATACCGGTAAGCGCAGAGATCTCAATGGTGACTCGACCCTGGCCAGCAAGTCAAAGTCTTCAAAATAAAGCAATTGTGAAACTATACGATTTCTCAGATAAGTTCGAGCTTTAGCAAAGTTACCCGTCCGAATCCCCGGTCTGAGGATCTCCATCGCCACCATTGCCGAGGCCTAAGTCGCGACGGAGATCTTCATCCCCGCTATCGCACCATGCTCTGGAAAAGCTGCGACTTGAGCAAGCTATTGAAGTCGGCATCGGAAGCCGCGAAATGAACCGCGAGTTTTCCGGCGGAAGAGCTGACGTCTGTGTTTGCCAGGGCAGCCTTCTCTGAGTCGGAACCGCTCATTTTGCGATACAAAACTGCGGCATTGAGGAGCGAGGAAACCGTCGCCGCGGCAAATGAGTCGCCGGTGACAATGGTCAGATCGAACTTCACGCCATGCTGGAAATCCATTCCATAATAGGAAACTTGCAGACGCTTGCGCACCGACTCAAAGTCGGCGACCGAGCCCGCTTCGCCCAGCACCTGTTTCATCATGGTCTGAGTGCCCTTCTGGTCGAGAATGCTCCAAAGCGGCTCGTAGTCGACGGCGCGCATGGCATCCATGATGGTGTTATTGGTGAGCAGTGTCTGCGTATTGCCGTCGCGTGCGTCGAGCGCAGCCTTGACCGCGTCGCTGCCGCCAAACACCATGGTCGACTGATCGACAAAGCAGAGAACCATGCCGGTTTTGCCCATGGGCCAGATCTTGTTGGTCCGAACCAGGGTAGGCTTCACCTTTTGCTTGCGGAAGTTAGCTAGAACATCCGGCACCGAGAACTGCCCCTGCGCGATGCCCAGCGTGACCACCTGATCGCTCGTTTCATTGACACGGAACAGGGCGAAAGCCAACTCGTCCACATCATGATTGTCGTTAAGGCCCGACTTGCGCAGAGCCTCATCGAACTGCTTGAGGTCGGGAGGCATCACGCGATCGCGCAACTCCATAGCGGCATTGGAGTTCTGCATGGCTTTATAGTCAATCACCACGAGCTGTTGCACTTCACGCGGAATCGCGGAACGGGCATCTGTAGAGAGCTGCGCAGCCTGCGTGGTAGCAGCCGCCGCGAGCAATAAAATCGGAACCGAGAACCTGACAACGTTATTGAACAATTACAAACCTCCAGGACGGCAGTTTTCGGTATTAGACGCGGTCAAAATCTTCCCGCATCCAAGACAGATCGACGTGCCGCACCCTTTACGTTGATATTTTACTTGGATGCGCATTGGGCGACCATGGTGATGGTTACCCGCGGTCATCCTGCATCGGGCCAGGCCAAGGGCGCCGCGAGGCGGTTCTCCAGGACTTTGGCCATCGGATCGAATCCAGTTAATTGACGCATCCACTCACTCTCGCGCTCGCATGCCGACTCTGGAACCAGGCCGATCACTTCGCCCTCGACCGGGGCTATCTTGTGGCGGAAGGCCAGTTTAGAGACTGCGCTGTACACCTCGGAAAGCGGAGTCACGTTAAAGTCGGTGATGTTCATCGAAAGCTGAGCCCGACCGTGGGCCAGCACGCCGATGGCTTTCACGCCTTTCAATCCACCTGCGGCGGCGCGAATTTCTTTGGCAATGGCCCTGGCGAGGGCGACGTCGGAGGTGTCGAAATAAATGTTGTAGGCGACCAGAAACTTGCGGGCACCGACCGCGCAGGCACCGGCAGTGGGATGAAGGTCAGGACCACCGACATCGGGCCGGCGCGCGGCTTCCTTGCGGGCCGCATCACGCAACCCCTCAAATTGACCGCGACGAACTTCTTCAAGATTTGCGCGATCGGGACGAGCGGCAGCGGCTTCGTAAAAGTAAACCGGTACGCCGTAACGGCGCCAGATTTCGTTCCCCGCCTGGCGCGCCAGCAAGACGCATTGTTCGAGCTTGATGCCGCTGATGGGAACGAAAGGAATGACGTCGGCGGCGCCGATGCGCGGATGCACTCCCTGTTGGCGGGTAAGATCAATCAACTCAGCGGCTTTTCCAGCTCCGCGAACGGCTGACTCCACGACACCGGCAGGCGTGCCGGCGATCGTGACGACCGAGCGGTTGTGGTCCGCATCCATTGACCAATCAAGCAGATGCACGCCTTCGACGCGCATCGCCGAGACAATAGCGCGTACCTTCTTGACGTCCGTGCCTTCGGAAAAATTAGGCACGCATTCGATTACCGGGCCGTTCATTGTCACTTCCAAAACGTGTAGCCGAGCTGTATCTGCATGCTGGCGTTGACGCCCGGATTGCGATCGCCAAGTGAGGACGAAGAGATGTGCACGGCGTTGACACCAAGATCGATGGAGCGTTTAGGCCGCACAAAATAGTGCAGGCCAAGGCCGCCCTGCGGTGAGAAGTTCCACACGCTGGTGCCACCGTCGATCGTACCGGTCGACAAAATGTTGGGCGGAAATTTGTGGGTGGTATAGATCAGACCGCCGGCGCCTTGGAACCACGGCTGGATACGTTTGGAGCGGGTGAGAAAGTTCCACCGCAGGATGACCGGTGTAAGGCTGACGCCGCGGAAAGTGCCGCCACCTACCGGCAAGAGACAGCTAACCGGCTGACCGTTCGGTTCCACGCAGGAATAGATCTGATCGTGGGGAGCCGGGGTGTAGGCCTGCCAAAGCGGCATGATGTTGCCGCTGAGTTCAAACTGGCCTGACAGTGGTCCAGCGTGCACCACAGACGTCAGGGGCTTGCCAATCTGAAAGCCGGCCCAAAAAAACTTGAAATCCGAGCGGTCGCCCACGCCCGTTCCCCAGTTGGCAAACGGGCCATATTCCCAGCTTTTCGCATCGCGAACATGGGCCACCGGATTGTCGACTGCATTTGCCGGAGAGGCGGGAGTTTGCGCAGGGGCGATGGTTCCGGCAATGAGCAGCAGGAGCAGGAGTTTCACAATTCGAATCAACGTTCGTCTCTTCCTTTATTGAAAATATGCCTTCTCAGCGTAGAAAAGGCCGCCACATCTGGGCGGCCCTCAAGGTTACCGTCTAAACCAGCGCCGCCGACTCAGCCAGCCACTTGCTCCATCTGCTCTGCGGTCATATCGAAGTTCGAATAGACGTTTTGCGTGTCGTCGAAGTCTTCGAGAGCCTCAAGCAACCGAACCATCTGGTTGGCGGCCGGACCGTCAAGCTTTTGGTAAATGGAGGCAATCATGGTGACTTCGCTCATGATCGTCGGGATCTTGGCTGCCTTGATCGCGTTTAGAACGTTTTCGTATGAGCCTGGGTCGGTAATGATCTCCCAGGTATCGCCTTCATCATTCAGATCTTCGCCGCCATGCTCGAGCACGATATCCATGAGTTTGTCTTCACCGGCCGCGGACTTCTCGATAGCGATAATTCCCTTTTTCGAGAACATGAAGCGGACTGAGCCAGTTTCACCCAGGTTTCCGCCATGTTTCGAAAAGGTGTGGCGGATTTCGCTTACCGAGCGGTTGCGGTTGTCGGTCGTGACGTCGACGATAATGGCGACGCCGCCGGGTCCGTAACCCTCAAAGCTGATTTCCTCGTAGTTGACGCCTTCAAGCTCGCCGGTGCCGCGCAGGATGGCCCGCTTGATGTTGTCCTGCGGCATGTTTTCGGCTTTGGCCGCCAGAACCGCCGTTCGCAAACGCGCGTTGGTGTCAGGATTACCGCCGCCCTTCGCGGCTACAGCGATTTCCTTGAGCAACCGGGTGAATATCTTGCCGCGCTTGGCATCGAGCGCGCCCTTCTTATGCTTGATTGTGGCCCATTTTGAATGGCCGGACATGTGAACCTCAAAGTAAAGCTGAAATGCCGGCGCTTCACGCGCCCGCCCTTGCGAGTATACCACCGGAATGAATGCCTTGGATTGGAAGTCCCACAGTCGCGAACGGCGTCGTTTTGATCCTAACGAAAAGGCCGAAATCCTTTGGGGATTCCGGCCAGTCCGTAGAATGAAGCGTTCGACTAAAGGACGTCGCCTCCGCTGCCGTCGTCTCCGCCGAAGCTACCGCCATCGTCGAAGCCCGACCCCCCATCATCCAGGCCGCCGCCATTGTCAAGCGAAGAACTGTCGTTGGAGTTGCTGTCGTCGAATCCACCCTGGTCATTGCCCGAGCGGTCATCGCCAGTCGTGTTGTAGTTGGCATCAGAAAACTGGGCACCACCCTGATCGGCGGATTCGTGGAAATGCGGCTCGTTGCCGGTGGATTCTAAGCCGCGATGCTCGGCGCCTCCGCCTGGTTCGTCGTAATAATTGTTGACGACGGTCTCCTCGACGGGACGATCGAAGCCTCCGCCCATGCCCATGCCCGGCATCATGCCCATTCCGGCCATGCCCATGCCGCCACCGTGTCCGAATCCGTGCAGAACCGACTCGACCCCCTCAAATGCCAAGGCTCCGGCGGCTACTCCGGCTGCCGTCTGCATGGCCCCCCGAAGGAAACTGGGCGGACCGCTCTGCACCGGCATGAATCCCTGTGGAGCGTATTGAGGCGGAACAGGTTGCGCGTATTGTGGCGGAGCCTGTTGCGCATACTGCGGTGGAACGGGCTGATAGGGTGGCGGCTGAGGTTGCGCCTGCTCCTGGTCGCGGTCGCCGAGCAAACGACCCAAAAAGCTGGTAGCGTGCGCAGGCTGATGAACTTGTTGAGCCTGTTGCACTTGCTGCTGCAACTGGGTTACCTGCGCCTTGGCCTGTTCGAGCGCGATATTTTGTACCAGCACGGTCTGGGCAAGAATGTAGACGGCGTCAGGATTAGCGCCCAATTCGTGGCCAAGCAGGTTTTCGGCATCAGGATCTTTTTCCTGAAGCTGGGTCGCGTTGATGCGCTGGGTAAGCTGGGAAAGCAGTTGTTGTTCCTGGGGAGTCACGAATTCCATCCTCCGGCAGCGCCAACTGACCGCATGGGCCGCCCCTCAGGATTGAGACGCTAGACCGCGGCCAAAGTTGCCCCGCCGAGTGTGGAGTACGCACGCGGCAGGTATTAGGTTCCCGTCGCGATGGGTAAGGCAAGCCTTATTGCGAGGCCTCAGACGCAGCCTTGGGGCTCCCGACTCGGGACGGCCGCTTCCTCTTTGTTTCGATGGGCGCCGGCGTCTCAATCACGAAATCAGCATCTGGAAACACAACACGGAGTTCAAGTTGTCCCCCAAGCGCCCCCACGTACTCACGCAGCGTACTTAAGAGAAAATCGGACTGCTTCTCGAGTCGGGAGACGGCTCCCTGGGCAATGTTGAGCCTTTCGGCCACGGCGACCTGGGTTTTTTGGCGCGCCAGACGCAACTTCTGGAAGCCAATGCGTTCTAGCTCGGCGTGAGCCGCGGTCTGCAGGTCTCCGCGAACCCCTGAGGAAGATTTGTGTTTTAGATCATTCCACTTGGTGGCCATAACTTCGCTCTCCGTTTGAAAACCCCGTTCATCGCCGGGGATGCTGCTTGATTGCTTTCAGGTGCTCTGCATAAATTGCATCCGCGCGCGGAACCATCGTGTCATACCAGCGGTTATCGCCTGTCTTGCCTTCGCCTACCAGCAAGTACGCTGTCCGGATCGGATCGAAGGCGAAAAGGATGCGATAAGGACGCCCTTCATGCTGGATTCTCAGCTCGCGCATGTGGCTGAATTCGGAACCTTTAATGCCGGTACTGTAAGGATAGCCAAGGGCAGGGCCGGCCTCCATCAACATTAAAACCACCGCTCTACGCTGTTTTGCTCAGGCTCGGAGAGGTCCTCGTACCAGACCTTAAACGGGTCCGAAACTCCTACCTCGTATGCCATGTATGTAGTATACCATCAAAGCTATATCGCTTCCTCGAATAAAGGCCTTGCGGCATGACACGCAAGGCCAGGATGCAAACGTCAGCATCGAACCAATTGAGGCTTTACGCCATCGCGAAAGTGCGAATCGTCTCCTTGCGCACGGTGAGGCGGTCGATGAGGTCGGCGCGGACTTCGTAGCCACGACCGGGGATGTCGGGAATGGCGATTTCGCCCTGCGAACTGACCGTGACTTCGGGCTCGATGATGTCGTCGATCCAGTAACGGGCCGAGGCAGAGACATCGCCCGGCAGCGAGAAGTTCTCAAGCGACGACAAGGCAATGTTGTGCGAGCGACCGATCCCGGATTCAAGCATGCCGCCGCACCAGACCGGAATTCCCCGCTCCTGCGCCGCGTTGTGGACGGCGATCGCTTCGGAGAAACCGCCGACGCGTCCCAGCTTGATGTTGATGATTTTGCAGGACTCCATTTCGATGGCCGCCAACGCGTCGCGGCGATTATGGATCGATTCATCGAGGCAAATCGGCGTTTCGAGCCGTTTCTGAAGCATGGAGTGGTAGTAAAAATCGTCATGCCATAGCGGTTGCTCGATCATGAGCAGATCAAAGGCGTCAAAGCTAACCAGGTGATCGGCATCGCGCAGACGATAGGCCGAATTGGCGTCACAACTTAGCGTGATACCGGGGTAACGGTTGCGGACGCGGTCAAATACTTCGACGTCCCAACCCGGTTTGCACTTGAGCTTTATGCGCTGATAGCCGGCCGCCAATTCTTTCTCAATAATGGCCAACAGTTCGGGGATCGACGATTGGATTCCGAGAGATACGCCGCATGGGATAGTGTCGCGAACTCCCCCGAGAAGCCCGGAAAGAGATACTCCTTCGCGCTGCGCTTCGAGGTCCCAAATGGCATTCTCGACCGCGGCCTTGGCCATGCGATTGGCGCGCACGAGGCGAAAGATTCCAGGGCACTCCCCGCCATGCTCGATGCCGTCGGCGGCCGCCAGCATGGGACCGAGTTCGTTGACGATCACCTGCCAGGCGCTATCGGTCGACTCGCCGGAGAAAAACGGCCGCTCGCCGGCAGTGCATTCGCCCCAGCCGGTGAGGCCTTCCGATCGCACTTCGACCAGGAGGATCCGGCGGTCACGAGTGATGCCAAAGCTGGTTTCAAACGGGCGCACAAGGGGGATATGCAATTCACGCAGTATGATCGAATCAATTCTCATAAATTTTTGGCGGTCCTTGGTTCAGCGTTCCCTGTTTCTGTGGTGCTGGGATCGTTAGATTGCCTGACTCCGTGCGGGTAAGGGCCCAACTCGAAGATTCCATTTCCATCCGCATCCCGGGTGAAACCCCATACAGCCAAACCCCGGGAAAATGCCTGTTGAAACTTGAGGCGATTCTCCAACTGAACGGCGAGGGCACGTTCCCGTCCACTCTCGGATGCCTTCCATTGGTAAATGGAAGCCGGGACGAGAATCCGTTCCTCGATGACCTGTTCGGCTGCGGGCCGGCCATCTAAAACAGCCGTAACCCTGGGTGAATCGAGGTGCCATTGGGCCACCAAGCGGTCAGTTGGCAATCCACCCTGCAGTCGACTAGAGGATACACCATAAAAATTCACGTGGTATCTACAAACAGTCGCGCCCAGCTTGTGGATATTGAGGAAAGCGTTCTTGATTTCCAGCGGATCGAAGGTCCATTCCATGTAATTGATGCCCCGTGAAAGCGCTTCAAGTCGTTGTTCCAACTTGAGTTGCGCTCCAAGGCCGCGATTGCGATGAGTTTCGCGAACGGCCAACATATGGGAGTGGATATATGCCTGCGGTTTGCCGTTTCCCGTTTTGACCCCAGGCAAAGACATGGCGAATCCAACCATCGATTCCGGGCCTCCGCGAGGGCCGGCGCCGGGGAGATCGGTGTCAAAAGCTGAGATCACCTGGCCGCCGATCTTCTGGGCCAATAGGAATGTCTTGCGCGGAATAATGTCGGTCGGGTCATAACCCCAGGTATCGATCTGAAGCTGAACGCAGGCTTCAAACTCGTCGAACCCCTCGCAGGAGCGTATGACGATCATGGCTGCGGCTCCGACGTGTTTTCCATCGTTTCAGAGGGGGTCTGAGCGGCCAGTTTTCGCTTGGCTGCGGCCCATAAAGCTTCTAATTCCGGTGCGGAAAGCTCTTCCAGGGGACGCGACGACGCTAGTTCCATCTCCCGGAAACGCTTGCGAAAGCGGAGGTTACAGCCACGCAGGGCCATTTCGGCGTCAACTCCAAGGTGACGGCCCAGATTGACGGCGGTAAACAGCAGATCGCCAAGCTCGGCCTCGACTGCCGCTTTTCGCACAGAATCGGCCGGATTTAGCTCACAAGCAACGACTTCTGCCTCAAGTTCGGCAGTTTCTTCGGCAAGTTTCGGCAGGAGATGGCGCCAGTGATCCCAATCGAATCCAGCTTTGGAGGCTTTGGAGCCAATCTTGGCAGCCTCAGCGAGCGCGGGCATGGCGCGTTGGACGGTGTCGAGCCGCGAAGCTGGTGACTGGATTTCTTGCTGATCAGGCACCTGCGAAGCGCCGGTTCGCTTTTCGGCAGCCTTGATCTCGTCCCAATTCCTCAGCACGGAAGCAGACGATCCTTGGACGTCGGCATCGACATGAGCAGCGTTGCCGGCGGTGCGCGAAGCCTCTTCGCCAAAGACATGCGGATGACGTCGTATGAGCTTGCGATTCAGGTGGTTGAGCACGTCTGCGATGGTAAAGTGGCCTTCGTTGGCAGCCATCTCTGCATAAAAAAGAACTTGCAGCAACAGGTCGCCGAGCTCTTCCGCGAGGTGGGGAAAGTCGCGCCGCTCGATGGCGTCGAAGACTTCATAAGTCTCTTCGAGTGTGTATTTTCGAATGGTATCGAAGGTCTGTTCGATATCCCAGGGGCAACCGCCGGGGGCGCGCAGACGGGCCATAATGGCCACCGATTGCTCAAAAAGACTTGCTGCCCGGACCGGATCGGACTTGAGGTCGATGCCGGGGGCTAGTGAGGAGGAATCTGGACCTTCTGCGTTTCGTGCAACGTCCATCTCATTCAGTTTAACCTGAGCGGGGTTATCGCGCTGTGACGAGGGCCGTAGATGACAACGCCTTCATCTCGAAATCGTATACTCGTTTCTTCGCATGATTCGCGCTCTCGGTACGTTGCTTGCGGGACTTTTGGGGCTGGCGTTTGGCAGCTTCCTAAACGTGTGTCTGAGTCGCTGGCCGGAAGGCGAGAGCGTGGTACATCCGGCTTCGCATTGTCCATCCTGCGAGCGGGTCCTGGCGTGGTGGGAAAACATTCCGCTCGTGAGCTGGCTTCTCCTGCGAGGTCAGTGCCGAACCTGCGGCACCTGGATCGGCTTGCGGCATCCGCTGGTCGAAGCGGCGGTCGGTCTGCTCTGGGCAAGCTGTGCGTGGTGGTGGCTGCCGTCAGTTTTCGATCCGGCGGTGCCAGCCATCGATGCCGTTGGCAGTCTGGCGACCATGGCTGGAAGAATGGCTTTTTACTGGCTGCTGGTCGCCCTGGCGGTGCTCGATTCCGAGAACTTCTGGCTGCCGAACTGGCTCACCCTGCCCGGTACCGCGCTGGGAATTCTATGTGCGGTTTTGAATGCTTTTTCCCCTAATCCTCAGTCTGGGATTGTTCGGTCGCCCATCACTCAGATTGCGCTCAACCTGGCGGGAATTGTTATTGCCGCGGGGCTGGTTTTGCTGATCCGCTGGATCTATTGGCTGGTGCGCCGCCAAGAAGGCATGGGCCTGGGAGATGCCAAGCTGATGGCGATGCTGGCGGCATGGCTTGGCTTGCGCGGCGCGCTGTTGTCGTTTGGAATCGGCGTCGTCCTGGGCGCGCTCTATGGCTTGCTCCTGACGCTGCCGGCGGCCCGACGAGAACAAGAGCAATGGGGGGCGAGCAAGCTGCCGCTGGGGACGTTCCTGTGCATCGGCGGCATCGTGAGCAGCTACGGGGGCGACCAGATAATTAGCGCCTATCTGCGGTGGGCAGGACTTTAGTTCTCGGGCGAAGGCTGGCCCGTTGCGAGTTCCCTGTTAGGTTGGCCTCCGGTCAGCTATCATTAGCCTTCAACACATGTCTTCCAATCCCCCCAGCTCTCCGGAAAAACACGATTTCGAAGGCGACTATCGGCCGGCCGACACGGCCAACCCGACGGCGCACCTCGACCCGGTAAACGCGCGCGTGGAACCGGCCGATCTTTCCTACCTGGTGCAACTGGCCGACGCGCTCAACACCACGCTCGACCTGCAGACCCTGCTGGTCAGAACCTCGGAACTGGTGCGCGCGATCATCAACTACCGCATTTTTTCGATTTTGCTGCTCAACGACCGCACTCACGAGCTGCGCATGCGGTTCCAGATCGGCCACAGCCCTGAAGTGCAACGGATGAAGTTTGCCATGGGCAAAGGTGTCGTGGGCCAGGTAGCGCTGACGCGGCAGCCGATTTTGCTTAACGACGTAAAGGGCGTGGAATATTACTTCCCCGCCAACCCCGAGGTGCGCTCGGAACTCGCCGTGCCGCTTATCGTCAAAAATCGCCTCATCGGCGTGATGGATCTCGAAAGCGAGGAGGCCGGCTATTTTCGCCCCGAGCATTTGCACCTGCTCACCCTGACCGCCTCACGCATCGCACAGGCGATTGAGAATGCCCGTCTTTATGCGCGGGTTTCGCGCCAGGCGCAGACCCTCGGCGTGCTCAACGAAATCGCTACGGAACTGGCATCGATTCTTGAACTCGATCCGCTGCTTGAACGCGTGGGCCAGCTCTTGCGCCGGCTGATCGACTATCAGATGTTCACCATCATGCTGCTCGATCACAAGGGCGACACTCTCGTCACACGCTATGCCTGGCGATTCGGCTATGCGCATGCGCCCACCCGCCGCATTCCCGTCAACAGCGGCCTGGTGGGAGCCTCGGTGCGCGAGTGGCGGGTCATCAACGTGCCCGACGTGCGCAAAGATCAGCGCTATCTTGAGATGAATTCCGAGACACGTTCCGAACTGATTGTGCCGCTGTTTTATAAAGGGCGCATCATCGGCGTGTTGGATCTTGAGCACACGCGGGTTGGATTTTTTAACGAAGAACATGAGCGAATGCTGACCACCATGGCCTCGCAGGTAGCTATCGCCATTGAGAATGCGCGGCTCTACCAGGCTGTGCGTCGCCAGGAGCAGCAACTGGAGCGCGACATTGCCATGGCTCGCGAGGTGCAACTGCGCCTGCTGCCGCCCGCTGCCCCCGAACATCCGCATGCCGATATGGCCGTGCGATTTTTGCCGGCGCGCACCATTGGCGGGGATCTATACGACTTCCTCGATTACGGCACCGATCAGAGCGCCATCGTGCTGGGCGATGTAAGCGGCAAGGCTGCTCCGGCTGCGTTGTTTGCGGCCTTGGTCAGCGGGATCATGCGCTCGGCGGCTGCGCAAAAGCTTTCGCCTGCCCTGATGCTCAAGACTCTGAACGACGCGCTGCAGGAGCGGCGTCTCGAATCGCAATATGTGGTCATGCTCTTCGCGCTGTGGAGCGACGATTCTCGGACCCTGTGTGTCGCCAACTCGGGCGCTGTGCAGCCGGTACTGTGCCGCGGCGGACAGTCGACCGTGGTGCGCGCTGAAGGCTTTCCTCTGGGCATGTTTCCTGACGTAAGCTATGAAGAAATTCCGATCTTGGCACAACCCGGCGATGCATTTGTATTTGTCTCCGACGGCATTCTCGATGCAGAGAACGCACAGGGCGAAATGTATGGCGACGACCGGCTGGCGGGCATGCTCTGCGCCCACCGCGATCAGCCTGCTGCGCACATCGCCGAGGCCATTATGGGCGACGTCACGCGCTTTCAAGCCGGACATGATCGCTTTGACGATGAGACAATTATTGTATTGAGAGTGAGATAAAAGCAGGTGTCAGGGATCAGGGATCAGGGGTCAAGAGCAACGTCGCCGAATCGGAGTTCGCGCCGTTTCATTTAACTATTCGGCTGACCACTCGCCATTTTCTGATCGCTGCCTTTCGTCTGATCCCTGACCTCTGCTTTTCAGGAGTTTTCTTGCATACCGCGACTGAAGAACGCATGATTCGACCGGCCAAAAACATCTACGGAAGTTTGCGCCTGCCCGGCGACAAATCCATCAGCCATCGCTACGGAATGCTGGCGTCATTCGCGGAAGGCACCTCGCGGTTCAGCAATTTCTCGACCGGAGCCGATTGCGCTTCAACGTTGAAGTGCATGCAGGCGCTAGGCGCGAAGGTCACCCACAACGCCGACGGCACGGTTGAAGTCACTGGCGTCGGCGGCCACGTGACTCCGTCTGCCGATCCGCTCGATTGCGGCAACTCCGGCTCGACCATGCGCATGATCTCCGGTCTGCTGGCGCCACAGGAAGGGACATTTACCTTGATCGGCGACGCTTCCCTTTCGCGGCGGCCGATGGAGCGCATTCGCAAACCGCTTGAAACCATGGGCGCGCGGTTGACCCTGACCGAGGGCCACGCGCCCATCATCATTCACGGCGGGCCGCTTCAGGCTATCGATTTCACCACGCCGGTTCCCAGCGCCCAGGTAAAGACTTGCGTCCTGCTGGCCGGGTTACAGACCGAGGGCACGACCACGGTGCGCGAATCCGTTCGCACCCGCGATCACAGTGAGCTTGCCTTGCGCGCCTTTGGAGCCAAGCTCACGCGCACCGTTGACTCCGTCGCGATTGTCGGCCCTCAGACGCTGCATGGCATGGATGCCGCCGTGCCTGGCGACATTTCGTCCGCAGCATTCTTTCTTTGTGCCGCGGCCTTGTTTCCGGGCTCGGGATTAGTGCTCGACTCGCTGGGATTAAACCCTACCCGCGCCACGTTGCTCGATGTATTGACCGCACTGGGCGCGCACATCAGCGTACTCAATCTGGAAGAAAAGGCCTCCGAATTAGTCGGGACGGTACAGATTTCTTCGCCGCCTGAAGGTCTGCGCTCAACCACCATCAGCGGCGCGCTGGCAGCGCAACTTATCGATGAGTTGCCGGTGTTGGCGGCCATCGCTCCCTACACCAGCGGGGGCATTCGCATTCGCGACGCCAGAGAATTGCGCGTAAAGGAATCAGACCGCATCGCCCTGGTCGCCGCAAATCTTCGTGCCATGGGCGCCGAGGTCACGGAGTTCGAAGATGGCCTCGATGTCCCCGGCGGGCAAACCCTGCACGGCGCACAAATCGACTCGGGCGGCGATCATCGCATCGCCATGGCCTTTAGCGTGGCCGCACTACGCGCAGAGGGTGAAACGCGCATCCTGGGCGCCGAATCAGCAGCCATCAGCTTCCCCGAATTCTTCGACCTGCTCGATCTGGTGGCGGAGCGATAGGGCCCGCACGACTCTTTCTACAATCCAAAAACAAACAGGCCCGGCAAGTTGCGCCGGACCTGTTCTATTTGTCCACGACTTTATTGCTGTGTAGCTGGTGGTGTCGTTGGTGCAACCCGCGTGTCCTTGGCCGGTTCCAGCCCTGGAATCACGGGAGCCGAGCCGATCTGGCCGGTAGCCGCGTCGTTCATGTTGATTCCATAATGCTGAAGTGTCGATGCCATCACCTGGTACAGTAAGGCACGGTCCTTGGCGTAGGTCAAATTTGCCGTGATCAACGCGTTCTCTGCATTGGCCAGGTTCCTCTGCTGCAGCAGGACGTTGGCAGTCGTCGAAGCTCCCAGTCCAAGCTTCTTCTGCTCCGCATCGAGGCTCTGCTTGTTGTAATCCCGCGCAGCCACTGACGCCTGAACCTGCGCACGATCGTTGGCGAGAGCGTATTGCTGCGCGATCACCTGCATGTGAATTTGCGTATAGAGCTGTTCGAGGTGCATCTCAGCCTGCCGGTATTCGATCAGCGAACGCGCCTGATCGGCTTGCGCGGTGCGGTTGCGAAGAGGAATGCTCACGTTAAAGCCGATACCCTTATCGGGAGAGCTGCTGTTCACCAGGTTGTTGAGCACGGTTCCGTATCCGGCGGTGGCAACCGAGCCCGCAGGACAAACGGCAGGCGGATTGGAGAAGATGTTAACGCAATCGGGACTCTGTGCGCCCCCAATGGCGCTTGCCCCGTAAAACCCGTACGCGTCAAATGTCGGAAGCAACGCGTTCCGTGCTCCGCGCAGCGTGATTTCATCTTTCTTGATCGAGAGCACGGCCTGCTCCAATTCCGGCCTGTTGGTAAACGCCTGCTGCACCAGTTGATCGGGCGTCAGGCTCTCCTCGGGAAGAGGATCGAGGTTCACGCGGTCGGTGGGGATGATGGGAGCTGCTACCAGCGCGGGATCATTCAAATTGCGGGCAATGGCCTGCTTGAGCGTGAGTTGCTGGTAGTTCAGATTGCTTTGCGAGCTGATGAGCGCCTGTTTGTCAGTAGCCACAGTGGACTGGGCGCTGACCACGTCGAGCGGAGCCATGGTGCCGATATCCAACTGCTTCTGCGTATCGCTCTCGAGCTTGGTGCTCTGCTCGAGGGCTCTCTCCTTGGCCTGAACATCTTCATAGGCGCTCACCACCACCCAGTAGATATTCTCGACTTGATTCACCGTGGCGAGAATCTGCTGACGGAAGGTGGAATCGGTAATGCGGCGATCAAGGATTCCCTCATAAATGAAACGCTTGTTCACCCATATACCGGCCCCTTGCAACAGGTGCTGAGTCACCGTGGCCTTGAAGCTGGAGCTAAGCTGCGGGCTATAGCTGTTAAAAAAGTTGGTCGTCGTCTGGCGATTGTTATCAAAAGTCACGGCCAGCGAAGTACCAGTGACAAACCCCTGGTTGTAGGTGAAGTTGTACTCGTCGGTATTGGTAAACGCCCGCGGAGAGAGCGATCCCGATGAGGGAGACTCGGCCCGCTCAAACTGGATGGTCCCGCCGAGGACCGGGTCGAGGGCCTCCGGAGCGGGTCCGGCGCCGTCCGTCGAAACTACCAGCCCCGAACTGCCTGTGGTTGCCCCGGCGACGGTTCCCGGCGCTCCGCTCGTGCTCAACGTTTGCGATGTTCCTCCGAGGGTATTTTGGAGCACCGACGCACCAACGCCTCGCAATCCCGAACCGGCCTTGGCGCGGAGCAGGTCGACGTCGGCAATGTCCATGTAGTAGCGCGCAATGGCCACGTCGTAGTTGTTTTCAAGAGCCAGCGCGATGGCGTCGGAAAGACCCAGGTAGATCTTGCCGTCCTTCACCAGGTCCGTAAGCCGCACCGAGTTAGCAAAATTCGCCTTGGCGATCGACGTGCCGCGATACATGTTGATCGGGTCGCCTAAGAGCCGACCGGCCGGCTTGGTGAAATCGCGAGCCGATTGCCGCATCCAAAGCGGCTCGGTCACCGTGGGCGTTGGAGCTGCCGGAAGGTTCGAAGCTGCCTGGTCGGGTTTCGTCGCTGTGGCCTGCTGGGCAAAACCCGAAGGCGCTCCCGCAGCCAATGTCAATAAGGCCGCCGCAACTGCGCGCAGCCGGCTTCCTGCCTGCCTGCGTACTTTGCGCACAGCATCATCCTGGCGCTCAAACACACGTGTACCGTACAAGTGCATGTCTACTCTCCACGATCGGTTGAGGCATGTGGGGTGCCATTCTTTAAGACGAACGGAGTCTCGCTCCGGACGCAAATTGGTGGTTCCCAGGGGCGATTACCCGCATTCGAACCCCGCGTGCGGCCCCTCGCTCATCCTTCAATACGCGGCTGGTTCACAATTCGTTCCCGCCCATGCTCGAATCGCGTTCACGAGGTAATCCAGTCGCAATGTTGCAGAAGCCTGAGTATATCCCAGACGGCTTTTGCCACGCTGGTCATGGTCGCGTCGAGTACCCTTGTTAGCAACGTCCGCAAAACGGCGCGATCCCTTATGAGCACGAACGAGCAAGCGGTCCCAGGGTCACAAAATTGGAAACTCACGCTGTCTTACGATGGCACAGACTTTCGAGGTTGGCAGGTGCAGCCCGGCCAAACCACCGTACAGGGCGAGTTGCAGGCCGCACTGGGCCGGGTCACCGGCGAGTCTCCGCTACCGCAGGGATCAGGCCGCACCGACGCCGGTGTTCACGCACTGGCACAGGTGGCCAGCTTCGTCCTGCAGGCTGCGATTCCCGCCGAAAATCTGCTCCGCGCCTTGAACCGCACCCTGCCCGCGTCGATCCGCGTCGTCGAGGCAGAAATTGTCGATGGGGCGTTTCACGCCCGCCATTCGACCATCGCAAAGACCTATGAATATCGCGTTTTTCTGGAAAAACCGGCCGGATCGAGCCACAATAACGGTCCATCTCGCCTGTGTCCGCCCATTTTGGCGAGATACGTCTATTCCTACCCGTGGCCCTTGGATTTGCCGACACTCGACGAAGCCGCCCACGCCTTTATCGGCACCTATGATTTTTTGAGCTTTGCCGCCACCGATCCCGACCTCACCACGCGCTCGCTCGATTTAGACGAGGATGGACCTCGCGGGACGGAGTCCGGAATCCATCCGAAACCGACGTCGATTCGCACCATCTTCGCATCCGGCTGGCACCAAAAACACTCCGATGAAGGCGCGCTGCTTATCTATCGCGTGCGCGGCAGCGGTTTTCTTCACCACATGGTGCGCAACCTGGTGGGCACCATGCTTGATATTGGCCGCGGATATCGCCAGGCAAGCGAAATCCCTGCCATGATCGCCGCCCGCTCTCGCTCCGCCGCCGGCCCAACAGCTCCGGCTCGCGGTCTGTTCCTACATTCGGTCGAGTACGGCCGTTCAGAAGATCGCCGCTGACCTCGCCAGGCGGATCCTGATCATTTTGAGTCTCGGTAATTTCCGGCCCTGCATCGACTTCCCTGCTACCCTTAGTCCAGTTCGATGGCACTCTTCACTCGCAGTTCGGCATTTTCACGGGTCACGGCACTGGCCGCTCGGCGGGCGGTTCACACCGCGTTTGCCTGGCTGCACGGCAACCCCAAGACCATCATGGACTGGCAGATCGAGCTATGCGCCATCCCCGCACCGCCCTTCGGTGAACAGGCGCGCTCGGCGTGGACTGCCGCTCGGTTCGTCGAAGCCGGCCTCGATAACATCGCCATCGACGAAATCGGTAACGTGATCGGATTTTTGCCGGCCGCCCATCTTTCCCCCGAAAGTACCGGACCGGTCGTAGTGCTCTCCGCGCACCTTGACACTGTCTTTCCCGCCGATACGCCACTCAACGCGATCGTGAGCCAAAGGGATGGTGTCGACCGCCTCGAAGTTCCAGGGGCCTGCGACAACGGCGCCGGCGTGGTCGGTATGCTGGCCATCGCCCAAGCCATGGTCAAGTCGGGCGCGGAGATCGACGCGCCCCTGGTCTTTCTGGCCAATGTTGGCGAAGAGGGTGAAGGCGATCTGCGCGGCGTTCGGCACTTCTACTCTCAAGGCGCGCTGGCTGGCCGAGTCGCCGCGCACATCGTGCTCGATGGCGCCGGCTCTGACTCGGCCGTGACCCAGGCCCTCGGCAGCCGCAGGTTTCAAGTGACGATTACGGGCCCCGGCGGACACAGCTTTACCGACGCCGGCACACCCAATCCCATCGCCGCCATGTCGTCGGCCCTGGCTACTCTGGCCACTACTTCGCTTCCAGAAGAACCGCGCAGCACTCTGAACCTCGGCACGATTCATGGCGGCACCAGCGTCAACTCTATCCCCGAAAGTGCCGTGGCCTCGATCGATTTCCGCTCCACAAATTCCGACGAACTTGTGCGGCTTGAAGTGGCGATGCACCGCGCCGTGGAAGACGCCGTTGAGTTCTGGAATGTACGGGCAAAATCCACCTTCCCGCGGAACCGCCATCCCCTCGTCTACAACATCGTCAAGATTGGCGACCGCCCCGCCGCGCAGTTGCCCGAGGGCTCCGCGCTCATGGACGCATTGCGTGCAGTCGATCGCCATCTAGGCCTGCCGACCGGCGTTCGACTCGGTTCGACCGACGCCAATATTCCTCTCTCGCTCGCCATCCCCGCCATCTCGCTCGGTGCCGGCGGCGAAGGTGGCGGTGCGCACACTCAGGCCGAGTGGTATTCGAACAAGGATCGCGAAGTCGGTTTACGTCGCGTGCTGTTGCTGACCTTGGCCATGCTGGAATGGGCCGCCGAACAATAAGCGCCATGATGTGCGAGGGTTTTGCGATACACTCCGCCCATGCGCCTTTTTTCTGCCCTGCTCGCCGCCGCTTTGGCAGTTCCAGCCCTTTGCGTTGCTCAAACGCCCTCTGCGCCTGCCAATGAATCTGCGCCCGATACCATCTTCTTCAATGGCGTGATCTACACCGGCGTCGGATTTGCCGAGGACAGACCGCAGACCGTCGAAGCCATCGCCGTTCGTGGTGGCAAGGTACTCGCCATCGGTACCAACGACGCCATCAAGCGCCTCGCGGGACCAGAGACTCAACTTCGCAATTTGAGTACTGCGAACACCGGCACTTACATCTTTCCTGGGTTCAACGACGCACACACTCATCTCGGCGGCGCCGGCCTAACCAAGATCAATATCGATCTGACCGGTGTGCCATCGTTGGCCGACATGTTGACGCAGATCAAAATCTTTGCTGACCATGCGCCTGCGGGCCATTGGTTGATCGGCGGCAACTGGGATCAAACCTTGTGGAAAGAAAAAGTCCTGCCCACACGCCAGGATCTCGATAAAGTGACCGGCGCGCATCCAACCTTTCTCGATCGCATCGACGGACACATATCCATTGCTAACTCGGCTGCACTCACAGCGGCCGGCATCACCGGTAAGACTGTGCCTCCGCAAGGGGGCGCTATCGATCTCGATGCCAACGGCGAGCCCACCGGCATTTTGCGTGAGTCCGCGCAAGATCTGGTTGCGAAAGTGATTCCGCCGCCCACCCACGACGACCGTCTACGCGGAGATGATCTAGCTATCGCCGACGCTCTCGCCCATGGAGTGACGAGCGTCCAGGACTTCAGCGATTGGGATGATTTCCTTGTCTTCGAGCAGATGGAGAAAGAAGGAAAACTTCCTCTGCGCATCAGTGAATGGCTACCCTTCAAGGCTCCGCTCGATCAACTCATAAAAATGCGTGCCCATCACGATGCGAACGATCCCATGCTTCACACCGGCATGCTGAAGGGGTTCATGGATGGTTCGCTAGGCTCGCGCACCGCGGCCATGAAGGCTCCGTTCTCCGACGACGCGAAGAACACTGGCCTGCCGCAATATGACCAATACGTTTTGAACAAGATGGCCGTCGAGCGCACCCAAGCCGGATTTCAGTTAGGCTTTCACGCCATCGGCGACAAGGCCGCAGCCATGGCCCTCGACGCCTATCAGCAGCCCGGCGTATCGATCACCGCGCGCAATCGCATTGAGCACGCACAAGTGGTCGACCCCGCCGACATTCCGCGTTTCGCCAAGCTGGGCGTGATCGCCAGCATGCAGCCCAATCATCTGCTCACTGACATGAACTGGGCCGAAGACAGGCTGGGCCCGCAGCGAGCCGCTTATTCCTACGCATGGAAGGCCTTCCTCGATGCCGGCGTGCCTCTTGCCTTTGGCACAGATTATCCCGTCGAACCCGTGACCCCATTTCGCGGACTCTATGCCGCTGTGACGCGCAAAAATGAAGCCGGCACGAAAGAGTATTTTCCCAGCAACAAACTCACGCGCGGGCAAGCGCTCTATGCTTACACGCAAGGTTCTGCATACGCGGAATTCGCCGAGCAACACAAAGGGAAACTAACTCTGGGCTTCGACGCGGACTTCATTCTCGTCGATCGCGACTTATACAAAATCGATGCGCCCGCCATTCTCAAGACCGTTGTACGTGAGACGTTCGTCAGCGGCAAACAGGTCTTCGTCGCTCCCAATCAGTAATCGCAATCAAGCCGCTGATTGCCGCGAACCATCAGAAATCATGCTGTGACCATTTGAAGGAAATCCTTGCTGCCCATCGGAATGCGGGGTTACATCCCGCATCTCCATGCGTACCGTGGGCAGCGCCTCGGGATAGTTTGCTCTCACAAACTCAATCATCTTTTCGCGCACCAGGCAGCGCAGATCAAAGCTCTTTCCCGAATCAATCGAACTCATCAAGCAGCGCAGTTCCATTGTCTTTTCGCTTAAATTGGTTACTTGCAGACCGACCACGCGCTTGTCCCACAGCGGCGACTCTTCAACCACCCGTTGTAACTCCGCACGTAACTTCTCGACAGGCACCGAGTAATCGACATAGAGGAATGCGGTACCGAGGATGTCCGCTCCATGGCGCGTCCAGTTAGTAAATGGCTGCTCGATAAAGTAACTCAGCGGAACGATCAGTGTGCGTTGATCCCAGATGTTCACGACAACATAGGTGCTGGTAATCTCCGCGATGCGGCCCCATTCGCCCGAGATAACAACCACGTCATCGATGCGAATTGGCTCTGTAAACGCGATCTGCATGCCTGCCAGAAAATTTGACGCGGTCGACTTGGCAGCCGTGGCCAGCACCAGCGAAGCGAGTCCCGCCGAAGCCAGGATGCCGGTGCCGAACTTCCAGAGACGCGGGTCGTGCAGGCTCCACAAAAACGCGCCGATATCAAGTATCACGACAGCAACAATCATCAGCCGTCGCACAAATTGCAACTGCGTATGGACATGGCGCGCTCTCAAGTTATCGGCAGCGGTGAGATCAAATCGCCGCATCACGACAGCCTGAAACACATAGATGCCGCCCACCGCCAGCCAACCCACAAACACCACCAGCAGGCACGTAACAACCTGTTCGATCTGGTCGTGCCATTGCCCCGGTAATTTGGGCACAAAGGGCAGCGCGATCAGTACGGCCATCGCCAAGAGGATCGCGCGCGCCGGCTTGGCGAGATAGCGTTGCACACCGACGGGGCGGCGCTTCGATTCATCCTGCTGCTTGCGCAGAAGCCTGAAAAGCAGATAGTGAAATCCATTTCCTCCCACGACAACTGCGGAGAAAATTGCGATCCCGTAAAGCCATTCTTGTTGAGAAAGTGCGATCAATGCCATCGAACTCCTTGAAGTGGTCTTTGGTGCGTTGGATGCACGCGGAGCCCTTCAAGTTGAGTCGCGAACGTTGTGACTTCGGTTAAAAGACCGCTTGCTGAGATATTTGATAAATAATTCATAAAGATGAGAGTTCGCGCATACGTGCTGATGTTGTTGGTTGTCGCCATCTGGGGGTCGACCTTTGTGCTGGTCAAAGGCGCGTTGGCCGATGCAACTCCGGCAGCGTTCAACCTGGCACGCATGACGCTCGCGTTCCTCGTGCTGGCCGTCGCCTATCACCGCTATTGGCGCGGCATTCGCGCATGGCAGTTAGGCGCCGGAGCCATCGTCGGTCTCTGCCTCGCCCTTGGATATCAATTTCAAACCATCGGCCTGACTCGCACCACGCCGTCGAAATCCGCATTCATCACCGGGCTCGTCGTGGTACTCGTGCCGCTGTTCTCATCGATTCCAGGTCTTCGTCCGCCCGGTGCGCGACCGCCGAGATGGAACGTATTCGCAGGCGCGGCACTGGCGTTCGCCGGCATCCTGCTGCTTACCGCGCCCGCCACAGCCGCGACCAATTCAAGCATGGGACAAGTAGCAAGTCTGCTCCCCGATCTAACTTCAATCAACTTCGGAGACGTACTTACATTTGGCTGTGCGATAGGCTTCGCATTTCATTGCATCGCCTTGGGCCACGCATCGCCGCGCATCGCGTTTCAGCCGCTTGCGTTGTTGCAAGTCGGTTTCTGCGCAGTCTTCATGGCTGCAAGTTTGCCTTTGCTCGAGCGCCCGCACATCACATGGACACCGCAACTGATCATCGCGATGGCAATCGCAGCGGTACTCGCAACCGCCGCTGCGTTCTCCATTCAGAGTTGGGCGCAATCGATCTTGCCATCGACGCACATCGCGCTGCTGTTGACGATGGAGCCGGTCTTCGCATGGATCACGTCATTCATCTTCACGGGTGAGCGCCTGGGAATGCGCCCTGCATCTGGCGCTCTCATGATCCTCGCCGGAATCGCGCTCACCGAGTTAGTGCCGCAGCCCCACGCACCCACCGCGCACGAAGCGTGAAGACAGTGGTCAGTGGTCACTGGTCAGACGGTTCGTGGGCAGACTAACCACGGACGCTCCCAACGCACGCCGACGTTCATCTTCTGTTCACTGTCTTCACTGTCTTCACTGTCTTCACTGTTCACTTCTTCACTCTCTTCACTCTCCACTGCCATGCTATCTCGGCGCGGGCTCAGCCGAATCCGCCAGCGCATACGCGAGCACCGTCACGATCGCCGCATTCTCATTCAAGTGCTTCGGATCAACCTTGTCGAATGTATCCGCCGCAGTGTGGTGATAGTTGAAGTAGTAGCGACCATCTTGAATCGGAGCAAAGCTGGGCACACCTTGTTCAGTGAGTCCATTAATGTCCTCTCCGGTCTCCGGCGAACTAGTCAACGTCTCGCCGCCGATCGGATCTAATACATGAGACAAGGGCCGCAGCCACTGGCCCAGCGCCGGCTTCCCTGCATGATAAATGCCGGTCGGATGATCCGCGCCCATGTCGGTTTCGATCGCGCCGATATGGTTCGCAATATCGTTTTTGTGATCGATCATGTAAGCCGCCGCTCCCTCCGACCCCTCCTCTTCGCTCATCCACGCGATAAAGCGCACGGTCCGTTTCGGATGAATGCCCAGCTCTTTCAATACATGGATCGCCTGCATCGAAACCACCACACCTGCGCCATCATCGATCGCCCCAGTCCCAAGGTCCCACGAATCCAAATGACCCGACACCACCACCACTTGCTCCGGATGTTCGGTTCCCTTCCAATCGGCAATGACGTTGAAGCTTGACGCATCGGGATTTGTCTGCGGCGTCAGCGTCAGATGCATCTTCACCGGGCCCTGGCTGGTCAGATCCTTGAGCAAGTCGGCGTCTTCGGCCGAAACCGCTGCGGCAGGAATCTTCGGCACGTCGGGCGCATATTGGGTCAGGCCCGTATGGGGCAGTCGATAATCGGCGCCGCCCACTGAGCGCACCAGCACCGCTACAGCGCCCACGGAAGCACCGGCAATCGGTCCCGCTCCGCGATAAACCACCCCTCCGCCGTAAGCCCCGCCGCCATTACCGTATGCCG
>Ga0302140_10000236_pt1 | contig 67195 bp, 58 predicted proteins | sample I_Bog_E1_1_FD_202095 | JGI IMG/M metagenome (GOLD analysis project Ga0302140, IMG submission 202095) | Peat permafrost microbial communities from Stordalen Mire near Abisko, Sweden - I_Bog_E1_1 | ecosystem: Environmental > Terrestrial > Soil > Wetlands > Peat | place: Sweden: Abisko, Stordalen... | reverse complement strand
CTGCTGGCTCTCAATGCTGCGATTGAGGCGGCGCGCGCCGGTGAGCATGGCAAGGGCTTTGCCGTGGTGGCTGCCGAGGTGCGCAAACTGGCCGAGCGCAGCCAGAAGGCGGCCGGCGAGATCAACCAGCTCTCTGCCAATACGTTGAAGGTATCGGAGAAATCCGGCGAGATGCTGGACAAGCTGGTACCCGACATTCAGCGGACGGCGGAGTTGGTGCAGGAGATTACTGCCGCCAGCAAGGAGCAGGATACCGGCGCCGAGCAGATCAACAAGGCGCTACAGCAACTGGAGCAGGTGATCCAGCAGAATGCCTCCGCTTCGGAAGAGATGGCATCGACCACCGAGGAGCTGACTGGGCAATCCGATCAACTGGTGAGCGCGCTTTCGTTCTTCCATACCGGAGACGAGGAGGGAGCTCCGGGGCGGAAGGGCGCGGTCGCGAAGGTGCAGCGGCAGGCGGCGCCGGCGAGGGCGGCCAAGCCGGTGGGCCACACGTCGGCAGCCGCCGCAAAGCCAGCGGCAAGGGGCGGAGTGAGTCTCCGGCTCAAAGACAAACACGACGAGCTTGATGGGGAGTTCGAGCGTTTCTGACCGACCGGGAACGGCCCGCTTTAGCGGACCGTTCCCCGTCTTCCGGATGAGGAAGGAGTTGCAGTATGAGTGTGAACGAAATCACGGAGACACGGCAGTACCTCACCTTCAAGCTCGGCAACGAAATCTTTGCCACCGATGTGGCGAAGGTAAGAGAAGTGCTTGACCTGACCACTATCACCGCTATTCCCAGGACGCCCGACTTCATGAGTGGGGTGATCAACCTGCGGGGCAGCGTGGTGCCGGTGGTGGATCTCAGGCTTTGCTTCGAGATGTCGAAGACCGAGAGCACGCGCAACACCTGCATTGTTGTGGTTGAGGTGTTGTTGGACAACGAATCGACCGTTATCGGCGCACTTGCCGACTCGGTTGAGGAGGTGATCGACCTGGAGCCGGATCAGATACAGCCGGCGCCGCGCATTGGTACGCAGATTCGCACCGATTTCATCAAGGGGATGGGGAGGCGCGATACGCAGTTCATCATGATTCTGGACATCGACCGGGTGTTCTCGGCCGAGGAGCTTGCGGTGGTTCGCGGGCAGGAATCGAGCAAGCCGCTGATGGAAGTGGCGGCGTAAGGAGGGAATGGGGCGGACGTAAGCCGGCCGCCCCGTTCACACGATGGGCAATCACGATGAATCCCTTTCCAGCCGGGACTATGCGCGGCTCTGTGAGCTGATCTACCAGGAGGCGGGCATTCACCTGGGGGGCGGCAAGCAGACGATGCTTGAGGCGCGCATCAAGCGGCGCTTGAAGGCTCTCGATCTGAGTTCTTCCAGCGAGTACTGCGATTTTCTTTTTGGCCATCAGGGGCGGAAGGAAGAGATGGTTCATTTCATCGACGTGGTGACGACCAACAAGACGGATTTTTTTCGCGAGTCCCGGCATTTCAATTTTCTGGTGGAGAAGGCGCTTCCCGAGCTGCAATCGCTGAACATCGGCGGAAGGCCCGTGCTTGTATGGAGCGCGGGATGTTCGACGGGTGAGGAGCCTTATACGCTGGCCATTGTACTGAGCGAGTATGCGCTGACGCATCCGGGTTTCCGATTCAGGATTCTAGCCACCGACATCTCGACGACGGTGCTTGCCAAGGCGGAGATGGGTATCTATACAAAGGATGTCGCGGGGCCGGTGCCTTCGGCACTGCAACGTAAGTACTTCATGCGTAGTCGCGATCCCCGTTCCGACCGGGTGCGGGTAACGCCGGAGTTGCGGCAGACCATCGAGTTTCGCCGCCTGAACTTCATGGACTCGCACTATGGCCTTTCGGAACGGGCCGACGCAATTTTCTGCCGCAACGTGATCATCTACTTCGACCGGCCCACGCAGGAGAGCATCCTCAGGAAACTCTCGCAGAATCTTGTGCCGAACGGATATATGTTCGTGGGCCACTCCGAGACGCTGCACGATATGAATCTGCCGCTTGCGCCGGTGGCTCCGGCGCTCTACCGGAGGGTCGATGCCGCAGCTTGAGACAGCATTGCCCGAATTGTACGTTCAGCCGGGAGAATCGCATCTGGTGCGGGAACCCACCATCATGCGAACTGTGCTGGGCTCCTGTGTCGGCGTCACCTTTTGGGCGCCCCGGCTGGGCATGGCCGGACTCTGCCATCCGATGCTGCCTGCTCACCCGGCCAAACCCGCAGAGAAGAGTCTGGCGAACAGCCGCCGCTATGCGGATTTTGCCATACGTGAACTTTCTCGACAGTTTGACTCGCTTGGCGCGCGCCGCGGAGAAATTGAAGTGAAACTGTTTGGCGGCGGAGATGTCCTTGTAGTCATCAACCCCGCATCACGGCCGACCGTGGGGCGGCTGAACTGCGAAGCCGCGCTGCGGGTACTCCAGGAAGAAGGGTTCAGTGTGGCCGCATCCAGCCTGGGAGGCACTTCCGGCATCAACATCCAATTCAACACCGGGACGGGGGAAGTGCTGCTGAAGCGGCTGAGTTTGCCGAAAGCCTGCATGCCGGGAGTGGACTGCTCAGTGGGTACGGCCTGCCCGTCCTGGGAGACCTGCGCACTGCGGGCGCGCAAGCGGCAACACAGACAAAACTGAGATCTACAGAGAGGCGGAAGTTGTGGATACACCGAAGATTCGCGTGCTCATCGTAGACGACTCCGCCGTTGTGCGCCAGACACTCTGCGAGGTGCTGTCGTCTGACCCGGAGATCGAGGTGATTGGCACGGCAAGCGACCCGTTTGTCGCGACCGATCGCATCGCCGAACAAGTGCCGGATGTGATCACTCTCGATATCGAGATGCCGCGCATGGACGGGCTGACATTCCTGAAAACGATCATGAGCCAGCACCCGATCCCGGTCGTTATCTGTTCGAGCCTTGCCGAAGAGGGCGCGCAAAGCACCTTCAAGGCTCTGGAGTACGGCGCGGTGGAGATTGTGACCAAGCCTCGGCTAGGGACCAAGCAGTTTCTTGAGGATGCGCGCATTATCCTCTGCCAGGCTGTGAAGGCGGCCGCAGCCACCAAGTTGCGTATTTTGCGGCCCAGCCACACGGTCGAGCCCAAGCTGACCGCCGACGCCATTCTCTCGCCCGCCACACACGCCATGGCCGAGACAACGGAGAAGGTGGTGGTGATCGGCGCCTCGACAGGAGGCACCGAGGCGCTGAAGACGCTGCTCGAGACGCTGCCGGCAGACACCCCGGGCATTGTAATTGTGCAGCACATGCCGGAGCTATTTACGCGCGCCTTTGCCAACCGGCTGGACAGCCTCTGCAACATTACTGTGAAAGAGGCGGAGACGAACGACACCATCATTCGCGGACGCGCCCTGATTGCGCCTGGGAATCATCACCTGCTGCTGAAGCGCAGCGGCGCGCGCTATTTCGTAGAGGTCAAGGACGGTCCGCTGGTCTGCCGCCATCGCCCGTCGGTCGATGTGCTGTTTCGCTCCGCGGCGCGTTATGCGGGGCGAAACGTCGTGGGCGCGATCCTGACCGGAATGGGCGACGACGGCGCGCGAGGGATGCTCGAAATGAAGCAGGCCGGCGCTGTCACCATTGCCCAGGACGAGGCGACTTGCGTGGTCTTCGGCATGCCGAAGGAGGCTATCAAGCTGGGCGGCGCAGACAAGGTGTTGCCGCTGCAATCCATTGCCGGAGCCATTCTAGCCGCGGCGCATTGAGGGCAGGTAAGTCCGTAAGCCACTTCTAAAGCAAGGTGAGAAGCTGATGCAACTGTTTCGCAAATCGCGTGTCTAAGCACACAGGGGTGTATGTCCCGAAAACCATGAAGAGAGTCTTGCGCAGTTTCGCCTTTCTCCCCTTAGCGGGAATTCTTGCATGTGGCCCAGGCGGAATAGCCCAATCAGGGACATTCATCATCTCGCAGCATGGTCATCCCGTGGGCACAGCGAGCTTCAACTTCACTGCCGGTGGTCCCAAAGGTTACGGCTCTACCTCGGTCGTCCGCATCGCTATGCAGGGCCTCAACTATGACCTCTCCAAAACCGAGGTTCTCTCACCTGCCAACCAATTGCGCCACGTTCAGTTGAGCGCCAACGTAAATGGGTCAGCCGTTAATGTCACGGCCGCTCCCGACGCGGCCCAGATCCTCCTCAACATCTCCGCAAACGGCCACAGCTCCACCGCCCGCCTTGACCCGCACCCCACCGCCGTCTTCCTCTCCGATTTCGACCCAGGCGCCTTGGAAACCCTGCTCGCCTTAGGTGTCGCCAGCAATAACCGCGGTCTATGGGCCATCATTCCCAAGCAATCCGGCACCCAAATCGGCACAGTCCAGCCCATCCAGCTTGCCACTTATGCCGACGAGAAGGGAACTCTCGACGGCAAGCCGATCATTGTTCATCATCTTGTTGCCACCATCGCAGGTGCGGCTACTCACCTGTTTTCAGGACCTGAGAACCAGCTTCTCCAGGCCGAACTCCCTCAGCAGGGGTTCGCACTGGTCCGCAATGGCTTTGTGCTGACCCCGCCGGCCAAGGCCGGTGCGCCGCCCGAGCAAAGCACTGTGCCTCCCGCGCCTACCCATCAGTGATCTCATGGGTTGTATGCAGGCAACCCTACGAGGTGGATCGAATTAGACTGGTTGGCATGGACCTCGAGTTGGACCACCTCTTTATTTGCACCGCACGAGGCGCTCCCGAGGCTGAAGAACTGGTTCGCTTTGGCCTGCGCGAGGGCTCTCCCAACCAGCATCCGGGGCAAGGCACCGCAAATCGGCGCTTCTCCTTTGCAAACGCAATGATTGAGCTACTCTGGGTAAACGATCCAGCAGAGGCGCAAAGTGAAGATGCAAGGCGCACGCTGCTCTGGGAGAGATGGTCCGGCCGGAAAAATCACACTTCCCCTTTCGGAATCTGCGTCCGTCCCGCCGACACTCACCGCACTCAGGTGCCTTTCCCGGCGTGGGAGTATCGGCCACGTTACCTGCCTGATCCACTCGCCATGAACATTGCCGAAACAGGGATTGAGGAGCCAATGTGGGTCTACATGAGCTTCATGCGCCGCGCTCACCGCGAGCAGAACTTCGTTGAGCATCCAATCGGTCTTCGCAAGATTACGGGTTTGATTCTTACAACTCCAGCGCCGATCTGCTCCGCTGCGTCTCAATGCATGGTTGAAAACAAGATTCTCACGATTCGAGAGGGACCAAAATCCTTGCTGGAAATCGAATTCGACAGTGCGCGACGGCAGCAGACTAAAGACTTCAGACCTTACCTTCCGCTTATTTTTCAGCTGTGACGGAGAGACCTGGGGGCCCACCGAGACCGCGCTTCCTCTAAAATGTTGAGCTATGGGCGAACAACATCAGGAGACCGTCTCGATCGACTTCACGGTTGGCATCGGCGACGGCAAGTTCAGCGCCACAGCAGTAGTACCCGCGGGCCATACTAATCTGACCCAAATTCTACCCGTCATCCAAGCGCTTGAGGACTCGCTGATCGCAGGCGTGGGCGCGCAGTTAAGCCAGGCCGACCACTCCATCTCCTGCAAAGCCGGCTGCGGAGCCTGCTGCCGCCAGATGGTTCCCCTAAGTATCTTCGAGGCCGAGGCGCTCAGCGCCTGGATTCGCACACTACCCGAGGCCCGGCAGCAGGAGCTCGCTGGCCGCTTTCATCAGGCGCTCGTCAGGCTCTCGGCGTCTGGTCTCATCGATCGCATGGTCAATGAGGACTGGCTTGCCACCACGCCATCCGCCTCGCAGTTGGCCACTGAGTACCTTTACCAGCGTGTCGCCTGCCCCTTTCTCGAGGACGAGTCCTGCTCTATCCACTCTATCCGTCCGCTTGTCTGCCGCGAATATCTCGTCACCTCTCCACCGGAACATTGCTACGATCCGGCCAACCTGCCGACCGTTCTAGTCCGGTTGCCGCTCAACTTTTCCCGCATTCTGAACACGATTGGGGCTGAGCTCGAGCAGAGTACCCGCTGCTGGATTCCGCTTGTCTTCCTGTTTGCGTGGATGAAAGGCGATGCCCACCCCGGCGAAAGGATGGCCGGGGACGGCCCGCAGGTGCTTTATGAATTTGTAAAGCGGATCAGTGCGGCAGCCTTGCCTGAGCCATACGCTGAGCCTTCAGAGGAAGAGTAGGTTTACCAGGCCCAAGCAACCATGTGCGGGTCGAAATCGCCAATTCGAGACCTCCGGGCGCCACAGGTTACTCCATCCTGACTCAAACGGCCTCAAAACTCGACTGGATAAACCTCCAACTCGCCGGCGATTGGAAACAAGTAGGCTTCGACAATGGTCAGGTTGGGGATTACTCGCCCGTTCTGGCCGAAGAAGACAAGATTGTCGCCAAGTTCAAGAGGAGAACGCTCAGAGGTGCGGACTGTCTGCACGCACAGTGCTTCAAAGCGATGGTTTGCCATGGCCAGACCCAAGCCACGCGCAACAGAACAATCGTCCCCGTCATTCATCGCATTCCACAATGACGTGGAGCCTTTGCCCGCAGCGGACATGGCCGCGCTGACGTCCTTGTCCGCAGCCAGAGAATCCACAAACTTGCGGCCAAACGGATTATGCGGTGAGAAGTCCGCTGCCAGCACCGGACCCATTGTGGCGATCTTGATGGCGGCCTTGGAATTCATCACCGCGCTTCGTGGAATAGGATTAGGTGGCACTGCGCCCACCGCCGCGGCATTCCTGGCACGTTCATTCTCAACATAGTGCGCTCCCTCATTTACCAGCGCCTGTTGCTGCAGGGCACAGTAGAGGCCTCCTATGGGGGTGATCCGGGGCGATTGCGAGAGGCCTGTAAACCGGTAGTCGTCTGAGCCTGCGTTGCGCACAATCAGGGTATTCATGGCCTGGTCGCGGCGAAAGATCCGGCGATACGTGTCTACGACGAAGTACTTCTGGTCGAAGTAATGAAACATCGTGGTATTCGGTTCGATGAAGCGGGTCGGAGAATCATTAGCTCGGACCAGCGCGGCATTGTAAACCGCGGCCAACAGTGCGGGGAATCGTACTTTGGGCATCAGGCACCTTCGCACACAAGCTATCGAAGGAATTTGGCAATGTCAATGGAATTGGGCAGAAGGGGCTGATTCTGGCGCAATCTATCTCGTGATCATCCGCGCTCGACCCTCTCCGCGATTCACACAGCCCGTCCCGCGGCCGCCCCGGAGGCCCACGCCCATTGGAAATTGAATCCGCCCAGATGGCCAGTGACATCCACTGCCTCACCGATGAAAAAGAGTCCGGGCACCGCGCGTGCCTCAAGGGTGCGCGCCTGCAAGCCGTCGGTGTTTACGCCGCCGGCGGTTACTTCAGCCTTCTCGAAGCCTTCGGTTCCGATGGGATGAAGTGGCCAGCGGTGAAGCCTGCGCTCGGCGGCTTCGATGGCAGGATTCGACCAGCCAGTCGTGACGCCGACCTGCGCCAAATAGCTGGCGAGGCGCTGCGGAAGCACCTCGCGCAATGCCTGCCTGAGCGCTGCCTCATCCCGCCTTGCTCCTGGCTGAAGAAGCGCTCCGAGTACACCGCCTCTGGAAGGAGAATCGGGGGCAAGATCCAGCAGCAATTCCTCTCCGGGCCGCCAATAGGAGGAGGCCTGCAAGATTGCCGGCCCGCTTAGACCGCGATGCGTCACCAGCATTTTTTCCCGGAACTTCGCGTTACCCGCCCGGGCCACTACTTCCGTGGCGACGCCGGCCAGCGCCGTCCAACCGGCCTCTTCGCCGCCCAGCACCAGCGGAACCAGCGCTGGCCTGGGCGCAACCACCGCCAGTCCGAACTGCCGGGCTAGATCGTAGGCCAATCCAGTAGCTCCCATTTTGGGGATGGATAAACCTCCCGTCGCTACCACCAGCGAACTAGCCTGGAGCTCGCCGCTCGAAGAGGAAACACGGAATCCGCCGGAAGTGTGCTCCACCTGAATCCCGTGCGAGTTCAGGACCAGCTCAACACAGCCCTGCGTGTCTGTTGCCCGCTCGCACTCTGCCAGCAGCATGTCGAGAATTGCCCGCGCCGATCCGTCGCAGAAGAGCTGGCCCAGCGTTTTCTCATGCCAGCGAATTCCGTAGCGCTCGACTAGTTCGATAAAGTGCTGAGGCTGATAGAGCGCTAGCGCCGACTTGGCAAAGTGTTTGTTTTCAGAGAGAAAATTGCCCGGCCCACAGTGCAGATTTGTGAAATTGCAGCGCCCGCCGCCGGAGATGAGAATCTTGCGCCCCGGCTGGCCATTGTGCTCCAGAAGCGCCACACGCCTCCCGCGCTGGGCAGCCCTCGCCGCGCACATGAGCCCAGCGGCTCCTGCGCCCAAAATAATGACGTCGAATTGGCGCGGGGTAGCTGGCACAGGGTCTCGATAAGAATAGCCGGTGCGATTCAGTTGTGGAGTTGCGCGTCTTTCGATGCTGCCGTGGATAGTGCGGCGGCTGCGGGAACCGCGCCAAAGCGGCGTTGCCGGCGGTTGAATTCTGCCAGCGCGGCATCCAGGTCAGAAGCGTCAAAGTCGGGCCACATCTGATCGGTAAACAGAAGCTCGGCATAGGCGGATTCCCAAAGCAAGAAATCTGAAAGACGCTTCTCGCCGCCCGTGCGGATCAGCAAGTCCACGTCTCCGTTGTCGACGGCGAGCGCGTGTGCAAGGCTATCCCTGACAAGATCGGCGGAGTGCAGACGATGGTGAGAGAGCGCCGTGGCCGCGCTGACAGCTGCTCGCGAAATGGCGTCGCGCGATGAGTAGTCGATGGCGACACGGAGATGGAGGCAACGGCCCTGGGCGGTTGCGTTTTCTGCTTTAGCTATCTCCCGCAGAACCGAGGTCGGCAAACGGTCGCGCCGGCCGATGACCTGGAGTTGCGCGCCACGTTGCTTGAGGCTTTCCGTCTCCAGCCGCAAGAAGGCCCGCAGCAGCCAGAAGATGCTTTGCACCTCTTGGGGCGGACGACGCCAGTTATCCGATGAAAACGCGTAGAGCGTTAGCCGGCGGATGCCCAGGTCAGGCGCATGTTCGACAACGCGCCGCGCCGCGGCAACGCCGGCACGATGCCCTGCGACACGGGGCAAGCCCCGCCGCGTTGCCCAGCGGCCATTGCCATCCATGATGATGGCTACGTGCAATTCCTGATCAGTAATGCCTTGCATTGCAAAGTATCCTTGCGTACGACTAAGTTGAACTACGGGTGAAGCATCCTCTCTTGGGCGGAGGGTTCGATAACACTGACCGCCGAAGAGAGGACGCTGGACTACTTTCTCAATGGACTCCAAGTCTTCTCGACAGGTTTTTGTCTACACAGTGTTGCTTTGAGCCGGCGGTGCAATCTGCTGTTCTTTAGTTTCGGTGGTCGAGAGCGAGCTATACCAATCAATCTTGCGGGTGAGATACATAGCGGCAGCCACTGCAAGGAAGCTGGCAATCGCGCCGACCAGCAATGCGTTGTCTTCAAGGCGCAGCAACAGATAGATCAGCACATAAAGTAACGAGAAGATGCCCAAAGCCCGAAGTCCCTGCAACCGGCTGGCGAATACCCATCCTGCATTGGCGGAAAGCAACGCGACGGTAGCGGCGCAGGCAAACAAAAAGCCGAGGTCAAAGCCGACTCTCTCAGCGAGGGATAACAAGAGAAGATAGAAGATACTTTGAGCTATCCCGACCAGAACATATTGAGCGGGGTGAACTCGCTTGCCGGTCGTTACTTCAAAGACAAAGTAGGAAAGGAATAGAAGTCCCACAAAGAGAGCCGCGTATTTGAGAGAACGGTTGACGGATTGATAGGGATCGGCCACCTCTATAAATGAAACGCCGAGCGCCGTTGCATCGAGGCCGGAGATGGAGCCGCTTTGTCCTTCGGCGCGTACTCCGCGGGCGATAAAAGGCACGGACCACTCAGCCGTGAATCCATTGCTGGAGACGGTGCGATTGATGGGCAGGAAGCCTCCATCAAATCCAGGACTAGGCCAGTCGCCCTGCACCGTGAGGTGAGTCGTCTTGCCATAGGCGAGCACGGCGATGCGCTGCGCGCCGGAAAACCGCAACGCGGAAGTTACATTGAACTGCGCATCTGGCTTTGCAAGGCCGTCGGCTCTCGCACCAAACAAGGTCAGCTTGATGTGCTGGCCTTCATCGTTTCCAAACGAGATGTCCTGGGAGATCGCCGCCGGGACCAGCGTCACGGTCTTGCCTCCCGCTGTGAGCGTTGCGTCGGCCAGCGCGCCGCGAGCATCGCTCACGCCAACAACTATTTCGGCTCGGCTCCAATCGAGTTCCGCACCTTGCGGAGCCGCTGCTGGCACTCCAGTCAGATCGAATGCCGCGTCGAATTTAACGTCTGCCTGGAAGACAGGCACTTTGAAGAGCGAGCGATGGCGCTCTTCTGTTGTGGTCTTCAGATCAGCCGAAGCACGCGCGGGAAAGACAAGATAGTTGCCGTGCTCCGATGTCCCGCCCTTCGTCTGCGGGGGCACTGTGTAGGGGATGGCAAGGACCGGCCCAAGAAAGGTTTCCTGGCCGCCGACATAGCCGCTGATTTCCTTTACAACGTCAGCGGCGCGCGTGGTTCTGTCGTCAACAAGGCTGCTGACGAAGAGCGTGGGGATGGTCATGAGCAGTGCCAATGCGCAAACGACGATGAGTTTCACGCCCGTGGATCTGGACTTGATCCTGGGTTGCGGACCCGGCTGGAACATTGAAAAGTCACTCACTTGTTTCTCCTTTTTGATCTAACTTTGCAATGCAAAGTCGAAGGGCAAAAAAAAGCTCAGGCCCGCGAGGGCGCAAAGCCGCGTGCCGGTCCTGAGGCCGGCTCTTCTTCGGTACTCTGTGCAGCATCCTGGACGACCTGCTCGAGCGTGGACAGATACTCAACGAAGCGGGCTCGGCCTGTGGCCGTGATGCGGCAGATGGTGAGGGGGCGATTGCGGTCGATCTTCTTCACGATTTCAACCAGCTTGCTTTCTTCAAGCACGCGCAGATGCCGGTTCAAATTGCCGTCGGTAAGGGCGCAAAGCTGCTTGAGGTCGCCGAAGGCCAACCCCTTAGGGTTGGTGATGAGAGAGGTGAGCACGCTGAGCCGCGCGCGCTCGTGAATTACGCGATCGAGGCCTTCGTATGCAAAGCGGCCTTCGCTGCTGGGAGGTTTAGATTTCATCCGCGCCCTCCTTTGCGGCCAAGAGGAGAATGCCAGCGATGAGCAGTTGCCCTGCGCCAAAGGGAATACCCATGGCCCACCAGGAAAACGTTCGATTATCTGCGAGGGAAATGCAGGCCAGGCCCGTGAGCAGGTACCACGCGCCCACTGCGGCCACGGGGCGCGGCAGAAATCGGCATGACGAGAAGATGCCGAGGCTATACACAACCTGCCAGAGACCGGGCAGCATCGAGAGGGCAGACGGTACATTGCGGACCAACACCAGCGTCATGAGGATACCCGTGCCCGCAGAGGGCAGAAACTGCTCCACGGCCATGCGGATCATCTCGTCGGCCATGCCGGAGTGAATGCGGCGGGTGCGCGCATGCATCTCCGTTCCGATGAGGGTGGCGGAGAGGATGGCTGTCGAGATCCAGATGCTCAGGAATACGGGAATGTGGTTTGCGGGATCGGGCAGCCACAGCGCCTGCGCCCCGGCAGCGGCGATGGCGAGAATGCCCGTGCCCGCTAGAGTGGCTGGGCCGTAACCGCGAAATTCGGTGCTGTGGGCAACTTGCCTGCGGATGCTGCTGATGTCGCCCAGGGCTCTATTCAGATCGTTCATGGCGAACTAACTTTGTATTGCAAAGTACATCAACCATGGGCGGTTGTCAACTCGGGCTGTGAGCGGGTGTGTTGGAAGTGGCTGGCGCTCTGTGTTTCAGGTGGCTATTCCCCTGCACTTAAGCAGGATCAGACAGGGATGGCAGACGCTGCATCCAGGCATGTCAAAGGCCGTTGAGCCGGAACGTTCCCAATTCTCGATTCTTCAACGCCCGAGCATGGGCATGGTTGACCATGCCCATGCTCGGGCGCGTTGCGGCTGCGAACTTCGCGTGCCAACCGCTCTATAGCAGGATTCACTGGGTTCCAAGTGGCCCAGTGAATGATTCAGGTAACGTTAGTCCAAATCCAGTGTCCAGACGAGCAGCGAAGCGGTGTTGTCATCCACCGCGGCAAAGATAGCCTGGTCTCCCCTCGCGTTTACCGCAAGGCCGAACGATCCGCCCTGGCTGGGATCGACCGAGATCTCCTTCACAAAGCGCCCGTCCTTGGTGAATTCGACAATCTCGCTGGGCTGATTTGGATCTGAATTGACGGTGTCGTTGTTGGTCGCGAGCAGGTGGCCGTTTGGAGCAGCCGCCAGCCCAAGAGCGCCGTGCAGGTGAAGGTTGTCCTGATAGACGATGAATCCCGTACCCCCATCTGATGTGCGACTTACCGGGTTTGAAATCGCGAAGACGGCGTTGTCTCCGGTGGAGGCAACATAGAGCAGATTGCGCTGGACATCGTAGACGAGGCCGGTGGGCGCGACGAAGAGTGAAACCGGATCGCCGCGGTGCATATACCCGGAGGCGATGATCTTCGAGCTGAGCAGTTTCAGACCGTTCGAGCTGACATGGAAGGTCAGACGGCTGACCGTTCCGGTGAGCGCGTTGGTGACGAACGCAATCGCCTGGTTTCCTTCATCGATGAGCGCCATATCCCACGGATACTGAATGGTTGGGTCGGTGATAGTTTGTATCAACGCGCCCTGATTGTTGATGACCAGGAGCGAGCCAGGCTGTGCTGTTGCCGAGGTGCCATCGGCTGTGGGGGCATTGCCAACCACGACGAATCCAAACTGTAGCGTGCCTAACGCGGTTGAAAGCCCCAGGCCGGCATTGCCCTGGAAGAATACATTCGGCGGGCCGCCGGCGGGTACACGGACAATCGTGGTTCCCGTACCCTGAAGATTCTGACTGTTATTGAAGTTCGAGACCAGAATATCTCCATGCTTCAATGGTCCAGATCCGGTCGGGAAGTTGCTGGGAACAAACGCAACACCGTATGGATTCTGGTCGCCATTGGCAGGCATGGTTGAGACGGTTCTCACGGGGCTGGGCAGAAAGGCATCGTCGCCGTCCTGGGCCTGCGCCTGGACCATTCCGATTGCGCCAGTCATTAGCACGACGGCGATGAGGGACCTGCGCGAGCCGGTCCTATCCCGACGATGCGCCGGGGAGTCCGTTTCGTGTTGGGGTAGAGATTCGCGGATTCGCATTTCATCTTCTCCTTAAGGTTCGAGACTCATGTATCGAGGGGGACTGAATCTATGCCTCGGCAGGAGACGAAAGATTGCTTCGACTCGTACTGACCATAAGCGCAGCGACTATCCTGCGGTGTCTTTGGCTTGTCATTCGATTGTCAGCAAATGCTCAAACATGATGAAAATCTGACTTCTCCTGACCGTCAATCTTTCAAGAGCAGGCATTGGGGATGCGCGAAGCGAAATGGCTTGCCGTGCGGATTGAATCACACGCCTCAATCTGGATCGAGAGTTTTCGCTTCCCCGTTCAGGGGCAACGCCGCGCTGCGAGAGCCCATTCCACTGAAGGATGGCACTCATTCAATTGAGCATTTAAGATTACAAGGCGATGCGTATTGGATATCTTGAGTGTTTTTCTGGCATAAGCGGAGATATGCTGCTGGGCGCGCTGGTGGATGCGGGCGTTCCCTTCTCTTGTTTAGAGGAGGCGGTCGCCGCGCTGGATGTGGGCGCGCGGCTGGAGATGCGCAAGGTAAGCCGCGGCGGGTTGGCTGGGACCAAGGTCGATGTGCTTGCGTCGGATTGGCAGGCGACGGAGGCGGACCACTCTCACGAAGAGCATTCGTCTCATTCGCATGGGGCACACGCGCATGAGCCGCTGGGTGCCCCATCCTTTCCGCGGCCTTCGGCGGAAGGGGTGGGAGACCACGTTCCGCATACCCATGCCGCGCATCGGCACTTGTCTACGATTCTCGAAATCATTCGTTCCGCCCCACTGGCCGAGGCTGTCAAAGAGCGCTCCATCCGCGCCTTTCAACTGCTGGGCGAGGCTGAGGCCGCCATCCATTCCATTCCCATTGAGAGCGTGCATTTCCACGAAGTGGGCGCCGTGGACACCATCGTCGATATCGTCTGCTCTGCCGCCGGCGCGGAGTGGCTTGCGGTGGATCGCTGGCTTGCTTCGCCCCTGAATGTGGGCAGCGGAACGGTGGTCTGCCAGCATGGAACGCTGCCCGTTCCGGCCCCGGCTACGCTGGCCTTGCTGGGCGATGCGCCAGTGTATGCCGCAGGCACGCCGATGGAACGGGTTACGCCCACCGGCGCGGCGGTGCTGCGGATGCTGGATGTGCGCTATGAGCCGCTGCCGCCGATGCGAATTCTGAAGACAGGCTACGGCGCGGGCGGACGCGAGACGCCGGGTGCGCCCAACCTGCTGCGGTTGCTGGTAGGCGAATCGGTTGAGGAATCCGCAGCGGCTGCCAGCGACGACTCAGATGCAGCAGACCCCATTGCGGTGATAGAGACCGTTATTGACGATAGCAACCCGCAGGTGCTGGCCTATGTGAGCGAATTGCTGCTCGATGCCGGCGCATGGGATGTGTATCGCGCCGCAGTGCAGATGAAGAAGGGGCGGACCGGTGTGCAACTGACCGTGCTCTGCCGGCCCAGTCTCATGCCTCGCCTGCGCGACCTGCTCTTCCGCGAAACCACCACCATCGGCCTGCGCTGGAGACTTGAAAACAAGCTGGCGCTGACGCGCGAGTTTGTAACGGTTCAAATCGCATGGGGCGAAGTGCGCATCAAGATCGCCCGGCTTCCCTCTGGGAAGATTGCCAATGCGTCGCCGGAGTATGAGGATTGCCGCTTGCTGGCCACGTTGCATTCGGTGCCTCTCAAGCAGGTGATGCAACAGGCTATGCAGGCTTTCGCGGAGACCACAGGAAAGGAAAAGGTCTGATGGATCGCGCAAGCATCGAGACCTTGTTGAACGAAGTCCGCGAGGGCCGCACCGGCGTGGATCAGGCACTGGACCGGCTGCGCGACCTGCCCTTTGAAGATCTTGGTTTCGCCAAGGTCGATCATCATCGCGCTCTGCGCACCGGCATGCCCGAGGTGATTTTTTCCGCAGGCAAGACAACCGCGCAGGTTGCAGCCATCTTTGAAGGCATGGCCCGGCACGGTGGAAACGTGCTGGCCACGCGGGCTTCACGCGAGATGTTCGATGCGGTGCAAGCCGTGGAGCCGCGCGCCGAGTTTCATGAGACGGCCCGCGCCATTACGCTCACGCAGGCCGCAACCATACCCGGCAAGGGGACAATTGCAGTGGTCTGCGCCGGAACCAGCGATTTGCCCGTAGCCGAGGAGGCCGTGGTGACGGCGCGGCTGATGGGCAACACGGTGGAGCTGATTGCCGATGTGGGCGTGGCCGGCATTCATCGCCTGCTGGCGCAAAGAAGCGGGTTGCAATCGGCCCGCGTGCTGATTGTGTGCGCCGGGATGGAGGGCGCTCTGCCCACCGTCGTGGGTGGACTTGTGAACGCGCCGGTGCTTGCCGTGCCTACCAGCGTGGGTTATGGGGCATCGTTTGGCGGCGTGGCAGCGCTGCTGGGCATGTTGAACACTTGCTCACCCAACGTCTCGGTGGTGAACATCGACAATGGCTTTGGCGCGGCCTGCATTGCCTCGCTTATCAATCGGCTGTGAGATGCTAGTGGTATATTTCAAGGATCGCATCCGTTCTAAGCGCTGTGCACGGGTTCAGAAGTACTTGCCAACATTCCCTCCGGGGCTAAAGTCCTCTTTCATTTTCAGCCACTTACGGCACGACTGAAGTCGCGCCCTTTCAAAACTGAGATCCCATGCTGATCGATTCCCACGCACACCTTGACAGCGAACGCTATGCGGACGATCGCGAGGCGATGCTGCGCCGCGCCTGGGAGGCGGGGGTAGGTACGGTGCTGTCGATCGGCATAGGCGAACAGGCAGCCGGAATGGACAGGGCGCTCGGAATCTGCCGGGAGTTCAATGGGCGACCTGAAAGCGGGGGCGGCATTCCGAAGCTTTACTCGAGCGCCGGCGTTTATCCGCACAATACGACCGAGATTGACGACGCTGTGCTGACCAAGCTGGACAGCCTGCTGGCCGAGCCGGAGGTGATTGCCTGCGGCGAAATTGGCCTGGACTATTATCACGAGGGAGCGCCGCACCCTGCGCAGCGCGAGGGGCTGATCCGCCAACTGGAGATTGCGGCGGCGCGCAAGCGGCCGATTCTGATCCATTGCCGGCCGAAGGATGGGGCCACCGACGCATGGGACGATCTCTTTGAGATTCTCGACACGCATTGGCGGCCGAGCGGGCTGGGCGGCGTGATGCACTGCTTCGGGGGCGGATGGGAGCAGGCGCGGCGGTCGCTCGACCTGGGCTTTCTGGTCTCATTTGCGGGAAATCTGACCTATCCGAAGGCCCAGCCACTGCGCGATGTGGCTGCGCAGCTGCCCCTGGACGGCGTGCTGGTGGAGACCGACGCTCCCTGGCTGGCCCCCGCGCCCCATCGTGGCAAGCGCAACGAACCTGCCTGGGTCTTGCAGACGGCTCTGGTTTTGGCCGAGGTTCTACGAGTTGATGTGGACGAAATCGCCTCCGCGACCACGAAAAACTTCAACAGGCTGTTTCGCTTCCAGCCAGACGTGGGAAACTGATAGAGGCGCGGCGCGCGACAAGTGTGGCCGGTTCGGGATTCCGTATCCCACCCTAGCCACAAAAACAAGAACGTGGCGAGGGTGGGGCACCCGTCCTTCCCAAGCTTGAGGATATGAAAAATGGCACAGGATAATTCGTTTGATATTGTGAGCAAAGTGGAGATTCAGGAGGTCCGCAACGCCATCGACCAGGCGCTGAAGGAGATCCGCCAGCGCTTCGACCTGAAGGATTCTCACTCGGAGATCACGCTGGCAGAGGGCGACAAGGAGATTCTGCTGGCCTCCGCGGGGGAGTACAAGCTGGAGGCGGTCAAGGAAATTCTGGGGCAGAAGCTGGTGAAGCGCGGCGTCTCGCTCAAGAATCTGTCCTACGAAAAGATCGAGCAGGCCTCCGGGCAGACTGTTCGGCAGAAGATCAATCTACAACAGGGCATCCCCATTGAAAAGGCCAAGGAAATTGTTCGCCTGGTGAAGGACTCGAAAAAGAAGGCGCAGGCCAGCATCCAGGGCGATACCGTCAGAATATCGAGCAAAGACCGCGACGAGTTGCAGGGGATCATCGCCCTGCTGCGCGGCAAAGATTTGGGTGTGGAGTTGCAGTTTACCAACTACCGGACGAACTAAACTCCTGCGGTGGAACAGCCTTTCCCTGAGTCAACGAGACCTTCGCAGTGGCCGCACTGTTAGGATAGAGCGCGAGAACCGGAGAGCTTTGAGCACATTGGCGATAGCGACGGCGAGAGAGGTGTTCGATCTGCTGCGGGACGACCTCGTGGCGATCGAGCAGGAGCTGGGCCGCGACGCCGCCTCCGGCGTAAGCACCATCACGGAGATTGCCGAATATCTGCGGGAGGGCGGCGGCAAGCGCATACGCCCCTCGCTGCTGCTGCTGTCAGCGCACGCCCTCGGCTGCTTTGACCAAGGCGCCATCCGCCTGGGAGCGGTGGTGGAGATGGTGCATACCGCGACACTGGTCCACGACGACATTATCGACGGCGCAAACATGCGGCGCGGACGCCCCTCGGCCAACACCACATGGGGCAATGAAAAGTGCGTGCTGGCCGGCGACTGGCTTTACATGCAGGCCTTCAAAGTGGCCCTCGAAGAAAAGAACCTGCGCGTGCTTGACCTGCTGATTGGCCTGACCCAGCAGATGGTTGAGGGCGAGCTGTTGCAGATTCAAAAGCTGGGCAAAGCCGTCTCCGAGGCCGAGTACTACGACCTGATCTTCCGCAAGACCGCGTGCCTGTTTGCGGTATCCATGCGGCTGGGCGCGGTGCTGGCCGGGGCGTCGGAGGCAGAGGAAACCAGCCTCGCCACCTATGGCCGGACCGTCGGCCTGGCGTTTCAAATTGTCGACGACGTGCTTGACCTGACAGCCACCGAAGAGGTTCTGGGCAAACCCGTGGCCAGCGACCTGCGCGAGGGCAAGGCTACTCTGGCCGTGATCCACTCCATTGACCACGGCACAGCGGCCGACCGGCAGGCCATTCAGCGGGTTCTGGACGACCGCAGCTTTGAGCGCGTCAGCCGTGAGCAGATTCAGAGGATTCTAACGCGCAACGGCTCAGTCGAGTACGCGATGGGCGTCGCCGACCGCTACGCCGAGCAGAGCCGCAAGGCGCTGGCAGGGCTTGCCGAGTCCGAGTTCAAACGCGCGTTGCTGTGGGTGCCGGATTTTGTGGTGGCGCGGGATAAGTAGATGGCAAATACAAAGGTTGCCAAGCCCGAGTGGATCGCGGTCGACCGCTATTTCGGCGATCTGCTGGCCCCGGTTGAAACAGATGACAAACTCGACGCCGTCCTCGTAGCGAATGCAAAGGCTGGCCTTCCGGCCATCGATGTTTCGCGGCTCCAGGGCAAATTCCTCGACCTTCTGGTGCGTATTTCCGGCGCACGGCGAATTCTGGAGATTGGAACCCTCGGCGGATACAGCACCATTTGGATGGCGCGCGCGCTTCCCGAAGGCGGGCGCATCGTGACTCTGGAGTTCGATCCGCATCATGCGGCGGTTGCACGCGCCAATCTTGAAAACGCCGGGGTGCTGGATCGCGTAGATCTGCGCCTGGGGCGAGCGGTGGATAGCCTTGCGGCTCTGGAAGACGGCGGAGCGTCGCCCTTCGATCTGATCTTCATCGACGCCGACAAAGAGAGCTATGCGGAATACCTCGATTGGGCGTTGAAGCTTTCGCGCCCCGGAACGGTGATCGTTGCCGACAATGTTGTCCGCGACGGGAAGGTCGTCGATCCGGAGTGCGATGACCCAAGAGTGCAAGGTGTCCGGCGCTTCGCGGAGTTGTTGGCCGCAGAGACGCGATTGAGCGCGACGGTGCTTCAGACGGTCGGCGCGAAGGGGTATGACGGGCTTGCGTTGGCGGTGGTGCTGCCCTGAACGGATAGCAGGCGTCCTGCTGTGGGTGCCGGATTGCGACAGGATCACGATTGCGTGCTCGGTGTCTCCCAAGGGTTGATTGCGTCCTTGTTGACCCGCACAAACTCAAAAAGTCGCACCGCAATCTCTTCACCAGTTGCGTAGTACTTATGACCGTATTGATCAAGTTTCTTGTCCCGCACATCGTTCTCCGAAGCCACAGCTTCTTCGACAGTTTGAGGGGTCAAGTCCTCGACGCCAAGAACATTAATTGCATTTTGAGTGACCTTGGCGGTCTCAGGACAGCCAATTCTCAATAGAGAATCCACTATGATCGGGACATATTCGCTTGAGGAATTGGAGAAAAACTGGCTATATCCGCCGTTACCCACCTCGAGTTCGAGAGCCTCAACTGCAAGGAAGATGCGCTCCTCCGGTGAAAGGCTCTGCTCACCAAATCGGTGCGCCTTCTGATCCAGATCACATCCCAGCACCATAATCAAAGAATCAAGACAATACTCGTTAGATAAGGCAAGGAATTCATCAATGGTTTGGCCGGTGAACTTGTCGAGCCATGCAAGGTCTTCCATCTGTCTTAAGCTCCCATCCCTCTCGAAACTCTGTTGCAGCGGAAATACTACGGTGGCTGCCAACAGGCCGTCTACTCTCAAATATCCTGAACGATGGTTCCCTGGTGGTAGACAATTTTCCAGCTGTCTGGTGTGAACTGCCAGATCGTCGCCCGCCGGGTGAGGCACTTTTGTCCTAGAGCAGCGTATAGGTCGCAGATAGGTATCCGCCGACAATCCGCTGCGAATGAAGACCGTACCCAAAGCCAAGACTTTCAAATTCTTATCCGGAAGACTGTCTATCCTAGCCCCAGCCGCTTCATGGCCACTCTGGGCAGCGCTGACCCGGTCTTCTCCAGAACCAACTTTGCTACGGCAACCCAGATCAGGCTTCCAGCCGCCAGCAAAGCCAGGTCGGTCCAGCGAATCTGCGCGGGCAGATGCCTCCATCTCAGATAGCTGAAGATGCTGTTCATCCCCCAAACCGCGGCCCAAACCCCAGCGCCGCTGGCCAGCGCGGCCAGCAGGCAACGGCCCAATTCCTCATAGTCGAGACTTGCCAACGAGACCATGCGCCGCTGGTGCAGCAGCAAAGCAATCGTCAGCGTTTGCAGCGCGATTCCCAGATCGGAGGCGACCGCCAGTCCCATGACGCCATGCCAGTGGAAGAGCGAGTAATAGATGGGCCACGAGACCACGGTGACAATGGTGCTGGCCAGCATCGGCAGGAAGGTGTTCCCCGCCGCATAGAATGCCCGCGCATAGATGGCCTGCGCCGACCAGAGAAACATCGAGACGGAAAATATGGCAAAGTACGCAGCGCAAGCCCGCGCGTCGCCTGAGGAGAAGCGCGCGCTCAGAAAAATCAGTTCGACCAGCGGCGCGGCCAGAGCTACCATACCTCCGGCCGCCAGCAGCCCCAAAGCGGCCACGCGCGACACCGAGTCCGCAACGCCGGTGGCAAATTCGTAGTGGCGTTCTTGGCTCCACATGCTCGCAAAGAAAGGCATGGACGCGGCGCCCGCTGCCTGCGCAAGCATGGCCATGGGCGCGGTAAAAAGCTGTTTGGCATAGCTCATCAGCGACACTGCGCCGCTGGTCCCCGAGGCAAAGTGGAGGATGATCCACGTGTCGGCAGTCACCAGCGACACGCCGACCATGAGCGGAAGGGACAAGCGCACCCACTCGCGCAGCCCGTCATCGTGCCAGTCGAGGATGGGCCGGTAGCGCGTGCCCGCCCGCCGCGCAAAATACCAGTTCAAGAGGAACGGCCCCAGGATCGCGCCCGCCACCGTGCCGATGGCCAGCGAAGAAACGCCAACACGTCGCACCAATAGCAAGCCGCCCACGATGGTGCCCAGGCCATAGATCAACGGCGTCACCGCCTGCACGCTGAACTGCTTGCGCACCAGCAGCACCGCGCCAAACACTCCGCCGGCAAAGAAGCAAAGCTGTGCCGGCAGCAGAATGCGAGTCAGCCTGACGCACAGCGCCGTCTTGGCCGCATCGAACCCATTGAACCACCAGTGAATGTACAAAGGGGCAAAGATCTCGGCCAGGACAATGGCCCCGCCCAGCACCAGGTACATGGTGGTCAGGATGACGGACAGCGACCGCTCCCCCTCGGCCTCTCGCCCCGTTTCGCGGTAGCGCGTGAGAATGGTGACAAAGGTGATGGAGGCCGCTCCACCCACCAGAAAATACGAAATCATGTCCGGCAGCACAAAGGCGGCATTCAGTGCGTCGGCCTCAACGCCTCGGCCAAAGAGCCAGACAATGTACTTGACCCGCACCAGCCCGATGATCCGCGACAGGAAGGTCGATGCCATCAGCAGGATGGTCGCTGTGAATGCGGTGTGCGCGTGCGACGGGCGCAGTAACCCCAGGCCTCGCGCCCATCGCGATTGCGGCGCCGGAGAGGATTGCGTTGAGGGAGAACTTTCCACTGGACTCGATTTTACCGGGCTGGCGTGCGGACGAGGTGCCGCTTTACGAAGTATCCTGTCCCCATGAGGCACTGCGTGCAGCGGACCTTTGGATTAGGACTCGCGATTGGGCTGGCCGTTTGCGCAAGCGCCGCAGCTCAGACCATTCATGGCCGCGAAGGCATCACCCTGCCCCCGCCTCCCGCCGCCGAGGCAATTCCCGTTGCCGATGACTACTTTGGTACCGAGGTCCTCGATAGCTATCGATGGCTCGAAGACGCCAAGAGCCCTGAGACGCAGGCATTCATCGATGCCGAGAATGCCTATACCGCCCGCTATCTGAAGCAGGCCCACATCCGAACGCAGATTCTCGACGATCTGGACGCGCTGGAAAATATTTCAGCCACGAGTATCCCCTTACAGCGCGCGAACAGCCTGTTTTTCATGAAGCGGTTGGCGGGCGAACAGCAAACTGCAATCTATGTGCGCCGTGGCTGGGCAGCAAAAGACGAGCGTCTGATCGACCCAGCCGCGCTGAGCCGCGACACGAATATCTCGATCACTCTCGAAGATATCTCCCGTGACGGGATGCTGGTGGCTTATGGGGTGCGGAACGCCGGAGTGGACGGGACCGCCGTTCACGTCTTCAGCGTGAAGACCGGCAAGACGCTTGAGGATGAACTGCCGACGGCCCGCTATCTCGACATTCACTTTGCGCCGGATGGCGCCAGCATGTACTACTCTCGCCAGAACAAGGAAGGAACGCTGCTTTACCGGCATCTGCTGGGTACGAGAGTTTCAAAAGACACACTGCTGTTTGGCCGGGAGTTTCGCGGCGAACTGCTGGCCGGCGACGACCTGATTTCTTCCGCGGCGACCGACGACGGCCGCTACCTTGTCGTCACCATCCGGCGCGGCGTGCCGGCGCGACGCGTGGACATCGTCTACCGCGACTTGACCAAGCCCGGTTCTTTCTTCGAGGTTCTGGTCTGGGGGATGGATGCACGCTTCGACGCCATCTACACCCAAAGGGCATGGTATGTGAAGACCGACTACCAGGCGCCCATGGGACGCATTCTCAAGGCAGATCCCGGCATCATGCCCGATGTGTGGAAGACCATCGTACCCGAAGGTCAGGATGCGATTAGAGATTGGTCGATTGTGGGCGGAAAGCTTTACGTCGACCGGCAGAATGGCGCGATGACACAAACATCCATCTACACACTGGATGGGAAGGCTGCCGGGACGGTCGATTCCGATGGCAACGGGTCATCCTCGTCAGTCGTAGGCCGGACAACGGACCGCTACGGCTTCTTTAGCTTTGAGTCGTTCCTTGCGCCGCCAACCATTTACCGGCTGGACACACTAACGGGCAAACGCGAGGTCTTCTTCCAGCCGAAAATCGACTTCGACGCCAGCCAGTATGAGCTGAAGCAGGTGTCTTTCAAGTCGAAAGATGGGACGTTGATCCCCATGGTCCTTGCCGGAAAGAGAGGGTTGAAGCAGGACGGAACCGAGCGGCTGCTCATGACCGGTGCTAGCGGGTTCAACCTCAGCAGGCTCCTGTCGTGGAACCCGCTGAATGCATGGTGGCTCCAGCAGGGCGGATGGGTGGCAATGCCCTTGTTGCGTGGCAACGGCGAGCAGGGAGTGCCAGAGCAAAATGTCTTTGCCGACTTCTTTGCGGCGGTCGAGTATCTCACCGCCAACAAATATACCTCGACGCAACACCTTGCCATCGCTGGCACGTCGCACGGCGGCTTGCTGATGGGCGCGGCCATCACCCAGCGACCGGAGCTCTTCTCGGCTGTACTCTGCGACGATCCGCTGCTGGACCTGCTGCGTTACCAAAAGTTCCGTACGGGCTCGCAGTGGGGAACTGAGTCCGGGTCTACAAACCAACAATCGCAATTTTCCACCCTGCTCAAGCTCTCGCCCTACCAAAACGTCAAATCTGCCAAGACTTATCCGGCGGTCCTGCTTTTCAACGGCGTCGAAGCCAATACGCTTCCAGACCCTTTCCACGCACGCAAGATGACGGCCCTGCTGCAGGCGGCCTCATCGAGCGGCAGGCCCATCCTGCTCCACACCAGCCACCCGGAAGAACACAGCAGGAGTATGGGTGCCGACCAGCAGATCCAGGACGATGCCGACCGGCTTGCCTTCCTCTGGACCGAAACCGCACAGCCAGCCCATGGCAAATAACGCTCCGGCTCGCTCCAGACGGGTACTCAAGCCCATCGCTCACGCGTAACCTGATGACATTTGTAATCTCTTCCGATAAGGAAGAAGCAAGACCGCATCGGCATCTCGCTGCCGGCGATCTGGCTGTCAGTTGGACCAACTGCGAGTCCTGTGGATGGGGTTGGCCGGAGCAAAGATGCAACAGGCAGAGTTGGAAATCGGCAGACTCTATCATCAGCAGGAAGCTGAAAGGGTGGCCGCGCTCCTCGCAACGGGGATTCTGGATACTCCTCCGGAGCCAGGGTATGACGCCATTACCCGGCTGGCCGCAGAGTACTTTCAGGTTGATTCGGCCGGACTCGGTTTTGCAGATGAGAGCCGCGTGTGGATCAAGTCGTCCTGGGGAAACCACGCTCGCGAACTGCCCCGCAAAAACTCCATCTTCGATCTGGTTCTCGCGGAAGACGGCCCGGTCGTCGTCTCCGGCTTCTCCCCAAGCCCGCAACTCGATGGTCCTCGGCTCATCCTCAAACTGCTCGACGCGACTTTCTTCGCCGCCGTTCCGGTGCGCTCGTTCGACGGCAAAATCCTGGGAATATTGACTATCTTCAGCCATGAGCCTCGCAACGGCCTGACGCCCGATGAATTGCGCATGTTCGAGAGTCTTGCCGATATGGCTGCCAATCAGCTGGAATTGCGCAGGCTGCGCAAATCGCTCATCGGCAACGGAAAGCGCAAGTCGCGCACCACCGGTATTCGCGCAGGCTGGCCGTCTGGAACTGACCTCCGTCAGGCTCTGAATCAGCACCAGTTTGTTCTTTACTACCAACCCGAGGTCGAACTCTCTACCCGCAAAATCGTCGGGCTCGAGGCGCTAATTCGGTGGGCTCATCCTGAGCGAGGGCTGATCCCTCCCATGGAGTTCATTCCCCTGGCCGAGGAGAACGGCTTGATCCTGCCCATAGGCGACTGGGGACTCGCCGAAGCCTGTCAACAGATTCAAAAGTGGTGCAAAGAGGATCGCCGTCACGGCTCGCTCCGTGTCTGTGTGAATCTCTCTGCACGCCAGTTTTCCCGCAAGGGGCTCGCCGACCATGTCGAAGCCTTGCTGCTTGAATCCGGTATATCAAGCCGACAGCTCGGCCTAGAAATGACCGAGTCAAGCCTCATTCCCAACATCGGCACGGCCATGGAAGTGTTGGGAACTCTGCGCCGGCTGGGCATTTCCCTGCTTATGGACGACTTTGGCACCGGCTACAGCTCACTCAACTACCTTCACTCGTTTCCCTTTGACGTACTCAAAATCGATCGCTCGTTTGTCAGCCGCATGACCGAGGGAAATCAGCCTCTCCAGATTGTGCGCACCATCATCGAACTGGCCCGCGTGCTGGGAATGGACGTAGTTGCCGAGGGCATCGAAACCTACGAACAGTATCGATTGCTGCGGCAGTTGGGCTGCCGCTTCGGCCAGGGATTTCTCTTCGCCCGCCCCTTGAGCGCCGAAGCCATCACCGAGTTGTTGCGGCTCCCTGGGCGCGTGCTTCCTGAGCCCCTGGAATGCGCAGCTGTTCCTCGCTGACCGGGGTCGTTATCCAGCTTGCAGAAACATCAATGGCCGGAGCAAAGCTCCGGCCATTAATGTTGGTTACGGTTTGAGCGTTCAGCCCTGTATGTCGAACTGCTCAGGATGCAGCGTGGCGTCGCTCTTGACCAGGATGTTCTTGCTAACCAGCTCCTCGAATTCGGTGAGCCAACTGCCGTTGTTGCCCTTGAGCACCTTCACCGTCTCAGGGTTCACGCGCAACAGCACATCCGCAGCCTCGAATTGCTTTTTCATCTTGCGCAGCTCGGTATAGATCTCATTGCAGACCGTCGTGGGGCTCTTGACCATGCCGGTAGCCTGGCAGGTGGGGCAAGGAACCGAGAGGGTACGCTCGAGAGATTGCTTGACGCGTTTGCGGGTAATCGCAACCAGGCCAAAGTCGTTGAACTGGAGAACCTTGGTGGGGGCGCGGTCGCTCTTGAGAGCTTCTTCGAGTGCGGCCATGACCTTGAAGCGGTTCTTGCGCTCGTCCATGTCGATGAAGTCGATGACGATGATGCCGCCGAGGTCGCGCAGGCGAATCTGGCGAACAATCTCCGGCACGGCGTCGAGGTTGGTCTTGAGGATGGTGTCTTCAAGTCGCGCCGACTTGCCAACGTACTTGCCGGTGTTGATGTCGATGGCGACCAGTGCCTCGGTTTGATTGATGACGATGGAGCCGCCGCTCTTGAGCCAGACCTTGGAGCGGAGCGCCTTCGCGATCTCGTCCTGAATGCCGAAGTGCTCAAAGAGCGGAGTCTCCTTGGTGTAGAGCTTGACGCGCCGTACCAGGGCGGGTGAGACGCGGTTAAGGAAGCGCACGATGCGCTCGTAGTCGGCCTCTGAATCCACCCAGATCGAGGAGAAGTTGGTGCTGACCTGGTCACGCAAGATGCGCTCGATAAGCCCCAGATCGTGGTAGATCAATGCCGGAGACTTGGAACTGTCGGAGCGCTGCTTGATCTCGTTCCAAACATGGATGAGCATGCGCAGATCGGAACGGAGTTCCTCTTCCGATGCACCCTCGGCCGCGGTGCGGACGATAAATCCGCCTGAGGCTTCGCCACGCTCGTGGACGAGGATCCTCTTGAGGCGCTGGCGCTCCTCGTCGGAGGCGATCTTGCGGCTCACCCCGATGTGGGAGACAGTGGGCATGAAAACCAGGAAGCGTCCCGGCAGGGCGATGTGCGAGGTGATGCGCGCGCCCTTCTTGGCGATGGGCTCCTTGGCGATTTGGACCAGAATCTCCTGGCCCGGCTTCAGCAGGTCGCTGATGATGGGCATGTCGGAGGTCTGCATGGAGCGGCGAGAGGGGCCTCCGCGGCGATTTCCCTGCGATGCTCCTTGCGCGCCTTGAGGACCACGGCCACGGCGGCCGCGGCCACCGCGATCGCGGGGCTGCTGCGGCTGAGCCTGACCTTCGCCGGCTGTAGCCGGTTGGTCTGCCGCGCCGGACTCATCCTCATCATCCTCATCATCTTCATCATCTTCTGCTTCGTCTTCACCGGTCTTGCCGTCGAAGTTCAACTGGATGCGGTGGTCGAGGTGAGCCTCCTGGAGCATTTCGCCCAGGTCGCCAGTGCGCATCTGCGGCGGCAGAGTTTCCTCTTCGTAATCTTCCAGGTCGTGTTCTTCGGTCTTGCCATGATGATGGGGAGCATCGAACTCTTCTTCCTCGATGATCTCTTCTTCAATGAGGCCGCTGCCGGGTGCATAGGCTGAAACCGAGGGCACTGAAACGGGCTCGACTGGCTGCTGAGGCTCGACATAGACAGGCTCTTCTGCCTTCTTCTTGCCTCCCAGGCCAAAGAGCCTGAAGGTCGAGGGCGGCAGTGGATCAATGTTATGGGAGGCCGTGCGGTCGGATTCGGGCTCGTCGGTCTCAGTGGGAAGCGATCCCATGACGCCAAAATCAGGATGAATCTCGGCTTGTTGGGGAAACGCTGTCTCTGGCTTCTCAACTTCGAGACTCTGAGGCACGTTCAGCGCAGGCTCTGGACCACCCGGCGCAGCGACTACGGTCTCATCCTGCCGTGTGACCGGATCTGCCAACGGCTCGTCTGCCGATGGCTCCTCGATCACTTCCTTCACCTCGAAGTCCTCCGGCTTGGCTGCGGGAGCTTCAGGGGCGGATTCGGTGGATTCCTCAAACTCATCCTCTAAAAGCACCGGTTCGACGGGTTGGGGGGCGAGTAGTTCTTCCTCTACCAGATGATCTTCCGCGGCTTCGGCAGCAGCGGCTTCCGGCTCTGCTTCTTGCTCAACGGCAATCGCAGGGCTGGGCCCGGCCCGCTCCAGGACGAGTTCTTCTTCTTCAAAGGCGTCGGGGGCATCGGAATTGCTCGATATTATGTCTGCCTGGGCTGCATGGGGCTCGGCTTCATCGGCAGGCTCAGGCTGGTGGCTGCGATGCTTCGAGAGTGACTCGCCGGGGAGAAGGCCGCTGCCGTCCCACACGATGGGCGCCTCGATCAGGGTTGCCGGCTTGAAGGTGCTGGCCGGACGAGCCGGCTGGGCTGCGAAGTCAGATTTGGAGGCTTCTTCGTCCGGGACACCGCCATACTTCGAGAGCGATTCGCCCGGCAAAACAAAGGGAACGGGGGCACGGTCGGCGCGGGGTGAGACAGCGCCGCGATCCTGCGACGAAGTGCGGTCGCCAGAATCGCCGGCAGTCGCATGAATGACCGGCGCCACTTCAGCTTCCGCAGAAGTTTCGGGGTAGTTCTCTGTGGAGTCTTCCGAGCCGGCGGTTTCATTCTGGTTTTCCGTGGAGCCAACAGAGCCGCCACGGCCACCACGACGACGCCGGCGTCCACGCCAGCGCTTGGCGCCGGGCTCAGAAGAATCTTCGTTGGTCTCGTCTGCCGATTCGGAGACAAACGAGGATTGAGGAACTGCTTCGGCGGCATCGGGTATAGCTTCGACGGATAAGCGGCGTCCCTTGGGCTGCCGGTCAGGAGCGGGACGGTCGGAACGGGAGTCCTGCCTCTGATCTTGCTTTTGTTCGGGCTTTTGACCTGGACGTTGAGGGTTGCGGCTGCCATTGCCATCGGCCGTAGGGCTGTGGCGAACTTCGCGAGGAGCCTGGTTGCCGCCGGCCGCAGCGGCTTTTTCAATCTCGTCCGTCTCTTCCGGGTCTTCCAGCTCCATGAAGTCAGTTACATAGAGGAAGGCGTCGCGCTCCAGGCCCACATCCACAAAGGCGGACTGCATGCCCGGCAGGACGCGCGTAACTCGGCCGTTGTAAATGGAGCCGGCTAGGGTGTATTCGTTTTCGCGTTCGTAGTAGATCTCCGCGAGTTGATCGTCTTCAAGAATTGCAAGCCGCGTCTCATGCGGCGTAGAGGAGATGCAGATTTCCTTTGCCATCGTACCTTTCCGTCCAGCGGCGTTTGCCTGCTGGGAACCGTGGCAAGGTTGGATGAAGACAGACGAGACCGGAAGGAGAAGGGATGCGCGAAAAGGATGACCTGTGAGTCGCTAGTGGGTCGAAGGCCGCGCCGCAGCCAGCCCCTGGAGGCGGCGAACTGCGGCGGATGTTTTGCCTAGCGAGTTGTAGGTTGCTGTAATCCAATTGCAGAGAGTTTGTGGCCAACCAATCCGGAGCCCCCGGCGACAGGTCTTTGTCGCTGGGGTGGAACCGTATCGGGGCCGTTCCAACCTTGGCCAATGCACGACTGTGCCGCGCGACCGGACCGGGGCTTGCATTCCCCGATACCTTCCATACCCTCGACAACGACTCGTCGCCTAGGATGCAGGAAGTCTCCGCGCGTTGCGTGCAACTTCTACGCTGCCAACGGTTTTCCCGTCTCTGCGTGCTCATGAACCCAATCCTGCCGGGCTCGAGATCCATCCGGACCTGGCCGGCTATCGCGTTTTTCCAATTGCAGTCGTCTGAATCCATCAAAGCAAGTGGGTGTTGCCGTAAGCAAAGCCACCCTGCACGATGCAAAAAAAGGCCGCTCAAAATTAGAAAACCGCAGTAAATGCTTGAAACTTGGTCTCTTGCGGGCCGGACAGTTCCGGGGAACGCAAGAGGTGATCCTGTAGAACCCGATCCGGGTCACCTTGCCACCCGAACGACAAGAACATGCCGCCCGAGGCCCCGGTTTGCCGTGTGAACGTTAGTTTACGAATCGGCGCATGCGGACATTCATCGCCGCACCCAGCGCCAGGAACGTAAACAACACCGAAGATCCGCCGTAACTCATTAACGGTAAAGGAATTCCGGTGACTGGCATAAAACCAATGACCATGCCGACGTTGACCGCTATCTGAAAGGTCAACACAGCCACTACCCCCATGATAATCAAGGAACCGGATAGGTCGGCGGCTGTTTGAGCGTTCTGAATCAAACGCATCAATATGAAAAAGTATAGCAGCAGCACAGAAAGCGCGCCGACAAAGCCGTGCTCCTCGCCAAAAGCAGCGAAGATGAAATCGGCGTGGGGGATAGGGAGGAAGTCGCCTTGTGTCTGGGTGCCCTGGGCCGCGCCCTTGCCCCAAACGCCGCCAGAGCCGACAGCGATAAGAGCCTGCTTGGTCTGGTAGCCCGCTCCTTTTGGGTCGCTGTCCGGGTTCATGAAGCTCGTGAGGCGGGCTTTTTGAAAGCCCTTCAGCACTTTTACGCGCCCCATTCCGAAGCCATCCGTCCAAACTCCGGCCACGAGCACCACTCCACAAACGCTCAGAATGAGTGCCTGGCGCAGGTTGATGCCGCCAAGAAACAGGCCGACGAACAGGATTGGCGTATAGGTGAGCGCGGTTCCCAGATCGGGCTGGATTAGCACCAGCCCCATGGGTACGCCCACCAGCGCGATGGCTTTGAAAACATCTCTCCAGGTAAGACTGCGTCCGCCGAGATTGGCAAAGTAGCGGGCCACCAGCAGAATAAGAATCAGTTTGACCCATTCCGAGGGCTGGAAGTGCATGGGGCCAATCTTGATCCAGCGGCGGGCGCCCAGAACCTTGGTTCCAACCAGTTTTACGGCGACCAGCGCAATCAGACAAATCACATAGGCCCAGGGTACAAAGTCGATCAGCTTGTGATAGTCGATCTTGGAGAAGAGAAACATGGCTACCAGGCCGGCGGCGATCCAGTACATCTGCTTGGTGTGAAAGCCTGAGTATTTTGTGTGGAGGGTGGCGGAGTAGATTTCAAAGACTGAAACCGTGCAGAGAAGCAATACCATGCCAAGCAAAGCCCAGTCAAAATCGCGGAAACTCAGGATGCGGCGCATCAGGGTTGGCCTTCCTTGAAAAGGAGCGGAAGGGCGGCCAGCCACGCTGGCAAAGGGAGATGGCCGCTGGCCAGAGCTTTGGGGTCGGCTGCGGCGGCTGGGTCGAGCTTGGGATCAACCAGGAAATGTCCCGCATGGAGGATAGAATCCTGCCACGGAGCGCCGGAGTGTTTGCGGCCTTGTGGCGCGGGCGTTGACCAGACGGCTCCCACCTCAACCGGCTTGGTTGCGCCGGCCTGGTCCAGGACGTTCTTTTCCTGCCTGCGCTTCTTGTTCACGTAGGTGGCCACCACCTGGGCAGCGATGCGAGCCGAGTTCGAGCCCCAATCTCCGTGTTCCTGGAGAACAGCAATCACAATTTCGGGGTTGCGGCGGGGAACCATGCCTACAAACCAGGAGTTCGGAGTTTTGGCGCCGCCCTTGGTGTGGGTATCGCCGCCGCCCACCACCTGGGCGGTTCCGGTCTTGCCGGCAAAGTCGATGCCTTCCATGTGGGAGGCCGCTGCCGTGCCAGTGGTGGTCGCCGCCGCCATGCCATCGGTAATCGTCATCCATGTGTCGGAATTGAGAGGGAAGTTGACATCTCCGGTGCCAGGGAAGCTGTCGAGAACGGCCTGATGGAATTGGGCTGGAAGCTGGTCATACGCAACGACATGGGGCCGCACCAAATGACCGTTCGAGGCAATGCCGCCCAGTGCGCGCGCCAGTTGCAGAGGCGTCACCTGCGTCTCTCCCTGGCCAATGCCCACTGAGATCGTGTTGCCTGCGTAGTACTTCTGGTGATAGTTCTTCATCTCCCACTGGGTCGAGGGCATTACGCCGGCCTTCTCGTCGGGCAAGTCGATGCCGGTCTTCGAGCCCAGGCCGAATTCGGTGGCGTACCGGGCGATGGTGTCGATACCCAGCCTTTGCGCCAGCGTATAGAAGAAGGTGTCGCAGGAGAGCGGTATCGCCTGGCTGATATTCAGCACACCGTGATGCTTATCGCAGTGGAAGAAGCGCCCATAGAATGTGCCTCCGCCAACACAATTCACGTGCATATCCTGCGCCACGCCCTCTTGCAGCCCAGCGGCAGACATGATGATCTTGAAGGTCGAGCCGGGGGCGAGTTGGTCTTGAATGGCCTTATTCATCAGCGGGTGGTTGGGGTTGGTGATGAGGTCGTTCCAGTCCTTGCGGTTGATGCGGACGGCGAAGGCATTGGGGTCGTAGCTGGGGTGCGAGACCATGGCGAGAATCTCGCCGTTGCGCGGATCCATGGCCACCACCGCGCCGTTCGCGTCGCCCAGGGCCAGTTCCGCCGTGCGCTGCAAGTCGATATCAATGGTTAATTTGAGCTCCTGGCCGGGGATGGCATGCTGAATGCCGAGGTAACCAACCTCGCGGCCATGGCTGTCCACAACCACATCGCGCGAACCGTCCTGGCCGCGAAGCAACTGGTCGTAGGTCTCCTCGACACCTGCCTTTCCCACTACGTCGCCGGGCTCGTAGGACGCATAGCGCGGATCGTTGAGCATCTCCTCGCTGACTTCGCCCACATACCCGATGAGATGGGCGGCAAAGCCATCGCGGGGATAGAGACGGCGCTCTTCGTCGATGGTCTCCAGCTCGGGCAGTTCGTTGCGGTGGGACTCGATGAAGGCTTGCTCATCGGCGGTAACATCAAGCTTCACGGGGATAGGCTGGTAACCCGGCGCGGCGCGATAGCGGCGCAGGGTGGCGCGCAACTGATCGAGGTCGAGATTTAGACCCTTCGCGATCAGGGGCAAATCGCCGTCCACGTCGTGGCCCTGCTCACGGACCAGAAAGCAGGAGACGGAGGGGTAATTATCCACCAACAGCCGGCCGTCGCGATCGAAAAGCTTGCCGCGGGCGGCCATGACTGGCTCCTTGCGGATGCGGTTCTGCTCGGCTTGCAGGCGATAGTAGTCCACACCCAGCACCTGGAGCCGCCACAGCCCCGCAACCAGCGCCAGCATCATGAGCAGAATGCCGTACTGGACCACCGTCAGCTTGAGGGTGGGTATCTTTTCGCCGCGATTGATCCTGCCGGAATCCATGTGCCTATGCCTTAGATTACCGCCATTTTCGCGGCGTTGCCGACGTTCGTGGTGCTTCGATCACGCCGCGTCCCACCCTATTCTCATCAATCCCTGATCTGCAGACGGTCCAGCGCGGGAAACAGCACTACGGCGATCAGGGAGTTGCCAAAGGCCTTGAAGAGTTCCGTGAACCATGTCCACTCCAGTTCAAGCCCCAGCAGGATGCGATAGACAAAGACATACATCGCGCCGGAGAGCAGCGAGAGGAGAAAGTTGAGAATCAGGCGGATGGTGTGGTTTTCCACGTCGATGCGTGTGCCAACCGATGCCGCTACAAAGCCAACCACGGTTTTAGCAACGCCGTTGATGCCGATGGCATGGTGCGAGAGCGCATCTTCAAAGATGCCCATCACTGCGCCGAGGACTGTGCCTCGGATCGGGGTGGGCTGGCCCAACGCAAAGTAGACCGTGACCACCAGTGGCAGGTCGAACCAGGCATAGCGGCCAAGAACCCGTGGGAGCCAGGCCTGTAGCACCAGCGCCGCCAGAGGCACCAGGGCATAGACCAGCATCGGATAGCGGCGAACCTCAAGTTCGCGCCGGAAGTTCGCGTCGAGGACGGACATGCCTATGGATTCCTCCGTGGCTCGGGTCGCTGGGGATTGGCAGGCTGAGGCTTCGGCTTCACTTCTAGAGTTGCATCCGGGCTCGTATCCGGGGCCGGAGCGGAGTTTGCGTCCGTTGGGATTTCCGCTGCCGTACTCGGCGTGAAGCGGTCGGGATGTTGCGGGTGAAGCAGCTTGGGCTGCCCCTGCTCAGGAATCACAGCAGGTGGGGTTTGCCCAGGCTGGCCGGTCGCCGGAGCGGACGATTGCACTGGCGCAGGTGCGTTTGGGTCGGTCAGGCCGGGCAGCCTCTCGGCCATAATCGCTGAGGCCTTCCTCTGTTCCTTGATGGCAGCGGCCTCGGCGCCCATGAGCGTCTCGCTGGTGGTCAGGTCCTGCTGCTGTTCGTTTGAGAAGCGCGGTTCGGTCGCGGTGATGACCAGCACCTCGTCCAGGCGATCCAGATGGGCGGCTGGCTTGACGATGACATCGATGAAGTTTTCGCGTTCGGGGTCGCGGAGGACTTTTTCGACAACGCCCACGGGCAGTCCGCGCGGGAAGATCAGATCCCCCCCGGCGGTGAGTACTTTCTCTCCGGGCTGAATGCGGTTATCGAAAAGAATGCCTACAATCTGAGGCTGGCCGAGAGCGTTGCCGCGGAGAATGCCGCGAATGCGTGTGGTTTCGAGGATAACCCCGGCGCCGCTGGTCTGATCGTTGATAGCCAGCACCTGCGCTGAGTTTGGAAAGACATCGCGGATTTTGCCGACAATTCCATCGGCTGTAATGACCGCCATATCGCGCGTCAGCTTATAGTTGGCGCCCTTGTCGATATAGAAAACGTGCGACTGATCGCTGCCGCTGGAGCCGATGGCCTGGGCAGCTACGGTCGTATAAATGTATTTCTGCTGGAAATCGATCAGGCCTTGAAGGCGCTGTCCCTGGCGGGCATCTTCAAGCAGAGCGGCCTGCTCCAACCGGAGGCGGTCGATCGTCTTTTGCAAATCCTGGTTTTGCTGGCGAACGTGGCGCAGATCAAGATAGTCCAGCCACAGGCTCCCAACGCCAAGCTTCACACCATGAATGAGCCGCTCGGGAGGCGAAACTGTGGCATTGGCCCACAGGCGGATAAGGCGCACGCCGGATCCGTCCGGTGAGTCGAGGGTGTTCGTTCCAGCCGCTGAATGGCGCACTTGCACGGCGAGGCCAATCACCTGCGCCAGCAGGAGGGCGAGCAGGACAATGAGATCTCGATAGCGGACGAAGAACGATTCCATGGCACAGCTCGTGCAGCGGAGGAGGATTACGCGGAAAACAAAGAGCAATACCAGTATACCGGCGGCCTGGCTGGATCATGTTATCCCAGTCCTTGTCACAACTGGTTTAGTTTCGAGTCTGTTAGTCTTCCAGATCAGTGAATCTCTGCGAGGAAAGTGCTTGATCTCTCGAAAAGCCAGTCTGGGGCTCCTGGTCCTTCTCACGCTCGTCGTCGTCATCATCTGCTGCATGCTGCCACGGATTCCGCAGCCGCAGTCTTATCACCACTTCGCAGACCGGCGTGGCTTGTTTGGCATTCCTAACTTTGGCGATGTCGCTTCCAATCTGCCCTTTGCTGTAATTGGAATTCTGGGCTTGGCCTTCCTTCGGCGACCGCATTCCAATGTGGCGGACGGACATTTCATTGATCGCCGCGAGCAATGGCCTTATCTCTTCGTCTTTGTTGGATTGTTGCTGACAGCCTTCGGTTCCTCCTGGTATCACCTCGATCCCAACAATGCGACGCTGGTCTGGGACCGCCTGCCGATGACCATCACCTTCATGTCGATGGTGGCGGCCGTGATCATGGAGCGCATCAGCCTCAGGCTTGGCCTCTGGCTGCTTCCGATCCTTTTGATTGTGGGACTGGGAAGCGTTTTGCAATGGAATTGGAGCGAGATGCGAGGCGCGGGAGATCTTCGCTTTTACGCTGCGGTGCAGGCCTATTCGGTGCTGGTGGTTTTGCTGGCGTTTCTGTTTCCCTCGCGCTACACGCAAAGCCGCGATCTTGGGCTTGTGGTGGGTTTCTATGGGCTGGCCAAGGCACTGGAGTATTTCGATAAGCCGATCTTTGCGGCGTTGCACGTTGTGAGCGGGCACACTCTCAAGCATCTCGCCGCAGCCGCAGCCGGCTACTGCATTCTCCGCATGGTGCAGAAACGGCAGCCGGTTTAGGAATTGTCTTCGATTTCCCATTTAAGATGAGTCATAGAAAACTACAATCCCTCTGCGAGCCAATAGCAGGCGATTGGCCCCCCCTGGCAGTGCAATCTCCGGTTAGCCGAAAGCTCGCTCGGAATGCCGCTTAACGCCGAGATGCGCGTTTCCGTTGTGGGCTACTTTGGCTCTTTCCGCGTCCCAATTGCTACCCATATCAACAGCACGTAAGCAGCAACGGAGATGATAAACAGCCACCACGGATGAAGCACAATTGGAAACAGAAAAAGCAGGCCAAAAAGCAGCTAGAAACGCCATCCCTTTGGCCAACTATCCATTCCGGCGCCTCTCACTCGAGATTACCCTGAGCGAACCTACCTTTTGGTGGGTGATCGGCAATTCGTAAACCGCACCATTTCCGCCGCACCGCAGGTGCCTAGTCGATCTTGATCTTGCGCAGAAGCCTGAAGTCGGAGAGCATCTTGCCGGTTCCAAGCACCACGGAAGCCAGCGGATCGTCGGCCACTGAGACAGGCAATCCGGTCTCTTCGCGGATGCGTTTGTCCAGATTCTTGATGAGCGCCCCTCCGCCGGTCAGCACGATGCCGCGGTCGCTGATGTCTGCCGACAACTCGGGTGGTGTGCGCTCCAGAGCCACGCGGATGGCGTTCATGATCACGGCGATGCACTCACCCAGCGCCTCGCGAATCTCGCTGTCGTCGATCGTAATCGTCTTGGGTACACCCTCAATCAGGTTACGGCCCTTGATTTCCAGATGCAGCGGCTTGTCCAGCGGGTACGCCGAGCCGATCTCGATCTTGATGTGTTCCGCGGTGCGCTCGCCGATGAGCAGGTTGTACTTCCGCTTCAGATAATTGGTAATGGCCTCGTCCATCTGATTCCCGGCCATGCGCACGGAGCGCGAATAGACAATGCCGGAGAGCGAGATCACGGCAATGTCCGTCGTGCCGCCGCCGATATCTACCACCATGTTGCCCGAGGGCTCTGTGATGGGCAATCCTGCGCCGATGGCCGCCACCATGGCCTGTTCCACCAAATAGACTTCGCTGGCCTTGGCGCGATAGGCAGAGTCCTCGACGGCGCGCTTTTCAACCTGCGTAATCTCGGAAGGCACTCCAATGACAATTCGCGGATGAACCAGCATCTTGCGGTTGTGCGCCTTCTGAATGAAGTAGTTGAGCATCTTCTCGGTGACTTTGAAGTCGGCGATGACACCGTCCTTCATCGGTTTGATGGCCACGATGTTGCCGGGCGTACGGCCCAGCATCTCCTTGGCTTCTTTGCCCACCGCTTCCACTTCGCCGGTGTTCTTGTTGATGGCCACAATGGAGGGTTCGTTGACAACAATGCCCTTGCCAGCAGCGAAGACCAGGGTATTGGCCGTGCCGAGATCGATGGCCAGATCGCTGGAAAACATGCTGAAGAGCGAACGCAGGCCGTGCGACCGCGTGGAGCGGGATGGATAACCGTTCGATGACATTGGAAAGCTGATTCTACCTCAAGGCTTATTGTACGGCTAGCGGGCGGGAGCCGTATCGGATACCTTGAAAGGGCTGAAAAAGAAGCACCGTTGGGGTCAACCACGCGCCGGTCCGGTGTTCGGCCAAAGACCTGGCCCCCAGATAGAAACTGGCGAGTGCCGTCGACTGGAGGTCCTGTAACGGCAGCCACGGTCGGGTAATCGCCAGCCGGAATCGGAATGCTTCCTAATGCGCGCCGATCCTGTTCAGCACGGCGGGAATGGTCCGAAAGAGAATGCTGAAATCGGTTGTCAGGCACCACGAGCGAACGTAGAGGGCATCCAGCTTGGCCCGCTTTTCATAGTTGACGTTGCTCCGTCCGGAAACTTGCCATAACCCGGATAAACCCGGCGTCGCTGCCAGATAGAAGGGCAGCAGGTTCCCATAGAAGGCAGTCTCCGCCTCAACGATTGGGCGTGGGCCGATCAGGGACATATGGCCTTGAAGGACGTTGAAAAGCTGAGGCAGCTCGTCCAGGCTCCAGCGGCGCAGCACATCGCCGATCGCCGTGATGCGCGGATCCCTGATGTGCTTGCACATCCGCCATTCCAGCATTTTCCCGCTCGCTTGCATAACTTCGATCTCGCCCAGTCCAGCGCCCGCTCGGTACATTGAACGAAACTTCCATATTTTGAAGGGGCGTCCATCGCGGCCAATCCTCTTCTCTCGATAAAACACCGGGCCTTCAGAGGTCAACACAATGGCCGCCGCAATCACGAGTCCAGGAATTGCAAAGATCGAGATCATGACCAGTGAGCAGACTAGATCGAATGCCCGTTTTACATACCGATAGCGCCAGGAGTCCACGGGGTCCCGGGCAGTTGGCAGATAGGCCGGCGAGTAGATGCTTTCCGATGCAACGGAGTTACCCTCAAAAATCGCAATGGAGTTTTCAAATACGGATTGAGCCTGAACTGTTCTCACTTATTCTCCTCCCGAAGAAAATCGCCTCGATGTAATGCTCTGGACACTGGCGGGCAACTGGCATAGGGACTGCCCGCACGCCTGGAACACAAATTTCAACGCGCTTGCTAATAACACCTCATAGCTCACATTGCGAAAGGATCGTATGGCGCGATGCCAGGATGTTATAGCCTGCGCCGGCATAAGAAGCCGGTCCGCAGAACAGGCTGGCGAGTTCAAAGTTAGATCAGAAGAAATCGCAGGGGCAATCGTTCTCTTGCCGAAAACGAGAGCCTTGTTTCGTAAAGAAACTACATCCCAATTTGGAACATGAGTTATGCCGAGAGGAGCGCACTCGAATGAATCTAACTTCTGCGCTTCAATGGGGGTAATTTGATCTGGCTAATCAATCAATAAGTCGCAGTGACGACCTGCATGATTCGTGAAAGTCATGCGAGCTTAGATCTAGGCTGCATTTGATCGCCGAAGACGATGATGGCAGAGTGAAATGGATGGAGCGGGGGAGTCGGCAGGCTTTGACGGAGTGCGCGCGAAGGCCTCGCTACGGCGCAAACTCAATCTTCAACGATGGTCGATGCGGGCGGCTATTACCACTCTCAATCGCCGGGTCTGCAGCTGCTCTTCGCATACGGTCACTCTATTGCTGGACAAACGGAGAACTACGGCTATCTCGGCCTCTACAAAACTTGGGGAAAAGATCGCGATACAGGCAGCAAGAGCGTCAGCAAATCTATGCTGCAAGCGAGAGTGCAACAGTTGCGTACTGGCGCCAGTCAAGCAGAGTCCTCGAATTGAAAGAACCTCTGCCTGTTCCCCCACAACCGGCCAGACTGGCCCGCAACTGAGACGGTCAGAAATCTTGACGCTCTTTTGAATCGTTCGAGGGTTGTTTCTGAAATCGCAGCAGATCATGCGGCTTGAGAACCAGCGCGGAGTTCGCGGCACGGGCGCGTCGGGCTTGTCTTGTGGAAAGCCACTCTATTGATTCTATGACCCTATTGATGGCGGATACCACTGGCAGGCGTCCAAAAAAGTTAGCTTTAACTGGTCCGTTTGCCCCAATCGTCAGGTTAATGGGGCGCAGAGGCAAATCCTTGATCGAGCGAATGCTCCTGAAGCCCTCTATTGTGATGGATTAGATCGTTCGGAGGCTATGATTTTCACCTGAGATTGGGAGGTTCGGCGTACGGTCCCTTTCCGCTTCGCTTCCGTTAAAATAGCGCGATATACCCCTTGACGGGCTATCATCATGACTGCCATGACTTCCCTGAAAATCCGCGTCCGTTTTGCCCCTTCCCCTACCGGCCTGCTCCATGTCGGCAATGCGCGCACTGCGCTCTACAACTGGCTCTTCGCGCGCCGCGCAGGCGGCGGCTTCATTTTGCGCATTGAAGACACCGATCTGGAACGCTCAGAAGCCCGTTTTGAAGACCAGCTCATCGAAGACCTTCACTGGCTCGGTCTGAACTGGGACGAAGGCCCGGGCGACTTCGGTGGACCCGAAAAAGGCGCGCACGGACCCTACCGCCAGTCTGAGCGCCTGGCCATCTATGCCGAGCACACGGAGCGGCTGCTTGCCGAAGGCAAAGCCTATCGCTGCTTCTGCACGCCAGAAGAGCTTGAAGCCGAGCGCGCCGTTGCCACAGCCGAGCATGGTCCGCAAATCTACTCTGGCCGTTGCCGCTCGCTCACCCCGGCCGCCATCGCCGAGAACATCGCCGCCGGCAAACCGTTCGCAGTGCGGCTGAAGATTGGCGTCGAGCCGCTGCGCTTCCACGATCTTGTCCGCGGCCCAGTCGAGTTTGCCGCCGAAACCGTCAGCGACCCCATTCTGGTCCGCAGCGCCAGCGGGATCTCGGCCGGCATCCCGGTTTACAACTACGTGGTCACCATTGACGACGCCCTGATGGGCATCACCCATGTCATTCGCGGCGACGACCACATCTCCAATACGCCCAAGCAGGTGGCCATCTATCAGGCCATCGGCTGGCCTGTGCCTGAGTTTGCTCACCTCTCCACCATTCTTGGAGCAGACCGCGAGCGGCTCTCCAAACGCCACGGAGCCACATCCATCTCTACCTTCCGCCACATGGGCTACCTGCCTGAGGCGCTGGTCAACTACCTGGCTCTGCTTGGCTGGGGCGCTGAAGACGGCAAGACGGAAACCTTCAAGCTGGCGGAACTCACCCGCGCCTTCAGCCTGGAGCGGGTGACGCCCAGCCCAGCCATCTTCGACTTTGACAAGCTCAACTGGCTTAACCGCCACTACCTTAAACAGGCCGACCCGGAGCGCATTGAGAAGCTGGCAGAGCGGCAGTTTTGCCGGCAAAGGCCAGACCTCTTTCCCCTTTGGTCTTCGTCTGAGCTTTATACCGCCGAGACGCTCGCCTTCCTGGCCAGCCAGGATCCACCGATCATTCTCGATGTTCCCTCTGCAGAGTTGATCATGCTGCGAAAGATCTGGTTCTCGCAGCTCCTCGCACTTTTTCTCCCTGCCGTGGATCACCTCGACCAGCTCCCGGTTAAAGCCGCCTTCATCTTCGGCTTCGACCCCGATGCAGCCCGCGCCAATGAGGAAAACGCCGCGGTACTGGCTGCCGGTTCGGCCCAGACCGTACTCACCGAGCTGGCCAGTCGCGTCCGTTCCCACAGCGGCCCGGTAATGCCGGAAGTCTTCAATGTGTGGATGAACGAGATCAAGGCCGCCACCGGCATCAAGGGCAAGGAGCTCTACCATCCCGTGCGCATCGCCCTCACCGGAGCCCACTCTGGCCGGGAGTTTGACAAGGTGCTGCCCCTCATCGAGGAAGGCGCGGCGCTGGGTCTGGCCATTCCCACCGTCCGAGAACGGATCGACAAGTTTATGGGAGATTAACCCACCGTGAGCGATGTCTACTGGATCCAAGGCGATCCGCCGGCGCAGTTAGCGATTGTGCTTTGTCCGCTCGGCCCAATCCAGCTGACCGGCGAATTGCTTTGCATCCGCGAGGAGCGCGTCGAGACCCTTGTGTCGCTCCTCGAACCAAAAGAAGCCGAGGTGCTCGGCCTGGCTGAGGAAGGCCCGCAGGCCACGCGGCTGGGAATGAAGTTCCTTTCCTTCCCGATTCGCGACGGCCACATTCCGCACGATATACCCGCATTTCGCAGATTCGTCGCAGACCTGGCCAGTCGCCTCCGCGCCGGGGAGCGCATTGGCGTCCATTGCCGGGGAAGCATTGGCCGGGCCACGGTTACCGCGGTTTGCACGCTCATCCACCTGGGCTGGGAACCCCACGCGGCCCTGGTAGCCGTTGAAGCAGCCCGAGGCTGCTCCGTTCCCGATACGCAGGAGCAGGAGGACTGGATTCTCCACTACCAGGCCGAAGAGGCGGCCACCCCGGCCCCAAGCTCCGAGCCAACGATGGACCTCACCTTTTCTCACCGCTGGCAGGCAAAATTCCTTCCGGCGCAGCCCCTCATCTTGCCGGCACGCCACTACGTCTACCCCACCGAGGCCGAAGAGGTTGAGCGAGACGCGCTTGAAATCCTCATCCGGCCCGGCCGCTCCAAAGAGCTGCCCTCGCAGAGCGCGGAAAACTTTCTGGCCACCTGCGCTCTTGGCTTCCAGGATCCCGCCGTTCCCACCGGCCTTTGGTCCGCTCCCAATCCCGATGAAATCTGTGCCGTTGCAGGCGGCTACGCCTACCTCATCGACACCACCGCCCCCGAGCGCTTCACCATGATTCCCTTCCGCCCTGTCCTTGAAGTCCGCCCTGTTCCCACGCAAGGCCTGCTCCTCTTCGTAGGGCATCATGCCATCCTGGCCTGGCGTCGCGGCGGCCAGGCCTGGCAATCGGAGAAACTCTCCGACGAGGGTGTGACCATTACCGAAATCGAAGGCGGCGTCCTACGCGGGCTCGGCTGGAAGATGATGACCGACAAAGAGACGCCCTTCGCGCTGGACCTGCGCACCGGCAGCCTCATTTAGCTCGAGCTGGAGAATTCTGCACGCGGAATGCAGACAGCTAAGTTCGGGTTTCGGCCATATGTCTTGAACCTGGATAAGAAGATAGAGAAATTTCTCGCTGAATGCTAAGGCCTGTTGGCAGGAATCGTGGATCATGCCGAACGTATGGCACGCTGGCCGACTGATTGTGATCTTTTCTATCCATGGCTAGTGAACCATTCGCGATGTGAGTGAGGCCCTGTACACTCCGCATGGGCCGTCGCGCAGGCTCGTCAACGGAACCACCTTGCCGTCCTGCTGAAATCGAATGTACTTTCTTTCGACACCAAGCTGGGGCCACTCGGGCAGGCCAGCGGAGTTGGGGTTGCCGGTCTTGGCAAAGTTGGTCCAATAGCTCTCCATCAGATCGGAGAGCTGGATGTCTGTGTCGGCAAACTTGCCGGCGATGTTGCCCCACTTGGGAAAGTACCCAAAGACATAGGGAAGTTCCGCGCCGTGGATGGCGCCCTGTGCCTCCTGGCCGGGAATGGCGTGGGCGAACTCGAATTCGTAGGTTGGATGATGGGCGGCGCTGTGCCAGCCTCCCTGGGCAGTAGCCGGGCAACGAAGGATAAGATCCGCGGCCCACTGGTCGGCCACTGAGCCGTAGAGCGGGTCGTCGCTTGCCTGTGCGCCCTCGGCCAATCCGTAGGCCGCCAGCGCCTGCGGAGCAAGCTCGCCGAAGAAATCCGCGATGGCCTTGCGCAAGGCATCCTGGACCGTGGGCGTGCGATAGACTGCGGCCCCGAGCTCGCGCGTCGTGGTGCCGAAGAGCAAAGGGATCGCGGCCTCTTCGCCGGCGGCAAACACCGAAGCCGGCTGGCGGGCGATGACCCAGCCGTCGATACTCTGACCGAAGTGCGAGTAGGGACTCTGGCTGGACTTCGATGCCAGCAGTTGCTGCGCGGTCAGTTGACGCAGTTGCTTCAAGCCCTCCGCACCGGCTGGAAGCTTGAGGCTGGCCGCAAATGCCTCGCCGGCTTTTTCGGCAACGGCCAGTGGCGGCAGCGGATGACTGAACGATGTGCCGCTTTCGGCTATAGCCCGCTGAAAGAGGTTTTTGGAAAGGTCGGAGGTCATCAGCAACCCGGTGTCAATTGCGCCCGCAGAATGTCCAAAGAGGGTGATGTTGTTGGGATCGCCTCCAAACCTTGCGATGTTCTCGCGCACCCAGCGCAGCGCGAGAATCTGATCCATGAGGCCGTAGTTTCCCGAGCCGTGGTGAGTTGATTCCGCGCTCAATGCGGGATGGGCAAAGAAGCCGAAGATGCCCAGACGGTAATTGACGGTGACCAGCAGGACGCCGTGATTGACCAGCGTTCCGCCATTGTAGAACACGCTCGATGCCGAGCCGCCCTCATTGCCGCCGCCATGAAGATAGAGCATCACCGGAAGGGGCTGTCTGGCCGGCCAAACCGGGGTTACGACATTAAGAAACAGGCAATCTTCCACGCCTGTCTCGGCGTCGTGCCGGTTCCAGTCTCCCATCACTGGCTGCGTGCAGGGAGCGCCGAAGCTGTTGGCCGCGCGAACTTCATTCCATGGCTTGACAGGCAGTGGCTCATGCCAGCGTAGATCGCCAACAGGTGGCTGAGCGTAAGGAATCCCGAGAAACTCGGCGCCACCATCCGCCCGCGCTACTCCCCGCAGTGGACCGCTGGTTGTTCGAACGAGGAACTCGCCGGACTGCATCTCGGTCTGTGCTGTACTCGCAGAAACTTGCATGAAGCATGCGACCGCCAGCAGAAGCAGGGCTAAAGGCGGCACGGGAAGCGCTCTCAATCCACCTGAATCCTGGCTCACAAGTCCGAGAGTCAACAGCGCCACCACACATTTCAGAAGGTGAGTAGATCCTGATTGTCGTGACATGGAGCAAGAGTAGCAAGATTTCGCATGATTGTCTATAATTAGATGATATTTGTTTAGATTGAATGGAGGCGTGCTTGTCCCCACCGAATGTGAAAGAACAGCCGAGCGTCAAATCGCCATCCTTGACAAGCATCGGCTTTTTGCTGCATCTGGCCCAGTCGCGCTTGCGCCATGCGGTTGTTGAAGCAATTGAAGGCAGTGGCCTTCATCCAGGCCAGCTCGCGGTGCTCGGCGTATTGTCTGACCGGGGCGGCATGAGCCAGAGGCGGCTGGGAGAGCTGACGCGGATTGAGAAGTCCTCCATGGTCCTTTACCTTGATGCCCTGGAGTCTGAGGGCTGGGTACGCCGGAAACGCGACCCTGCAGACCGGCGTGCCCATATTGTGCAAATGACCTTGAAAGGCGCCAGGGAATTCACAAAGCTTGGACCCCGCTTGTGGAGGGCGCAGCAGCGTTTTCTGGAGCCACTCAGCTCTACAGAAGTCGTAGCTCTTACGAAAATGCTGACGCGACTAGATAGCTCGCTTGAGATCGACGTCGATAACCGTCAAGGAACTTGAACAACTCATTGCTGGCGGCGAGATTGCAAAGAATCTGAGATTTGTTTGGGCCTTCCTGAATTAGTCCTTACAAAAGCCGATGTCGGCTAAAGAATTTCTGGGATGTGGCAAACTCGCGATATCACATACTCCACCGCCCGCGAGGGTGCTGCGGACAAGACTTCAACTTTTTGAGTTGTCGTCGAGTGAGGGGCTACTTGATCGCTGACTCGCAGGCGTTTCTGCGGATCACCATCAAAACTCGTCTTCGCGACGATCGTTACCCCGCTGGCTGCTCCTGTTGCGGCAGGATCGCTTCATACGCCGAGTAGACCCCTTCAAAAACCGAGTCCCAGCTCATCGTCAGCGCATATCTCCGCGCGGCGATGCGCATGGCTGCGTGCTCTGCGGGATCGGCCAGCACGCCCGCTGCCGCCGAAGCGAACTCTGCGTCGGGTACGATCCGTCCTGTCTCGCCATCGCGAACGATCGTTGGTGGGCCGCCGTCGGGGGTCACTATCGCGGGCACGCCGCTGGCCAGCGCCTCCAGCACCACATTCCCAAAGGTATCGGTGTGCGACGGAAAGACAAACAGGTCCATGCTGGCATAGGCTTCGGCCAGCGCCTCGCCTTTGAGTACTCCGGGAAACTCCGCCCGAGGCAGCCGTTCCCTCAGCCAGCCTTCTTCCGCTCCGTGGCCCACGATCAGGAAGCGGAAGCTCGTGTGACCCATCCGCTCCAGTTCTGCCTGCACATCGGCCAGCAGCGTCACGTTCTTCTCAACCGATAGCCTTCCCACAAAGCCAAGAACATGGTCGCGGTCTTCGGGGTCGCGCTTGCGCTTGGCGGGATGGAACAGCTCCGCGTCCACGCCGCGCGGCATCAGGTGGCAGGGCCGCCCCGTTGTCCGCTCCAGCAGCGCGCACAGCTCGGGGTTGGGCGCAAACAGCACCTGCGCCACAGAATAGAACCGGGCCGCGGCGGCCATGGTCAAATCCTCAATCTTCTGGCCCGTAGCGACCGAGTGGCGCTCCGGCAGCAGCCGCAAGAACCAGCTGGAACGCCGCGCCAGGTACTCATGAACATTGGTATGCCAGCTCGCGGCCAGCGGCAGTTTCAGATGGTGCGACAGGGCCGCGCCTAACATGCCGACCTCGCTGGGACCTGTAATGTGGATCAGATCCGGCTGGAAGCGCTCAAGAACCTGGCCGATAAGCGGAATATGGCGCAGAAAGGCCGGATCGAAGCGCAGGTCTTTTTCCAGGGCAAAAGAGAGAAAACCGCGTGGCAGCTCCAGTGTCCATACATTGCGGTCTTCGAGAATAGCCTGCGTGCGGTCTCCGGCGCGGACGCAGAGAAAGGGCAGATTGCGCCGCCGGGCAAAGGCTTCAAAGTGGCGGCTGGTGTGCGCAACCCCATTCACCTCATGGAAGGAGTCAGGGAAGTACGCGACCCGGGGAGTTCTATCGGCCATATTGTTCTTTGAGACTCCGCGCAAGGTTCAAGATTGAGGGGAACCGTGGCCGGAGAGATTCCATCGTGGTTAGCCGTCGTGCTCACCAAGCGCCAGCCGCAACTGGTGCGCCTCGCTCCACGCCATGCGCAACCCGCCAGAAACCAGACCCCGGCCCATCACCTGCACCAGCCCGATGCAAAAGCTCATCGCTCGTGGCGCAGTTCTGTTCGGCCAGAGTTCGCTCAGCGGCCGCACCACCCCGTTTGCATCGGGATGATAGACACGCTCATCCCACGTCCGCGAGCCTTGCGGAAACTCAGGATAGTTGCGCACCGCGTCGATCGCCGATTGCAAGATCCTATGCTTCCACGGCTCAGCATACTGCGGCATAAAGAGCATGTCGCTCTTTTTCTCACGCCGAATCTCATGCACAAACTCGGTAAAGCTGGTGGCATTGGTCAGGTTGATGTTGGCGTTCGGCTCCACGCCGTGACGGTCACCGCCTGAGATCAGCAGCATGTTCCACTTCTCCGCCAGCCGCCGCACTCTGCGATTCTCATCCCAGTGCCGCAACCCGTTCAGCTCCAGCGCGTGCAGATAGTTGCCGTTTTTCAGCAGGAACTCGTTGACCAAAAACTCGTGCTTCTCCGCGCCGATCAGGTAGAGGTCCCACATGGGATGGTTGAAGATGACCAGCACGTTCGGTTCTTCATTCAGCGCAATCAGAATCTCGGAGAGCCGCGCGTTGCTGGGGTGCCCGGTGAAATCCAACAGCGTCGCCATCCACTCTGCCGCCCGCGCGCTGGGCAGGTTGTGGATGCCCAGGTGGAAGGCCTGGTTGCCGTAGGGCGCGGTCCACTCCACTGAAACCGGAATCTGCCGCGCGCTTGGTACCGTTCGCAGCAGCATAGGCGCAGTGATGGAGTCGTGATCGGTGATGGAAACCATCGGCGCCATGTCCAGCTTCTCGATCTGGCGGCTCTCCAGATCGAATGCCAGCTTGGGAGTCATCGGTGGGGTCCAGTAGCTGGCCGCATAGTTCACGCGGATTCCGTGCATCTCCTGGGTCCGCCGCTCTAGCCGCGACAGCAGAGGCCGCATTACTGGGTACTGGTTGCCGAAGTTTGCGAGAAAATCCAGGGTTTCTTTCGACTGGTTGGTGTGACCGTGCAGGGAAATACCCGACTTGAAGCCTTTCGGCGCGTTGGGGTCACGCCACAGGTATGAGATGGTTGAGCTTGCCATTGCTGCTCCTTCTCCGTGATCGTGCCCGGATTTCTGCATCCAGTATCCCCGCCCAACCATCAACGCCCGGTTAAGATGCCGCGAATTACCCTTCAATTAGCAAAGGAAGCAATAGCAAATGAATCAACAGAGTTAACTAACAAACTCGCCAACTCATCGCGAGTTCCCCTCTCGACAATTCAGGAATCCCCTGTAATCATAGCGTAACATGCTCTATTTGCTAGTCTTGGCCTGATCAGGGTGGTTAAGAAGCGGTACAATTCTTCCATGCAGAGACAACCAACCATCATATGCCTCGCATGGACTTCCCCCCGGCTGCATCATCCGTAAATGACCCTGCCATTGCGAAAGTTAACTCAGATTGCGTTAGCGAGAGAAAGTATGACGAACCGCGTCGCTGACCAGGGAATCTGGATTGAATCCGATCTTCCCCTGGACGGCGCGCTCCAGTGGACCGTACCCTTGCTGCTTGTCAAGGCTGTTACCCAGGGAGATGCCGCAAATTTGGGTAGCATCTCGCCGCGCTTGGCAGGGAACCTGGAGACCATCTGCGATATCTACGCCGCCTGGATTCCGGGTCGCGAGATACCGCTCCGCTACGAGCTCTCCCATAACGCTTCTGCACCAGCCGGAGGTGTATCGCTCTTTTTTTCCGGCGGCGTCGATAGTTTTTATTCGCTCGTCAAGCACCGCGATGAGGTTGAGAATTTGGTGCTAGTTCACGGCTTTGATGTGCCCCTGGCGGATCGGGAGGCCTTTGCACGGGTTGAAGCGCAAGCCAGCGATGTGGCACGCTTTTTCAATAAGCGCCTCATCGTGGCCAGGACCAATTTGCATTGGGATCACCCCTCCATTCCGTGTAGTTGGGAAATGTACCACGGAGCCGCAATGGCCGCCGTAGCCTATGCGCTTGCGCCCCATCACGGCAAGGTGTACATCGCGCCCTCCTACTCTTATGCCAATCTGCAGCCATGGGGATCGCACCCGCTTCTCGATCCGCTGTGGTCTACTGAGGCGCTTCAGATCGTCCACGACGGCGGGGAGACCCGCATGGAAAAGCTGCGCCTCCTGGTGAGCCACCCCGAAGTGCTGGCGCGCCTGCGCGTCTGCTGGCAGCAGACGGATGCTTACAATTGCGGCCTTTGCGAAAAGTGCGTCAGAACCATGGTGGCCTTGCGCGCCTTAGGTGTGAATCGCTGCGCCGCGTTTCCCGATGCCCTCACTCCGAAACTCATCCGCCAGCAGACACTCAACTGCCATGTCCTGCATATGTGGCAGGAATTGCTTTGCCCCGGTCTTGAGCCGGACCTGTATGCCGCTGTGCAATCGGCCATCCATAGCAGCCAGGCCGGCCTGCCGCCGCGCACGGGCACGATGACGAGGGAGGTCAAACGATGGCTGTACGCCGCGCGCAACTGCGGAAGGGCATTGATATCGCCAATCAATCTTTCCTGACAGCGTCTGGCGCCCCTGTGGCCAAGCCGATAATCTCTGAGCGCACCGGCACATTGCCGGCAGGATGTGACGAATGAACCGCGTAACCGATCAGGAAATCTGGATCGAATCCGACGTTCCCCTGGCCTCCGGGTCCCTCTGGTCCATGCCGCTGCGGCTGGTCAGGGCCATCGTTGAGGGAGAAACCGCCAACCTGGGTGTCATCCCACCGCTTTTGGCCAGCAACGTGGAGACCATCCGCGATATCTTCGCCGCCTGGATTCCCGGCCACCGGGTACCGCTGCGCTCTGATCGCTCCTCCCATACCCAAACTGCCCCCAGTGGCGTATCGATGTTCTTTTCCGGAGGCGTCGACAGTTTCTATTCCCTCATACAGCACCGCGACGAGGTCGAGAATCTGATCCTGATTCACGGCTTTGACATTCCGTTGGCAGACACAAAGTCCTTCGCTCTAACCGAGACGCAGGCACGCGACGTGGCTCGCATGTTCGGCAAGAGGCTCATCGTGGTAAGAACCAATGTGCATTGGGAGCAACCCAGCGTTCCGGGTGGCTGGATGTTGTGGGGCGGCGCGGCGCTGATTGCCGTTGCCTATGCTCTGAGTCCGAATTGCGGAAAGATATACATCGCATCGAGTTACCCCTATGCCGATCTGCCTATATGCGGAACCCACCCGCTGCTGGATCCGCTCTGGTCCACTGAGGCGCTTCAGATCGTCCACGATGGCGGAGAGACTAGGATCAATAAGTTGCGTCTCCTGGTTGAGCATCCGGAGGCTTTGGCGCGCCTGCGTGTTTGTTGGGAGAATCAGGGCAACTACAATTGCGGTCTCTGTGAAAAGTGCATAAGAACCATGCTCGGTCTGCACGCCCTCGGCGTCGAGCGCTGCGCAGCCTTTCCGGATACACTCACGCCCCAGCGCGTGCGCCGGCTGGAACTCAACCACGGCACAATCATATTTTGGCGCGAACTGCTTTCAGCCGGACTTCCACCTGTTTATCAAGCTGCTCTGAAATCGGCTATCCACAACTACGAAGTCGGCCTGCCGCCGCCAACCGGCAAGTTGAAACGCGGCATCAAACGATGGCTATACGCCGCACGCAATGCTGGTAGAGCGTTGATCTCCCCGCTCGATTGAGCTTGAAAACAGACGGCCCCCGATTCACTATTGCGCATGATTGAACAGCGACTGCGCCAACTCGAGCAGACGACCAGCCCCTCCCGGCAGGACCGAGCTGCCAAGCGCCAGCAGCGGCAGGGCAATCGCCTCTGCAAACCGCATATAGAAATTTCCTTGAAGTTTGCGATCATCCCCGTTCACGATCCGCGACAGAATCGGATCCGTATCCATCTCGCTGAAGACTTTAAAAAAGGCGCAGCCGATCAGCAGCAAGAACGCGAAGCCTGCAACCAGCAGGGAAGAAAAAGGAACAAACGGGTAAATGGCAAGCCCCAGCGTGACCAGAGAGAACATTGACGCTACCGAAACCAGCAGCGTGTGCAGGCGCGCAAAGATCGCCTGAATGAACCCCACATACATCAGGCAAATGAGCTTCTCAGCAGTTTGCTGCCATTTCGGCAGCCGCGTAAGCTCTTCCGCTTCATCGCTGAACCGCCCTCCATCGCCCTGGCACTGGCACACGAAAGTCCGCTCACTAGCAACTGCATCGCGCAAGATGTCCGGCGGCGCTGCTACATTCTTCCGATTCCTAATTAGCGAAAATGCGGCATAGGCGGCCACAGCCATAACGCGATAACCGCGCCTCAAGTCGTTCCTGTAGGTTTTGCTGTCGATATCGGAAAGGTCCGTCTTGCTGTATTTGTTGTGCAGCGTTTCGACGAGGGTTGCCAGACACGCGAATCGGTGCTCTCCCCGGAGATTGAACACGCAGTTGACCTGGGCGCTGAGGATTGCTCTGCGATCGCTCAGCGAGGTACCCGTAACCGACCACAAATTGCGCCAGTTGAAGTCGCGAATGGGCACAAAGCTCCGCTTGAATTCCTCTCTGTCGAGCGCTTGCAGCAACCCGCGCAACTCAGCCCATAGCCAAAAGAACTGACACACATCGAGGAATATCAGCGCGCCAAGCGCCCCCGCCGTACCCCGAACCACGCAACTCGCCGCGTAGGACTCCAGCGTTGTGATCTCACGAAACGGACGGAAATGGAAGTGCGCCCACACCATGACCCCCGCAAAAACAAACCACACGGCCCACAACCATCTCGCTTGCCAATTGAACGGCAACGGGCGGCCGATCGATTGGATGGCGTCCGCGCGTTTCTGCGAGATTCTCCCTTTGTTGAAAAAATGCGGGAGCGATGGCGCTGCGTCAAGAAGTGCCGCCCCATTGCCCGCTTGTGAGGCCCAGATCAGGATTGCCGCCAAGAAAAGCAGCACGGTCGGAATCAGGGACAGCCCCGACTCCCAGTGCATCTCGCGATACATATTGAGGATCGCGCTGACATCTCCGCCCGCTATGGGGCCAGTCACACAAATCGGGATGAAGGAAACCGAAATCAGGATGCATATTGAGGCTAGGAAGGAAACCGCGGCCCAACCAATCCGCCGAATTTTAATTTGAACGCGAATCTTTCGCAGAAATGGAATGGCAATCTGCCACTGTGTAGTCACTATGGTTCGCATTGGCGATTTGGGGTTGAATGAAACTGAGAATGCATCATTCCATTTGAGCCTTACCCAGACAAACGCCCTCAACGCCGCTGAAATTGCGATGGCGAACGGGGCCAATCCCGTAGCCCACTCCGCAGCCCGCCACCACCAGACCGCCTGTTGGGAGGCACTCGCCGGAATTCCAATGGCCCACGCAAGAACCCGGAAGGCACATCCCGCCAAGGCAGCTGGAATCGTGACTTTGAACAGCCAGAAGCGCCATTCCGTTGAAGGTGCAAAACTGGCGAACGCTGTCCGACTTACCGGATTGGCATACCAGAAGAATGCGCAGTACAAGCCGGCAGAAACCGTCACAATGAAGAACAATATCTTCCATGGAAACGCAACATCGATTGGCCGCGCGGACGTGGGAGGCTGCGTTTTTGTGGTCTGATCGTGCCCAAAAAGCGTGAATGGCATAGCAACGCTCATCGGGCCGGAAATGCCCGTGGACACTGGCTTCCCTGGGTCCTCCACAACTGGCCACGTTGCATTGGTCCCCAGCGCTACAACATACATCGGCGGGCGCAGCTCGCTCGGTGAGTTACCGTCCCAGTTTGGCTCGGAGTACTCCGGATACCACTTGTATTGCCTGCCAGGAATCTGAGGCGTCGCGCCGGGCGCCTGCGCCGCCAAAACGGACTCGGTCGGTTCCTTGAAAAGATCGAGCGTAGCAAAGTACGTCCCCTGGGCCAGCTCATCCGCATAGATACGCTCAGAGCCATCGTCGTCTCTCCCTGTCCAGTCGTGCAGCAGAGGCAGCAGGGGAAAATTGCCGACCAACAGGTCGCCGCGGAATTGCGCCGTCGAGCCTCTCGTGAATGCGCGCGTTGCGCCCAGCATGGCGACGCGCACCTCGCTATTGTTAGCGTGCAAAAACTGGGTTAGAAACTGGCGATCCTCCGGGTTCGTTGCGCGGATGATCACAGCGCCGATTCTGTGTACTTTCAGGAACTCCGAAATCGCAATCAGGACAGACTCCTGCGCCAGCGTTGTGGCATCCGCGCCAAATTTGCGCACGGTGTCTCCCGAGCCCTGTTCCTCGCTTCTGAGATTGAGGAACCGTTTCAACGGCTGTGCGGCGGCAGAGCTATCGAATATGCCTTGCTTTTCGTATCCCGCGCGAAGAGTGGAGATGTCGCGGGGAAACGCGATACTCCACATGCCGTCTTCCTGCTTTTTTGAGTTGTTGGGCAGACTGCCATAGACCGACTGACCTTCGCTCAAAAGCGCGATTCGCCAGGAATCGATGCCCATGCGATGAAACGTGGATTCAACCAGCGCAATTTGCTCATGGTTTTCGTGGTTTGTGCTGCCAATATCAACCTTGATCTTTGGGGCGAGGGCATTGGCCGCCCACAGAGCTTCTTTCATCACCGAGACGCCGCCGCTGCGAATCCTGACCCTCTCGGTCTGTTTTCCCGCTTTCAGCAAATCGCCGACAATTGGCACAAGCGACGCGAACGATCCGCTGTAGTTCGGTCCGAGGATGCGCATTTCTGTTCCAAGTGAAATGCCGCAGTGCTCAAGGATTGCCGCCGCGTTTTGCGCCTGCACGCGCGCGATGCCGCCTGTGGGTTTCTCCGTGAGGAGAAATACGATGAGCCCATCCCCATATCGATCTTGACCAGGTCCGCGATTCCGGAACAGCAGAACGCCCGGGGCCTCGTCCTCTTGCGACTTTGCCCGCCCCTCTTTCTCATCGTCGTCGTACTGATCGCGAGTGGCGTGCTGATGCCAGGGGATGAGCGCGCTATTGAAGAAATACCCGGCATCCTGAAGTCCGTCCTCGAGCGCATCGATGTTGTTGTCGAATGTGGCTGCCAGATGGGTCTCCAGCGGATGCGGGACTGTGACGAAAAGAACCTGCGGGCCGCTCGCCGTCCTATGCTGAGCCATGGCTAGAAATGCGTTGATAAACGATTCGGGCGCCAGATTCACTGGTGCGGGTTGTTGCGCGGCTGCGCCTTTCGCGGTATCGCGTTCCGCCGGCTTGGAGTCGCGAGACGGCGGAGACTGCACAGCAAAGCTGGACGCAACCAGGAGGGCAAAGAGCAGTGAATAGCGGTTCATTGGACCATGACCTCCGGGGGAAAGATCGGATGCGGGGGGACGATGATGTTCTATCCCAAGGAAACGAGGATTGGGGGCTGTTTCCTTTCGATCATGAAGAGTAATGGCTAAATCTATAAATTACAGGTGAGAATCGACGAAAGCGCTCTAGTGAAATCTTTAGCTATTTGCTTGTTTTGGCTAGGTCTGGCCCCAGAAAATCCTCGACCGTCCAGCCCGCCATCAGATCCTCGCCGGGTGTCATCTCTTCGTTCTCCGCGAGTTTTCCCGCGGCCACCTCGGCTAAGAGGTAATTCTCCGTCAGCCCGCGCCGCAGAAGCTCGAACGCCTGCTCAGGCGTGTCGGCAAACTGGAACAGCTCGATGTCCTTGGGCGAAATCGCTCCCGTGTCCACCAGCACGTCCAGGTTGAAGACTTTCTTCCAATACTCCGAGCCATAGATGACCACGGTGATCTTCTTGGCCAGCTTCTGGGTCTGCGCCAAGGTCAGGATCTCGAACATCTCGTCCAAGGTTCCAAATCCGCCCGGAAAAACCACCAGCGCCTTCGCCAGATAAGCAAACCAAAGCTTGCGCATGAAAAAGTAATGAAACTCAAAGTTCAGCGAGGGAGTAATGTAAGGGTTCGGCGCCTGTTCGAAGGGCAGTCGAATATTCAATCCGATGGTCTTGCCGCCCGCCTCGTGAGCCCCGCGGTTGGCCGCCTCCATAATCCCTGGTCCGCCTCCGGAAGTGACTACAAAGCGGTGCCGCAGGGATGGAATCCTCTTGGCCCACCCTGTGAGCAATCCGGCGAGCTGCCGCGCGTCCTCGTAGTAGCGCGCCATCTTGACCGCAGCCTCTGCTCTTTTCAGTTGTAACTCCGTGGCCTCCCCTGCCGCGATTGCAGGCGCGCTGGCCGGCTGTTCGTGGCTCGGCGCCGCCTGGGTCGATCCGGTATTCTCCAACAGCTCCAGGGCATGATCGGCTTCTTCCCGCCCGCGAAATCGCGCCGATCCAAAGAAAACCACCGTATCCTGAATCTGCTCACGCCGGAACCGCGCCAGCGGCTCCATGTATTCAGCCACGATCCGGAGCAGCCGTCCATCCGCACTGTTCAGAAACTCCGGATTCTCATACGCCAGCAACGCCCGCGTCAGCGGCGGCGGCACGGCAACTCTCTCGGAAACAGCAGCGGCGGTTTCCTGATCCCTGACCCCTGATCCCTGATCTCTGTCGTTCATCGCTCATCCATCTCGGTGCCGGACCGCGTCCTGGAACGCAATCCAAATATTCAAAAGCCCCAGCCCCGAGACGATGCCCCGCGTTGCTCCGTTAGCGGCATAGATTGCGAGAGTGGGGAATTGCGCAAAAAGTGGATTCCGGTCCCAGACCGTGGGCCACCACGGCGCGTAGCAGATAGCCAGGCCAATGTACATCCGCAGCAGCACCCGCAAAAGCAGTTCGCTCCGTTCGAGCCATCGCGGAATCCGTTGGGTGGCCGGGTCGATTGCAATCTCCAGCGCAGGTGCCGGACCGCCCGTCCGACCTGGCTGGGGGGCCGGGCTCGCGGGCAATGAAGTCGATATCGATTCCGGCTGCTGTTGCATTCTCGGGTTACGCGCGCCGCCCCGTTTCCCGCCACTTCGCGGGCATTTGCCGAAGGCCCGGAAACCCCGGCCCGGCTAAGGGACGCCGTACTGCAACGGTACCACAGCAAGCGCGCGGAAGTGGCCGGAGACGCCTGAGCCGGAGAGCTTGGAATGAAGAATGCGGCTCGCTCACACGATCTGTTCCGCTTCTCGATCTCAGCAAAATGCGGCATTCATCCAGCCGCAATATCCAGCGGTCTTCTCCAATTGCAACATCGGCGCTCAAGGCTTCTTGCGTTGGTATTCCATCTTGAAGTCCGACGTCCAGGTAGCTCCGTTGTCCGTCGACTTCTCCCAAATCTGCTCGACAGCGTCCGCGTTGACGAGCACGATCCTGACCCTCTTCAGAACGGCCCCGCCGTTTTCATCGAGGGACGGTCCTTGTAATACCGCGGAACCCGGAGTCACTGTACCCGTCATCATGTGCGCCCGCCCATGATTATCCACGAACAGACCATACCAGGCCTTGTCCTCCCCGTTGTAGGCCATCGTATTTTCGCCGCGATGATCGCTCGTGTCGCTGCCCCAGCTCTCGATAAGCATGCACTTGTCCTGCGAGAGATAGACCTTGCTGTGACCCTTCCCGGCCATCCCTGGAGACGTCACAGCCCACTCACCCAGCCAATAGTCGAGCTGACGCGCCTCGGTCTTCGACGCGCAAGATCCTGCGCTGTCCGCAGCCAAAGCCGGCGCCGCGTGGAATAGACACGTCAACCCCGCCGGAACCATCCAGAGAATTCGTTTCATACCCATTTGACCTCCAGGTGAGCCCTTGAGCCCATCCATAAGGCCATCATGCCCGCAAGCCACATGTGTCGCAAGCGGCCTGGTACGGCATAATATATCTCTGATGCGACAGGTGATCGATCGCGATAACGACCTCCAACGTGTCGTGGAGTGATGGAAGTGACCTCAAACAGCTGTGTTTGGACCATCCCGCCGCACTTCGGGCTCTGGATTCCGGCCCGAATCCCGCATGAAATCCATATGCCGGAGCGAGTCTCGATGCGGACCCTCTATCTTCGCCCCTCCCTCACTCGTTTGGTGCCCGCTTGCACGGTTCTTCATATCGGTTCACTGCTGCGGGAACTCATCTTCGAGATCGTGCGAGTCGGCCAGCTCCGCAATCGAAATCGCATCGAGCGCGCTCTTCGAGACCTGCTGGTTGCAGAATTGCTCCGCGCAACTCCTGTTCCCGCAGTTGTCGTTTTGCCCAAAGACCCAAGAGCGGTCGCGGTTGCTCAGAACGTTACTTCAGACCCAGCAATGCACAACTCCTTGCAATCCCTCTGCGCAACCGCTGGCCTTAGCGTAAGAACGCTCCAAAGACTCTTCCTGCGAGAAGTCGGCGGCGATTTCGCATGTTGGCGAAGACGGTCCGGTTAATGAAAGCTGTCGAGTTGCTAGTGGCCGGACACAGTGTGAAAGAGGTGGCCTTCTCAGTCGGATACCAACAATCGAGCGCCTTTGTGGCCCTCTTCCGGACAACCTTTGGAACCACACCCAAAGCGTGGATTTCTGCCCTCAATCACGTGAGCTGAAGACCGCCTTGAGTCTGGCGGTTAACCAATCCTTGCAGTCGCCCTAGCCAGTAGTCGAGGTTTGCAATTCGTGGGTGCTTTTCAGATAGCTTGCCTTGCATTTCGTTTGCTCTAAAATCCCGCCGCCCCATGCAAAGCATTCGGCTCAACCTGATAACTCCCATAGTCAATCGTCATCACCGCTGTGCCGCCGATCCTCACCTTGGTCTCGCTGCGCATCTCGCGCGGCAGCCAGAAACCGCCTGTCTGCGCACCCGTGTAATGGATCAGCGCCCGTGAGATCCAGAAAGAAGGGTTCTTAGACGGCTCGGTCTCCATCTTTACCACCATAAAATCTGCCGCATCCACCCAAACCTTGCCTCGATATAAATACTTGCTCGGATTCAATGGCTCTACATCCAATATGTACGCTGAGCGTCCGTCCAGGGTTTCGCTCCCCGCCAGCTGAAACCTGTAGTTGTCGGTCGTCAGCGCCGTCGATTTCTTGTCCTGCGAGGCCTCTTTCTCGCTGTCGATGGCGCGCTTCAGCACCTTGTTGCAAAGAAGATTGGACCCGGTCAGCGACACAATCCGAAAGCTCTTCCCGGTCGTGGCATCGTAGTTCACCTCTACATCCATCTTGGCCACAATCGTTGCGGAAAAGCCACGGTACTCTACCATGTAATGCCGCAGCGTTTTGTAGTGTCTCAGCGCTTCGGTCTGTGCCTGGCTATGGCTCCGCATCTGCTCCGCAATCTGCGATGCGCTTATATTGCCCGATGAATCCGCGATCATATTCTGAGGCCAAACTCCCGCGGCTAGCCCTACGAGCGCGAATGCCAACAAGGAGCCTCGGATTTTCTGCTTCGACATGTCGCCTATCATACCCCTCCTTTATTTACGTTGTATTTCAGCTTTCGCTTGGGTATGCTCCATCGACTACTAGTGGGTTTCCAGACTTCCGATTCTCCAATTTTCCCTTTTGAGCACTGCGCTCAGGCCGCAGTGCGTGGTAAAGTGTCCGTCAGGAGAATCACGTGAGCCTCAGAGATTTCCTGGCTAAGCAATTCATTAGTGTCATCGAGTGGAATGAACCGGAAGACGGCATTCTTGCCTACCGCTATCCCATGCAGGATCTGGAGATTGAAAACGGCGGGCGACTAACCGTGAGCGAATCGCAGATGGCCGCCTTTGTGAACGAAGGCAAAATTGCCGACGTCTTCGGTCCCGGCCTGCACACGCTCAATACCCGCAATCTCCCCTTGCTCACCGATTTGATGAACTGGGACAAGGCCTTTGAATCCCCGTTCAAATCCGAGGTTTACTTTTTCTCAACCCGGCTTCAAATCGACCAGAAGTGGGGTACGGCCACTCCCATCACCGTCCGCGACAAGGAATTCGGCGCGGTGCGGCTGCGCTGTTACGGCATTTACTCCTATCGCATCGCCGATCCGCGCGCATTTTTCAACCAGATCAGCGGCACCCGCGACAAGTACTTCGCCGCCGACCTGGAAGGCCAGTTGCGCGATACCATCGTGGCCCGCATGACCGGCATCTTCGCCAACAGCGATCTCTCCTTTCTCGATATGGCCGCCAATCAGGCCGCGCTCGGCGAGAAGATTGTGGAGCAGATGAAGCCGGCCTTTGCCGCGCTCGGCCTGGCGCTGGACCAGTTCGTGGTCGAAAATATCTCCCTTCCTGACGAGCTGCAAAAAGTCTTCGACCAGCGCATTGGCATGAACATGGTGGGGGATCTGGGCCGCTACACACTATACGCGGCGGCAGAGTCGCTCGATCTTTCAGCAGCCAACTCCAGCGGAGCGGCTGGCATGGGAATGGGGCTCGGCGCTGGCGCAGCGGTGGCGCAGGTTTTGCAGTCCTCGCTCAGGTCAGTCACCCCCGTCGCGCCGCCCGCCCCCGCACCGACTATGATCGGCGTTCCAGCAGGCGCCGCTAGCCCAGCCGCCTCGCAAGCCTCCAAGTTCTGCATCGAATGCGGGCACACCTTGCCCCAAAGCGCGAAGTTCTGCGCGGAATGCGGGAAGCCGCAATGAACTGTCCTTCCTGTGGCGCCCCCATGCGGCTTAAGCCGGATGAGGACAGCTATAAGTGTGAGTATTGCCATAGCGTTTTTCTTCCGGAACGGAGCGACGACGGCGTGCGCGTCCTGGGAGAGGTATCCGCGCAGGCATGCCCTGTCTGCAACCTTCCTCTGGTCAACGCCGCCATCGCCAAAGTACGCATCCTCTATTGCTCCAAGTGCCAGGGCATGCTGATCCCCATGCAGGCGCTGCCAACGCTCATCGACGAGCTGCGGGCCTCTCAGAGCGGCACAGCGCCTCAACCCGCGGCCGACGGCAGCGATTTGCAGCGCAAGATCGAATGCCCTCAATGCCGCCATCGCATGGATACTCATTTCTATGCCGGCCCCGGCAACGTGGTCGTCGACTCCTGCGAAGATTGCAGCCTCATCTGGTTCGATCGCGGCGAACTTCATCACATCGTTCGCGCTCCCGGCATGTATGCCGAGACGGCCTCATTTGGTGGATCGTCCAGTTTCGATGACGATACCGGCATCTGAACGTTGGGCAATCTGTGCACAGGTATTTTCCGCATTCTGTTCAATATTGACCATCCAGCGCTCAAGGCTGGTGGTACGCTCATTTCGTGCAGTTGCTGAAGCGCTCGAAGAATGCGCAGGGAGCGGCTTGACGAACGGCAATTCAGCCGTTCCGCACAGGGGCCCTCATCCTCACTTGCCTCCTCGGAACCGTTGCGAGGTATGCGCCGTTCTCTCCGGGAGCGCTCGCAGTTGCTCATCGTGGTTCCCAGATGCGCGTTAAAGAGGTGCAAGCCTGCGACCTCCCCGGTCTGCGGGCTTGCACCTCGAATCCATCGACCTTCGCATCCCCCGGCCATCTTGCGCTGTAACCGTTTCGTAGCAGGCTGAGCCTGTTGCGAGAATGAGACAATCGGATGAGCGGTCAATCTGCTCGTCAGAGCGATCCGACTCGGGGGAGTCCTTGTCCATGTTGCGAGCCTTGTCTACGCATCTCTTTCTCAAACAGCGCCTGCACCCAGGCCTGCTGGAGCTGGCTGCCCGGTCCGGTGCGCAAGCGGTTGAAATCTTTGCCGCCCGCCAGCACTTCGACTACGCAAGCCGCGAGCATATCGCCGAAATTGCGAGCTGGTTCCGCTCCAACACGCTTGTACCCTTTTCCATGCACGCCCCGCTCTTCCCCGACCGTGAAATGGGCCGCGCCGGCGCGCCGGCCGTGAACGTGTTGCATCCTGACAAGGCCCGCCGCATCGACGCCATGGACGAGATCAAGCGCGCCCTGGAATGCGCCGAGCAGATCCCCTTCAAGAACCTGATCCTCCACCTGGGCGAACGCGAAGACGGATGGTCGCTGCGCAGCATTGAGCACGCCATTGCCGCCCTCGAACATCTGGGCGCATTTGCCCACCCGCTGGGCGTGCGCCTGCTCGTGGAAAACCTTATCAGCGAGTCCACCACGCCGGAACGCCTGATCACGATTCTCGATATGGGGCACCTGGATCAGGTCGGCATTTGCCTGGACCTTGGCCATGCGAACCTCACAGTGGGCATTGCCGAAGCCGTCGCTACGCTAGGCGCTCGCATTGCCTCTGTCCACGTCCATGACAACCACGGGATGAAAGACGAGCACCTCTGGCCCGGCGACGGCTCTATCGACTGGCCTGTCGCCGTCAAATACATCAAGGCGCTGGCCCCGCCTCCCGCCACCGTGCTCGAAATCAGCCAGAATCTTCCCGACACCATGGCTGAAACCGAGGACCGCATCGCCAAGAGTTTCGCGCTGTTTGACTGAGCGGATTCTTTGCTACTCGACCGTCAGCGCAAGGTTTGCGGAGTGGGAAAGCGAGCCCGAAGTTCCCGTCACGGTTACGGTGTAGGTTTGCGCGGAGTGGGCCAGGGAGCCGCTCATGGCGCTGCAACCGCTGAACCCGGCGATGGCCGCCATGCCCGCAATCGCCAACAGCAAAACTGAAGCCAGCTGCCTGCCCCCTCGCCGCAGCCTGCCTGCAAGCGGTAACAACAGCAGCGCCAGCGAGATCGGTGCCAGCCTGCCCCAAAAGCCGCCGCCGAGCCTGCGCGCCGCCGAGGCCGCCGGCAACTGGATATTCAACGCCACCGTGGCGGTGCCCGACCCCGCTGGAACACTGGCAGGAGAGAAGCCCGCCGCCGCTCCGGCGGGCAGGCCGCTGGCCGAGAAGGCAATCGCATTCGCAATCGTCGCTGCTCCATTTGCCGGGCTCACGGTAATAATCTCGCCGAGCGTGCCACCAGGCTGCACCGCTGCCGAACTGCCTGTCCCACTGGCCACGCTTAGGGTGAAGTCCGTGGCTGCTGACGGGTTGATGCTGAGCGTATAGCTCTGGCTGCCGGTGTGCGGTCCGGTTCCGACGCTGCTGTCGGTTGCTGTCACGGTGAACGTGAAAGAGCCTGCCGCCGCAGGCGTTCCCGACAAGACGCCTGCCGCGCTGAGGGCTAACCCGGCGGGCAAAGCGCCGCTGCTCACCGCATAGGTATACGGCGCGGTTCCCCCCACCGACACAAGGTCTGTTTGGGGATACGAAGCTCCAACCGTCCCGGCCGGCAGCGCCGCCGGCAACACCGCCAGCGTAATCACCGGCGCGGCCGTTACCGTCAATGCATACGTCAGCGTCTGCGTTCCTGAAGCGTCCCGCCCAGTCAGCGTCAGATTCTGCGCGCCCGCCACCGCCGTCGCGCTCACGGCAATGGTTACCGTCGCCGCGGTTCCAGGCACAATCGATCCCGGCTGCACGGCAACCGTTATCCCGCTTGGTTCCGTCGTCGTCAGCGTGACCGCGCTCTGCCCCGCGCCGCTCTCCGCAACGCTCACCGTGAACGTCCCGGTATTACCCGCCTGCACCGTCTCGCCCGCCGCCGAGACTGTCAGCTCAAAATCCGGCCCAGTCGCGCTGCCCGCGCCCCACTCGTTCACCAGCAGCGCCCCGTCCACTGAGCCAAGCCCGGTGGCCAGGTTATATTCGGCGCCATTCGCCGCGTACCCCGTCACGCCAGGAACGCTGTTGTTCCCCGATCCCGTTGTGTGGAAGGGATTGTGCGCGGCATTCAGCAGCGCATACAACCCCGGATTGGCGTTGCCCACCCCCAGTCCGCCCAGCTTCTCCACCACCAGCGCCATCACCCCCGCAAAGGAGGGCGACGCCGCCGAAGTTCCCGAGTCCACATAATAGGAACCGTTCTCGTACGTGATGTACCCATCGTGGTCCGCAGCCGAAACAGCTGCATCCGGCACGGCCCGCATTCCATTGGCCGCGCTGGTCCCGCTCACCCCTTTTTGCCACGACGGCTGCGCATACACCACGCTGGCCCCGCCTCCCGAGGCCCACAGTCCCGTTCCACCGTTCAGCCCGCTCTCGTTCCAAACCTCCTCAGGAATGTAGCCCAGCGCCGTGCCGTAATTCGCCGGGTTGGCCGCGGCCCAGTACTGCGCGGGATTAGCTCCCTCGTTGAACTCCGTCCCGCCCACGCACGTGGAATACGGCGAACTGCACAGCCCATTCACCGCCGTCCCCGACCCCGAGGCAGACGAGCCCTCATAACAGCCTGCGGCGCCCACATCCCCCGAGGCGACAAACACGCTCATCCCCTGGCTCGCCGCCTGCTCCCACAAGCTGTTATAGAACGCCAGTTCCGCCGCACCCATCTCCTGTTCGCAACTGCCATAGCTGGCGCTCACCACCGGCGCCGTCGCGTGGTTCACAATGGTCTGCGCCGCCAAATCCACCCCATCGGTCACCCCCGCCGTTGCGGCCACCACCAACTTCACCGCCGCTGCGGGCGCAACCGCCCCGCTCCACTCTACATCCAGCGTCGCTTCATCCTGATCCCCCGTAACCAGCCCCGGATCGGTCCCGGCCACGACCACCGTCGGGTTGTTCGCCGCCAGGCCGGCCTTGTCACGAAACGCCGTTACATCGCTCACGTTGATGTTGCTGCGCCCCATAATCGCGATCGAAGTACCCGTCCCCGTAGTCCCAGCGCTGTACAACGGAGTCAGATTGTAGATCGCCGCCCAATCGGCCGGAAACATGTAGTGCGTGTTCCCGCTGGTATAGAGCGGCTGCGCCCCCAGCGCCGTCCGTGTCCTGATCGCCGATCTGCTCCGAAAATCGTGCAGCGAAACCACTCCGCCCACCACCCCGGCCAGCGCCGCCGGAATCTGCGGATCCTGCGCGTTGGCCATATGGTCCACACCATCCACCCGATAGCGGTGCATCTCGGTATGAAAGGCCTCCGCAACCTGCCCCGCCGCTCCGGAAAAAACAATCAGCCGGTTGCTCGACGGAATTTCCTCCACTGTGAATCCATGCCCGGTAAGCCACGCCGCCACCCGCGCCAAATCCTCCGCGCTCGCCCCAAACCGCGCCCCATACTGTGCTGGCGTCAGCCATTTGCGATAAAGCGGCGAATGCGGATCGTGCTGCGCCGCCACCAGAGCATCCAGGTCGGCCTGCTGCCCGGCTGAGGGCTCCAGGAGCAGCATCATCCGCCCCAGGCTGATCTCGGCATCCACCGCCCCCCGGTCAAACTCCGCACGCGCCAGCGGATGCACATTCCCCTCCAGAGTGACCACCCGCGCCTCGTCGATGGGGCCGGCAATCCGGTTCGGCACGCTGTGGCTGGCAGCAAACTGCGCGATTCCAGCGGCACACCCCAAGCCCAGCACCAGAAGTCCCGCACAAAATAAGCGAACCCTCACAACACTCGGCATCGCTGGCCTTTCAAGACAAAGAAATCCGCATAGGCTTGCAAAAAACCTCTTGCAGCATGAGCGTCTTCTCATCCATCGGCCCGGAAAATCGCCCTCCCGAGCCAAACCAGCCGGATTGTTAAGGGAATTGCCTTACGGGGGTACTTAAAAAGAGTGTTGGATTCCTCATCCTTGTGACTCCGGCCACCGCGCTAGATTGTCATGAAGCCTAATCTGCCAGCGTGCGCCCAGACCGGCTGTGCGCCGCAAATCTCTTCGCCGGGATTCCCCACCTCGAAACCCAGCAGCCAAAAGATGCGAGTTCTGATTGCTTACGCAAGCCGCTACGGAGCCACAAAGGGCATAGCCGAGCGCATCGCCGCGACACTGAGCCAGCAGGGCGTTGAAGCTACGGTCGTCGACGCTCAACGAGCTGCCGATCCGGCCGGCTACGACGCCGCCATCATCGGAAGCGCCTCCTATTACTTCCACTAGATGAAGCCAGCCACTAAGTTTGTGCAGCACAACGCAGGCGTTCTTGCCAACCAGCCCGTCTGGCTGTTCAGCAGCGGTCCGCTGGGAACAAAGGAAAAAGACGATCAGGGCCGCGACCTGCACGAATTCCTCGAGCCCAAAAAGATCGCGGAGTTTCGAGCGACCGTCAAGCCCAAGGACCACCGCGTCTTCTACGGGGCCATGGATGCAAGCAAGCTCGGCTTCACCCACCGCCTCATCTGTAAGCTGCCGGTCAACCGCGATAACGCCTTGTTTCCCCTGGGCGACTTCCGCAACTGGGTGGAGGTTGATGCCTGGGCCGGCGGCATTGCCCAGGTCCTTATAGCCAAATATACGAGCGTAGCGGGAATCGAGACGAAATGTAGCCCCGGGGCTGATCCTTGCTCCAGCTTCTCGAGGAAAAAGTGGAGCAAGGGCGGAGACGCAGCTAACCTCGGAATACGTCCAGCGCTATCGGAAAAATCCAAACAGATAGAGTACCAGCAGGATCAGCAGAATGGTGCCAAGGCCGATGCCGCCGCCGCCGGCGTATCCCCAGCGGCTATAGCCGTAGTAGCCACCGCCGCCGCCGAATACCAGCACCAAAACAACAATAAGGATGATTAACATCATTTCAGTTCTCCTTCACTCCGAGTTATGTTTCCTGAGGGGCCGGGCAACAAGATGGATTGCGCCGTGATTGTTTCTCGCCGCGCCGTCGGCAAAACCGCCTATCCTAAGCCGCCATGGAACGTGGGTCACCGGTCACCATCTCGACAGAACACTTGACCGCTTTTTCTGAGTCCCCGAGGGCCAGTTGCGCCAATTCTTGTGCCGATGCGTGATCGCCTGTGCTGTGATCGTGAGCAGCTGCCATGTGCGCGTAAGCCGCCTTGGTGTGCAGGTTTGCTAGAACCTTCTCTTTGCTCTCTGTCATGGTCGTCTCCTTGTGCGCAAGCGCCCGTCCTTCTTGCCAAACACCCGCAAGCCCTTGCATAGATGAGTCTCCCACCCGCCCAACTGCCCGCGCTGTGCAATTAGAGACAGTGAGAATGCGGATATCTCGCCAACCTGAGGCGACCTCTCGGACTATGATGGTCTCGTCATGATCAGAGCGCTGTTGCCGTCGCGAATCCCTCGCCTTGCCCTCGTCCTTCTGCTGCTTACGGTTCCCGCATTGGCCAAAGATGCGCCGCTCCAGGTCATCGACTGGCCGGCCACGGGAGAGACAGCAGTCCGCTTCACCTTCGGCAAATTCAAGGCCCCGGCATGGGCAATATGCACGGCTATGTCATGGACATTGCGGCGGAGAATCGCTCGCCAAGGCTGATTCCGGCCGCGCGGTTCTCTCTCTACCTCTTTGACAAGGACAAGGTGCGGGTCGGCGAAGATGTTATCGCGCTCAGCAATGTCGGTGCCGGCGAAACAGTGAAGTTTGAGACCACGGTCACAACCTCTGGCCCGCCGGTCGCTGTTTCCCTCCAGTACATCTCTGAAACCGCCAAAATCGTCTCCTTCACGGTCAACTCCACCCCGCAAGGCGCGACGCTCAAGCTGGACGGAACTGAGGCGGGCACAACGCCGCGAATCATCAGGGTCGGCATCGGCAAACACGTGCTCACCTTCAGCAAAGAAGGATTCGTCACCGGGACCTTTCCGCTGGAGACTACTGCCGACGATGTTTCGGGCGGAACCGTGAGCTATGAACTGGGCACTGCGGCCTACGACTCCATCGAGTTGCGCGACGGCAGCGTGCTTAACGGCGACCTTGTATCCGTCTCGGGAATGGATGTTGAGATTCGCGTCGGCGGCGTCATCCAGCACCTCGACCGCAACAAGATTAAGCGCGTCATGCTCACCCAGCGCAATCCGCCCGATCCCACACCGCCGTCAGCGGCCATAACGCCGACGCCATAAGGCCGAGACTGAGTGAGAAATCGCGAGCCGCCGAGGAGAGCATTCACGCCCGAGTTCTGGATTGGGGATAGTGATCGGATTGTCAAAACCGGCCTATAATCAGGCAACAACACCACTATCCGGCACTGCTGACAGCTGCGGAAATGCGACGAAGGCGTCAATACCATGACAGAGAACTCGTTAATCAATCTCGGCGAGATTTCAAAGCCAGCTACTGTGCTAATTGAGAAAATATCGAATGCCGTTGGTGGCATCTTCAAGCCGTACCAAATCGTTCGTGTTGCGAAAGCTGAAGCTGACGCTGACCGAATTCACGCAGAGTCTCAAATTCAGGTGACCGACCTCCAAAGGCGTGCGATGCACCGTTTCCTTGAGGAGGAGGCTAAGAAACAGGCGAATATCGACAGCATAACTGAAAAGGCATTGTCTCTTCTTGAGGAGCAATCCTGTCCGGCGAACATGGAGGACGATTGGATTACGAACTTCTTCGACAAATCTAGAATCGTCTCCGATGCTGAAATGCAAGAGCTCTGGTCCAGAGTGCTTGCCAGCGAGGCGAATACACCAGGGACATTCTCGCGACGGACGGTAAACTTGCTGTCCGACTTAGATAAGCGTGACGCCGAGCTGTTCACAAAACTTTGCGGGTTCGGATGGATGATCGTAGATGTGGCTCCATTAGTGTTCGATGTAAAAGGCGAGCTATACAATCACCACGGGATAAGCTTCGATTCACTCTTGCACCTGGAAACGCTTGGCCTACTCCAATTCGATGACTTTGTGGGTTTTACACGTTTTAAATTGCCGAAAAAGGTTACCATGTCGTATTTCAACACCTCAGTTGAACTTGAATTTTCCAAGGACGCGCTGAATACACTCGATGTAGGAAAAGTGGTCCTAACACACGCCGGGCAAGAGCTTGCCCGTATATGCGATCCGAAACCAGTTGAGGGCTTCTTTGATCTCGTTTACAAGAGGTGGGAAGAACAATCCCTGATACTAAGAAAAAATCCCGAACCAAGCCCTTCCGCGGCAATCTGACAACGCACGTAGATTTCAATATTAAGTGGCGGAGAAATCCGCTGCTGGCACAGCGAATCATCCGCGGCCCTTCAGCAAATCCGCGGCAACTGCTCCCCAATTTGAATAGCAATCACCCGGTTTGCGCCCATCGCGGTCCGCGCCACCAGCATCTTGGGATGCTCGGCTGTCACTTGGCCGATGCGCGCTGCATCGCGGCCCAGCGGATGCGCCTTCAGCACGGCCAGCACCTTCTCAGCCGCCTCAGGCGCCACAAAAAACACCGCCTTGCCCTCATTGGCCACATAGACCGGATCGAGGCCGAGCAGCTCGCAGGCTGACTGCACCTCGACCCGCACCGGCAGGCTCGCCTCGTCGATGGCGATGCCCACGCCGGAGGCCTGCGCAATCTCATGCAGCGTGGAGGCCAGGCCGCCCCGCGTGGGGTCGCGCATGGCGTGAACCGATGCGCCCGCAGCGTCCAGCACCTCGGCGATCATCCCGTTCAGCGCCGCGCAGTCTGAGCGAATCTGGCTCTCAAACTCCAGCCCCTCGCGCACGCTCATGATGGCCATGCCGTGGTCGCCGATGGTGCCAGAAACGAGAATGGCGTCGCCCGGCTTTGCCCGATTAGGACCGA
>Ga0302140_10000234_pt1 | contig 67270 bp, 62 predicted proteins | sample I_Bog_E1_1_FD_202095 | JGI IMG/M metagenome (GOLD analysis project Ga0302140, IMG submission 202095) | Peat permafrost microbial communities from Stordalen Mire near Abisko, Sweden - I_Bog_E1_1 | ecosystem: Environmental > Terrestrial > Soil > Wetlands > Peat | place: Sweden: Abisko, Stordalen... | reverse complement strand
CGTCGACCCAAGCTTCATCGATGATATCGTTGAGAACACGGGCGCCGGTCTTCTGCTTGATTTGGCGCATGCTCAGGTTGCCGCTTGGCACCAATCTTTACCGGTCGAAGACTACGTCATGGCTTTGCCGCTAGAGCAAGTTCGTGAAATCCACATTTCAGGACCACGCATGTCCGAAGAAGGGCTGCGTGATCGTCATATGAGCCTTCGCGAGACTGACTCCGCAATTCTGGAATTGGTACTTGAGGAGACTCCAAACTTAGAGCTCATCACCAGTGAGTACTCTGGTCGGCGGCCGAATACCGCCTCCTACAATGAGCTCGATGGGCCCGAGACTCTAGCGCGGGACTTGAAGACGTTGGATGAGATACGCCTCAGACGAAACTCGGTTTTGGTCGGCGAAGCCTAAAAAAAAACCATCGCGATTCGAACAGCCAACCAAACGGACCCGACTCCATTATTGGACTGGAAAATCGCTGGCTTCAACTCGCAATCCTAATATTGTGCGATTCCCTTGAACCCTTCGCATGTTGGTTGGTCACCTACACGGTGTTAGTGAGCACCCTCGAATTCAATAGCAAAGCAAGGGCGTGTTCATGGGAGCAAGAATGGAACAATCACAGCTTCACTTTAACGGCCCGCGTGGTATGCACCGCGGCCCAATCGTCAACATTCAAAGGTCGAGAACGGTGGGTATGGCCCTCAGTGCCTTGGCGACCCTTGGCGGCGTTTGGGCCTGCTCGGGCGTTGGGCCACGGGGCCAACCGGTCGTCTTCGGCGACCAGACCAACATCGTCATTTGGGATCAAGCCCACCACACCGAGCACTTTATCCGGAACGCAAGCTTTCGATCGGGAGCCGGCGATTTTGGGTTCATCGCCCCGACACCCGGAAAACCACAGCTAAACAAGGCCTCCAATCGGGCATTCTACACCCTCGCCGCACTAGCGCCGGTCATGCAATACAACCGAGCTTTTCGTGCATCTGGAGGAATGGAGGACCGCGCAAAGTCCGCGGTGGTTCAAGTCATCCAAGAGGCGGATGTCGCTGGCTACCATGCGACGACCCTCTTGTGCCCGGATGCGCACGCCATCAATGACTGGATGAACGCGCATGGTTACGTTTCGACGCCGGAGGTCGAAAAATGGGCGGAACGCTACTGCACAAGGGGTTGGTACCTCACTGCATTCAAGGTCGTCGACAAGTCCAAGCTCATCGCGTCCACCGGTACCGTGCGAATGTCCTTTAAGACCGATAAGCCGTATAACCCTTTCTACGTGCCCAAAACCAACATTCCCATTAACGGAGGCGGAACGTTGCGCGTGTACTTCGTCTCGGTTGGAAACTACGATGCCCATATCGGACGCGGTGAGACGTGGCAAACACCTCAATGGACTGCCCCAATCCCAGAGGCATCGGCCGCCCTGCTTGCCAAACAGGTCGAGTTGCCATTCGATGCCGTTCCCGACAATTGTCAAGTGGAGACATTCGTGGATAACAACTTCCCTCGTCCTGCCGCCGACGACATCTACTTCGTCAAGAGGAATCTGGCGCAGGCGCCCAAGAAACCGGTCGATGTTCCCAGTCGGCAGATCCCGCTCCTTGCAGCAGTGTCGGCACTGGCGAGCCTAGCCTTGTTGGCGGTCGTACGACGTCGCCCAGAGTTTGGCTAGGACTTGTCAGGCGGATATTCCATCGGGGGCGAGCCCAGCCAAGGCTATACCGGGTCGATCTAAGGCCCGGACGGGCCTTGCGAGGCGCTTGAGAGATCAGATCACCGATCCTCGCGGTTATGCCAGTAGGCGCCTCTTTGCCGCTAACCGAAGTATGGCTACTCATTGCTGCGAAAAGCGGCTAGAACCCCTGCGATAACCAAACCCGCAAAGAACCCGGTGGCGAACCCGTATCCGACCCCCTCTATGCACCTTAAACCGAGCGGTCGACCATGTAGCCCAGAACCACGGTTGGATAACTGGAATGCATCTCCGCCCAAGCCAATTGGGAAAGCGAAGCATGCGAGATTTCAGCTACCCAGTTGTCCGTTACCTGTCCTCGCTGCCTCTTTGCCGCTCTCGTTTTCTGCCACTTTAGTTGATGACGAATTCCATTATGAGCTGCTGGCGGGTTACAGCTAGTTTTAGGGCCCGAAGAAGCTTCGGGGCTAGAAAAACCCACTTCGGGCATGTCCTTGCCCCCATCTTTCAGAAAGCGATTCACGCTTCGGACTCGCGTCGCAACGTCAGGCACGAACCCCGAACAGACAAAAGGGGTTGCCGCGCGGCGCCCGCCCAGGATCACTGGTTCGGAACGGATTTGAATTCCGAAGATGGTCGTCAGCCTGCTACACCGCGTCGCGCATCCAAACCACCGACTGGACTCCGCGATAAGGTCTGCGCCTTCGCGCGGCCGCTTGGCCGCCTGCCGCCGATCCTCCGCTGGCGCCGGGCGCGTAGTTCACGCCGGGGTCGCCTCCTGCCTCGGTCGTAGGCGGCCGATCCACTCGATTCATTCGAGCGTAGTTCGGCACCGCCAACATGGCGGCGCCGTCGCTCCACTTGCCGGTAATGGCGACTACCCCGCCAAGTAGGTCTGCGCGCCATTCCGAATTGAGCGGCTCCGGACCGAGGGGCAGATCGAGACTGGCTTGGTCGGCACGCTCAACGTTATAGATGAGCGGACCATACTTAAGCGCGACTCGGCCGTTATCGGCCTTCACGAGGGTGCTCGCCGTGATCCTCTGAGGTTCCATGGGCAGCTGCAGCTCAATCTGATCTCCTGCCTTCCACTGCCGGTTCACCACGGCGTACCCCTTCTCGATTCTGGGGTTCACCGCTTCCCCATTGACCTTAAAGCTCTTAACTCCGCTTACCTGGGGAGTCTCCGTGTAAAGTTGGCTTGTGGCCCGATTCGGAATCCGTATGTAAACGGAGAACTTCTTCGACTGCTCGGGGTTGACGGTGATGGAGACTTTTCCGCTCCACGGGTAATCCGTCTTCTGCGCCATTTCTACGTTCGTTCCGGCGACTTTCTCCACGTTGATGCGGCTGCCGATAAACAGATTCGTGTAGATGCCGTCTTCACTCTTGACGTACGTCCACGTCGGAATCATCAGGAGGGTGCGCGAGATGTTGCTCACGCAGCAAGGGCATACGTGCCATGGAGTCCGTTGACTGTTGATGAGGGGGTTGGTGTAACAAAAATTGTGCCCGTCAAGGTCGGTCGACCCGAGCAGCGCATTGTACATCGTCTGCTCGTACAGGTCCGCGTATTTGGCATCGTGATAGGCAAGATTGAGCTTGTACTGAAAGAAGATAAGTCCGCAACTGGAACAAGATTCGCAATACGCCTCGTTGCGGAGGGAGTAGTTCGGGCCAAACCCCTCGGAGGTCTCGCCGCTTCCAATTCCGCCCGTCACATAGTATTTCTTGTGGACCATGTTGTCCCAAAGAGACATCACCGCGCTTTGATAGTCATGATCGCCGGTCTCGGCAGCGATATCAGCCATCCCAGAATAGAAGTAGGTCGCGCGTACGGCGTGACCGACGGCCTCGTATTGACGCGCGGGAGGCAGGTGGCTTTGGTCGTACTCTTGGCCGCCTTTGCGCGAGTCGAGTAGGAACTTGGCAAGCTTGATATATTCGCTTCCCCCTCCGTTACCCTCCATATCGTTCACAAACCGGCCAAAGCGGACGAGTGCCTGCTCCATCTCTTGGTGCCCGTCAAACCACTCCCTTTTGCCGGGACCGAGATGCGCGACCCAGCAGTCAGCCAGCTTTTTGGCCGCGTTGTAAAGACGCAAGTCCTTTCCGTCGGTCATCGTATAGTGGTTGATAGCCGATTCGATGAAGTATCCGGCGGTGTATCCTTCGTGGTTGCCTCGCTGTTCCGGGGACCAGCGTTCCGGCCAATAACGGCGATCGGCAAGCGTGAAGGCAGTTTGGAGATAGCCGTCCGGTTCTTGTGCGGCCAGAATGATTGGAATCCATTTGTCCAGCGTCGAGCGCATCTTGGACTGGGCCACGAGGATGTCTTGATCGCCTTTGGGGTCGACCATGAGAGCGATGCACATCGCCTCAACAGTTTGGTGGACCCAGGCATTTGAGAACACGTAACCCTTGTGGCGTGCATGCGGTTCGCCACGCAGCGCCTTACCCGCTTCGATAAAGTTGTCGATACCGCCCTGCCCTTCCCTGAGATCGGTGCGCTCACAATAGTCGATGCAATGGGGAATCCAGTTGGCGATGAGAGCCTTTGCACGCTCATTCCAAAGAGGGCTGTCGATGCTGTATTTCTTGGTGTAGACCACGTCCAGCCGGCCCTTGGGAGGCGCAGCTTCCGCACGGACTTTGATTGAGGAGTCACCCGCCTGAACTCCATCCTGCGCGGTGAGCTTGAGAACATACTCCCCCGGAGCCGAGAAAGTCGCGGTCGTCACCGGAGAGGATGGTTTGGCAAAATTGACGCGGCCAGGTCCGGATACCTTGGTCCAAAGCACCGTGCTTGCCAGACTGGGTTTGAGCCATTCTGCGGTCCCATTGAGGTAGGTCTTGCCACCGAGAACGACGGCGCGATCGATCCCCGCGTCCACGGTGGGCGGGAAGACCGGGATAGTTCCTGAGCTGTAGACTCTCCACTCCAGAATTCCGGTAGATAGCACTCCGTCCGACACGATTTCCAGTCGAAGCTTATCGGTATGGATTTCGTCGAACGTGGTGATATTGAAGGTGTTTCTGGCGATGCCCAACCCGCTGGCATTCTCCACCGGCACAAACCCGCTACCATTCCAATAGGTCACTCGATAAGACTTGGGGGCCCCCACGCCTTGTCCGTCCATCCACCAATAGACATCAATTTTGTTTGTCGATACCGGCTGGCTCCATTCATATTGGACCCACTCGGTGTCCACTTTGGGCCAGTTACCATACGAGCCATGCTCATTGTCGGCTGAGTTCTTGGGCTCGAACCCATCATTCATCGCTGAGACGCGCGTGTCTCCCGACGTGTAGGAACTCGAAGGCTTTGCCACTTTGGCCAAGTTCACGGGCTCATCGATGCGGCTATGACCGAATGCGATCCGATTCCCTACCGTCGCCGAGAATACGACGCCCAACGCACCGACTAGGAAAGTTCGACGATTCAAAGTAAAGGAGTTCGGATCTGACGTTGACTGGCTCATTGTTACTCCGGGGTTTCGGTGCTTAATTTAGTTTGATGTTGAATCACTTCAGATGATAGCAGTTTGGACAGCCGACGTTAAAGTATCTGCCTCAGACCTCAGTACAAAGCTTCTTGCGTGCTTCACGTATGACGACAACATCGCAGAGATTCGCACCCGAATCAGTTTCGTCCGTCATAAGCGTAGGGTGACATCGGCAACAAAGAGCTCGTGGCTATTGATTCGCGGAGGATCGCGGGTTGAGATTCTGGCTGAACGACCACGTCAACGGCTCATCGGGATTCATCATCCAAAGACGGTAAAAAGCCACTCCGTGATGGCAAACTTCAACCCTTACCCATTTGGACTAGCTCTACGTCGTTGCTTCATTCTGTGGCAATTCCCCGTGCCTCCGGTCTATAGACACACTTGCTGGTCACCTACTTGTAGGCTTAATTAGCAGAATCGCTCCAGTCGTGCCCGAGGAAATCAATTCTATTGAGGCTGGTTTGGAGCCGGCCGCTTTCTTCTGCCTAGCGCCGCCATCTTGAATCTGGCCACGATAGATCGTGGCATGAATCGAGCTATGTGTGGGTCCACCTCGGGTCCTTGCGCCGCCGGGCCCATGGCCGCCGGTTGGATCAGCCAATGATTGGCCAGGAGGGATGGAAGGCGAGTCGTCCTGCGCGCACCCGGACACTGCCATCAGGACTGCTCCGACTAGAGACAACTTCTTGGACCCCTTGCACTTTCCTGGGACATCCCGGCGACCAACCCGCTGGCCGCCCCTCACTTACGCTCTGCGCTGGGCGGCATGATCAATCCTTTGGGCGCTCCAGGAACTTGTTTACCTGGCTGCAACCCGGGCATTCCATCTTTCAACGCGGTTGGATCCTTTACGCTCTGCCCTGCCGGGATCTTCGAACTCGGCGAGTATCCGGCGCAAATGAACCCAAGGTTGGCGGCGATAGTAAGGCATTTCATCATAGCGAATGTTTTCATCTGTTTAGGCACATGAAACGCTGAGGGAGCGTTTCATGTGCGCAGTCGGCTTTTGCCCAGCGCCCGTCCTTGGCCCGAACCAGAGCGAGGCAGACGGGCATGTTCGTAAACATGGGACCGCAAAAGGATAAACTCACCGAATGCCTTATGCACTTGCTGAACGTTGACCCGTGGTTGCGCACTACGGGGCAACGTTGCAAAGGTCCTTCCCCGCTTTTTCGTCGTATTGCTGGTGATATTCCTCCGCAAGATAAAACGTGCGAGCAGGCAGAATTTTGGCGCCTAGCTTGAAGCGCAGGGTCTTCTCAAGTGCCGCTTTACTCTTGTTGGCAATGTAGGATTCATGCGAATCATACGTCCATATCGTGGCCCGGTAAGAAGATTTCGTTGACTGAGCTGCTTCCGGAGTGCGGCTGCGTGGAAGAGTCCAAAAGACTGCGAGCAATGTCGATAACGAAGTTCGTCTTGGATTGAACTCCACGAGGACTGTCTCCACGTGCCCGGTTGCATGGGCGACCTCATAGGACGGGTAAGCCGAGGACCCTCCTGAGTAACCGACTGCGGTTGCCACCACTCCCGGCACTCTCCGGAACGCCTCTTCAGCGCCCCAAAAACAACCCGAGCCGAATCCTACGAGCAAATTCCCAGTCGCCGGTTTGAGGTCTAGCCGTTCTCTGCTTTCACGAACTCCGCCAGGATCCGTGCCTACCCCGGGCCTGGACCTATGAGTAGAATGGGCAGACCAAGCGCCCAGTCCGCAGAGAAGTGCGATCGCCGTCCCCATAACGATAACACCTTTCATCATGTTCCGAGCCACTCTCGCATCCTGCTACGTTAAACCGGAACGGTTTGTTCGACGGCGCGGGCCGTCCGAGTCATAGCCATTCAGACCGCGAAGCATAGATGGTTTGGCGCCGTTTCCTGCTACAACTGAGACAGTGAAGCGATCTACTATTCTCGCCGCCGTATTCTCAAGGAAAACGGTGAAGCATCTTTTGTTCGCGGCGATGCTTGTCCCCGCCACGACGATGCCGCTGCAAGCCCAAACGCAGGTTGTGCGCGATGTATTCATACCCGCCGCGCCGGAATCCGTCCGAATCGGCGGGAGACTCGGTAAGAAGCTCGACCTCTGTATCGCCAACCGCGTTCTGGTACAAGACGTTGAATCGGTCGTTGCCCCATATCGCGCCAAAACGGAAACCGGCTCGGCCGACTGGCGCTGCGAGTATTGGGGAAAGTGGTTCACTTCCCTGGCCCTTGCGGACGCCTACCGGTCCAAACCGGACACCCGCGCGTTGTGCGACGAGGCTGCGAAGGCCCTGATCGTCACGGCGGCATCTGACGGTTATATTGGCACTCGGACACCCGCCCACCGGCTGGAGGGCTGGGATGTTTGGGGCTGCAAGTATGCCTTGCTCGGACTGATTGCCGACTATGACCGGACGAAGGACCGCTCCGCAATTTGGGCCGCTTGTCGAGAGGCAGATGTCTTGATAAGCGAACTTGGCCCGGGCAAGACCGATATTGCAGACGTTGGGGAATGGAACGGGCTCCCCTCCTCGTCGGTGTTGGAACCGATCGTGTTGCTTTACAAACGCACGAGGGAGAAGAAGTATCTGGAGTTCGCCGAGTTCATCGTGAGTTGTTGGAGCAGACCATCAAAACGGCTTTCCGGCGGGATGCGCTTGGTGGAGGACGCCCTGGCAGGGAAAAATCCAGATCAGATGTGCGCTCCAAAGGCGTACGAGATGATGTCTTGCTTCGAGGGTCTATGTGAACTCTACCGAGCGACCGGGAAACGTGACTATCTTGAGGCCTCAGTCAAACTCGTCGACAGCATCTTCCGGGAGGAGACGACCGAGGTAGGAGTCGGAACGAGTCAGGAAGTCTGGTTCAGCGGAGCTAACCGACAGGCCAGCCCGGTTGCAAAGCCGATGGAAACCTGTGTCACCGTGACTTGGATGAAGCTCTGCGATCAACTGCTGCGCTTAACTGGCGACGTGCGCTATGCCGACGAGTTGGAGAAGAATCTCTACAATGGCCTCCTCGGCGCGATGATGCCGGATGGACAATGGTGGGCCTATTTCAGCGGATTGATGGGCGTGCGCGTGCCAAGCTACGTCCAGCATTCCGATGTAGGACTAAGCTGCTGTGTCGTCAATGGTCCGCGTGGGTTGATGCTCACCCCGTTCTGGGCTTTCATGCGTAATTCCGAGGGTCCCGTCGTGAACCTCTATGCACCGGGATCGGCCCTGGTCGGCGATGTTAAGCTGGAAGTCAGCGGAGACTATCCCGTAAGCGACCAAGTTCAAATCCACGTGAATCCGGCGAGAGTTGAAGAATTTACGCTTACCTTACGAATTCCCTCATGGAGTAAAAGAACAGAATTGCGCGTAAACGGGCAGTTGCAAATTGCGACCCCGGGATACGCGAAAATCCATCGAGCGTGGCGATCGGGCGACCGAGTGACGATTCGCTTCGACATGCGAGCAAAGATCGCCCGGTTAGGAGGACAAGTCGCGATCCACCGCGGACCAGTTGTCCTTTCCCTGGATAATCGGCTCACCGCCGCTTCCGACCACCAAGTGACATTTCCCGAGACTGTGGATTTGAAGCCTGACTCAATCGCAGCAAAGAAAATTGGGGCATGGATGGCCTTTGACCTGGGTCCGCTGACCTTTTGCGATTACGCCTCGGCTGGAAATGCCTTCAGCGAACAGAATGTTTTCCGCACGTGGCTCCCCCAGCCACTGAATCTGGCAACCGTGTACCAGACTGGCCAAACTTGGCAAACCTTGACTCATGCTCAAACGTGGACCAATCCCCCCAAGCCCCGCCAACAGGTCGAGAATCGGCAAGAGGATTTGGCCCTCGCCGCGAATGGAGCCGTTGCTACCTCTGACAGCGAGTATTCCCGCGAACCGGGCTGTACAAGCAAAGTGATCGACGGAGTGATCGCAACCCCCGAAGACTTTTCGAACCGCTGGCACTCGTCCGTGGACCTGCCGCATCCGCATTGGGTCGAAGTACATCTTGCCAAGGCTTACGCCATTTCGAAGGTGGTCATTCACTTTGCGGACCCAAAGGGATACCCAGTCAGCTTCGAAGGTACGGAGTCCCTAAACGGAAGCGAACGCCAGGTTTTCAATATCACAAACTATGCGGGGTCCGCAGGATATATCGCAAAGTTCGATCCAGTAACGACTGACACTTTCCGCCTAACGATAAGAGCTTCCGCGAACCCCGCCTATCCAAACGCCGCCCAAATCAGCGAAATTGAAATCTATAAGTAGATCTTGGGCGGGCGCCCGTTCAAGCGCTATGGGTTGCAGTCTGTACCGACGACCGAAAGTCGATTACAGGATCGGAGTCAGACAAGTATCGGACCCAACGATCGGTCAGGCCTTTCCGCGCCGACGTGTGCGGACCAATTTAGGGGAGCCGTCCACCCCGTAGCCCAGTTTGTAGCCAGGCGGAATGTTCTTAAGCGCTTCAGCCAATTCAGAAGGCATCGAAACGGCAGATGAACGCCGTCGGGTCCGACGCTTTCCCGGATTCAAGACATCAAATGCCTCGGTTGCGTCGGCCTCCTTGTCAAGGGCAATAATCTCTTTTGAATTGATTTCGTACAACTCAGACGAGGCGGGAAATGAGAGAAAAAGATAGTCCGAACTGCTCAACATCCGCGCTTTGACCGGGACGGAGTACTTCTTAACTCCAACCTTGACAGATAACACGCCTTCCTTTTCCTGCGCTTTGAATTTTAAGGAGTTCTTGACGTTCTGAACAGTCTTCTTCAATATGAGCCTCTATCCCTAGTAGGCTTATAATATACTCGACAAATCCGTTAATGAACCTTAAATAGTCTTAACTTCAACAAGAGGAATCTGCCCCGCATTTTAGATAAGGATGTTATCAATTAGGCGGGTATGGCCGATTTTTGCTGCCACAATCAGGGCGCATGGGATTGAAAACTCCCGTACTGGACGGGCAGAATCTAACTCGATTAGTTCAAAGTAATCCACACGAAAGCCGGCCGCCTCAAGAGCACTAGCGGAGTCGCGGAGTGCTCGATCCACGTCGTTTTCTGGCCGCTGGGTATCGATTATGATCTCCCTGCACTCAGATAATTGGCGATAGAGCATAGGAGCTAAAGCGCGATGTTCGGGGGAAAGGTACTGGTTGCGGCTAGACATCGCAAGGCCGTCCGTCTCTCTTATCGTCGGTTGCCGGCTAAACCGAACCGGTAAATTTAGATCTGCAATCACGCGCTGAATCACGATGCACTGCTGAAGGTCTTTTTGTCCAAAATAGGCCGCATCGCAGCGGACGATATTGAACAACTTACAGACTACCGTCGCTACACCCGAGAAGTGATGGGGGCGAATCTCACCCTCCCATAAATCCGCCACTTCGGCAACCTGGATAGAGCAGCCGGGTCGAGGGTAAATCTCTTCGTTAGACGGGGCAAAAAGGACATCCACACCGACTTGGGCAGCTAGTTCGATATCTCTCTCCAAATTTCGCGGATATCGTTCAAAATCCTCCCCCTTTCCAAACTGGGTTGGATTGACGAATAGAGAGACTACTACGCGATCATTCTCCTCTCTTGCCGCCTGCATTAGCTGCAGGTGGCCCTGATGGAACGCTCCCATCGTCGGTACAAGACCGGTGGTTACACCGTGAGGATGGTCTAATTCAGCGATTCTTGATATGACTTTCAATGTTTAAGATGGAGTGGTCAAGTCCTTCTGACGGTTAGAAACTATTCTCGTCACTTGGGAAGGATTCGGAACGAACGTCATCGGAGTACTGCTTTAGTGCCTCGACAAAAACCTCGTAGCCAGATGCATATCGTCGGGCGTGTTTCATCGGCTTTGGGTTTAAACCCAGGACATCATGGATCACTTGGACCTGTCCAGAACAGTGGATTCCCGCTCCGATCCCGATCGTCGGGATTTCCAATGACTCGGTAATCCTCTGAGCGAGTTCTGCCGGTATTAGCTCGAGCACGATCGAGAAAGCTCCCGCGTCCTGCACTCTCAGCGCAGAGTCGAGCATCGCCTGGCCAGATTCGCCTCGCCCTTGAACTCGAAACCCTCCAAAGACATTGACCGACTGGGGGGTCATCCCAAGGTGGCCCATTACCGGAACCCCCGACTTCACGATCGCCGTGATCTGGTCGTTATATTCGCCCTCCATCTTGACGCCCTCCGCCCCTACCTTTGCGAGTGCGGCGGCGGATAGAACCGCCTGTTCCACCGAAGCTTGATAGGTGCCAAATGGCAAGTCGGCCACAAACATCGCACGCTTCACGCCATGGCGAGTAGATCGAGTGTGGCTGATCATATCATCCAGGGTAACCGGTAGGGTCGACGTATAGCCCAAGACGACGTTCCCTAACGAGTCGCCGACCAGCACGAGGTCCGCGCCCGCCGCATCGGCCATTCGCCCAAAGATCGCGTCATACGCAGTAATGCAGACGATTTTCTCCCCTTTGCTGTGTTTCTCCCGGATTATGGGAGCCGTGATCTTTTCGGCCATAGCTTTGAGTCTACCGCCCTAACTCTTCGAGGGTGGCCTGGACTTCAGCAGCATGGCCTTGTGGCTTTACCTTCTTGAAGACCTTTGCAACGGTTCCGCTGGCGTCCAAAACAAAAGTGGTTCGCTCCACTCCCATATACTTCTTGCCATACATCGACTTTTCTACCCACACACCGACGGCATTGCACAACTCTTGGTCCGTATCGGCTAACAACGTGAAATTTAAGTTGAATTTGTCCGCGAACTTGCGGTGAGACTTTGAGTTGTCCGGACTAACCCCTATAACAGTAGCGCCTGGGATATTGGGCAATACGTCTCGAAACTCGCATGCTTCAACCGTGCACCCGGATGTGTCGTCCTTGGGATAGAAGTAGACGACTACCTTTTTCCCTCTTAGACTCTCGGCGGTGACGATGTTGCCGTTTTCGTCCGGCAAAGTGAAGTCAGGAAACTGCGCACCTTCTGCAATCATTTAGTTCTCCAAAGCTTGATCGATGTGGAACGGCTTAGCTCAAGAGACCGCCCAAAGGAATCCAGAGGGCATAAAGCGTTGTGCCTAAGCTACCCGCCTATTATTATTCGGCGGCATCGCTCGAATCGTTAGCCGGATGGATGTCGAGAAGCATCGCCTGCATGAGATCGACTCTTAGTACGATACCGGCGACTCGGTCGTCATCCATCACGGGAAGGATGGTGAGACCACTGCTCAGCATGCGATGAAACGCTTCCCCTATTTCAGTATCTGCAAGGGCGGTAGTAGGCTCGCGGCTACCGTAAATATAGGCTGGCTCGCTTGCCATGCTCGTGAGGCTGTCCCGCTTGGCCACGACCCTGCATAGGTCCCCTTCGGTCACTACTGCGACGGCATGCATTTCATCGTCGACGACGACAAGCGCGGGAAATTGGTAGATATCCATTTTATCTACCGCGTCGCGCACAGTACTCTCCCGAGTCAACCATGGGATGTGAGCGTGCAGCACCTCGCGCAGAGTCATGATTGAAGTGTACTTCCCTTGGCCGGCCGGCGACTTGTACGGGAAGGCCGGTGATTCCCTCTCAGAATGTCCTCGTCAAGCGAACTGCCGATCAATCCGAAGGGAACCTGGACTGGCTGCAATCAGGATTGGCCGGACAAAAGAGGCCAAACAAACGCACAAAATCGCACAAGACGACAAGCGCCCTGTGCGATTCCAATGAGTCTATTTAGTCTTGGTTCCAGACCGAGCTTCCGCACTTGCTGCGCCGGGGCCAGCCATTGCTTTAGCAGCGCCAGGAGCACCACCTTTGTTTCCGGCCGGAGGGGTTCCAGTCGCAGCCGCTGAACCGGTCGTCGACGATGATGCGTCGTCGATCGGCTTGCTGCAGCCGATCATCCCAACCGTCAATGCAAGAAACGCTATCGCAGAAGTAATCTTTGCCGCCATTAGTTACCCGTCGCAGGATTGACCCACCACTGATAGAGGCTAGGATTGGTTACGATCAAACTATAAGCGCTCAAGTTCGGATTCCAGTTTGTACCGGCAGCCATGGACCCAGGCTGAACCTTCTTCGCATGGCCGTCTACAAACGATACGATCATCGATCCGGTGGCGAGCAGCGAGTTTCCGCCCGTGTTCACGCCGTCAGCAGCTGTTCCATTTGGAAGCAGCGAACCCCAAGTGTACTGACCGTTGCCCGTGCCCCAGTTGCCGACACACGCGGAGTTGATCGTTCCACAATCGGGAGCATCGATCGTCGTATTCAGGATCGGAGTGCCAAACGTGCCACATTGGCCGTTGAGCATTCCGTCGCCGAAAAAGCCATAGGCTTCGCTGCCGCCGTTTGTTCCGGTGGCATAGTCATGATCGTTGAACTTGGCCGAGAACATCGGAAGATTGGCCGGGGTTTGAGGGGCCGATCCGCCAATGGCATGGGTCGTTGCACAGTTGCCTGCCAAACCTGAACTCGCGTACCAAGGGGCCAGCGCGTCGTAGTTATAACCAAACGTCGGCGTGTAGGTGTCCTGAATGACTGTCGAGTTGAGAAGGGGAGGAGAGTACTGAGACTGGGAGAGCGGGTCGTTGAGGATGTCCCCGTTCTTGGTATAAGGCTGAGTCAGCCAGCTCCAAGTCGAGAAGCAGCCCGGAGCGCCGCCAAAACAAAGTGGGTCGCTTCCCGTGTTCCAACTGGATGCAGGAACAAAGAAATCGTCGGAATCGCCCGAATACATGATTTCGGCGAGCGCGATCTGCTTCACGTTACTCAAAGCCGAAGTTGCCTTGGCGGCTAGTTTTGCCTGGGCAAAAACAGGGAACAGGATCGCCGCAAGGATGGCGATAATTGCGATAACGACCAACAATTCGATAAGCGTAAAAGCTCTTCTTACCATATAGGATAGCACCTCTATAAATGTTAATGGACTCTATAGTAGTATGTACCCTATAATTAGCCCTAGGAGTCAATACGCAAGAACATCATCGTTTGTGCGTAAAATCTCGCCATTCTAGAGAATATTGGGCGTATTTTTCACGGTTTTGACGAGCTAAACGTCATCTAACAGGGGGTTTGCCGCAAGTAGACCTAGGGCTGCGGCACATTGTTATATGTTGTACTCTACTAGCCTTTTTGGGGCATATCGTACACTACCAGAAGTTTGTCATTTTTGATTCTAGACTTAGTGGACTGTATACGTAAATTTATCCATTTCTTCATACCGGCCAGGCCCGGTTCTGCCTTTGAATACGATCGTCGCTTGCTTTCCGTCAATCGTGACCACGATATACCCGTATGTGTTCAGGATGCTCTTCAGCCGGGATAGTTTCCATCCCGTATTGTTGCCCGCATATTCCCCCTGCGGATAAAATGGCGCTCCTGCGGTACCAGCAACGAACTGCTGCATTTCGACGCCTGGGTCTCCAGTGGCCCTGGTTACGATCATATGATCGTAAAGGTGGTCGTGCCCACAGAAAAAGACACGTGCCCCTGCATTGATCAGGCTCTCCCACATTGCATCTCGCTTTTCGGGTGACGCGTCCATCGTGTCCTTATGGTGACCATCCATAAACGCCGGTTCGTGGCCCATTGCGAAGACGAACGGCTTCTTATGTCTCTTAAGAACTTCGTCGAGCCATGGCTGATTAATCGCCTCCCCTTTCTGTTGGTATTGGTCGAGTCCTATCGCCAGCACCGGGCCCCTGGTGTAGTAGAACGTCAGGTTCTTCTCGCCCGCGGGCCCGTTTTTTGGCAGCGCATACTTGCCTGCAAACACCTTGTCCCAACGTGCCCAAGCGTCGGTACTGCTTGAATCGTGATTGCCGCGACAGGCCAAAACGGGAATGTGTTTCGTGTAAAGCGGCTCCATAAGGTCGCGCCACGATCGTAGCTGCTTCTCAAACTCGTCTGGATTCTTGGCGTATCCATAGACCAGATCCCCGGTCCACATCAGGAATTTGGCTTTTTCAGCAATCACAGCATCCCGAATCTCGGCCGTGATCAGAGTGTTGATTCCGTCTTTGTCCTCCGGTCGATGCTCACGGGGATCCGCTCGCCCATCTCCAGCAACGACAAAACACCACTTCTCCGCCAATGCGGAATGAGTGGTACCGACAACAAAGGCTAACGACGCAGCCAAAACAAGCCCGGAGTGTATTCGCATGCGGGAATTATACGGGACGCTTCGAATCACAACCGTCGTGGAGAAACCCGGGCAGACCGGATTCGGTCACTCTTCTGGAAACCCCAACCAATACCGCCCGATTCGGCGCCTACCTGGCGTCCAGGGCCGTTGTGGCAAACAAAGCCGTGATTTCAGAAGCAGGCGCCTGTCCACTCCACCTTCGCCGATAGATCGCCTGGACGCCTTCGGCTTTCGGCCTGCGACATCGAGGCACCCCACGATGGGTTCGTTATCCAGTCCGTCCATGTCCGCCGACCGCGTCCGTCGATCTGACCTCTAAGCCGTCAGGGCCTGGCTGGTCCGGGTACAAGCCCGCCGACAAATCACTGGAAATAGACGCTCACCGCGCTCCAGACAAAAACAGGACCGAATGATCCAGAAACCTGTACGAATGAGAGTCCCCTTCCATACCGAACGCAGCGCCTCCGTGGGGAGTTCCGGCAAGCAATTTGAGAAAGTCCTTGCGATCCTCCAAAATTTCTTGTATTATTGAATTAATACAATGATTCGCGACTTTCTTGGAGGGGCATGCAACTCCACATAACGACCAGCGACGGGGTACCGATTTATTTGCAGATCGTCAATCAAATCAAATACCTTGTCGCATCGGGAAGGCTATCGCCAGGAGACGAAATGCCGCCCATCCGGGCGCTGGCAGAGCAACTGGTGGTCAACCCGAACACGGTTGCCCGCGCCTACCGGGAACTCGAGCTTGCAGGTGTCGTTGAAAAGCGCCGAACTGCCGGGACTTATGTCTCCAGCGGTGGCTCTCCCCTCGCACGCGGAGAGCAAGAGCGAATCCTCTCTGAACGTATCGATGCCCTCCTTACCGATGCCCGGCAGATGAATTTCTCGACCGAGGACGTCATCGGCCTCATTCATGACCGTGCCGACAACTTGAATTCCCAAGCAACCGACTCTAACAAGGACAAAAGCCAATGACCCCAATCGTCGATCTTCAAAACGTGACTCGAACCTTCAGCAGCAAAAAAGCCCTTGACAGCGTGAGCCTCACCTTGCAAAAAGGCGCCGTCTTGGGTTTGGTTGGAGAAAATGGTTCAGGCAAGACCACACTCATCAAGCATGTACTTGGCCTCCTTAAACCCGATCAAGGCTCGGTCAGGGTCTTTGGTATGGACCCGGTTGCCGACCCGGTCCCCGTCTTGGCCCAGATCGGCTACCTCTCGGAAGAGGACATTCTGCCCGCTTGGATGCGGGTTCGCGAACTTCAGCGATACATGCAGGGGTTTTATCCGACTTGGGACCAGGAGTATGCCGATCAGTTGGTAAAGGAGTTTGGACTTGACCGAGACGCGCATCTTCTGGGACTTTCGAAGGGCCAGCGTGCTCGCGCCGGACTCATGGCCGCTCTAGCGTACCGGCCTGAACTGCTACTCTTGGACGAACCTTCCTCAGGACTTGACCCGATCGTCCGCCGAGACATCCTCGGCGCAATTGTCAGGACCATCGCGGAAGAGGGTCGCACCGTCCTATTCTCTTCCCATCTCCTCGGTGAAGTCGACCGGGTCGCCGATCGGGTTGCCATGATTAAGAACGGCGCCATCGTCTTCTGTGAGAATCTGGATGATCTCAAGGAGACGCACCTCGAACTCACCCTGGTTTTCGCTCAGCCGCGCCCCGTCCCTCCCCGATTCGCGGGCGCAATCGCCGCCGAGGGAGGCGGCAAAGAGTGGTCGGTGGTATTCAAGGGGTCCACATCGCAGGCCGAATCCGCTGCCCAAGCCCTCGATGCTACGGTAGCCGAGCATCGATGGGCCAGTCTCGACGAAATCTTCGTCGCCTACTCGAGGCCGACTGGCGGTATCGAATGACTCGGTCGTTACCGTCTAGGTCAATATTCCTGGCCCTTCTTTGGCCAGTTTGGGAGCGGAATAAGACACGCTACAAGATTGCGGCCTGTATCCTTTTATCCCTTGCGTCCGCGATGTACCTACCCATTCAGGACATCTTCAAATTATCCATTGCTTCCTTTTACGCGACATTAAGCGTTTTCCTAACTTTTACGGTCGTCGGGATCGTACCATTCGGAATAAGCGGACAGAAATCTGGCCAACCAGGATCCACCTATTCGAGAGAGATCTTCGCACTTCCGGTAAGCACCCGCGAATTCATATTCATTCCAATCATCTTCGGAATTCTCGGTTTCATTGTGGTTTGGATGGCATTCGTGATGACCACGATTGTTCCGTTGCAGTTAGCGTTTCCCATCGAACTGCCAATCATCCAAGCCATCGCCGCCGTATGCCTCGCTCATTGCCTGTGGTGGATCGCCACCTGGAAACGACGGCTTGTTTATCTGACGGCGATTTCTGCCCTGTTGATCGGCTTCGTTCAATTTGAGCTGACGTTCAATTTGATGTTCGAGTCCCTATCCCCGTTCAGGCACGTAAACGCGGCCATGACAGATGGACTTTTTCCTCGCCCAACCGAAGAACTTGCATTGATCATCGTCGCGATCGCCTCCATTTTTACGGCGATGGCGATCGCTCCCCTTGCGCGTCATCAATCCAGGTTGTTCGGTAAAGAACGCCCTCAAGCGACCTATCTCCGTCGATCACGCACGCCTTCAAAGCCAGGCTTGTCAAAAGATCTACCGAAGCTAGAGTCAGCGTTTTCTACGCAATCTTGGTTTGAAGGGGCTCGCCATGCCGTGCTTATGGTTCCATGCGCAACAGTTCTGGGATCTGCCGCTCTAGTCGCATTTTCAGCTTTTTTCGACTCCATTGGTCCTTCGACACTTACATTCACAGATTCTGGACCACGGTATCTGCTATCGCCTTGGATGCCCTTGCCCATTATCTTGCTTGCGGCTCTGTATTTTTCGGCTTTGCTTGGAGGAACTTCGCTTCCGGCTGGGGCGTTAAAGGGCAGAAATCAAATCAAGGGACTGGGTATCAGCCCGTTTGAAGCAATCCGACCCATTAGCAGTTCCAACATCGTCCGAGCCCGATTGCTCATGGCCGCGAAGAGCAGCGGGATTACGGCGATCATTTTGGCCATCGGTTTCCTGCTCTATCCCATTGACGCTGCCGGAAGCCAGGGCGCAAGTACCCTGACCTATCTTGCAGCGCACCCAAGCGCCCAGAACCTACTCCTGACTCTTTTACTGATTGCCTCTCTTGGCATCGCACTCTGGAGCATTCAGGCAGGCAACGTGCTCTTAGACCTGAAGGGAATCAAGGGCTATTTCGCTGGAATTGTTTGCGGAACGCCGATTCTCATGTTCGTCATGTTCCAAATTCTCGAGGGTACGAGATACAAACTCCTCTTTCACAATGGAGTCCACAACACAGGCCGATTGGAGAGCCCGGAGGTATACGCTCGGCTCATCCAAGAACTGACGGTGGGCGCCCTTATCTATCTGGGCGCCAAGTTCATCCTGGCAATGAACCTTGTGAATCGGATCCGATACCGCAACCTGCTGTCAAATCGTTCCATGCTCCTATTCGCAGCCATTTGGGTTGCGACGGCGACGCTTCTTATCGCCGGGCTTTACTCGTTGTTACCACCAAACTTCGTCTCTGCCTCGAACCTTGCCCTTATCGTGATGGTGATCCTTCCGGTGAATCGCATTTTCGGTCAGATCATCTGCGTCGATACGAACCGCCATCGCTAACATGAGCCATCCTTACTCTTTCATAAAAGCATCCAAGGCATTTGCTTATCCAATCTTGCTTCGAAACCGACGGAACTACATCCGTTCTTCGATCGGGATTCTGATTGTGATTGTGCTCGACTACGTCATGCATTTTGCGTCGTATCGATCGGGCCCAGCATCGGCCGACACAACGGACATGATTCGGCTGGGCGACTATTTTCTCTCTGGTGTTGTTCTGTTTATCTGCTTCGCCATGGCAAGTAAGGTGAGCACTTTATGGCAGCCTGACGGATCCAACTCGGCTTCCCCGGAAGCTAGAGAAGTTATAAAAGCTCGGCAAACCCAACAATCGTCTACCCCCTTTGCGGTGCGGGGACTCTTTTCGTCCGACACCTTCTCGCTCCCCGTCACCACGCGTGACCTCGTGCTAGTTCCCATGCTAATAGGCGTTCTCAGTGCCGTCTCGTGCGGGTTGATCTTCTGGGTGGCAGTTGTACTGCCGTTCCAAGTTCATGTACCGGTTCTGTTATCCATTTTGCTGTTGGCACTTACGGTGACAGGGTCACAGGCCTGTTCCTGGCTCTTGCTCGCGAAATCTCTGTTCGGGTGCCTACTCATGCCATTGACAGGGTTTGGGCCTATTCTCGGCGCAGTGGCCTGGATGAATCATGTGCCGGATGGCCTGCTAGATGGTGCGTCGATAGCTCTGATCCTGGCCTCGATATCGGTTTCGCTGTGGGCGGCTCCATTCGCCCGCAATTCCACTACCATGGCTGGTTCCTATAACGCAGCGGCCATCGAAAGAGCCCATTCGGAAAAAGGAAAAAGAAAGCAAAAAGAGGTGGACGATTCCAAGCTTCCATCCCCGTTTCAGACTCAGGTCTGGGCCGAATCCGCCAGAAAGGGCTACCTCGCACTATCGTTTATCACTGGGATGAGTGGCATCATCCTGCTGATTGTTTGCCTCTTCTATGATGCGACCCCGTCGGTCAGGCTTGGAATCGGGGATATTGAAATCGGCACTTCGACTCGCCTGTTCCTTCTCTGCATTCCAATAACCCTTCTTTTTGCTGGGATGTTCACCGCCAATTCGCCCAATGTCGAAGCCATGAATCGGGTTGGCAAGGGATCAAACTCGGCAATGGATCCGTTCTCCGCGATCCGTCCCATGGGGACGGCTGGCTTTGTGATCGCCCGGTTGGTCGGGAATGTCAAGACGGCCCTCGTCTCAAGTTGGATTCTCGCGGTATCCATGACGCTCTTGCTCCTAGCCCCGGCCAGAGAGCGACAGACGACGGGCACGCTTGGCAGTGTGCTCGCAACTCACGCTTCTCCATCCGGACTGGCATTATCCTGCATCATCGTCTTAAGCGTCCCGTTTCTCATCTGGTGCTCTCTTTCCGGCGACCCGTTTCGCGCCATCTTCCCCAAAACATTTCGGGAGTACTTATCGGTCGGACCGATCGTTGCGGTCGTCGTAGTTGTTTCTTTGGTTCGTGAATCTGCTAATTCCGGCAGTTGGGACCTGAGTTACATCCTGGGCTTACTCACCTATATTGGAATTGGCCTAGTCTGTTTGAAGGCGATGTTTGCGGCTGCCGCGTTGGTTCGGATTCGACGCAAAGGCCTACTCGATTCATCGGTCCTGATCAAAATTGCCGTATCGTGGGTTGGACTTGGATTCTTCATTGTCGCCGCGTTTCATTTCCTTCTCCCACCCGATTTCGTCCCCCTGGATGCATTAACCGTTCTCGTGCTTTTACTCCTTCCCGCCAACCGCATCCTTTGGCAGATCCTCGCCCTCGACGCCAGCCGGCACGAGTAACCCTGGTCCAACATGCAATCACAGGTGGGGACTGAATGCGGCGACGTTTGACGTCGTTCATGGGGTGTCCACACCCATTCAAGCTATGTGTCTCCAGGACATCTCCGGCAAGTCCGTCTTTCAAAGGCAAGGCCAACCAAATCGGCTATTTCGGCAAGTTGCCTGCAGCAGAACAGTTATTGGCCAGGTTGTCCTGAAACGTCCTCATCTTGACGCTCGACAGTCCAAAGAAAAACACCATGGGAGAAAACGTAATGCAGGCTGGCAAAACCGGACTAGGCCAATCGGGATGCGTCATCGGTGAAAACACCGTGTAAATCAAATAAAACAGCGTCATAAACCCGGAAAAGCATAAAGGCGTCCACCAACCCAATCGAACAAGTAGCCGCAAAGGACTCGGGATCGTGCTTGCTTTGGCCAAGGCAGCTTCGATCGGGCTTTTTTCCACTGAAAAACGACGCTTGGCCCCAATCGCAAAACAAAGCGCCCACAGATCGACGCAGAGCAGAGAAAGAGGAAGTGTCAGATTGCGATAGGTGTGCCCCGAGAAGACTAACATCTTGGAAGCCGTGTAACCCCAGGAAACGAGCCACAAGGCGAACAAAACGACCGTCAAAACTCTCAGAGCCCGATCCGAAAGGATCTTAGAAGCACCTTGTAACATGGCAAACATTGTACAACGAGAAAACTGTCTCCACAATTCTCCGATAGTCCTCGGCTGCATTCTTGCCATACATTGCGACTCTACGGGGTTCTGTCCTTGGCAGTCTGGAATCAGCAAGCCTGCTGCAACCTTTTGTGGAATGGAGTCCTACTGTCGGCGGTCGGGATGATCTGAAAACCGGGCAACCGAATAGGCCCCGAGGAGACTCATGCAATTAACCTTGGGAAAATTGCTTCCCACTCGTGGGCCATGGACCGCCTGTCGGGAGCAAATCGAAGCCGACATGTTTGCTAAAGGCTGAGGCTAGATGTGCTATGGGTTTGTTAAACAAAGAACACTCCACCTCCGTAGACAATTTCCCAGCCGCTTGTCCCTCGCCTTAAAACAAAGTTCACATCGGCACTGTGAATCGACCACGGAATCGTCATGGAAACAATGCTAACCCCTCCATCGGGCGAATAGGTAGGAAGATCAACCTGCGAAAACACCCGGACATCGGCGAATTCTGGATCTTGCTTGGTCCCGTAACCTATGGGGCGCAGGTGCGACCACTCTTTATCGGTCGGTAGGATTCGACTGTCCCAAGCGTACGAGAACAGCGGTCTGTCTTTGGGAACCCTGTATGTCAGTCGCCCTTTCGAGGATCGTTGGAGCGAAAGTAGCACCTTCAGAGCACTGGTATCCCGCTTCAGGTAGTAAGCCCCACCGCGATCCTTTTTCGCAGCTTCGATCTCAGACTTCAGGTACTCGATCAGCCGGTCGAGAGTTTTCGAATAGTCCGCTCGCTTGGGCAACTTGTGGCGAATATAGAGAACGACGTGTCCGGTCGACTTCCAGTCTGCGGCATACCAGGGCTCGGGTTTGAAAAATGAAAGTAAAGCCGCTTGAATGACGTTCCGGTCGTCCAGGTTCTCGCTTGGCGTCACCTTAGCGGGTGCTTGAACCTGCACATATCCGAATGAACAACCCGTGACGGCAAGGACAAGAATCACGACGACTCTTCTAAATCGCATGACCGAAAGCATCTTTTTGTCCTGCCCTTAACCGCGAAGCACAGATACAGGTGGTGCGTCGCCTACTCTTATACTACAGCGCCTGTACCCTCGATGACATGCAGACGAATACCGCTCATCTCGGGAACCTCTAAGATATACCGGGCCATGTTTCCAGAGATTCCAGTCCATTGGGCGGACCCGGACTGACTGCGAACTATCTAAAACGTTCGCATTTTCGATTGTCTTGCCACTGAACGTGCCCCGTCCTCCGTTACTCCTGCAGACACGCACCGAGGCAACTCTGGACACCATACCACGTGTTCCCCAGCCCAGAATCTTGCGCAGCCACCTTGAGCGACTCGACACATAGGTTACACATTGTTCCGGACACATAGGTTACACATTCTCCGTCCTTCGCGGTAGCGGAGGGATGTGATGCCTTGGAAGGAGTGTTCGGTGATGGAAGAACGTTTTCGTTTTGTTGTCCGCCTTCTGGAAGGCGAAGAGATGAGTTCGCTTTGCCGGGAATTTGGAATATCCAGGAAGACCGGTTATAAGATTTTCGACCGTTATAAGGATGAGGGTTTGCATTCTCTTTCGGATCGCTCAAGGCGTCCGTTTCGTTACGGAAACCAGCTTCCTGAGCAAGTGGAAGCATTGATTGTTCGCCTCAAGGAGGAGAAACCCTCTTGGGGAGCCAAGAAGATCCGTGAAATGCTCGTGCGTCGTCTGACAAACGACGTTCGGATTCCGGCGGTGAGCACGATTCATGCGGTTTTGGACCGGCACGGCTTGGTCAGCCCGATGAAGCATCGAAGAAACCGCGCCAAGGGCACTGCACTCTCGGAAGGCGCCTTTCCCAACGATCTCTGGTGCGTCGATTTCAAAGGAGAGTTTATGCTCGGTAACAAGCGGTACTGCTATCCGCTGACCGTCACGGACTACAGCTCCCGCTATCTCCTTATGTGTGAGGCCCTAGAATCGACCAAGGAGGAATCGGCGATGAACTCTTTCGAGCGCCTCTTCTGGGACCGGGGACTGCCCAAGGCGATTCGCTCGGACAACGGAGTGCCGTTTGCCTCCCCGAACTCTCTGTTCAATCTAAGCAAGCTCTCGGTATGGTGGCTTCGCCTGGGCATCTCCATCGAGCGGATCAAGCCGGGACATCCTCAGCAGAACGGCCGTCACGAGCGAATGCATCTGACCCTCAAGAAAGAGGCAACTAGGCCCGCCGGAGCCAACTTCCTTCAGCAGCAAGCCAAATTCGATGCCTTCGTCGATCAGTTCAACAACGAAGACCCCACGAGTCACTGGACATGAAACTGCCGGCAGAGCGTTACTTATGCTCACCCAGGAAATATCAGGGCCTGCCAGAGCTGGAATATCCCTTCCACGACAAAACGGTCCTAGTCACTTCATGCGGCAGGATCTGCATGCACAGCAAGAAGATCAATCTCTCACAAGTCTTCTCAGGACAAAAACTCGGAATCAAAGAGGTCGAAGAGAATGTCTGGATGGTCTCCTTTATCGCTTACGATCTGGGATATGTCGATCTCGAAGAAAAAACTCTTCAGCCGCTAGAGAATCCGTTTCACGTCTAGGGTGTAACCTATGTGTTCGGAACGATTTGTTACCTATGTGTCCGGTTCGGACACCTCTGAGCTGGCGCGGCCGAAGGGACTCGAACCCTTGGCCTCTTCCTCCGGAGGGAAGCGCTCTATCCACTGAGCTACGGCCGCGTGCTATTCATTCTAACCTAAACTACGGGACTCCGACTAAGGCTGGCTTTGAATCGACCATGCTCTTGCCGTGCTCGATGTAGTAATCGAATTCCTCGGGGAAAACGCGGATCGCGGCGAGGACGGGCCACGCGGCGGCGTCACCCAGCGGGCAAAAAGATCGGCCGTCGATCTGTGACGCAACCTGCTTGAGCAAGTCGACATCGCCGGGGCGTCCGTTACCTTTACAGATCCGTTCTAGAATCTGCACAAGCCAACGAGTCCCCTCTCGGCAGGGAGTACATTTTCCGCAGCTCTCATTGGAATAGAACAAAGCCGATCGCCACGCAAATTTCACCATGTCGGTGTGCTCATTGAAGAACATGCATCCGCCCGAGCCGACCATCGATTTGACCTCGCCCATCTCCTCGTAGCCGATGATCGCCCGGTCCACATCAGCCGCGGTGATGACCGGGACGGAACTGCCGCCCGGGATGCATGCTTTGAGCTTTCCACCCCGTACGCCACCTGCCAGTTCCAAGAGTTCGCGGAGCGGGGTGCCAAACTCGACTTCGTAGTTTCCGGGCTTGTTTACATGGCCGGACACGGAGAAGATCTTAGTTCCTCGGGAGTTCTTTGTGGAGGCGCCTAGCGAGGCAAACCATTCCGCCCCGTTATTGACGATAAACGGGGCGTTACTATAACTTTCGACGTTATGAATCAGGGTGGGCCGTTCCCAAACGCCGCTCGTAACCGGGAAAGGCGCAGACGGGAACTTGAGCCTTGGCATACCGCGCTCTCCCATCAGCGAACTCATGAGGGCGGTTTCTTCCCCACACTCGTACGAACCGGCTCCCATGTGGATCTGAAGATCGAAGTTGATGCCGCTGCCCAGAATGTTCTTCCCGAGCAAATTGGCCGCATAGGCTTCGTCGAGCGCCTTGCGAACTGCTTTGGCTCCATCCATGTACTCGCCGCGAATGTAGATATATCCGACATCCCCTTGGACGGTGTAACCACCGATCGTCATCCCTTCGATCAACAGGAACGGACAGTTCTCAAGAAGCTCTTTGTCCTTGAACGTCCCAGGCTCGCCCTCGTCTGCGTTGCAGATCAGGTAGTGCTGAGTCTTTTTTTCCTTGGGCATTCCGCCCCACTTCAAGAACGCAGGGGCCCCTGCTCCACCTCGACCGCGAAGCCCGGCTGCCTTGATCGCATCACAGATGGCAGAGCGTTCCATCGTGAACGCCTTCTTGAGTGCGGTGTACCCGCCTGTGGCCAGATACCCTTCCAGGGTTCGAAATTTTGGATCTTTGGAGTGCTCCAGGAGCAGCTTGTATTCGGCCATGGCTAAACCTCCCCCTTTCGCAACTGCACGCTTACCACATCGGCCGCATACTGCACGACCGTCGACTCTTGACTGTTACGAAGCTTTTCGATCAAGTCATCCAACTGAGTTTCGGTAACCGGACCGTAATATTCGCTGCCTACCTGGACGGCAGGAGCCCGGTCGCAAGTGTTCAGACATTCGACTTCTTCCAAGGTGAACATTCCGTCAGAAGTCGTTTCCCCGTGCCGAATTCCTAATTTCTTAACCAAATAGTCCCTCATGTTCCATGCCCCGTTTATGTGACAGCAGAGGCACGTACAGACTTCGATCTTATGCTTGCCCGGCTTATGAGCGGTGTTATAAAGGGAATAGAACGTGGCGACTCCTTCCACCTCTGCGTAGCTGCGCTCCAGCCGGTATGCCACCTCGGCGATTGCGTCGCCGCTGAGATGTCCGCCGTATTCCCGTTGCGCCAACCATAACCCGGGCAGGATGCATGCCTTTTTGGTAGGATAGTGGCTCATGAGAGCCTCGATCTCTTTGACGCCTTGCTCGGAGAACCGGAGCTTGAGATCTTCCGGCTTTGGTTGGGCCGGACGCTGATTTGGATTTCCGAGTTGAATGAGTTGGCTCATGCTAGTTCGCTATGTTAGCGGTCGATCTCCCCAAGTACGATGTCGATAGACCCGATGATCGCGACCACGTCGGCGATCAGGCGTCCAACCGCCAGAACCTCTAACGATTTGAGGTTCATCAGACTGCTGGGCCGCTCGTGCCATCGGTAGGGGCGGTTTGTGCCGTTACTGATGATATAGAAGCCGAGTTCTCCCTTCGAGCCCTCAACCGCCGCATAGGCTTCGCCGACCGGCGTGCGGAAGCCTTCGGTATAGAGTTTGAAATGGTGGATAAGAGATTCCATCGAACTGTCGAGTTCCTCGCGAGGCGGAGGAGCGATCTTTCGATCCGCAGTTCGCCACGCGCCTTCCGGCAAGCCATCGATCGCTTGCTGGATAATCTTACAGCTCTCCTTCATTTCGGCGATCCGAACGAGGAATCGGTCGTACACATCACCCGTCTTCCCTACCGGTATGGCGAAGTTGAAATCCTCATAGCTGCTGTAGGGATTGCTCTTTCGAAGGTCCCATGCGACTCCGCTGGCTCTCGCAATCGGTCCGCTGCAACCAAGGTTGAGGGCCTGTTCGCCTGACAGGATTCCGACATCGAAGGTTCGCTCTTTCCAAATCGGGTTTTCGACGAGCATTCCCTCAACGACGGCAAGTTCCGGTAGGAAGTCCTTAAGGAAGCTTCGAAGCTTTTGCTCGAATCCATCTGGCATGTCGCCGCGAAGTCCGCCCGGGACGATCCAGCTAGGCATCATTCGGACGCCCGAGAACATTTCGAACATGTCGAGGATCAGTTCTCGCTGCTGCCAGACATAAAAAAATGGGGTCATCGCCCCAAGGTCCAAGCCGTGCGTGCCAAGCCAGACAAGGTGCGAAGCGAGTCGACTAAGTTCGGCGAGGATCACGCGCAGGTACTGGGCTCGCTTAGGCACCTCGCATTCCAAGAGCTTCTCCACCGCAAGCGCGTGAGCCAAATTGTTGCCATTCGCGTTGAGGTAGTCCATACGGTCGGTCATCACCACGCATTTTTGATATTGCTGGTACTCCGCCTCTTTCTCCATACCGGTGTGGAGGTAACCGATCACGCACTTGCACTTGATGATCGTTTCGCCTTCCAGTTCGCAGATCACGCGAAGCACTCCGTGCGTCGAAGGGTGCTGAGGCCCCAGGTTGACGACCATCGTGTTCTCGCCGGTCTTCTGGAAGATCGTCTCGGTCGACGGCATGAAGGTTTGTGAGGACATGGCTTTACAGTTCTCGCGAGACGCCCCGCTTCAACCGATTCTACCAGCGGCAGGCTCCAAAGCGGCATCCGGCCAACCAAGAACTTGGAAGAAATGAGGGTAGACGGACCATGACTCGCGGACCATTTTTGAGCGAGATCAAACCGAAATCGGCAAATGAAGAGGGGTGGCATGCCGAATGAACGACGTCACTGGACAATTCTTGGCAAAAAGGCGTCAATTTCTCAGATTGGCTATTTGATTCAGCTTCTCAATTTGATATGTTATGAGGGTTCGGATGATTGAGGCCAAAGCCTCGCCCAATGGAGGGTTCCGTAAATCTCATGACAAAGACGCATGCTTTTACTTTAATCGAATTACTTGTTGTTATCGCCATCATCGCCATCCTTGCCGCAATCCTATTCCCGGTGTTTGCCCAAGCCAAGTTAGCGGCCAAGAAAACTTCAGACCTATCGAATGTCAAGCAACTGGGCTTGGCGACCGTTATGTATCTCAACGATGCTGACGGCATCTATCCCATGTGCGTGTACGACACCCAAGCTCAGGCCCTGCAACCGGGCTCTTTTCACGTGGTCGATACCGTGTATGACGAGCTAATGCCGTATATGAAGAACACCGGCATCCTCCAATCAACCGTGAACATGCCGGGAATCGACTTCGGCGGAGCGCCGCCTGATCTATCGGTCCTGACTCGGGTTGGTTTGCTTGGGGCAGGAAACTTCCAGTATGCGTCCTACGCTCCGAATTTCTCCCTGTTCGAGGACCCGGCGTTGCAACTCGGAGTACTCGGACAAGTCGTGGCGCCGACGGTTAACGAATCCTCCTTGTCCCAGGTCGCCCTGACCGTTGCGTTCTATACCGGACGCTACGTCACACAGGCAGATCCGGTTCCTGCGCGTTACACCGGTTACTGTCTCGCTCAATGGCCTAGCGGACCTACTCAGGTATTCGGAACCAATAACTTTCCGGGCGACGATGCCCTCATGAACGGTATCAACATCGCTTGGGCCGATGGGCATGGCAAGTTCCAAACTTGGAATTCCAGCATCCCCGCGACTTCGCCTTATGGATGCGAAGGATATGGCGCCCCGTGCCCGACCTATCACATGCCGTGCGACCTATCTGGCATCCCCGACGGCAGCGGCAGCACCTGGGGAAACTAGTAAGCTAGGGCACGAACGGTCATCGGGCTCTGCGAGTAAACAAGGAACCCGACGACCGTTGTGGGACCGCGGTCTCATCCATACCCAACGGCAGAACCATAATGATCGTCAGAATGGCCAATCATTGGGTTTCTTTGGCGCTTGGAGCGGCGGTCTGCACGACGTGGGGTTCAACTGGAGCAACGGCAATGGAAACGAAGGTGGATGCGCAGGAAATCCTGCCCGGAATCTGGAAGCTGAGGCTTGGCACGCCGGAGAAATTCACTCCCCTCAAGTACCGATCCGCGCCCGCAGACAAATTTGGCCTAGCCAAGTTGCCCTTGGTCACGGATATCCCGATAAACCTGAACCAGCTTGAGTTCCAGAAATCGACACGAGGGTGTGAGGTCATCCTTCCCCTCAGCCAGTCCGAGAAAATATACGGATTGGGATTGAACACTTCCGACTTTGAGCTTTCGGGGCGTCGTGCCTGGGTCGTACCCTCGGACCATCCTGAGGATGAAACCAACGAGTCACATGCACCGGAACCGTTCTATATATCTTCAACAGGCTACGGCGTGTATGTCGACACCGCACGATACGCAACGTTTTCGATCGGCATCGCATCCAAAAAAAACGCGCCAAGCGAACGAAAGATTCTCGCCGAGATTCCAAATGCGAAGGGCGTCGACCTTTATGTCTTTGCCGGTCCAACTGCCTTGGAGGCGGTTCAGCGATATAACCTATTTGCGGGCGGGGGTGCGGTACCGCCATTATGGGGGCTTGGCATTGCGTTTCGTGGCAAAGGAAGTTCAAGCGCCGACGACGTATTGAAGCTCGCCAAGTCATTCCGCGACGACGACATTCCCTGTAACATCTTCGGGATCGAGCCCGGTTGGCAGACTCAAACTTACTCTTGTTCCTTCCTGTGGAACAAGACGAGGTTTCCTGATCCCGATGGCTTCATCGACCAGATGCATGCGATGGACTACCGAATGAGCTTCTGGGAGCACCCTTTCACCCATCCCACATCCCCGATCTATTCAGCCCTCAAGCCCTATGCCGGAAATTACTTGGTGTGGAACGGATTGGTGCCCGATTTCGCGACGCCGCAAGCTCGAAAGATCTTCACTGGGCAACAAAATGAGTCGCTATTCTCCAAGGGAGTCGACTCACTTAAGATCGATGAGGTCGACAGCCAGCCATTTCATCCCGACAGATGGTCTTTCCCTGATTCAAGCCTATTCCCGTCCGGGCTGGATGGCGAACAGATGCACTCGCTTTTTGGACTTCTCGCCCAGCAAACCCTTCTTGAGCCCTTTACAGAAAAGAACTTGAGGACCTGGGGTCTTGTCCGTAATTCGCACGCATTATCGGCTCCTTTGCCTTACACGATCTATACCGATACATACGACCTTCGCTGCTATGTCCGAGGTCTGGCCAAGACCGGCTTCGGTGGACACATGTGGACGCCAGAAGTTCGCGATGCTTCATCGATTGAAGACTTGATCCGGCGCGTACAAACGGTGATCTTCTCGCATTACGCAATGGTGGATTGCTGGTACATGAAAATGCCGCCATGGTTGCAGATCGACACCGATAAGTCCAATGCAGGCGTCGTCATGCCGGAGGCGCCGCAAACTACTCGACGTATCCGCGATCTCTTCCGATTGCGCATGAGCCTCGTACCCTATTTCTATTCCGCATTCCACGAGTACCACTCACGCGGTCTTCCGCCCGTTCGTGCGCTTTTGCTGGATTATCCGGGCGACCCCGAAACCGTCGCGATCGACGACCAATTCATGTTCGGTCCCTCCATCATGGTCGCACCATTGTTCACTGGCCAGTCAAAGAGATCGGTCTACTTCCCCAAGGGTGAGTGGTTTGATTTCTTCACCGGCGAAAAAATCGAGGGTGGACAACGCCTAGAAATCAGTAAATCGCTGGATGCGATGCCGCTCTATGTCAAGGGAGGAACGCTCCTACCTCTTGCCGAGCCAGTCAATTCCATCAGTAAAGACGCCGCGTTTAAGATCATAGTGAAGGCATTCGGCGTCAACCCACAAGAGTTTGCGCTCTACGAAGACGATGGCGAAACCTACGCTTTTGAGAAGGGAGTTCAAAATCGGGTGGTTCTATCATGGGCTGGCGCCAAAGGTAGCGTCAAACGTGAAGGAAACTACCAATCGCATCGATATGATGTGATTGGCTGGGAATGGACCCATTAACCGTCATCTTGGTCATGGGACGGTGAATAGATCCTTTGAGATCTCCTTTAGCAGGCCTGCCTAGCGAACAGCCAGCCTGCACTCAAGCGGTCGAGTGCAGGCTGACCTTCGCCGTTTAGTCAGAGCCGCCGCCGGGGGGAGGAGGTATAGGTCCATTATTAGGAGGAGGCACGCCACGCCCGCCTCCAAGCCCCTGCCCAAAACCGCCTCTCGGCCGAGGCGGGCCACCATTGTCAAGCCTCGGTCGCGGTCGAGGAAGCGTTACCTCGGCCAAGATCCTCAGGTCATGTTTGGAAAGCTTGAAGATCGTCTCTCCTCTGGTCACATACAGATTCTCAGTATCTTGAGCGATTTGCCCAATGGGGGCTGGGCCCTGAGCAAACGGCGGCCCACCCATGCCTTGAGACGCCCCGCCTCCAAAACCGCCTCCTTGGCCCCCGCCAAGACCACCGCCTCCGAACCCGCCACCCTGGGCGCCTCCAAAACCGCCTCCGCCGGCTAGGCCGCCAAAACCTCCGCCTCCGCCCAATCCGCCTTGGCCACTTTGGGCAAGTTGCGCGGATGCGCTCCGAACCAAGAGCAGGCTAGGCAATGCCATCACTCCGATGGTCGCGCTACACACTGCGAATTTTGTGAACAGATTCATCTTTACCTCCGTCGGCTTGTGTCGACTCTGATATTTCCATCTTCATTGTGCATCGCGCCTCCGTCCTCCAGGCCGTTTACAACCCTGCGATTAGGTAAGGACTCTTTCAACTTCCGAGGAATCGGGCTTTAGCCATCCACGGGACACTCAATAAGATGAAATCGGCCATTCAGGCGAACCAAAATACAACCCTGACCCGCTATTCTCTTCCAATTCATGTTTCACCTGATCCTTCTATCGTCTGCTTCGTGGACCCTGGGTCCTTTCACCCGGGACGGTCTTATCAACCCAATCTTAGGCCCGAATCCGAAGGCCACGTTCAAGTGCCCGATGAGGAACACAAAAGTCCTCTGGGAACATGACCACGTGTTTAATCCTGCGGCTATAGCTCGAAACGGTGAGATATACGTCCTCTTTCGGGCCGAAGACAACAACGGTTCTGGAATAGGCGGTCACACTTCTCGAATCGGCCTTGCCGACAGCCTGGATGGCAGTCACTTCTCCAAGCTAAACGATCCGGTGCTCTTTCCCGGACGGGACTCGTCGAGCCGATATGAGACCCCTGGAGGTTGTGAAGATCCTCGAGTCGTTCAGGCACAGAATGGCATGTATGTGCTGACCTATACGGCATGGGATCGCAAGACGGCTAGATTAAGTGTTGCCACTTCGAAGGATCTTATCCACTGGAAAAAGCACGGCCCTGCATTCGCCAAGACAAGATTTCTGGACACCTGGTCCAAGTCAGGATCGATCGTAACCCGAATCGATCAGGGCAAACTGGTCGCCGCAAAGATCAGAGGCAAGTACTGGATGTTTTGGGGAGAAGGAACCTTGCACATGGCGACTTCGACGAATCTAACCGATTGGACGCCGCTTATCGATTCGGGAAACGAACTATTAGGCGTCCTAACGACACGCCCCGGGAAATTTGACAGCGACTTGGTCGAACCGGGTCCTCCAGCCATCCTGACCCCTCATGGAGTGGTCCTCATCTACAATGGCAAGAACGGGGACAAGAATGGTGATCCCTCCCTCGGAGTTGGCGCTTATGCGGCTGGCCAGGCTCTCTTTGACCGAAACCAACCAGACCGCCTAATCGACAGAACCTCGACGTACTTCTTCAAGCCAGAACTGCCAACCGAGAAAACCGGCCAATACAAAGCCGGCACCGTCTTTACGGAGGGCTTGGCACTGTTCAAAGGCAAGTGGTTCCTCTACTACGGCGCCGCTGATTCGTACGTCGGGGTAGCGGCATCCAAATAGGACGGCAGATCGTCTATCGCTCTAGTGGGTGACGGTCAAGGCGGCACTTTGTCCAGAATTTCCGTCGGATGCATAGATTTCGATCACCATTGTGCTTGTGACGATCTTGGTGGTGATGGCAAACAGCAGGTATGACGACGGTCGCTGGCACGCCGACGATGCTGGGCACGGCGCTTGATAGCGAAACCAGCCAACCGCTGGCGGGCGCCGCAGAAGCTAATATTACGGTTCCTGTTGAGCCGGAGCCTCCTGGTACGCTCGACGGAATAACGGACCAGGTCTCTATGATGTCGCTGGCAATCGTTAAAGGAGCACTCACCGCCGAATTGCCGTCCGTGGTATAAATCCCGGTTGTGAAGGATGTGCCAGTCGCCTTTGCCACGACTGCAAACGTCACACTGCTGGCCCCTGCCTCCTATACGGTTCCATCCGCTCCTATCGCTGGAGAACCAAAATAAGAGTTGTCTCCGGTCGAAATACTCCAATTGAGCAAGCCGTTCGAGCCGTCGGATTACCCTTGGCCCATGTTTTGCCAATACCTTTGAAGCATTGGCCATAGATATCCGGATTGATCGCCCGAAAGAGTCGTCAGTAATTTGCGCTTTGTCTTGGGGAACCTAGAGAAGTTCCCATGGTATGTGGAGATTGTCTCCCAGGCGTGAATCCCTGAGCATTTGCAGTTAGCGCAAGGACCGAAAGCAAATAGTAATTAGCAAGACGCACATGACTCACAGAAGCGTCGTCATGAGAAGCTCGCCATTTCCCAAATCCCCAAGAATTGGTCAAACAATATCATTTTGATCAGCTTTTTCTCGGTGTCTAAATGCCAAGACCGGGATCAATTCACTTTATACGAAGCTCGTTTACAGCAATTCATGCGCGATAAGAGATTCCACCGCTGAGGACCTGCCTACTTTCGTTTGAACACCATCACAACATCACGACCGGGCAATTTAAAGTCGGGAAGACTGAAATGACTGACCAACATGGAACTGCTCTTGACGTCTCCCGAATCGAGATCGACGGTCGTCACGTTGTATTCGGCATCGCTGATCGATAAGCCGGTGACGGCTCCGGTCACCGAAGACAAGCCAGCATTGGCGGTCAGGCGCAGCAGCATCCAATCCGATTCGCCGACGGCGATACCATTTGCCTGTGAACCTGCGTTTGTCACCGTGAAATCAGCAATTCTAACCCAATCGGCGCCGTGATTCTCGATCCGTAGATTAATTGGGCCGGCTGGGAACGGGACCACCAATGGGCCATCCGGAGCGTAGTTTTTGTCTTTCGGGATGTAAGTCGTCGATTTAACCAAGGAATCGTTAACGTAGATGTTGATCAAGGCGCCTGACTGGGCAACTTCAGCGATATTTAGAATCATCTTCCCTGCCTGTTTCGCCTTAAACTGAAGAGTGATGGGACCTGCCCCCATATCCTTGTGGTTGCCGTCCATGCTTTGGAAGTAACCAGGCAACTTGGCAAGTTTCTCGGGAGTCAAATCCTCGGCAAGATTGAAATGAGACCATTCCATATTCGCCCAACCGCCGCCAGGGCCAAATGTCAGATCGCCGCCTGCGGCGGTATTCACACGGATCTTGAGTTGCTTTGCGTTCGGATGCTTGGCAATCTCGCTTAGATGAATAACCTCAGCCGCATTCTTGAACTCGCCGTATAGCCCCATGGGCTCAACCTCATCCCAAGACCAAAACATCGCGGGGCCAGCTTGATTTGCGACGATCCCACCGTAAATCCCATCGCGTATTCCTGCTCTGATTGCGTTTTTCTCGGTGCTTGGGGGGCCAAATTCCCCGAAGAACGCCGGTTTGTCGGTGGGCAGATTTGCGCCCGCAACCGCGTTTAGCACGTTAGACGGATACGTATGCGGTTGGTAATAGTCCATCGACGCAAATAGCCCTTTGCGCTCGATCGCCGAACTCGTCGTGATCATGTGTCCGTATGGGTCGATTGAGCGAAGATAGTCGGCCATCTCTTTGTGCCATGCCTCGACATCAGCCCATCGATCTTCATAGCGGGCATCCACCCATTCGACTTCATTAAAGAGTTCCCAAGCGAGAATGCTCTGAGAAGCTCCATATCTCGCCACCGCATAGCGCAGCCACATTTTGGCTCGGCGCTTGGCCTCCGGATCGGTGAAGAAATCGCCTGCATCCTTGAGAAACCCTCCTTTTGCGGCGTTCCACGGATGGTCCGGCCAATTTGGATTGACTTTGGAACTGAAGGCGCCATGATTAAAAAGTACAAACTGGAATTCCACGCCGCTACGTTCACACTGATCGACCAGATCTTGCCAGGTGTCCAGCGCCTTTGCCCAAAGCTGTCCTTTGATTACTTTGGCATCTCCCTGCGGCCACCACGGGTTCTTCCCGTCCCAACTGCTTGCCCAGATCCGGCTCCATGTAATATCAGTCTTCCCCATTTTGGCGAGTTGCTCGACCATGGTGGGACCGGTCTCTCCCTGCCAACCTAGGTTGAACCCAATCGGGTAGTAGGGCGTTCCGTCGTCAAATCGGAATCGATTCTTGGCGACCGGATCCGGATGGACATACCCGTGCTCAAATGGCCTCCTCACATCGAGAAGTCCTTCCTGCGGCAGTTCAAGCATTTTCTTCCCGTTCCGCAAGAGCACTGCCTTATACAGTCCCTTTAAGGGCGTAACCAAAACTGCTTTATAGCCGCTCACCCCGTCGTAATAGGCAATTCGCTCAATCGGTGGACCGGATGGCCCCGTAAACTGTACTCGCACGTCGTTTTGGTCTGGGTCGTAGGGATTTCCTCCAAATTGGACCTGAAAGGTCGCAGTCGCCGGACCAAACCAACTTTTCGTGTCGACTTGAGCATGTACCAAGGCCGTGAGCAACATCGCAGTCACAAACATGCCCCTAATTTATCCTCTTTCGGTTGGGAGATGGGCAACAGTTTCTCGGTTGCCCAGTCGGCTAGGATTGGACTCGAACTTTGATCGGAGTCGCGTTTTCGACTTTCTGCCACTTCCCGGTCAGCGCATGGAGAAAATGGCCACCTTGACCCGAATGTCCGACAAGCATAATTCGATGTCCGGAATACGTCGCCTTAAATTCGACGACAGAAGCCTCAACCTGAGCTAGACCGGAGTTATAGTCGGATGCAATCGGATACCGGTCGTGACCGGGTACCAATACGAAAAGATCGGCAACGTCTTTCGGCAGAGCGATTCTGGAACCATATGAAAATCGTGTCGCCACCGCATTCTTCGGACGGTGTCCTGTACAACATTCATAGAGCAACGGCCAAATCGTAGCATGCTGGTGGGTCGCCCGCAAATACGGCGCGATGGTGTAGAGAACCCGAGGCGAAGGCGAAGCGAGGATCGTATCGAAAGGTCGCTCCGATTGCAGTTTCGAGGTCAACTCGTCCACTTCTCGCTGCCCCCTATCCGAAAAGGCATTCAGTGTTTTTGAATTGTAGTGACCGGTCGCATTGGCAACAGTCTCGCCATGCCGAACAAACATCAGATCGGTGGGACGAGATAGGGACACAACAAACGCAATCGCCAAAAGCACTTGCGGAGGGTACCCCTGTACGCCGCCAGGCATCTAGTCACGACAACTTCTTGCCCCGAACGCCGGGAACATCGGAGAACAGAAATGGCGACTATGCCGGATGTCCAAGGCGGCGAACGGCAAATTTGCGCACGACGGACTCAGTCACAGGTAATGGAGACTCGGCAATGTGGTGTTGCGCTAAGGAATTAGGAAGGAGCTCAGAGCAACACCTTTCCCCAATCTACGATTCCACTCTCGCATAACCCATTTTCTAGGCTCGATTGACCAAGACTCCTATATACTGTATGTTATATACATCCATATCGGAGGCATGTTTGGCATTTAAGAAGGATTTATCGACTTTGGTTCTTGGAGTACTGCAAGACGACGGTTTGCACGGTTATGAGATCGCCAAACGTATCCGAGAGGTGAGCGTGAAATCGCTTCAAGTCGCTGAGGGTCGGCTCTATCCGGCTCTCCACAAACTTGAGTTGGAAGGTCTTATCCAAGCCGAGTGGATCCCGCAAGAGGGTCGGCCCCCACGAAAGGTCTATTCGCTTACCGACGAAGGCAGATCCGAGCTTGCCAAACAACGAAGCGAGTGGCGAGCCTTCGCCGACAGTGTCGACGCAATCCTGAATCCCGGACAGCCCGGCCGAATGTCGATGGGGCGGATGAATGTTGGGTTGGCGGGAGTGCCGAGGCATTGGGCTTGGGAAACGTTCCAAGAAGCTGGCAGGCTTTTGTCTGCAGGAGCGACGGTCTGCCCATCAATTCTCCGGAGGTCAAGGCATGGGTAAATACGCGTCATGGCTCATTACGGAAATTGAGTTCCAAATGGAGAATCGGCTCTCCGAGGAATCTCGGCAAGCCCTGTTGGATGAAGTTACGTCGCATTTGGACGCAGCGATAAGAGCTCGGTTGGAACTCGGCATGGAGCCGATACAAGCGGAGCGGGAGGCAGTGGAGCTTTTTGGCCGGCCCGAAGCCTATGTCAACGAGCTTCTGGCCATTCATGAGGGAGCTTCCCCTTCGTCTGCGGTCAAGTGGTTCTGGCTGGCAGGCGACCGCCGGACAATCTTAACGCTCTGGCTCGGCAGCATCTGTGCGACTGGCACGACATTCCTAGAGCATGGGAACTTGCACTCTCCCTTCCTCCTGCTTGTCGGAGTGGGAACCGCATGGTTTCTTGGCAAATATAGCTATCGGACGCGACGACTTCAACTGCTTCCCATTGCAATCTCGACGCTTGGGATTTACAGCGTTTGGAGTGCCGTGACAATGCTCATGTGGGGCTATCCAAGTCTCGACACGGCATTCGATCTGATCTACCACACTGCCTTCGTCATACCTCTCTTCTTTGCCTTTGCAGCTGCCATCAACATTTTGTGTGGAGGTATCGGCTGGTTGAATTGCCAACCCGAATTCAAACGACTACGCGAGAGGATTAGATGAAAGACCTATTCGACCAGAACGGACGTCGCGTAGCATGGCTACTCACGGAGTTGGAGCACCAAACTGAGAATCGGCTGTCTGACGAGACCAGACACGAACTTATTGCCGAGGTTTCGGCTCATTTGGATTCGGCCATTCGAGCTCGACTCGAGCTGGGGATGGCGCCCATCGACGCCGAACGAGAGGCCGTCGAGCTTTTCGGCCATCCCAAAACCTATGTGGACGAGTTGTTGGCTATCCACGAGTCGGCAGAGACGGCGCCGACCCGACCGTGGCAGTGGGTTCGTGGCGACCGAGCTACCTTGGCAAGCTTTTGGGGAGCGATGCTCTTCGTCAGCTCCTTTTTACTGTCTCAGGGAGCGATTCTCTCCCACGAATCGGCATGCTTGGTTCTCTTAGCGTTTGCTTGTCTCCTTGCTTTTTTTAGCTTCAGGGCGCGCCGTATCCAACTCTTTCCCATTGCGTTGGCCGCCATGGGAGGATATGTCACCCTAGTACTTGCGATCACGCTCTCATGGACGACGTTTGTCGCAAATGACTATCCTTACGGCGTACCTAAATGGAAGGCGAGCGAAGTGTTGGCCCAAGATCGTTCGATCTTGGAGGAGATCAAGCAACCGATGGCCAAGCTGCAGCACGGCCTATCGCTTCACGTTGGTAAAGTATCCAGCCGTAAGATCGCAGGCATGTCTCCAGCCGATAAAGCCCTATTTTTCTCTTCTCCCACCCTTACATCTAAGAGTCTTAGCATGTATGGCGAATTAAGCAGAGCGCAACCGGAAATCTCGCAGATTTTATATGTTCCAGCAAGCAATGGGGAGGAGGCCTCCGGCATTTGGCGAACGACTGGCAAACAGGCGTATTCGGAGCTTAAAAGGTCTCAAGCAGAATGCAACTTGCAGATTTCGGGAATCCTGGGGACTCAAAATCAATCGGGGGCCAAGAACTTTCTTCAGAACATCTGGAGCTACCGAACTGCTCTCCCATTGTTTCTGACATTCGGATTACTGGTTAATGCGCTTGCGGGAGGTCTCGGCTGGATCATTGCCTTCCCGGGTCGGCGCCGCAGCGAGGCGCGTGCCAAGGCTTCTCTTTAGCAAGGGAAAGCAGGTCTACGGGGTTGCATGTGCCTGCATCGACTCGCAATGCTTCGCAGCAATCAATAAAGTGCCGCCTAAACGATAAGATTTCCGATTAGGTCGTCATGACCGAAATAGAAATGCTGTGAATAGCGACCCGGCTTAAGCCAAATAAGCGCGGTCGGCAAGCCACGTAGTACGAAGCTGGCAACGCATTGGCCAGTCTCAGGGGTGAGGGCGAGCCCATCCTTCTGTGTAATCATCAAGTGAAGAAGATCTTCCTCGCCTTCGAACTGATAGTGGTAATCGCCAAGTACTCCCGAATATTCGTTTTCCTCTAGCCCGACCGAGACGAGAGCAAATTGGTCGCTCGGTCGAGCGATATTTCGATCAAACGGCGGAAGTTTGATCGTCCGGTTTTCATTGACGCATTCCAAGATTCGCCGCATGACCGAATCACGTCGTTCCTGTTCGGCACAAGTCGGCTCAATCAAGGTGCGGGATGACATACTCCCATTTTGACGGCAATCGACCCGTCAAAAATCGGTCCACCACTTAATTGATCGGCTGAAATCGGGTGGCTTCAAATTGGGCTTTCTTTTGACTTCGCTCTCGATGACTCTCCACCACTTCCAAGTCAATCTCCTGCCTGATTTTGCGGACGATTTCGAATAACTCGTGGCACCAAGGCCCTAATCGAACCATCTTGTATTGTTCTCCCGTCTCGGAACTATTTTCCCAAACGAGGACAAGTTGGTCTCGAAACGTTATCTGCCGACCGTAAGAGAACCAGTCGACCCGGTCCAATCTTCGAACCTTAATGACGAAGTCGCCTAACTTGGAATCCGACCAATCGAGGCTCCGCGTATCCGCGCACCGTGTCTCCGGAATATGTGAAGTCAAAGACATGATCAGTTCGGCCAACTTCACATGACGGCGATCCCTCGGATCAAAAACCGTCACTTGGCACAGAATCTTCTTCGCCTCTTCGATCTCCGAATATACGGCATTCGAATATCGCTGAACCGCTTCAACCCCTGGATCCACCTTTTCTTTTCTGAACCATCCCATGACACGATAATTCTAGGTTGGTTTTCGTGGTTAATAACGGTATCGCAATCAAATTCACCCAAAAAGGGGACAGGTGTGGTCGAAGTTACCAGGGACTTTTGGCGGAGCGGGTGGGATTCGAACCCACGATCCGGTTCAACACCGGATACGCGATTTCCAGTCGCGCTCCTTCGACCACTCGGACACCACTCCGCGACGCACGTATTATGGCAGACCCGGACCACAACTAGGGTGTGGGCACGCATTTGTTCTTTGCTGGCGTGCTTTTTAGCCGCCTGCTCCCCCGCCGACCAACGTCTCGAACGAAAAGGAGGTAGTAGACTTGGCAAAAACGTTCTAGGTCGCCTTAGCCGATGAGCGAGGCGCCGAGTTCGATCAGGGATCGATAGTTCGGGAAGCGATCGGAGACGGATACTTTCCGACCGGTCTTGAGAGCCATTCGGGCAATCCGCTCCATGTTTCCACCCTCAGTCACCTGCACGAATGCGAGTCGCTTGGATAGGCATCCCACCAGCCGGTCCCTAACTTGGTTGTTAACCCCGACAAATCCCGCGTCCGGTCGGAATGGGCTGACTACCAGGTCGGTTCCAGGGTCAAACTTCTCCCGCCATAGGGTGGACTCGTGCATCTTGTCGTCTTGCAACTCAGGCCCGAGCGCCGTGTACAAGCCGCGGTCGAGGCACAGGATTCGGGGTGAACCCCAACGAAGGGGCACAATGGCCGAGCGACGGTATTCCGGCCGATCGTGTCCGGAGACCAGCACTTCCGAACGAAGGACTCCTTCTTCGGCGAGCTTTTCGATAAGGTCCAAATCCGCGGGGCGAGAGTTTCTGGAGCTCAGGACACAGAATGTGTCTGCTTCCAACAACTTCGTATTCCCGTAGAGGAACAGAATTCCTGGCGGATCGGAATCCATCTGCTCTACGAGGAACGGGTAATGCGCGTCTGCTGCGGAGATCAGAGTGACGCCGAGTGCGGAGAGCCTCTTTTCAACCGTCAAGGTGTAGCGCACACGTGCTTCCGGCGCCTCCGAGAGCGCTTTCGCGGCTTTGGCGTTAAGCCGATACTCCTCGCGCAGTGCCTCCGGGGACAGTGCCAAGAATTCCTCGGAAGTGCGTCCAAGAAGGTCGTTTCGAGCGAGAATCCGAGTGACAGACCGTCCGCCGATGCCCGGCGTCATTGCAAGCAAAAGGGCGAAGGAGCGACGCGGAAGGCTCATCCCTTTCCCGCCAAAATGCGCGCTGCGCCCAATAGAACGCCGACGGCGCGATCTCCGGAGCGATTCATCTCCTCCACGACTTCGTTGTGGCTTAACGGGGCATCGGATATTCCAGCTGCCAAATTGGTGACGATTGCCAGGCATCCGTAGTCGATGTTTGCCTCCCGCATGAGCACGGCCTCTGTCGAAGCCGTCATTCCTACCAAGTCTGCTTGAAACTTCTTATACAAATCGATCTCGCCCGGCGTCTCGTAGCGAGGACCGTTGCCGCAGAGGTACAGCCCTTTGGGTTGCACGACTTCTCCCAAACTCTCAGCCGACTTTAAGATCGCTGCGCGCGAACGTGTCCCGAATGGCTCGCTAAAATCGCGATGAACGACATCCTTATCGAATAACGTCAGGTTTCTGGCCGAAAAGTCTAAGAAATCCGAGCAAGCCACCAGGGTTCCAGCTGGCCATTCAGGGCGAAGACTGCCGACCGCAGCCGTTGAAAGGCAGGCGGAAACCCCAATTTGCTTCATTCCGAGAGCCATTGCCCGGTAATTGACTTTGTGAGGCGGAACCTTATGTCCTGCAGAATGCCGCCCAATTAGATACAGGTTCAGGCCTTCAATCTGCACATATCGACCACGCAATACCCCGTATGCGGTTGGAACGTACAGGGGCTTGCCCCCAAACGCGAGCAGCCGGTCGCCAATTCCGGTCCCCCCAATTATTCCAACGTCAGCCCGCATAACGGAGTGGATTATAGCGCCTCACCTCTACAGTGGACATGCACCCGGCACCGTGCAACCTGAGATTGAAACAGGGCCCGGCTCGAAAACTCCAGTAAAGAAGCGAGCATGATAAGGTCGAATCAGATTGACGAATCTCTGCTTCAATGGAGCTTGAAGCTGAGATTTAAGTTGGCGATCGACGGTTACCGTTTCGTTTTAACCCGAATCACGGTGACCGAATACGCCGGGAAGGTCCGTGTGAAGCTCTTCCCCACCGACTCGATCTTGATTTCGTGCGGAAAGACTTTTTTCGGTTCGGCCACCGTGTTTTGATCATCGGGTTTGCCGGTTAATTCCCATCCGATAGCCGTAGGCGCGACATCCGGTACTCCATTCAGGTCGACTTGGGCAGGCAATTCCGTTCCCGAAACATTGACGATCTTGAGGATGATTTCGCCTGAAGAACTAACTCGACTGGCCCCCGCGTACAAGGCAGTGGCTGTCGGATGAGGGGTCTCGGTTACTTCCGTGATGAGTTTGTCATCCAGGTAGCATTTCACATCCGATCCATGGACGTCGATCTTAACGTCGTACCAGCGCCCTGTTTCAATGGTTGTCGGAGTTGAATCTCCTATTTCTTCAGCGGCGCCCGCGTCGTGGCGTTGGATTGCAGATCGCGTGTTGCCCCAACCTCCGACGTTCCATTGCCAATAATCCTGCGCATTTTCCGCATGGAAAAGAATGAGAAATCCCTCCTGACCACCGACCTTGCGCGCCTTGAGGCGATACGTATAGTCCGTCCAATTCGGATCTCCGACCGTGGCATGGGTATCCTCGCGATCGCTGCTTTGCCGAAGCCTGCCGTCTTCGACCCGCCAAGTTCCCCTTCTTAAGGACCAGTCGTCGGCGCCGGATGAAAAGTCCTTCTTGTAGACGGTCGTTCCGTCATGAGTGACCTCGATATCCTTATATTCGGAGTCCGTCCGCCACGTGCCTACGCCGATCGCACCGTGCGGCACAAATGGCTTTGCCGGCCCATCCGAGGCGACCGAGACGCTAACCGGCAAGGATGTGTCACCCGTGTTCTTACCAAACATGGACTGTACATAGAAGGATGGAGATCCAAAGCTGCTTATGGCATCATAACCGATGAGGTTCGTTGGCCACTGGGCGGCTCGAGGATTGACGTTCACAAGGAGCGGAGCATAGGCTTCCATCACCACCACATCCGAGTTTCGCTCCATTCCAATCATCCAGGCGGCGTCACCCAATGCGGCTTGATGGGTTGGAGTAGGCCGGCCCTCGATGGACGCCCATTCGCCGACAAAAATCTTCGGCCCCTTTCGATCGTACTTGTCGTAGTGTCCTGAGTCACGCTCCATTTCCGCGGCCGATCGGTAGTAGTGATCATCGATGACATCCGGCTTGCGAGATCGAATCGGCGCGGTCGCGATGATCTGCAGGTTTGGATACTTGGCCTTTATCGCGTCGTTAAACTGGGCATATCGACCGTCATAGCTGCCGGACCGGTCGAAAGTGTCTTCATTCCCTATTTCGACATAAGTTAGTGGGAACGGCTTTGGATGGCCGTCTTGCGCCCTTTTCGCTCCCCATTTCGTGCTCGTGCTTCCAATGGTGTATTCAATTTCATCCAGGGCATCCTGAACGAACGGTTCCAGTTTGGGACCCGGATCGATGTGGGCGCCTCTGAGCGAGTAGCCGGCAAACACCGCGAGAACCGGCTTCATGCGCAGGTCTTCGCACCATTCGAGGAACTCTAAGAGCCCCAGACCATCGGATGATCGGTAGCCCCATGGCCCTTGGTGCCCCTGCCGGTCTGCTACGTTTCCGATGGTCGCCTTCCAATCGAACCGTTCGGCAATCGTGTTCCCCTCAAGGTAGTTTCCACCAGGCAATCGAAGAAAGCTCGGCTTCATTTCGGCCAGTCTTTCCATGAGGTCGACTCGATTTCCGTTGGTCCTTTTTTTGTATGTGGGCGGAAAGAGCGAGACTGATTTGAACCAGATCGTTCCGGCGGAGTGAGTCGAGATAACGAATCTACTTTCTTTTGAGGCTTCTACTTTGCCTGTTTTGAGGGTGACTGAATATTGATGCCAGTAGTCGGCAAGTCCGGAAATTTTGGCTTGAGCTTGGAGGGTCGCGCCGTCATTAGTTTCGATATCGATTGTCAAAGGACCTTTAAGTCCTGCAGATGCCTTGGCATAAAAGGTGGCTTTGTAGGTTGTATTCGGCCAAACTGGGATTCCCCAGTAGCCTTCGTTGGCTACTCCCACCCGATCCGCCACGGACGCGTTTGCGATGTCCAGCTTCAAGCAGGTCCATCCGTTTGCCGGATCGGTGTCCAAGGAGATCTGTCCGGATCCTGCGCCTGAGGCGACGGTGGTCCAGTGAATAGGACGAGTTGGGTTGTCCTTTAGGCCCCGGTTTTGAATCAGCTCTGCATAGAGCCCACCATCATAGGCATGATTAATCTCTTCCGTCATCAACCCATAGAAGGTGGGACTGATCTTTGGTCCCGGCTGATCTGCATGCACTTTGATTTGGCTGAGGCCCTGGGCAAATGCCGTCGGTATCAGAAGAGCAAGTAAACCGTTTAAGAACATGTTTCTGACGTGCGCAGGAGGTAGAGGCATATAGTTATCACAGAATACACCTGTCGCACGATTAAACAAATAGGATTGTAAGGAATGTCATGGAAGGGCCTCCCTCAGACAGTCCGGCAAAAAATTCTTCGATTCGGAAAATCGAGAAAGGTTAAGCGGTGATCGACTTAGAAACCATTGCGTCCTGTGAGAACCAAATAGGTTCACGTCTAGGCGGATGAGATGCGCCAACTCAGGATTCAGATCCGCGGATATTCCAACTCAGCTTGGGCTTTGAAATCGCTTCTGTCACTGTGCCCAGAGCAGTTTGTGTCGGTACGATTCCGAGTTCCAGGGTTGACGAATGCTTATGGGTATGTCGCCATGTCCACGCGAGAAAAACTGCAATACGCCAAACGACTGGAAACATGGCGAGAGACCTAACGGTTCGGGGCTGATGGTGTGGAGATTTCCATTGGAGTCCGACGAACGACAATGCGATAAGCGCAGTGATCGGCGCATCTGCCAGAGTGGACGTACTAATTCGATCAAGTCTGTGTCCGAAGCTAGGACAAAAAACCGACACGCAGATCCCGCCAGAGAAGGCTTTTCGGGAAATGTGGGTGCGAGGCACAGCATGGTGCATCAAGTGCGGTCCCAAGCCAGTTTTCCAGCGATCTGCTTCGGCCCCTTCGACCACGAAATATTCTGGCCCGACGAGGTTGGGGCCGCAAAAAACGAAGAAATTTGGCGTATAATCTCTTACAGGACGCGACCTAAAAATCGCTCCATTTCCGAGGCCCATCGCTTTTTTGCGGGGGCTTTCGTGTTTTTTGGATATGATTATTCGCACCCGCGAGTTTTGCGGCACGGGAAGATCCTGGGAAAGGGACACCGCTGGAAAGTGAAGAACATATACCTAGTGTATTTGGATGAGTTCGGGCACGTGGGACCTTACGTCTCAAGAACACATCCTCACCACAACACGTCCCCTGTCTTCGGGTTTGGAGGGCTAGTGTTCCAGCGGACCAGATACGAAGCTTCTCAACCTGGTTTTATAAGCTAAAATGCAACTTACTGTCCTTTGAGATTGAACGGGCAGGCGTACCAGCTTTTCAGTGGGAAAAGAAGGGAGCTGCGCTCTATACGACGACTAACGTTGCGCGATACAAGGAACTGCGGCGAGCGACCTTTCGCTTGTTAAACAAGATTCGCTCGATTGGAGGCTACGTTTTCTATGTTGGCATGGAGAAGAGCGCCGACCCCACGAGCCACAAGCCGAACAACATGTCCTTCGCGGTTTTGAAAGAGGCGATCAGGCGCCTAGACCAATTTTGTTCAGAGGAGGACGCGGGTTTCCTGGTATTCCTAGATCACCGACCAGAAAGGGTCCTTCGAGAGGCGGTTGTCGAGGTTACGCAGCGCGAGATGTACGGACCGCATTCGAAGTGGACACTGCTGGAAGCACCAACGCAGGTCGAGAGTCATCTTTACCAGACAATGCAGTGTGCTGACTGGATTTGCGGCCTGATTGGCAGACTTGAAGCGCACAGATGTAGGCAGGAAGAATTCGAAGACATGGAGTGGAGCGAAAGGTATTTTGGCCAGCGAATGAAGATGTCGAGTGTGCGTAGCGGTGTCAGGAAACAAGACAATATGGTTTCGGACAAGATGGCCGATGAAGTGGATGCCGACCAAGAATTTGAAGTGCAAGTCGAATCCTCGGACCTGCCAACCCCTGTGAAGTGCGTGCCTTAGCTCTGACGCCACGTGTCGAGCCCCTACTTGCCTCTGGAAACGGCTACCTACCCATGACGCCATTACGTTGCATGTGGACACGGCGATATGCCCATACGAATGCTTTCGAATAAGTAGACATATGTATAGTATAATGTCTTGACGGTGAGCTACTTTCTTTGGGTCGAGATTGAGGGGTTCTATGTCGAACACTACGATATCAGGGAGCAGCCTTTAATTGTGGAGCGCGAGAAGGTTGTCTTGGATGCCAATGCTTTGGCACGGCAGAGGGGGGTGCGTCTGGGGATGGAGGTGCGCCAAGCAAAGGCGGTGGTGTCGGAATGCGTGGTCCAAAACTGGGAGCCGGAGCTATACCAACCCCGCCGCAACGCCTGGTTGGACGTCTGCACCAACTTCACAGGGGTCATCGAACCGATCGATCAGCATATCGCGGCGCTTGACCTCTCCGGGCATCCCAATCCGCTCGATGTCACCGAGCAGATTGTTCGAGATCTGGTCAGCAAAACAAAGCTCAACGTCCATTACGGAGCAGCGCCCTCAGTGTGGATCGCAAAGCTGGCAGCGGATCGAGAGGATCTCGGGCGCGCCATCGCATCTCCTACTCAATTTCTGTCCAAGCTTCCGGTCGCCGATCTGCTCCCTGCCAGTGAAGAGTCTCGAAATCGGCTGACATTCCTCGGCTACCGCACGATCGGGGAAATAGCCAACCTTCCATTGTCCACCCTACAGGGTCAGTTTGGAGAAGAAGCGCTAATCATCCTGGCCGCCGCTCAAGGCCGGCACTTCCAACCTGTTCATGCGCTCTATCCGCTGGACTCACTGCACGAATGCCTCATCTTCGATGGAGCAGTCGAGGTGTGGGAGGCGGTAGACGAAGGGCTTCGGAGCCTTGCAGACCGCATCGGCCGACGCTTGACGGAAAAGAATATGCAGGGATCAAAACTTACGATCAAAATAGATATGGAGGAGCGTACTCTAACCAAAGAACGTCGCTTCACCAAACCGATCCACAACCCCCTGACCGCGTTGATCGCCTTGAGATTGCTCATCCAAGAGGCTCCTAAGAACGTTTCTACTCCGCACAATGTTCTTCGACACGATGAGTGCAACGAATTCCACCGCGAACATGGAGCAGATGCTTTGTTCCATACCAACTCGCGACTGGAGGCCATCACTCCTAAAAAGCACCCTCTCTCCCAGGTACTACCTGGGCAAGAACCATCCTACAACCCTCTCCAATTCGGATCACCATACTCCCCGCTCGACGATGTTTCTCCTGGGTCAAACCCACCGGATCTGCAAAGTGCAGGTGCATTGAATGCGCCCGTCGTAGGCATTCATATCTCGCTGACCGATCTGGAAAAGACTCGTTACCGGCAACAAGAATTAGAGGGGTTTTCTCTGCGCAGCAAACGCCCTGAGGTCGCTTCGGCGATCAGTTATGTACGGACGGTGTTCGGCGACAACTCGGTAAAACTGGGTAGCCAGATCGAACTCCCCCGGAGAGTGCGTGTCTTGAAGGAGTGGCAAAATGCCACCGGCTGGCGATGAAACGCTCGCGCTATGGCGCGAAGCGGGAGAATGGTGGGCCGAACAGCCTCCGAGAGAGGTGCATCGGTTCATTGACGCAAAGGGCATCCGCCGAGAAGTCGCCCGATCTCTGCAACCCCTAAGCGATCAAACGACTGGGGTAGACCAGCAAGTCCGCCAAATCAGCCAAGCGCGCAGAGTGAGTCATGACAAAGTCGCTCTGGCCTGCGGTATGGTGCACACCCCCGAGTTAACCAAGTTCGTACCCACTCCGCAAAACACCCCCTACGCCACTCTGCACACCCTAAGTGGATATGCCTTCGGTCGCAGCGCCATGATCGCGGCGACCATTCCGGCCCTCGTTGCGGCACGTGGAAGCTGTGCGGCGCTTCTTGCCGACCCTTTCTCACTCACCGGCGCGGCCGAATTCACCCAAACTGCCGACCAGGTGGGCGTAAAACCCCTCATTGGAGCGACTTTTGAAATGGCTGAGGGGGGAGAAATCGTTTTGGTCGCCCGGAGCCGGATTGGGTTCCGTTCCCTCTCACGACTGATTACGGAATGCCACCTCGATGAGCCTCGCTTATTCCCCCTCTGTACCTGGGAACGTCTGGAGCGGCATAGCGAGGAGTTGCTTTGCCTCACTGGGGGCGAAAGCGGTCCGGTCAATCGAGCCTTGATTCGTGGAGAAGCTCTGAACGCCCGCCAATGGCTTGACCGCTTATCCGGCCTCTACGGCCGGGAAAACCTGTTTGTCCAGATTGAACGCACCGACCTGCCATGGCAGATCACGGTAAACCGCCGCTTGCTCGACCTTGCTGATGAGATGCATCTGTTACCGGTTGCCGGCGGCCCCATCACCCACGCCCGTCCGGCCCAATTCCCCGCTCAGGATATGCTTGGATGCATCGAGACGCTGTGTCTTATCGATGAGGTTCAAGGTCGAAAGCCACGGCGCCATCCTTCGCAACCCCAAATTCAACACCTGCCCTGGCGTGGTCTGAATGCGGAACGCTTCCTTCGAAACGCCGATGAGATGTGGGGGCGATACGGCGATCGTCCAGAGTTGATTTCCAACACCATGCGAATCGCGGAGAGATGCGATCGGAATGTCCTACCCATCCACGCCGATCTGCCCAAGTTTTGCGAGGATGAAAACGGCGCCTTTAGAGAACTCACCCTTGAGGGCGCCCGACGACGATATCGCCAGTTTGGCCGCGAACTACATGCCCGGCTCGATATGGAGATGGAGAGGATCGTACGTCTTGGATATGCAGGCCACTTCCTGATCGCCTGGGATATGTGCCGGTGGGCCCGAGAGCAAGGGATTCTATTCAGCGGACGAGGATCGGTGGTGGACTCGGTAGTGGCGTATTGCTTGGGTTGCACTCGTATCGATGCATTCCAACACGACCTCTTTTTCGATCGATTCCTCCCTGCCGACGGCAGTAAGAGACCCGATATCGACATCGATTTTGAGGCGAGGCGACGCGACGATGTTCGCCTCTATCTCGCGGGGAAATATGGGGACCGCCATGTCGCGACGGTGGCCGCCATCGGCACTTACGGCACAAGAGGAATCGTTCGCGAGGTTGGAAAGGTGTTAGGGATTCCGCCTGAAAATCTGGCTTACCTATCCAAGCGCTTACACGGGAGCGTCTCAGCCCATCGACTGGAGCAAGAGATCGATCTTAAGCCCGAATTGCGGGATAGCGGTATTCCACGCGAACGTTTTCGGTGGGTCTTCCAGCTTGCTCGCGAGTTGATGGATGTTCCCCGCAATATGCGTGCCCACTCCTCCGGGGTTGTGATATCGAGCGAGCCGATCGCCGACATCGTGCCGGTCATGTACTCGGGCGTCGAGGATATCCGGATCATCCAATGGGATAAGCGGAGCGCCAAGCGCTGCTTCGATAAGTTCGACGTGCTCTGTCTTCGGGGCAACGACGTCCTCTCCGACACCCAGCGGCGAACGCGAGAGCAGGTTGAGGGGTTCAGCGTCGAGAACCTGCCTTTGGATGATCCGGAAACCTATCGCGCGATGCGCGCCGGGCAATTGATTGGAATCCCACAATCGGCGTCGCCCGCCATGCGCCAGGCCCACATCCGGCTACGAACCGAGAACTTTAAAGACGCAGGAATCGTACAGGCTGCGATTCGACCGGGAGTCGGGGGCGCCGTCAAGATCAACGAATTCATCGCCCGAAGGCGCGGTAAGCCTTTTACTTTTTCCCATCCCGAATTGAAGAGGATCCTAGGTCCAACTCATGGCATCGTTGTTTTCCAGGAACAGATCGATCAACTCCTTCAAACCTTCGGAGGATACACCTCAGACGAGGCAGAAGAGATTCGAGAAGCGGTTCATAAGAGAAGACGCGAAGATTACGTGCAAAACATCCGAGAGAACGTGATCGGAAACATCGTCAACAACGGTTTCACCCCGGAAGTAGCGAAAGAAGTCTATGAACTGGTCGCGGTATTTCAGGGATATGGCTTTGCAGAAGGTCACGCACTGGCATTCGCCGAAATTTCAATTCGTTCCATCTGGTGTCAGCAAAACTATCCCGCCGAGTATTTTGCCGCGATGCTGGATGCCCAACCCGCCGGCTATTACGGACCATGCACCCTTGTCAACGAGGCACGCATCCGAGGTGTCAAGATATTGCCCCCCAATATCAACCGGAGCAACTTGACGTTTGGAGTTGAAAACGTCCTCTCTCACGAAGATCCCAAACTCATCGTGCCCAATGGGGGGATTCGGATCTCACTCCAGCAGATTAGCGGACTGTCCAAAGATACGTGTGAACGGACCGTTCTGGCGCGTAGCGAGGGCCTGTTTGTCTCCATGTTCGACTATGTGGCTCGAGTAAAGCCTGATCGAGACGAGTTAGAACGGCTCATTCTATGTGGATGCTTCGACACTCTCGAGCGTAACCGTCGAACCCTTTTGTGGGCGATCCCCAGTGCCATCGAATATGGCGATTTGGTCGAAGCCACTCGAACTGCATTGCCTTTGCTGCCCAACGAGCCTCCTCTACCTACCGCGGTGGATGGATTCTCCAAAAAAGAAGAGGTGCTGTATGAGCGCTCTATCCTCGACTTGGACGTCGAGGCCCACCTTATGGGGTATGAGCGAGATCGTGTCGTCGCTAAAGGAGGGCTCACTGCCGCAGAGGCAAGTGTCCTCTCGAACAATACCAAGGCATTCGCGGTCGGCAATCCGATTCGTCTCCGATTTCCCCCAACCGCCAGTGGCAAACGGGTGATGTTTTTCGATCTGGAGGATGAGACTGGCCTACTAAACGTAACCTGCTTCGACGACACTTATCAGCGATATGGACATACCGTAATATGCAGCCCTTACGTAACAGTCAGGGGCGTCGCTCAGAACCGTGACGGTCACATCGCTTTCCTCGCACAAGGAATCTATCCGTTCAAGCCATCGATCCATGACAATGTCACGACCACAGAAACGCTGCCGATAGTCACGGCCGATTTTTTGGTTGGGTAGCAGTGAACTTTCCCCCAATTTCAAACTTTCCTGCGCCTAGTTGCAGGGCTGTTCCGTCCTGAATCCCAAAAGGAGTTCGACGAGCGATGGCAGACAGCTTTGGGAATCTCTGGGAATACAATTTTTGCCGCGTAATAGTGGTAGACGTATCGGACGACTATAGGCTCATGCAGCCTCCGATGCCCTCGGACTACTATCCCGTCCTCAAGGAAGTCTGGCTTCCCAGGTTCAGGCTGTCAAAAAAGCTCTCGAAAGAAAGCCTGGTAAATGGCTACCTCTACGACTGGCACGAAACACCGGACTTCGAATGCGGCTCGTGGTATGTCGGCGTGGTTGAAGAAACTCTAACCAAGGTCCCCAAAGAGTATCTCCCTCAAAGCGCAAACGTCTAAAGCGCCTTAGAAGTCGCTGCCCGAACACTCAATGTGCGAAGCAGTGGGTTGATGCCACGAAGCGCATCGGGAACGATCTATTGAACTCGGTTCACTGCTGAGTCGTCCGTTCATGAACACGGTCGTGAACGAACCTAAACCGAAAAACGAAAACCGTTTTAGAAAAGCCGCTATCCCTCAATGCGGACCACACCAAGGGTTTCCGATCACAGAATTACCAGCAAACGCGGCCAACATGCAAACCAAATTGCTTCATTGACTGGAGAAAAACCAGCCGAATTAGCTATTCCTTTCTTCCGTACTGGTCGGCAACTGCTCGACGAACCATCGATTCAACGATCTCGTCGCTAGACGGGTTGTAGAGCCCTGCCGCGATCTGCGCCTTAAGCTCCTCGATCATGTCTTGTCGGTCTTGCATTCCCATGATATCGGCCGTCAAAGCTTTGACCATTATCTTATCCTGCTGCCGAACATTTTCCTTTCCAACTTTCTCGATCTCCTCAACGATCGACTGTCCCGGACCACTAATGATTCTCTTTACTTCAGCGTCTGAAATCCGCATTTTCCTCTCCAGCGTATTCAGACAGGCATCCCGGCTATCTTATTCTTAAGATCCTAGGCTTTGCGTGGTAAGGGTCTCCCCTATCGTGCCATTTTCTGTCTTGATCCCCAACCACTTGTCGGGAAGCAATAATCATATTGGCTACAAGCCGAATATCTTTATACCTCGGCGCTACAAATTTGAAAATTATGGATTTGGAGATCTCGCCTGGCCCAACTGGAAAGCCCTGCCGAAGGTGAACCGCCCACCCATACTCAAGATCGCAACCGACGTTAAGCCATTCCAATGACGGATATCGGTTCCATACCGCAAAGCGATAGTAAACTTGGATGCAGATAGGAGGCAACGATGCCAAGGTATGTAAGTCTAGGAGAAATCCCGCATAAACACCACACCCAGTTCCGCAAGCCGGATGGCGGGCTATACACCGAGCAGCTATTCAGCACGCGTGGTTTCAGTGGGCCAATGTCGACCCTCTACCACGTCCATCAGCCCACCGAAGTATTGGGTTTTGAAGACCGAGGTTCCGTCGCGCCAACCTATCTTGAAGACGAGCCGCTGAGACACCGTCACCTCAAAACGAAGCTTCTAAAGCCTCAGGGCGATGCGATCAGCGGTCGCATACCACTTATGGGAAATCAAGATGTCATTTGGCACCAAGTTCTGGTTCGCGATCAAATGGACACCTACTACAAGAATGCCGACGGCGACGAGTGCCTCTTTATTCACGATGGTGAAGGAACCCTTGAGTCTCTCTTCGGCAACCTTCAATTTCATGCCGGCGACTACCTTGTGATCCCCCGAGGCACAATCTATAAATTGCATTTCCGTAATCTGCCCGTTCGAATGATCGCTATCGTTTCATTCGGGCCAATCGGCATTCCGAAGCGGTACCGAAACGAATACGGCCAACTTCTTGAGCACGCACCGTATACAGAACGTGATATCCGAGTTCCGAATACGCTCAAGACTCATAAGGACCGTCAACCATCTTCAGTGCTCATTCGGGCGCGAAATCGTTTGACGCTGTACAACTATCCCTTTAATCCTTGTGACGTCATCGGATGGGACGGATTTGTTTTCCCTTACGCCTTCAGTATTCTAGACTTCTCGCCCATCACTGGAAAGCTTCACATGCCTCCACCGATTCATCAGACGTTTGAAGGCCATAACTTCGTGATCTGCAGCTTCTGCCCAAGAATGCTCGACTACCATCCCCAAGCCATCGCAATTCCTTACAACCACTCTAATGTCGACTCGGACGAAGTCCTCTATTACGTGAACGACAAATTCGGATCGCGTAAGGGCATTGACGAAGGAAGCATTACCGTTCATCCGCTCGGGATTCCACATGGCCCCCAACCCGGAGCGGTTGAAGCCGCGCTCGGTCAAACCAAAACCGAAGAATTGGCCGTTATGGTCGACACCTTCCACCCGTTTAAGATGACCAAGGAATCGCTAGATATTGAGGACCCGAACTACTGGAAAAGCTGGCAAACCGGGCAATAGCAGACCCAAGCGATTCCCAGCCGGTGGAATTGACGAATTCGCGGCAAGACTCATCGTTTGCTTATACAGATTCGAATTCGTTTCGAAACCTGGCGCCTTGGTCGCCTCGTACTCATGCCAATAAGAATTATCGCTAAAGACCGGACCGAAAGAGAAAAACGCAATGCTCATACCTGTCATCGCCCTTGCAATCGCCATGCAGAAGGATTCCGATACTTGGAATCTCAACACGACCGTTGATCCAAAGGTCAAACTGTCCTGGGATGTCACGGTGGATGCCCAAACTGAAGGGCAGGATCACCACGCGGCCTTTAAATTGAGCCGCCAGCTTAAGTCTGGCGACTCCAAGAAGTCGATCGTCACTTTTAGTTGGGATCACTTGGAAGTCGATGGTCAGGAAGGGCAAGAAGTCACACCTTGGGATGCAGTCGTGGGGTCCAAGGGCGAAATCCAGAAAATGGACGGCGATCTGGATGATAGTTACCGCCGAATGCTCTCTCCGCTGATCTTCGTCACTCCCGAAAAACCAGTCGCGATCGGAGACAAATGGACCTATGATGTGAAGCCCACTGGCGCCGGCGCAAAAATCACCTATGGGTATGAAGTAAAAAAGACTGAGTTACTCGATGGGGCTCAAACGATCGTCTTATCTTCAAAATTCACTGAAGAAGGAACCGAAGCATCGACAGGCGAAGGAACTTGGTGGCTTTCGCGAGTCGGACGCGTCGTCAAGTTCGAAATCAAACTCAAGAACTGGATCGTTCCAATGGCCGGTTCAACCACCTTTGACGCAACCATAAAAGGTTCCGCTCAGTAAGCCTTCTGGACTCATGCCTAAGAGCCGCCGGTCAGGGCGCCGCGCCAGTCTCAGGCACTGGCGCGGGTGACTCGGTACAAAGTCTCTCTCAACTGCTTGAGGGTGGTTGGCTTAGTTAAGAACGCGTTCATCCCAACTTCGAGACATTTCTCACGCTCTTGTTCCAGCGCGTTGGCGGTGAGCGCAACCATGGGCATCCGTAAGTTTCCCATCGATCGGATGATCCTGCAAGCTTCGATGCCACCCATCACGGGCATTTGCACATCCAACAGAACTACATCAAAATCCCCGTTTTTGAACGCGTCGACCGTCGCTTGGCCATCCTCGCAGTGCGTTGTCACGCACCCGAGTTGATCCAGTTGATGTTCGATGACCATCGTATTAATAAGGTTATCCTCAGCCAGTAAGACCCTTAGGTTGAGCGGTTCCGTTGACGTCGGCTGGTAGTCAGGCATCTTGGCTTGTTCAAGTGGAAGGACCACTCTGAACCGACTTCCGACGCCTTCTTGGCTGTACACGGAAATCTGGCCACCCAGGAGCTTGACCAATTGCCTGGTTATGGTGAGGCCAAGGCCCGTACCGCCGAATTCTCTCGTCGTGGATTCATCGGCCTGGCTGAATCGATCGAAGATCGCGTCCTGCTTCTCCACTGGAATTCCGATTCCCGTATCCTCGACGTCGATCAAGAAAACATCGGCTTCTCCCTCGACCTCTTCCAAACGAACGCGAATGGAACCCTGACTCGTGAATTTGGTCGCGTTCCCGATGAGGTTGTTCAGGATTTGACGGAGTGCGGATGGATCGGCAAGTACGGGAATTCGCTCCCTCCTCGGCAGCGATACATCGAATAGCAGGTGTTTGCCCTCGGCGATCACTCGATGGGCGATGGTTACGTCTCGGACCAATGAAACCAAGTCGAGTGGTTCCGGGTTCAGGACCATTTTGCCTGCCTCGATTTTGCTGAAATCCAGAATCTCGTCAATAATGTGCATCAGGGAGCGCGAGCAGCTTTGAATGGCCTGGACGAACTGCTGCTGCTGATCATTCAGCGAGGTTTCGAACAGTAGGTCTGATAGTCCGATCACGCCGTTCATCGGAGTCCGAATCTCATGGCTCATGTTTGCAAGGAATGTCGACTTCGCGTGGTTCGCAGAGTCTGCCAGTTCCTTGGCGGCGTTTAAGTGTCTCTCCAACTCCAGCCGTTCGGTTAGATCGGAGAAATGCAGCACCTGGCCAATCTCTCCTCGGTAAGGATCGATAAGCGGTGACCGCTTCACGGCGAAAACGCGGCCCCGATGATGATAGAGCGAACCGGTTCCCACGTTGGAATCGGTAAAGCGACCCTCGACCTGAAGAAGCCTCCATGCATCCTGGCCCACCAAGAACTCGGGCGCAAGTTCTAGAATGGCGGTGGCGGCACGATTGCAATCGACCAACCTTCCTCGGCTGTTCATCACGATCACTGGGTCCACCATCTGCTCGACTGCCATGCCTCGCGCGATGGGAGCAAGGTCCAAGAAGGAAAGCTTAAAGAGGGTGTAAGTTACGATGACACCACAAATCGAAAACATGGCGGGCGTCAGGTCGTAGTGCTTGACCGGGTCAAATCCCGACTGATACACCAAATTGCCGAGAACCGGAAAAACAAATGCCAAGAATAGCAGCCGAGCCTGCTTGCGAAACGCATTGCTCCTCTGAACTGCGAGATACAAAAACGTTCCCCAGGCATAAAGAAGGAAGGTATGCGATAGGACGACGTTGTAGATAAACGCTGGGCCAGGATCGAACGCAAGCAGGTAATGGCTCCCTGACTTGGCCATGTGGATGTTCTGTCGGAAAACACTGCCTGGATTTGCCCAAACCAGCGGCAAAACGGTTCCCGGCTGGATCGCAAGAAGAATCCAGCCTACTAATGACGGTCGCCGCATCCGATTGTTATAAACGAGTGCAAAAAGGGCGCAGGCAGGGGGAATGAAAGTAATTCCCACGTATTCCACGTTTGCCCAAAGGATCGCGTCCTGTTGGCGACGCGCGCAAAGCTCAATGACATAGAAGAAGCACCAAATAAAGGCGCCCAGTTGAATGACAATGAAAGGCTTTGATGCGGCGACTTGCTTTGTTCGCCATGCAACCGTCAATGCAACCGCTGCACACAGTGCCGATATTGTGGGCAGGATAGCGCCAGGTGTCCAGCTATAGTCCATCGGTGTGGAACTCGGTCGTCATGTGGAAGACGTCACATCGTGTTGAAGGATTTCTGTACCTGCTTAACCGGTAAGAACTATTATAGCCGCTACTGCACGCATTGCTTGTTGAGACAATAAGTTGACGAAAAGTGAACAGGAATCGGAAGGCTCTCACTCTTGAGGTAGCAAGCCACTTCCATTCGGCACGACTTTCGATGAGTGGGTACCCTCCTTACATGAGGATACATGCGGCCGTATTGCGGGCGCCCGGCGAGAGGTTTTCGGTTGAAGAGTTGGACCTGGAACCGCCCCACTCCGGCGAAGTTCTCGTTAAACTCTCCGCAACCGGCGTATGCCACAGCGATTGGCATATCGTTTCGGGCGCGACTTCGCATCCGATGCCGGTTGTACCGGGGCATGAAGGCGCCGGTATTGTCGAAGCGGTTGGGGCTGGGGTGACCAACCTCGAAGTTGGAGACCATGTTTCTTTAAATTGGGCGCCAAGCTGCGGAACTTGCTTCTACTGTCTGCGCGATCGGCATAACCTATGCTCTGCCTATTTGAAGCCCATCTGGGCTGGCACCATGCTGGACGGTACCACTCGCCTTACGCTCCATGGGCAACCGATCTACCATTTCAGCGCACTCGCATGCTTTGCTGAAAAGACGGTCGTGCCCCAGCAGTGTTGTGTCCCACTCCCGAAAACAATTCCACTGGAAGTTGCCGCATTGGTGGGTTGCGCAGTCACCACCGGTGTCGGTGCGGTCTTGAATACCGCCAAAGTATTGCCGGGGAGCAGCGTCGCTGTTTTTGGCGTTGGAGGTGTTGGGCTCAGCATTGTGATGGGGGCGTACCTTGCCGGGGCAAGCCAAATTATCGCCATCGATCGGTCCCAGGCGAAACTCGACACCGCCAAGTTGTTTGGCGCAACCGATGGAATTCTTTCAGACGACCAGGACATATACTCCATCCAAGGGATGACCGAAGGTCGAGGCGCTGATTACGTGTTCGAAGCGGTCGGAATTCCGAGCATCCAGGAAAAGTGCCTGGACGTCGCCAGACCTGGAGGGGTGGTTGTCTTTGCCGGTATCTCTCCAATGGGCAGTTCCACGAATCTGCCCGGATCGATCCTGACGCGACAAGAAAAGACGGTGATGGGATCTTACTATGGCACTTCGAACCCAGCCCGGGACTTCCCTCTCTACGCCGACCTCTATATGAAAGGACGTCTGGACCTGGACCGCCTTATCAGCAAGAGGTACTCGCTCGACCAGATCAACGAAGCATATGCCGATATGCTATCGGGAAGCGTGGCAAGGGGGGTCGTGATGTTCTAGTGGAATCCGTTGATCCGCTAAATGGCACTCCGTTCTCTCCCACCGTTTTTCTACTTGTCTGCCGGACGTCGATATTGTGTCGACCGTGTCGCGACGGAGCACTCTCATGTCAGATGGGCGGTTCCGTCCAGGCTTCGCTTATGTTTCACTAACAGGAATCTTTATGACCGATAAGAACCTTCGTCAAGAAGCATTGGGAAGGACGTTTTCGGTATAGGCGCTACCGATGTAGTGGAAGTCGCTGTTGCGATCATAAGTCCCATGTTTGCGTGAATGGCCTGCGACGTCGCGGCGATCGCGAGTTATTACTTCAAGAGGGCATCGACAACCCCTTCCCATGGACTGAACTCCAATGCTTCACACAACTTGGCGGTACGCCGCGTCTTTGTTCCAAAAAACAGTGGCAGCGGATGCCTCGTTCGTGGTCACCTTATATTCTCGATAGGAATTGAAACTGAGGACGCTAGCTGACACGGTGATATGCCGATAATGCGTTCATTGTGCTTTTCAGAATTGCTGGAATCCGCTTCATGCGGGTTTCGGCTGCCCTGCGCGGGAGTGTCGCCATCGGATTCTTGGCTCTGCTTGGTGGCATCGGCTACCTTGCCGCCCCCCATCACCTCGTTACATCCCTGCCGCTCGAAAGCAGCGCTGTGGAGAAAACGAGGGAGCCGCTGAGTTATCCCTTCGAAGCTGACGGAATGCTCTTTTTGGAAATCCGAAAATCTCCGAATCCATGGTGGCAACATTTATGCCAAAAGCGAGGCGAGGACTATGTTCTTATTGATTCGATAGCTCAACTTCGAGGGCAGGTTTAGATTCGCACAAGCGCTGAGGCACTCTCTTTCGTTCGGCTTGTGACCTCGGCGAATACGGGTCCTTCATTTGGGCGGGAGGGTACCTGGGAAACTAAGGCAAGAGAAAAACAAGCGCAGATTCGTTGTTCGGCGACTCGGCCTTGGCTCTGGTTTTAACGACTAGTCCCGATGGCCTTGAGGGAATTGTTTCAGATGCTAGGGTGACGTCTCATCACATCCCTCATACATCCGTGGCGCCCGTGCAACGAGGCTGGGCCGTCAGGCGAATTTGCATTCGCTACGGAAGGGATCACAAGTGGATCGCTGTTCATGGGCCGAAGTGGTTGGTACGGACGGTTCCTATTCAAGAACCGAGAAAAAGATTAGATTGCAGGCTCCGCAAGGAGTGGGTTGGCGCGGGTTCTCAACTGACGACTAATGGCGGGTATTGCGAAAGTCAACGGAAGCATCGGTGTGGTGGGAGATCGGTTGTCCATCGTGGCAGGCATTCGAGTTAGCTCAATAAAAAGCTACTCGGCCAATAGACTCGTGTAACCCCGCATCCGGCATCCTAATGTAAACGGGGAGAAGCCCACAATACGCCCTAGCGCAGAACCCTATGGCTTGACAATCCCCGGTCTTAGCCTTCCCAGACCGGTAGGACGTGAGCAAGTTTCTTGTCGGTCCGATATCCCAATTCGTACTCGGCTTGGACGATCGTGTGGATCTCGTGAGTGCCTTCGTAAATCATGGCTCCGCGCGAGTTTCGGAAGTACCTTTCCACGGGAAATTCGTCGCTGTATCCATAGGCGCCGTGTATCTCCACTGCGTCGTTTGCGGCCTTGAATGCGTTTGCGCAGTTCTGCCACTTCGCCATGCTGACCTCGCGTGTATGGCGCATTCCGACATTCTTCATCCAACCAACCTGGTAATAAAGTAGTCGGCCAATGTCTCGGCCCGCAACCATATTGGCGATCATTTGTTGGACAAGCTGCTTTCTTCCGATCTCTTCGCCCTGTACCTTTCGCTCTTTGACGTACTTGTCGCAAGCATCCAGACAAGCGGTGATGATCCCAACCGCTCCCGACGCGACCGTAAAGCGGCCATGATCAAGCGCTGACATTGCGATCTTGAAACCGTCTCCTTCCTCACCCAGCAGGCAATCGGCCCCAATCCGCATTTCGTCAAAGAAGATCTGCCCAGTATTTCCGGCACGTACGCCGAGTTTGCCTTTCAGAGGCTTGCTATGGAAGCCGTCCGAATTGCGATCGACGATGAACGCGCAGAACTTCGATTTGTCTTCCGAGCCAGCCAGCTTGGCGATGACAAGGAATTGGTCGGCATAGTCGGCCAACGAAATCCAAGTCTTCTCGCCATTCAGGACGAAGCTCTCGCCATCTTTCTTAGCCGTTGTCGTAATGCTGATGGCATCGGATCCCGCATTCGGCTCCGTCAGCCCGAAGGCTCCAACTCTCTCTCCACTCGCCAACTTGGGAAGCCACCTCTGTTTTTGCTCCTCCGTTCCCCACTGAAGGAGGGTCAGAGAGTGGAGCCCGCTGTGGACGCTCATCACGACACGTGCGCTGGTATCGGCACGTTCGAGTTCTTCGCACACCAAACCTAGCGATATATAATCTGTCCCACTGCCGCCGTATTTCTGAGGGATGCTGACACCGAGAATGCCCGCCTGGCCCATTTTGTCTAACATCTGGCGGTCAGATTTTGCCTCTCGATCGCGTTCCTGAATACCCGGAACAATCTCCTGCTGACCAAATTTATACGCCATTTCACGAATTAACTCGTGTTCGGGCGTGAGAGCGAAGTCCATATCCTAAGCGTACCGCTTTAGAACTCGGCTTCCTGACCCGCGTCCAGAGAGACAAAATCAATTCCCTCTGACTCAAGGAGCCTCTGCGTCATCCCATGAAACATCGTCGGGCTTGCCATGACCGCATCGTGGACCGGAAAGCAAACACGGGCTTTGAGCTTGACGGCATATTCAATCGCCTCGGATATCTTCATCCATGGACCGGCGATCGGCAATGCCAGGATCTCAACCGGCCAGAACGGATCAAGGAATGCGTCCCCTGGATAGAACAACCGATCTCCGATGACAAATCCTGTATTCAACACACTCGGTACCGACCTATGAATGATCGCATGGGGCCCCTCGACTGACGTCACCGAGAGGTCTCCAACCATCGCCACCGCCCCGTCCGCAATCAACTCGTACGACAATTGGGCCTCGTCTAGCAGCTTTGCAACCGCAGTATTCGTGATGATCCTCGCAGTTGGATTCTTGTCGACGATTGCTTTCACCGAGTCGACGTGAAAGTGGTCAAAGTGCTCGTGAGTCACCAACACGGCATCAAGTCCGGTTAGGTTGTTCTGTGCGGTTGTAAACATTCCGGGGTCGGTAAGAAGTCTCACACCCTTGTCTTCGATGACTAAACAACAGTGGCCGATCTTGTGGATTTTCATTTTTCACTCTGAGAGCTTGGATATTGCCCTTGGCTTTAGGCTAGCATCCGCTACCATGGATTTTTCCACTTCTCAGGCAAAAAAAATCGACCATGCGTCTTCCTTTCCCGCCGAGAATATAGAACTGTCCACCGCGGAGTCTTACCGAGCAGGATGCAAAATCCGCATGGAATTGGTTGGATATCTCTTTCCGCCTCTTGAACAACCTCCCGGCGCTCTCCAATTGACAGAGAAACCAAAGCGGAGTTTTCCAAAAACGTATAGAATCATCACCAATCCCAAGCTGCATTCGTTAGCACCCTATGAAAAAGTCCGTTGCATTCGCTCTACTTGTCGTCCCCTCACTTGTTTTTGCGCAGGGAGGCCGTAGGAATAACCCGACTACGACGACGCCAGCAGCCCCGCAATCGGCTCCACAGGAAACAGTTGGGACAGACGGTCCGCTTTGGCAGCTGTTACGCAATCTGAATCCGAGACAGCTCGGACCTACTAACATGGGCGGTCGAATCATGGGTATAGCCGTTTACGAACGCGACCCACGGATCTTCTATGTCGCCAGCGCGTCGGGGGGGTTGTTCAAGACCCAAAACGGCGGCATTACGTTCAAGCCAGTCTTTGAGCGTGAGGGCTCGATTTCAATCGGGGCAGTTGCCGTAAGCGCAACCGATCCAAATATCGTGTGGGTTGGTACCGGAGAAAATAGTTCGCGCAACTCGGTCGCTTGGGGTGATGGCGTCTATAAATCGACCGATGGTGGAGTTAGCTGGACGAATGTTGGGCTAAAGGACTCGATGCATATTGGGCGCATCGTTATTGATCCCAAGAACCCCAATGTGGTCTTCGTTGGTGCTTTGGGACGCCTTTGGGGTCCCAATCAAGAGCGCGGCGTCTACAAAACAACTGATGGCGGCAAGAGTTGGGATCGCTCCCTCTATGTTGACGACAAGACCGGGGTCATCGACCTGGAAATGAACCCCAACAACAATCGTGAGATTTTCGCAGCGATGTGGCAGCGGCTGCGCAAGCCGTATGACTTCATCAGTGGCGGCTCTGGAAGTGGTCTCTATAAGAGCTCTGACTCCGGAAAGACGTGGCGACACATCACCAAAGGGCTACCCAACACGAATTTCGGACGAATCGGTCTGAGCTTCTTCAGGAAGAACCCCAAAATCCTCATTGGCACTTTTGAATACAAGCCCGATCGAAAGGCGGAAGAAGCCGAAAAGCCTCCCGCAAAGCGTCCAAGCGACGGAGGCGAAGTTAAGAACTATGCCGGCGGCACCTATAAGAGCACAGACGGAGGCGAATCGTGGAAGCGGCTCAATTTCCTCAATCCCAGGCCGTTTTACTTCAGCACCCCAGAACAAGATCCCAGCGACGAGAATCGAATCTATATCCTGGGAGATAATCTCTGGGTTTCTGATGATGCCGGGAAAACGTTTCGAACCCCTAGCATACGCGTCCATCCTGATCATCACGCATTCTGGATAGATCCAAACGATAGCTATCACATCCTCGACGGAAACGACGGCGGACTATTTGTCAGCCGGGACAAGGGGCTAGCCTGGGAGCAGTTGAACCAGTTGCCAATCGGCCAGTTTTACGCCGTGGCCGTCGACATGCGCCGGCCCTATTGGATTTATGGAGGACTCCAAGACAACAGCTGCTGGGGCATTCCGACTCAGACTCGTCACAACGGCATTGCTTTCTATGACTCGGTTGCTCTGGGGGGCGGAGATGGTTTCCATGTTCAGGTCGATCCGAACAATTGGTCGACCGTCTATTCGGAAAGCCAAGGTGGGTCTATTAGCAGAACCGACCTCTTGACCGGGCAGAGTCGAGGTATTCGCCCAAGGCTCCAGGGTGAAAGAATCCGATTCAATTGGAGCACGCCATTCATTCTGAGTCCTCATAACCCGCACACCCTTTACATGGGAGGCAATTTCCTCTTCAAGACGGTTGACCGCGGGGATCACTGGGTCCCCATTTCGAAGGATCTCACGACAAACGATCCGAGCAAACAGCACGCAGGCGACCTGAGCGTTACGCCAGAAAACACCGGCGCGGAGACGCACTGCACCATTATCACGATCAGCGAGTCCCCACTGAAGGAAGGCCTGATTTGGACGGGATCCGACGACGGGCAAGTCAATGTGACTCGGAATGGGGGAGCAACCTGGACAAACGTCACGTACAACATTCCCGGCCTGCCATCGAACACTTGGTGCTCACGAGTCTTGGCGTCAAAGTGGGTCGAGGGCCGGGCCTATGCTACCTTTGACGGACACCGAGGCAACGACTTCAAGCCATACCTCTATGTCACCGAAGACTATGGCAAGACATGGAAGCCACTAGTTTCCGGCTTGCCGAATAATGACTGTCTCTATGTAGTCATTGAAGGAGAAAAGAACCGCGACCTGCTCTATCTCGGCTCAGAAATGTCTTTGCGGGTTTCCCTCGACTTAGGTCAAACTTGGACCCGCTTTAGAACCAAATTCCCAACCGTGGCCGTTCATGACCTTCTTGTTCATCCTCGAGAGTTGGATCTCGTCATCGGAACCCATGGCAGATCGATCTGGACTTTGGATGTCAGTGGTCTGGAGCAGCTTTCAAAGGATGACCTCAGTAAGGACGTCGTCGTAACGACGCCACAGGACGTGCTTTTGTTTGCGCGAAACGGCTCAGATGGATGGGAAGGGGACCGATACTATGTTGCCCCCAATTCTCAGCCGGGTACTCATATCATGTACTACTTGAAGAAGCCGGCAAAGGATGTGTCCGTTGTCGTCTCGGACATCAAGGGAGATCGAACTCAAGAATACACAGGCAGCACCGACGTCGGCCTGAATGTAGTGACTTGGAGCGGACGTCTAGACGGTCGAATGGCATCTCAGGGCGACTATAAGATTACGGTGAAGGTCGATGGAAAGGAATATGTGGCCGCCGTCCATGTGGAAGATGTCTCCAGCAAGGGCGAGTAGCTATGGATGTCGAGAGTTTTTCTACCGCGGTTAAGGCCCTCGGCATCGCCCTGACTCCCGAACAAATAGACAGGTTCGTGCTGTTCGAGCAGGCGCTTTATGCTGCCAATGAGGTAATGAACCTCACCCGAGTTTCAATAGAAGATTGTTGGCGGCGACACTTCCTCGACAGCCTCCTGTTTCAAGACCTTATTCCGAAGCATGCGTTTGTCCTTGATATTGGGACTGGGCCGGGATTCCCCTCATGGCCGCTTGCTTGTGCGCGTCCCGATATCAAGATCACAACGATCGACTCGAACGGGAAGATGATCGGTTTCCTAAGACAGATGAGTCTGCCCAATATCACAAACGTCAAGGAAAGAGCCGAGGACTGGAAGGTCAATGAGCGCTTCGATTTCGTGACGGGACGAGCACTTGCTCCCTTGTCCGCCCAATTGGAGTTAAGTGCCCGGCCATGCAGAATCAAGAAGCTTGTTGTACCGATGCGAGCGTCTTCTGACCGAGAATCCTTCGAGAATGTCGATCTGGAACCCTTGGGCCTTAAGTTCATCGAGACGGTCGAACGTCCCCTGCCGGGCACCGACGTGGTTCGGCTTTTCCCGATTTATCAGAAGGTAGCCAAGACCAAGATAGGCTTTCCTCGGCGGTGGGCCGAGATCAAGGCCTATCCTCTGTAGCACGATGGACGCACGGTTGACACGAGCTTTACGATCCTTAGGCTCCGCGACCCTATGGCAAGCCAACCGATTCAGACTCGGGACATCGCCATGAAACCAGTGACGACAGCGCAGCAAGCAATTGACCTGGCGTCTTATTCCCGGTCGAATTCCTCTTCAGACTTCACCTTACAATCAATGCTCTCAACCTGCCCGGGAAGCGAGTTGGGAATGAAATGGATAGCCGTCGACTTATCTAAAGGACTTGCTCATGTCGACAACCACATCTTCCCTAACCGTTTTTTGGAATCGAGAGGTTCTAATTCGCTCCTTCAGCGCCGTTTCGTAGGCAGATGAATCAAGGGGCAAATCAACGGTGGAATCGGTGAATGTCGAGTAGAGCATCGCGTTCGCGAACTCGACTGAATGAATCCCTTCTTCGGCCGGAGCGATCAGTTCTCCACCGTCGAGGATCGTATCGACGAAGTTTTGGATGATTCCGATGTGCTGGGGGCCATGGCTGTATTCAGGAACGCTGCACTGCCAGGTCGGAGGCGACGCAAACGATTCGCTTGAGTTCTTGCAGAATTCCGGTACGGAAACTTCCGTGCGGTCGAACGTGATCTTGTCATTCTCAAAGACGAGACGGCCTCGGTCCCCCGCGATTTCGAGTCGGCTTGTCCCGGGCGCTTCCCCGGTGGTTGCCACGAATACGCCAGTCGCTCCATTTGCATATTCAAGATAGGCAGTTACGTCGTCTTCTACTTCGATGTTATGGAATTTCCCAAACTTGCAGTAGGCGCGAACCTTGGTCGGCATTCCGCAGATCCACTGGAATAGGTCCAAGGTGTGTGGACATTGGTTGAGCAGTACTCCGCCCCCTTCGCCAGCCCAGGTCGCCCGCCAGCCGCCACTTGCGTAGTACGCCTCGGTTCGAAACCAATTTGTAGCGATACAAGCCGTCCTCCGAATCTCGCCTAGCTCTCCATTCTTAACGATGGTTCGGATCCTCTTATAGAACGGATCGGTGCGCTGGTTGAACATGGCGGCGAACACCAGACTCTTGTCTTTATGGGCAGCGATGAGCCTCTCGCAATCGGCCTTGTGAACGGAGATCGGCTTTTCGGTAAGAACATGAACCCCACAGTTCAAAGCGTCGATGCCGATCGTTGTGTGGTCGTAGTGAGGGACTGCCAGCAAGATCGCATCGATATCTCCGCTCCGAATCATCTCGGCACTGTCGGTATAGGTTTTGTACTCGCGGTACCGATCCAGCTTTTCAGGAACAATATCGCATACCGCGGTCAACTCACATCTCTTGATCCGGTTCATCCCCGATACATGACCCGAACCCATGTTTCCAAGCCCAACAATTCCTAGACGCACCATGTTTGGCAGGTTACCGCGCAGAGGGTCCGTTGTTCCGGGTCCAACGTTCACTTTTGACCTTGCGTGGATCGGAAAACGCTGTCTCCCGCCGCATCGCGCATTCGCGGTACCCTGTAAGGCTTGGAAGACGCGCCCCAGCTATCGTCTTGGACGATCTTCAGGTTCTATTCGCCCCTGGCGATTTCATGGCTATTTATGGGGTTGGAGGGTCCGGTTTGCGAGGGAGTTATCAACCGGCTCCATCGGCCGGAGATCAATGCGGCTGCATGGCCAATCTTAATGGCCATCGCGATATGGGTCGAGAGTCCGGTCATCGATTTGCTCTCAACTTCCACTACGCTGGCGAGGGACCGCCAACGGTATGAACTTATCAGCAAGTTCGTTTGGTTTCTCTTGTTGTGGGTGACTATCGCCCATGCTCTCGTCATTCTGACCCCGCTCTACGGGGTCATTGTTGAAGGGCTAATGGGAGTCAAACCAGCAGTCGCTCGGGCCGCAAGAAGCGGACTCGTCATCCTGATTCCATGGAGCGCCATGATCGGCTGGAGACGGTACTTGCAGGGCATTCTGATTCGCCATGGACGAACACGGGCGATTGGACTGGGTACTTCCGCGCGAGTGACGACGCTGGTCTTTGTTGCCATCACGCTTTTTCGGACGACTCATTTGCCGAGCATCATAATCGCTTCCATCGGGATCATCCTGTCGGTGGCCGTCGAAGCGACATTCATTCATTGGCTGAGTCGTGACGTTATTGCCAGGCACTTTCGACGAAGTGCTGAGTCGTCCGACGACCCTTTAACGATGAGGAAACTGGTTAGTTTCCACGCTCCGCTTTCCGCGACTACCATGGTGAATCTACTTGTGATGCCGCTTGTCAGCGCGGGCCTCGCAAGAACGGACAAACCCGTTTTGGCGCTTGCCGGCTGTGGAGTGGCAGGGGCGATCCTGTTTCTTCATCGAGCGGTCACGTTTTGCGTGCCTGAGGTGGTCATAACCCTCTACAAGGATGAACAATCCAGAGCA
>Ga0302140_10000232_pt1 | contig 67800 bp, 57 predicted proteins | sample I_Bog_E1_1_FD_202095 | JGI IMG/M metagenome (GOLD analysis project Ga0302140, IMG submission 202095) | Peat permafrost microbial communities from Stordalen Mire near Abisko, Sweden - I_Bog_E1_1 | ecosystem: Environmental > Terrestrial > Soil > Wetlands > Peat | place: Sweden: Abisko, Stordalen... | reverse complement strand
ATACCGGCGATCAACGTGTGCTTGAACTCCCGCGCTCACAGCCGCCGGCTCTGAGCTTTGCGCCTACCCAATTCGCGACGACCAGCTCAGACAGCCCGCAGACGGTTGTGGTCCAGAACATCGGCAATCAGCCCCTGGGTTTCGCTGACGTAAACTATCCCTCCGATTTTCCGGTGGACTTTGATGCGAACGGAACTGAGGAGCTCTGTGTCGGCTCTCAAGGCCTTCCAGCCGGCCAGGAGTGCGATTTGCCAATTAACTTTATGCCCCTGACCATAGGAGCGATTCGAGAGCAACTAACCATCACAGATTATTTACTGGGTGGTGTCACTGCGACGCAGTCAATTGCACTGAGCGGCACCGGGCTGACACCTCCGGCAATTTCGCTGTCGGCTACCAGCCTTTCTTTCGGCAACGAGATTGAAGGATCGATTACTGCATCGCAAACAGTGGTGCTGACGAACATCGGCGGCTCGACTCTGGAGATCACCAGCATTGCCGTAGCAGGCACAAACGCGACTTCGTTCGTCTTCGCCAACAGCTGCGGAACCAGTCTGGCTGCCGGGGCCAGTTGCACCATCCATGGCCACTTCGCACCCACGACTGCCGGCGCATTGACCGCAGCCATAACCATCACCGACAACGCAAGCAACTCTCCGCAAAGTATCGCGCTGAGCGGTACCGGGGTGAAGCCTCCGGTGACTCTTTCGGCCGCCAGCCTGGCGTTTGGTTCGGTCGATGTCGGCAAGTCGAGCAATTCGCAGTCAGTTACCATGACCAACACCGGGACCGCGGCCTTGTCGATTACCGGCATCGCGGTAACTGGCGCGAACGCATCTTCGTTCGTCTTCGCCAATTCCTGCGGGACAAGCCTGGCAGTCGGGGTGAGTTGCAGCATCCACGGGCATTTTGCTCCCACAACCGCCGGCGCATGGAAGGCCGCCATCACCATCACTGACAGCGCCACCGGCTCACCGCAAAGTATCGCATTGAGCGGGACGGGCGTTGCGCCGGCGGTTCCAGTCACACTTTCAGCCGCCAGCCTCTCGTTCCCGGCAACAAAGGTTGGGTCCTCAAGCGCTTCGCAGTCGGTGACCATGACCAACACTGGAACGGCGGCATTGACGATCACCAGCATTGCTGTCACGGGGACAAATGCATCCTCGTTCGTCTTCGCCAACACCTGCGGAGCGAGCCTGGCCGTGGGGGACAGCTGCACCATCCACGGGCATTTCGCACCCACCGCAACCGGGGCGCTGAAGGCTGCGGTTACCATCACCGACAGTGCTATGGGCTCACCGCAAAACATCGCGCTAAGCGGAACCGGGCAGTAAGCCGAACTGGTTGCGTCGTGACCAAACCAACCCCTTTTGGCACGGTCGGATCGACGTTTTCCCTGAAGCGGATGAACTCAACCCCCAGGGGATTGAGTTCATCCGGAACATTCAGGAAGTGGTTGACCGACCGCGCCAACCGGTCCGAGGCCCCGACCAGAACAGCATCGAACTTGCCGCGACGGACATCGGACATCATCCGATCCGGATCGAGCCCGCAGTTGCTCTTACGGCTGTACTGAAGCACGGGCCGAAAGATCCTCGAGGGCTTCGGCAGCCTCGTGGCGAATGCCGGCTTCAGGGTCGAGTTCGGCAATATGCTTGAGAGTTTTCTGGATGCGCGGCGAGCCGGTGAGGTTCTGGCGGAGCACTGCGAGGGCGTCGCTGCGGACATAGGTCACCTGGTCGGTGTCGGCAACTTTCAGCAGCGCATCGGCGAGCGTCGTGGGCAAAGGGTGACGGAAGCGCGTGGCGAAGATGGAGTCAGCGCGGACGGCCGCGTCGCTGTCATTGAGCATCAGGGTGGCAAGACGGTGGTCGACGTCAGAGCCGGGAGCCAGGCGGAGGGCGCGAGCTGCGGCGGCTCGGGTGGGCGCGGAGGGATCATTGAGGGCTGCGTCGATGGTTTGGGTGGCCGCGAGCCCGGCGCTATTGCCGAGCGCTCCAAGCAACTCGGTCTTCTCGCGCGCATCACGGGCATTGCGATAGAGAGCGATCAGCGACGCGTCGATCGCATCGGCTTCGGCAGGGTGCTCGTGACGGCCGGCATGGGCTAATGCGCCGCTGATCATACGCGCCGCGGATTGAACGGCAGGGTTGACATCGTCGACGAGATCGAACGGAATGCGCATGACTTCCGGTGCAGGGTGCTGAAGCTGCACGAACGCGAGCAGAGCGTCAACGCGCAAATCCTGGGGGAGGGTGGCGTTGTGTGCGAGCAGGCTCAGCGAGGCGGACGCGGACAAGGAACCGGCCGCCCCGAGTGCGTTGGTCACAGCCCTGTTCGGGCCATTCTCGATGAGGAGCGCAACCGCAGGGGAAACTGCGTCAGGCCGGCTGCGGAAGAGCGCGGTAAGGCGGTCGGGCGAGGCGACATTGCCCGGAACGTTTGTGAAGGCGGCGTCGAGAATGACTTCAGTCGTCAAGTCCTTCAGCAGACGGTCATCGGCTTCGGCGCGGACCACGCTGGGATCAAGCTGCTGCGTCACAATCGGCAAATCGACCACCTTCGCATGTTCACGGACCAGGCTGCCGACGAGATCGGGCGCTCTGCCGGTTTGAAGATCGGACGCATGAAACTCGGTAACGGCCTCGATCTGCTGTGACTTGTCCTGGGAGAGGCTCATGCGCACGCGATCGACGCCATCGGCGGTTTGCAGGCGGTGATCGGAACTGAGAGAGAAGGTGATGTCCGATTGATCGATAGAGATCTGAATTGCATTGGCGGGCGCACCGGACATGCCGTCGGCATAGATGTATTTCAGCTTGCGCTTGAGAATGCGATCGGGTTGCTGAGCGAGGTAGAGGGCCGAGTATTCCCCGGCGCCGTCGCGTTCCTGTGCGGTCCAGGATTGGCGTGCGACGTCGGGCCGCACAAGTTGCAATTCGGTGGCGATCATCTGCAACAGGTTCCGGTCAGAGGCGGACATGTCGCGATAGAAGTGGACAGAGAGCAGGCCGCCGTCGTTTCGGTAGCTAGCCCAGAACGGTCGCGACAGGCGGGAATGCAGATCCTTGAGAGCTGCGGCCGGGGTGTCTTTCAGTGCGTCACCGCTGAACTGGATTTTTGCTAACTGAAGTTGCGCATCGTAATCATTTGCGCGCGCCGCGCTGATGGTGGAGGTCCACAGGCCGGATATGTGAACCTCGATGGGCCGCGTGGAAGATTGCTCCATGGAGGCGCGGAAATCGAGAGACCAGCAGGACTGGTCGCCGGGTTGAACGGTTGGGGAAGCGGCGGCCGCCGCCACCAGAGTGGCGGCGACGGCAAGCCCGAATGCAGCAGTGAGGTTGCGAATCATAGTCAACTCCTTGTTAGCTGATCCCTCGTCAGCGGGTTGCGGTTTAGATCAGGACATAGCCGTAGACGATCGCAGACGCCGTGCCGAAGCTTGAGCCTCCGGCGGTGGTTGTCATGGTGATCTTGTAGTAGCCGCCCTGGAAACCGCTAGCCCATACCGCGGAGGGCGATGTGGTAGCAGCGCCGGTAACGGGGAGGCTCATGGGAGAGACAGGGTTGGTGCATGCCGCGGTTTGGTCGTTGCAGTACGCCACCGTGAATGTGGTGTTCAGCGTACCGGTGGCGCCGGAGACAATGCCGGAAACCGCGACGGGCAACGGAACATTACCAATGTTGTAAGCTCCGCCAACCGTCGGGTCGGGAACAGCCGGCCCATTCGTGCTCACAATTTGCCCGATGTACACGCCCTCTTGCAGGTTGGTGACGGAGACGGTAACCGGTGTCGCGGTTGTGGTAACCGTGTTCGCCGAACCACCTACTCCAGTGACGGTGGTGGTGGCGGTCAGGCCGATGGTCCACGTGGAGGTGTTGCCGGAAGTGGGAGCCCCGAAGGTGACCACCGGGTTGGGTCCGTTTGCTCCGGCGGGGTTGATGGTGATCGTGCCGGCGTTGGCGCCAGGGGTGTAGGTCCAGTTGTATGTGCTGGTGGAGGCGATTGTATCGTCGGTTGGACCGGCGGTGCCGACCAGTGTGACAGGCAGTCCGGAAGACAGGCTTGCGCCGTTCGTTGGAGAAACTATGCTCGCCGAGGCGGTGTAAGGGCACAGTGACGTGGGCAACGGAAATAGCTGCACGTCGATCGAGTCGTTCAGCAGTGACCACGACTTGCTGACCAGCGGATTCCACTTGAACAGCGTCCAGGAGTGGGTGTAGCAGATCGGGCAGTCGCCCACGGACGCGTCCAGATCGACTTCGCCGCCGCCGGAGCTGAGATTGAGGTTGCTGTTCAGAGATCCGTTGAGTGTGGTTGCGCATACCTGCGGGGTATTGTTGAGGACCCACTTTACCTGCGCCGTGGTGGGTGTGGAAAGGGTGATGAGGTTGACCTTTGCGTCGACACTGCCGCTGGCAACGCCGAGGTTGATACCGCCGCTGACGTGCGCGCCGATAGCAGCATTGGGGGTGACGCTCAGGTCGGCTCCTGAGAGCGCAGCGGAGCCCTGAGCATTCAGGTCGGCATCAATGAGTGCGCCCAATGTGATATCGAAGATCCAAATCTGGATGGGAGGCAGATCGTACTCCTGGTTCCAGGACGGATCGATGCTGAAGCCGACACTGGGCTTGAAGCTCAGTCCACCGGATGGGATTTCTTCGCCGAAAACATAGAAGCCAAGTGTGCCGGTAGACGTGGCCGGTTTGTAAGCGGGTTTGGTTTCGCCGCTGTCGGTGTCGGCCGTTACCTTGGCGTCCACCACGTCGACGTCGTCGCCGAAGAGGACGCTGTGGGCCGTGAAGGCGGCGTCGAAGTGAGTCAGGTTTTCGTCGGTCCCATTCACCACAGTGGGGTCGAGATTGCCGGAGAGCTTCCAATAGGCGTCAAAACTCCCACCCGGGTTCAGGTCCCCGCCGGTGCTGAAGGGGACGTTGTTGCCGCTGGTTGCGCCGGCGCCGAAGGGGGTGCCGTCGCCGTTGCGGAGTGCCGCTTGCGAAACAGGGGCAACGATCCAGTTTGGGGAAGGGTGTTCGCTGTCTGCCTGGTTGAAGTAAGTGGTGACAATCTGGTTGGCTTGCGCTGTTTGGGCCGTGCAGCCCGTTGAGCTGGTCACTACGCTGCCGGCCACGGGAGACGGTGTGCAGGCGTCGGAGCTACCCCAGAATGTTGGCATGGCGGGAATGAGGCCGGAGCCCGTGAGGTCGCCGAGAGGGCTAAGCGCAAGTTGGGCGTCGAGCTGCTGCCCAATCGCGCCGCTGGTAATTGCCAGGCTCACCCAATTGGCGCTGACCAGATCGCCGGCCTCGTAGGTGTCGGTACAGGACTTGAGAACGTAAGACTCGCCGGTTTTGTCCGAAGTATCGGGCTTGTAGGTGCAGGTAAGCGCGGCGGCGCCATCCAGACCGTACTGCAACTGGACTGTGGTTGAGCCGGCGGTTCCTTTCTTCAGGTGGAAGCCGCTGGGAATCTGTGCCGGACTCAGCGCGAAAGTCTGGGTGAGCGGCGCGTTGCCGGGCACAACCAGATCGACTGAGCCGCCGTAGCCAGAGGGCGGCGCGGAACCAGTTGGCGACTGGTCCAGCTCGACCGAGTGGACGCGCAGGTTGTCAAACAGGTAGGCGCCACGAACTCGGCCTGGAGAACTTATCTCGAACTCAACGACCATGTCGTTGAAAGTGGCGCCGTTGAGAGCCGAGCTGATGTCGTTGGGAATTGAGAAGCCAATGGTGCTGTAAATGCCGGTGTGGTAATTCTTCAGCGATACATGGCCCAGCGAAACGTGCTGCAGGCCGAGCGACCGAACGCTGACGAATCCCTCAATCGAACCGCTTCTTGGGTCGCAGTCATCCCGGTCGTCAGGGCCTGAACCGCCTACCTGGGTGGGGAGCAGCAAATCAAGCTGGAGCAGAGCGCCTCTGTTCCCAATGCCGGCAAGGGCGCCCGCGGTCGAGCTGATCGGACTGCTGGTCAACGTCATCAGGCTTGGGGGATTGGAAACAGCGAAGGCGGCGCTGCCTTGGGTGCGGTCGGTGGTGGACTTCACATTAAAGTCTGGAAAGAACCCATCGATGCGCACGAGCCATACGTTGGGAACCTCGAAGCCCATGATGGCGTTCGAGTCCGGGGCTGAATGGTTGCCCAAAGAAGCGTTGGTGAAACCATCCCCAACGCCGTGGGAGCCGGAAGCGGCTTGCTGAGCTGCGCCGTAGTTGAAGACGGCCAGCGCGATTCCGGCCGCGATGATGCCGGTTCGAATCACGGTTGGTGTCGGTTTGAAGCAACCGCGGGTTGGCGCCAGGCGCGTTAGCCCCGAGCGTAGCCAATTGGGACCTGTGAGGCCTGCGAGGCGGGCCGCGAGCAATTTCGTGTGACTCATAAGGGAACCTCCGGTGTTTCTGCGTTTCTGATGTGGAACCGCACAGGCGCTGCGGAAAGGCGGCAAAACGGCGACACATCGCGCTCAATCCGGGTAAAGCTTGTTGACCGGGTGTTGCGCCGCGTTTCAGGCCTCTGTCCTACAAGGCGTAAGCCGGCTGCGGGAACTATCATTGGCTGCGGAAGTTTTCAGAAACGTGATTTCGGGCCATCCGCGAGCGGGGTATAATTGCTCGAATTCCGGTGCCTCGATGCAGGATGACGTATGGAACCCGTTTTGAACCAGTCATCGGACGTGGAGATCGGCACTTTGCTCCAGGCCTGGAGCGATGGCGACCGGAATGCCCTGGAGAAGCTGACGCCGATTGTCTACGAAGAATTGCGCCGGCTTGCGCGTCACTTCATGCGAAGCGAACGCATCGGCATTACCCTGCAGACCACAGCCCTGGTCAACGAGGCCTATCTTCGCCTGGTTGGATTCAAGCACATGCGGTTCAAAGATCGCGCTCACTTCTTTGCCGTGTCGGCACAACTGATGAGGCGGATACTGGTGGACCACGCCCGCAAGCGCAACCTGAAGCGTGGAGGCGGAATCCAGCACATATCGCTGGACGAAATTGGCGCCGGCGGTCCGGAGCCGGATCCCGATCTGGTGATGCTGGACGATGCGATGCTGGCTCTTGCGGATTTTGACGCGCGCAAGGCACGTGTTGTTGAACTGCGCTTTTTTGGCGGCCTGAGTGTAGAAGAGACCGGAGAAGTGCTGAATGTCTCGCCGATTACTGTGATGCGCGACTGGAACACGGCGCGCGCATGGCTGTTTCGCGAGATGAGCCGGATGAGTGCGGAGGATGTGTGAGCGAAAAGCGGAGCAAACAAGGCAACGATTCCAATTCCCAAACACACGGCTGAATCATGGAAATTGAACGCTGGAAGAAAGTCGACAATCTGTTGCAGTCGGCGCTGGAGATTGCTCCGGAGCGTCGCGAGGAGTTTCTGCGACAAGAATGTGACGGCGATCCAAGTCTCGCCGACGAGGTGATGTCGCTGCTGACCTCGTACCGCCGAGCTGGAGGTTTCCTTGAGACGCCGGCGGCGGAGATGGCTGCCCGGGCGATTGCGGCAGAAGCGGCGCCCGCGCCCTGCTCATCGCGCGCCGGCCAGGTTGTATCGCATTATCGGCTTTTGAAAATGATCGGCAGCGGCGGGATGGGGACCGTGTGGCTCGCAGAGCGCTGCGACGGCCGGTTCGAGCGCAAGGTGGCCATCAAGTTCATTCACCTGGCAGTGCTGGACCAGGCGGCTACAGAACGATTCAAACGTGAGGGAGCGATTCTGGGCAAGCTATCTCACCCGCAGATTGCCGAGCTCGTCGATGCCGGCTTGACTGCGAGCGGCGAGCCTTTCCTCGCGCTGGAATATGTGGAAGGCCAGCCGATTGATGTGTATTGCAATCGGAAGAAGCTGGATGTGGAAGCGCGCATTCGCCTTTTCCTTCTCGTTCTGAGCGCCGTAGCGCATGCCCACAGCAACCTGATCGTCCATCGCGATATCAAGCCGACAAATGTCCTGATCCGAAACGATGGCGAGGCGAAGCTGCTGGATTTCGGGATTGCGAAAGTGCTTGCCGACGAGACAGAGGTTGGCGCCGCAACACGGCTCACAATGGACGGCGGCGCTGCGCTCACTCCACTGTTTGCCGCGCCGGAGCAACTGAGCCAGGGCGCCATCACGACGGCCACTGACATCTACAGCCTTGGCGTCCTGCTGTACATGCTTTTGGCCGGGCAGCATCCGGCTGGGCCGGGGCCTCATTCGGCGGCCCAACTCATCAAAACGATTATGGATCAGGAACCGCCGCGTGCCTCCGGGGCCATCACATCGACGAACTCCGATGCGGCCGCGGCGCGGTCTGCAACGCCGGAGAAACTGCGCCGCCAGCTTCGCGGGGACCTGGACAGAATCATTGCCAAGTCGATCAGGAAGAACCCGGCCGAGCGTTACCCATCGGTGGGGGCGTTTGCCGATGATTTGCAGCGGTACCTTGAACATGAGCCGGTACTGGCGCGGCCCGATTCTGTGGGATACCGGATGGCGAAGTTTGTTAGGCGCAATCGCGTCGCGGTGGCTTTGGCGGCGATTGCTTTTATCGCAGTGACCGCGGGTGTGACGTGGATTGTGATTCAGAACCGGAAGGTCCGTGCGGAGCGGGATTTCGCGTTCAGCCTATTGAGGCGCAGTGAGGAGCATGATGATTTTCTTGATTTTCTTCTCTCAGATGCAGCGCCGTCGGGAAAGCCGTTCACGGTAAATGACCTCCTGGGCCGGGCCGCGAAGATTGTCGAAAAACAAAAGCCTTCGGCGACACAGATCGAACTGCTGGACTGGATCGGCGTTGACTATAGCGCGCAGGATCAGCACGGTCTGGCCCGGCCGATCCTGGAGCACGCTTACCAGTTGTCAAGGCAGTCCTCCGATCCCGGAATCCGTGCGTCGAACTCTTGCGCGCTGGGATTTGCGCTGGCGCGAGATGAAGACCTGTCCAGAAGCGAAGCGTTGATCGAGGAAGGCCTGCGCGAACTTCCCGATGATCCCCAGTACGCGGTGGACCGGGTGACCTGCCTGCGCCAGGGCAGCATGGTCTCGCGTGAACGGGGCGAAACGGACGAAGCTGTACACCGCATGGAAACAGCCCAGCGCGTTCTGCGCGCGTCGCCTTTCGATTCCGACTCCTTCGAGATGTCGCTCTCGCTGGATTTGGGAGAGGCGTACAGTGAAGCGGGAAGAGACAAGCAGGCGCTGGCGGAATTTCAGCGCGGAGCCACGTTGATGTCCTCCCTTGGCCGCGACAAGACCGAAACCGCCGTTGTGCTCTACAACAACTGGGCGCTGGCGCTGGACCAGGCCGGCCGGCCTTTGGAGGCGGAGAAGATCTATCGGCGCGTAATCGATATCAGTCGCGATGATTCGACGGAAGAGGCTGTCTCGCCCATGGTACTGACAAACTATGCGCGCGTGCAGAGGGTACTGGATCATCTGGACCAGGCTGCGGACTATGCGGAGCGCGCTCACAGCAAGGCGGTAAAGACGAGCGACGAGCTGGTAATTAACCAGTCGCTGCTGGAGCTTGCGCGAATCTATCGCGAGCAACACGACCTGGCGCGCGCCGAAGCTATGATCGCTGAGGTTGAGCCCCGTCTGCACAAGGATCTGCCGCCCGGCCACTATGCATTTGCGGCCCTCACCACGGAGCGTGCATTGATTGCGCAGCAGAAGCACGATCTGCCGACCGCCCTGCGTCTGATGGACCAGTCGATTGCAACCATTGATGCGGCTGTCAAAGCAGGTGGTGAGGGCGCATTTTCGCTGCCCGGCTTGTACACATACCGCTCCGAGATCGATCTCGCCATGGGCCAGGCGGACCAGGCCGCTGCAGACGCAGACCACGCACTGGCAGCATTGCGAAGCAATCAGAGCCCTGGCGAGTTCTCATGCAAGGTGGGCCGCGCATACCTGGCACAGGCACGCGCACTGGCGTCGGACGGGAAACCGGCAGCTACCCGTGCCGCCGCATCGCAGGCGCTCACAGAACTCGAGGCTTCCCTTGGACCAGACCATCCCGACACAGCGGCAGCACGGCTGCTGGCGCGGTAAGAGCGCGCAGGTGGACGTCGCTCCGTCCTGCGGATATCGATAAACCGATCGGGAGGGAACTGCAAGCTTCAGACAGCATCGAAGTCATGAACACCCATGCCCGGCAGATCGGTGGCCATTTCTTCCTGGCCTGAGAACCGCCCCGCTTTCCCATTGCGATGACTAACATGGAATCATCCCCAGTCGGCGAAGTGGGTGCTCACCTCTGCGGGAACGGGGCGAGTCAAATCACGATCGAGGAATCATCGGGAGTCAAAAGAAGGATCGTCAACGTCCCAACGGATCTCCACGACCAGTTCAAGTCCGCGGGCACGCGAGCGCTCCCTGCAGATGGATTGGTCCCTGGTGGCTGTTTTGGTGGCTGTTAGTTTGGTAAATATCTGCCAAGCCGTGCGGCGCACCACAATGGACGTACAACTCGTATCTATTGATTATAAAAACGGTATTCTCCATGCTGCACGGATATGCAGCTTGCTGCTGAATGCTTGAAAACAGGCTTATAACTCCTTGGTTGGGGCTTTGAATCCCTCCGGGCCCACCAACACATGAGTCGTTTGAGGCTGCCACTTCACAGGCGGTATTGAGCCTTTCCCTGCCGATTCCTCTGCCGGATGTCCGCCGTGGCCGCGCGCGTAGGCCCAAAGATAGAAACTTCCCGTCACCAGCAGAATCAGCGGCGCCGGAAACATCTGAAGAGCGGTTCGAGCGGTCGTGCCAACTCCGCTCGCGGGCAGCGGGAGGCGGCTGATGACGCCAAGCAGAATAGCCCAGGTCAAGTCGCCTGTCAGCACGAAAGCAGTCGTGTTGATCAGCATCGCCAGCCATCCAACCAAGCCACCCTCAGCCCAAAGCATCACGCAGGCAGGGACCGTGAGCAGAAGCAGTTTGGAATCGTATTGGCGATGATAGACGGGCAGCATGGAAATGGCCGCAATCGAAGCCAACGCCAGCCATGCACGCGAGACTGAGGCCCGCCTTCGCAATGTAATAAATCCCCATGCAAGCAGTAGCGGCGCGCAAATGAGATCGCTGCCAATGTTATAGAAATGCGGATCGTCTCGAATGACGCTCAGAAACGCCTGCATGCTGATAACCATGGCAAGGCCATGGCCGCCCGAGGAGGCTGGGCCCGGATCGTTCATGGCTCCATGCGCGGAGAAAGCCGCGAGATTGAACCGCCACTCCTCAAGCCAATGGGGAGACACCTGCCAAACCCACAGGACAGCCGGAAGGCTAATAGCGATGGTTGCAAGCAGCGTTTGCCATGCATACTTGCGAAATGCCCCGCCGGCCAACAGAAAATAGAGCCACACAAATCCTGTTTCCTGCGGTTTGATGCTGAGGCTGATCGCCAAACAGACGACACCGAGAATCACAAATCGACTGCGGAGAAAGCAACAGACGGCCACTACGCAAAGACTCACCACAATTCCAGCGGCATTGGCAGAGATGACAAGCAACTCGCTGTTGACCAGGAAGAGGCAAATCAGCGCACCGCAAGCGATTGCCGCGTACTCCGCGCTCACCTTCCAAACCAGCCCGGAGACAGAGAGAAGGCCGACGATTGTGCAGATAATCCAGAGAATGTGCGCCGGCTTCCACGACAGCACGGCGAACGGGAACATGAAAGTGAATGCCGTCGGCGGATAGACATTTTGTGTGGCTATTTGCAATGACTTCCAGCCATCGCCAGGGAAGTTGGCTCGGTCTGCCTGATAGATAGGCTCAACCTGGCCTACAAGGTATGGATCGGAGTTGCTGACAAGCGTTCGCGCAGGATAGTACAAAGCTCTGAAGTCGGCGGCGGGAGCGGTGGCCGAGTTTTCCAGCGCGACGCCCAGAAGCACGAAAACTACCGCTCCAAGCACCAACAGGAGCAGCCCGTCTCGGCGCGCTTTCTTGACTCTAACGTCGTACTTCTCAAGTTCTGTGTTCATGCAATGTTCCCGAACTGATCCTGGAGCGCTGGGCTCTCTGGCGCGAGGAACTTTGAGCCGGATAAGCTGTTCAGTATTCAGTGGATAAGGCCTCGAAACACCGATTCCAAAGGGAAAGGCGGTTTCAGATGGGTGCGAAATGGAAGATTCTGGTTGGCTTGTAAGTCCTTTGTTTCGGTCATCGGAGACGTGTTTTTCGACTTAATCCTCTGGGTTAGATTGGGTTACGGCCAAAGTCGGGGGGGCAGGGGCTATGTAGCGGTATAAACCGGGGATACTCCTGATAGATTGGCGTGTTGTGTTGCGTGAAGAAGATCTGGAGTGGCGACCATGATTTGATTGTGCACTCTTCGGCGAAGTAAACTGCAAATTCTGAAAAATATTTTGAGGGTATTTTCCTTGAATTTGCGGGGCGATCCGGGACAGCTTTGAAAGATGCGGCCGGTTGCACAATGGGGTGCGAAAATAGCGCCATGGCGCTTGAATTTACCACTTCTTACCTGAAGGATTCCCTGGCGGTGTTCCGCTATTACAAGGGTCTGGCGGAACGTGCGATGGCTCAGTTGCAGGGCGAGCAACTGACGACTGCGATTGACTCAGAATCGAACTCGATTGCGGTAATTGTGAAGCATTTGACCGGGAATATGCGGTCGCGGTTTACGGATTTCTTGACGACGGATGGGGAGAAGCCGGATCGTCATCGCGACCAGGAGTTCCGCGAGCCGCCAGCAACACGCGAGGCTGTGATGGCCGCGTGGGATGCTGGTTGGGCTTGCGTGTTTGGGGCACTGGAGCCGTTGAGTGAGGAAGACCTGGGGAAGACAGTGACCATCCGCGGCGAGGCACACTCGGTGATGCAGGCGATCAACCGGCAGGTGGCGCATTACAGCTACCATTGCGGGCAGATTGTGTTTGTGGCCAAGCATTTGACTCATGAGGGATGGAAGCCGCTGAGCGTTCCGCGTGGCAAGTCAGAGGAGTTTAATCGGCGGGTGTTGGCGGGTGAGGCTAGTCAGCGGTGAGGGACAGGAATCACCGGTCTCAAAGTCGAGACTGGGGCACCCAGGTTTGTTGTCTAGGTTAGAGCGTTTTCCAGTTGGTGCGAGGTGCAGCGTGGACCGGGAGGTCCACGCGACAGCCGGCCGGGGGGCAGCCCTGCAAGTTCTAGCCGTTGAGCTGTTCCTGTAGCTTGTTGAGGGTGCGGTGGAGGTCCTTGTCGGCGCGGCGCTGCTCGTCGATTTTGGAGATGGAGTGCATCACCGTGGTGTGGTGCTTGTTGCCGAACTGGCGGCCGATTTCAGGCAGGCTGGCCTCTGTCATCTGCTTGGCCAGGTACATGGCGATCTGGCGCGGCACTACGACGTTGCGCGAGTTGTTTTTCTGCTTGAGGTCGGCGACGCGCATGCCGAACTGCTCAGCAACGGCGCGCTGAATGGCCTCAATGGTAATCTTGCGCACCTGCATGTCAATGAACTGCTTGAGGCACTGCTGCGTGGAAGCGAGCGTGATCTCCATGCGGTTCATCTGACACCAGGCGATGAGGCGGGTCATGGCGCCCTCAAGTTCGCGCACGTTGGTGCGAACGTTGGAGGCGACAAACAGCGCCACATCGGTAGGCAACACAACTTGTTCGTTCTCGGCCTTCTTCTGCAGAATGGCGACCTTGGTTTCAAGATCTGGCGGCTGAATGTCGGCGATGAGGCCCCATTCAAAACGAGAGCGCAGACGATCTTCAATCTCGGTGAGTTCTTTGGGCGGCCGGTCCGACGCGATGACGATCTGCTTCATGCTTTCGTGCAGCGCGTTGAAGGTGTGGAAGAACTCCTCCTGGGTGCGCTCTTTCTGGGCGATGAACTGGATGTCGTCGATCAGCAGCACATCGACGGTGCGAAAGCGATCGCGGAAGCTGGTCATGCGATCGTTGCGGATGCTGGTGATCATTTCGTTGGTGAACTTTTCCGCGGAGACGTAGGAGATGCTGGCCATGGGCTGGCGGCGCTTGACCTCGTGTCCAATGGCGTGCATGAGGTGGGTTTTGCCCATGCCGACACCGCCGTAGAGGAAGAGCGGGTTATAGGCGCGCGAGGGCCGCTCAGCAACGGCAAGCGCGGCGGCACGGGCAAACTGGTTGCCGTTGCCTATGACGAATGCGTCGAAGGTGTAGCGCTGGTTGAGTTGGGCTGCCGTTGACCAGTCAAAGCGCTCCTGCTGCGGGCGGGCCGCTGGCGGGGGCGGCGCAGTGGGCGCATGCGCGGGGACAGGGCCGAAGCCACCGTCGCGGCGCTGCGGAGGGATGGACGGGTCGTCTTCCGCGGTGACAAAACTGACGTCGTCGATCTCGATAGCCTGCGCGTCGATGGCTTCGTGAATCAAGTCGTCGTACTTGTCGCCGATGTGCTGGAACTCGGGCGAGGGTACGCGTACGTAAAGGATTCGGCCGGCTACATGGCTATAGCGAGTTGGCTTCAGCCATGTTTCAAAGGTTTGCCGAATCAGCTTCTTTTCGAGAGCTGCGAGAATCTGGAGCCAGGGGTTCATAACGGTTACCGGCGAAGTTGCAAATGCCATCGATCTAATCCTTGCCCGCGTCACCTGGTTGGGTGCCGGTTCGGTTCATCCATTCGGTTTTAGACAACGGCTCTCTGTTGGCGCAAAGTGTTTGCTTTGCGTCCAACTTGCGCCGGCCAATTGCCTGGTTGCCGCTGGTCTGCCCCTGAATATTTCAGGCCGGGGCGGTGGATAAAACACGTTCCGTAAGACGCTGGAAAACTTTTCTTGAACGGTCCCGATAGTAGCACATTTGGAGGTCGTTGCAATGTCTCATTCACACAACTTTTCCCCACTACTTGCGAGTTGCACCACAGGTGGTGAAACTCTGTGCGAGGGGCACTCCGAAGGGTGTTGAAGGCCCTATTGGAAGATTACCAGAGTCATGGTGACGAGCGCACAAACGGGGCATTGCCTCAAGGAATGGATGTGTCGGAACCGGGTGCGTGCTGCAAAGAATAACGCATGGCTCGGCATGTGCGAAGAACATTGCACTGGATTCCCGGCCGAACCTGCGATATACTCAAGACTTGCCGTCAAGGCTCAGATTCTCACCAGGAAACAGGAGCGCATTTCCATGCCCAAGCGCACATTTCAACCCAATCGCCGCAAGCGCGTGAAGACCCACGGCTTTCGCGCACGTATGAAGACCAAGAGCGGCGCTGCCGTATTGAGCCGCCGTCGCGCCATCGGGCGCAAGCGTGTCGCAGTCAGCGCCGGCTTCCGCGACTAGTGCCTGCCTGCCGTTTGCTTGAGCCGAATAGGAACGCACCGCGAACCGATTCGGCTTTGACCATCTCCGGCACCCGCCCTCCTCGTAATTTGCATGACCAGCCTGCCTCGCAATAGCTCTTCCAGCCTCGATGCGCATCTTTTGGTGGCATCGGCCGGCTCAGGGCGCCAATCTCGAACACAAACCAGGTCTCGAAACGAAACCGGGATTGAATCGCTTACCGGATTGCGCCTGCAGCGGCACGCCGACTATCAGCGCGCCTATGCCGGCAGCCGAAAGCGTCAGTCCTCGTCGATGAGCTGGTTTTTGGCGCCGCAGACACCGGCCTACGCCGGCGCCCTATTGCCAGTTGGACCGCGCGTGGGCCTGACCGCGGGCAAGGTACTCGGTAAGGCGCATGAGCGCAACCGCATCAAGCGGCGGATGCGCGAAGTTCTGCGGCGTCACGTTGAGCTGTTGCCGCAGGGATTCGATCTGATTCTCCATCCGCGCCGAATCGTACTCACTTTGGAATTCGCGAAACTTGAGGCCGAGACCGTGCGTATTCTTCAGCAGGCACGGATAGAGGCGGGACGAATGCCTCATCAATTGCCTGATGCAAAGTCTCGCGGCCCGGTATGACGCGCATTCTGCTGGCTATTCTCGACTTCTACAAGCGCTGGCTTTCCCCGGCCCTGCACTCGCTTTCCCCAGGTGGGTGCAAGTTTTTGCCGACCTGCTCGGAATATGCGGCTCAGGCCATCGCCATCCACGGTCCCATGCGCGGGGTCGGGCTTGCACTTTGGAGGCTGATGCGCTGCCACCCGTTCACCCGCGGGGGGCTTGATCAGGTTCCCCCAGCACGAGGGGCAAGACCATTTCCCCACGAACCATTACCATAGAGAAAGCAGCGGCCAGACGGCCGTGTGCTTCAATCGCCTGAATACAGGCCTGTAACGACAAGGAAGTTTCATTTGGCAGAGATTCGCAATCCCAATCTTCAGACGCAGGGCTCTGGCGGCGGCAACGGCGGCGGCGGCGGCGATCTGCGCTCCACCATGGGCTTCGCCCTCTTGTTAGTGGTTGTTCTGCTTGGCTACCAATATTTTTTCAAGCCCAAGCCGGCCGCGCCTGCGCCACAAACCCAGACGCTGACCCAGACTCAGCAGGCTGCTTCTTCCCAGGCAACTGCAGGCCAACCGGCAGCAGCGGTTTCCAAGGTTGCCGGCACAGTGCCCTCGGTGACTGCGGCTCTGGAGACGGAGACGACCGTCGAGAACGAGCTTTACAAAATTACTTTCACCAATCGCGGCGCACAGGTGAAGCACTGGATTTTGAAGAAGTATAAGGATACGGCCGGCAAGCCGCTGGACATGGTTCAGCCGCAGGCCGCGGCGCAGTTTGGGCTGCCGCTGTCTCTGTTTACCTATGAGCCCGCGCTCACTACGGAGTTGAACCAGGCGCTCTATCAACTCACCGTTGCTGGCACGCAGCCTTCAGCTACCGGGGTGGTTCTTGCCCCCAGCGCGCTCACTTTCCATTACGCGGCCAACGGTTTGGACGTAGTGAAGACGTTCCGCTTCGGCTCCAGCTATGTGGTGGACATTGAGACGCACGTGCTGCGGAATGGTTCGCCGGTTCGGGCGCTGGTCGAATGGCCGGCCGGGCTGGGCGATATGGAAGAGTTCCTGCCTTCATCGCTGACTCGCAGCCTGGTGCGCACTCCTTCGTATTTCTCATGGTCGGTGGATGGCAAGCAGGACTACGAAGCGTCTTCAAAGGTGAGCGGGAACGCAACGCTGGACCAGCCCTATGGCTACGCTGGAGTGACCGATCTTTACTTTGCCGCGGCGTTTCTGCCAGAGGATCCATCGCATACCTGGGTGGTGACGCTGCACAACAGCATCGATCTGCCGACTGACCTGAGCGATGCCAACAGCCAGAAGAAGCCGGCGGACGTGCTTGGCGTGGCCGTGGGAGACACGAGCGGATACACGAAGGTGCGGCTGTATGCGGGGCCGAAGGCGCTGGACGTGCTGGCGGCGATTCATGCCATCGGGGCGGACGGCAAGCAAACGGGGACATCGCTCCAGCCGCTGATCCAGTTTGGGTGGATGACCATTCTGGCGACGCCGCTCTACTGGATTCTGCGCTTTCTGAACGAGCACGGAATTCCAAACTGGGGCTGGGACATCATCATCGTGACGGTGATCTTCAACCTGGCCATGCTGCCCACACGCATCATGATGATGCGGTCATCGCTGAAGATGATGCGCATTCAGCCCAAGGTGGATGCGCTGAAACGAAAGTATGCCCATCTCAAAACGACCGACCCCAAGCGGGCCGAGATGAACACTGAGATGATGGCGCTCTACAAGACTGAGAACGTCAACATGTACGGCAGTTGCCTGCCGATGCTGATTCAGATGCCGTTGTTCTTCGCCTACTACCGGGTGCTGGCCAATGTAATCGAACTTCGCCAGGCGCAGTGGTACTGGCTGCACGATCTGTCCGTTGCCGACCCGCTGCACATTCTGCCCATTCTCATCATCGCGAGCATGTTCCTTGTGCAGTTCATCACGCCGTCGCCGGGGATGGACCCGAACCAGCGGCGAATGATGGCCATCATGATGCCGGTGATCTTCGGCTTTTCGATGTGGCATTTCGCATCGGGGCTGGCCCTTTACTGGGGAACGGGGAACGTGATCAACCTTGGGATTCAGTTGGCCATCAACAAGTCGAAGATCGGCCAGGAAATGCATGAAATCGCGGCCAAGCGACAAGCACGGAAGCTGGGCAACAAGGGCGGGCCGTCAACCATTCAGGGGCGGAAATAGCGGTTGGATTTGGATGAACGCAAATGGGGACGAGCTTCGGCTCGTCCCCGTTTTGCATTTGCCGGAAGATAGCCTCAGGGGATGCTGACGGGCTCTTCCAGCGGTTTCTCCAGCGGCTGTTTGATGGAGGGCTGTTTGTAGCCTTCGTCGGCCAGATGACGGCCCATCTGCGCGTACATCTCCGGGTTGTCCGGCTGCCAGGTGCCGAGACCATCGACATAGCGGTTGAACATGCAGAAGGCTGCGGCGATCAGAACGGTGTCGTGAATCTCGAGGTCTGTGGCCCCGGCCTTGCGAGCAGCATCAGCATCGGCTCTCGTCACCAGCTTGCCGTCCTGCTGGACTTTTCCGGCGATGACCAGAAGGGACTTGAGTTTTTCGCTGATGGGCGCGGACTGGAAGTCAGTCTTGACCTGCTTGACGACGGCCTCATCGCCTAGATGGCATGCTGCGGCGGCGCCGTGGCTTGACTGGCAGAAGTGGCAGTTGTTGCGGGAGGAGACATAGGTGGCAATCAGTTCCCTTTCGCCGGGCGTGAGCGAATTCGGCTCGTGCAGCAAGATATGGGCCAGTTCGCGCATGGGCCTGGCCGTCTCCGGGCGGTAAGTGAATCCGGCGCTGATGCCGGGGAAGCCTTCGGGCAATTCAATGTGAGGCATGGGGATCTCCAATCAGGCGTGGGCGGCTTCGGTGTGGCTGGCGAGGTATTCTTCGCTAACTGTGACATAGCCGTCGCGGGCGACGCGGCGACCGCGCTCGCGGTAGAGAGCTTCGTCTTCGGGCTGGTCGGTTCCCAGGCCGTCGACATAGCGGTTGTACATGCAGAAGGCAGCGGCAATCAGCACCGTGTCGTGGATTTCGAGATCGGTTGCACCGAGCACTCGCGCGGCACGGACATCCTCAGCGGTCACCAGCTTGCCGTCCTGTTGGACCTTGCCGGCGATGGACAGAAGTGCCTTGAGTTTGGGACTGATGGCGGCCTGGGTGAAGTCGCTCTTGACCTGCATGACGAGGGCTTCGTTTCCGCCGAGGTGGGCTGCGGCGATGGCGCCATGAATGCTGTGGCAGTAGTGAGTGCAGTTGCGGCTGGAGACGTAGGTGGCGATGAGTTCGCGCTCGCCGCGGCTCAGGGTGCTGGGGCCGGTGAGCAGGACTTCGACGAGGGCGTTCAATGGGCGCGCCGTCTCCGGGCGAAAGGCCATTGCGCCGCGAATGCCGGGAAGGTCAGGGGGAAGGGCGATATGAGGCATTTTTCTCCTTCTTCAAATGGGAATGCGGGTTAAGAAAGCTCAGTTTCGGTAGCCAGTTCCGGGGCGGGTTGCTTGCCGTGGAGCAGGAGCGAGCGGACCGGAAGGCCTGCCAACACAACGGCGGCTCCCAGCAGCGAGGGGATTAGGCTGTGCATGAGCAGCATGGCGGCAAGCAGAACGCAACCGGCGAGGAAGACCAGTGGGGCAAACGGAAACCACCACCGCGTAACTGGCTGGGCGGTCCGGAAGAGCGTGGCGACAGTCAGCGCCAGAAAAACAACGGCAGAGAAGATGATGAAGGCGAGAATGCGGTCGAATGCGCCCAGGGCCAGAACGGCAAGCGCCATTCCGGTTTGGAGCAGGACGGCGTTGGCTGGGGAGCCGAACCGCGGATGCAGGCGGGCAAAGAACGCGAGTGGACCCGCGTTAGAACTGCCGGCTTCTTCGCGGGCCAGGGCATAGGTAACGCGTGGAACTGCCATGCTGAGGACCATGAGACCGCCGAGAACGCAGAGCAGCACGCATGCGGAAAGAACCCGGCCACCCTGGGCTCCAAACAACGCCTGTCCGAACTGGGCTACGAAGGCAGTGTTGTTCTGGATTTGCTCAAGCGGGACAACGGCGACAAACGCGAAGCTGACCAGCAGATAGACAGCGGTCACAATAAGAACGCCGGCGGTGAAGGCGATGGGCAGGTTACGGCGCGGGTCGCGGACCTCGCCGGCGATTTTGCCTGCCTCCCACCAGCCGCCAAAGCAGAAGAAAGCGCTGATTGCGGCCCCGGCAACAGCGCCAAAGACCGGGTCGGAGCCGGAGCGGCGCAGGGTGAGCGGCGCCAGGTTGGCCAATGTGGCGTGGCCGGAGATGAGTGCCCAACCCACCAGTGCAACCAGCACCGGAACCTTGAGCCAGTTGAGCGCGGTCATGAATCCGCTGGAGAGGCGGGTTCCGGCGAAGTTGATGCCGCCAAGCGCGATGAGGATCAAGGCAGGCAGAGCCAAGGCCAGCCAGCCGGGCAAAGCAACCAGGGACTGCACATACGGGACGAGGCCGACACAGAGAGCAGCCGCGACGCCGGGGTACATGACCACGGCGGCCATCCAGCCATAAAGGAAGGCGATGCGGCGACCGAAGCCGGCGCGGAGATAGACGTATTCGCCACCAGCCCGCGGAAAGCGGACAGCCAGCTCGGTGAAGCAGAGGGCGCCGGCGAGGGTGATGAAGGCCATGCCGCACCAAACGGCAGCAAGAAGGGCGGGCGAGCCGAGGGAGCGGGCCATGCCGGCTGGAGTGAGGAAGATGCCGAGGGAGATGGCCTCGCCTGTGACAACGGCGGTTGCTGCCCACAAGCCCATCTGGCGGGCGCTTTGTACGGCTTTGGTCATCGTCCGGCAATAGTAACCAGCGGGATTGCACACGCGCATCCACAATTGGGTGGATGCAGCTGTTTCAATCCAACTCCCTTCAGAGTTTGCCGTCTGCTAGACCTCGATGCATCCCGGTCGTTTGGTGTATCGTCCAATTCGTATGGCAACCGCGAGCAACGCACCACGTCCTGCACCCGAGGCGGAAGAGCTTTACCGTCGCTGGCTTCAGTTTCTTGACGATGAATTTGTTCGGCACAGCTCCCCGGAACGGCGGGCGGAGATAGTGCGCGACCAGCTTTACCAGCTCTACCTGGGGCGGCCGCATGGGGGCAAGCTGAACCTCACGCTCACCAGCGAACTGCCGGCCAACATACTGGGACTGAGCCTGGACTCGGCGAATATTACGCTGGAGGCGGAGTATTTCCCAGACACCGACCGGGAGCGCTACGCTCAGCGGAAGCCTCTGCTGTGGTTCTGGCAGATGTTCGACCGCTCGCCGCTGGGGCTGAACCTGTGGCTGGGCCTTCGTTTCCGCTGCATGCTCGGCAGGCACATTTTTGAACACGTGGGCACGGGGGTCAAGATCTTTCACGGCGTGGACTTGACGTATGGCTACAACCTGAAGATCGGCGACGGGGTGACGATCCGCCAGGGCGCGCTGCTCAACGACCGAGGCGGCATCATCATCGGGAAGAACGCGGTGATCGGCTCGTATGCGCGGATTTATTCGATTACCCACTCGGCGGCCAATTTTGAAACTGTTACTTTGACGCCGACGGTGATTGGCGACGGAGCACGCATTGCCAGCCATGCAATTGTGCTGGGCGGGCAGACGGTAGCTCCCGGCGAGGCAGTGGGGAGTTTTCCGGCGGATAGGGTTTAGAACCTGATCAATAGGGCTGCCGGGCTGAACAGGCTGAGGGGAAAGGGCTAATCTAAGAGCTTTGCCAGTCCCGGCCTTAGCAGGGGCTGAAGCCCAGTATTGATTTAATTGGCTTTGCACCAGGGATAAATGCCCGGCCTACCGCCCGAAAGCCACCATGCTAACCTGAGGTTTCGTGGATGTGAGGCGTTGTTTTGGATCCGGTTCACCTTCTAATTGCGGTCTTCGAGTTTCTTTTGCTGATTTTTTCGCTCAGCGTGCATGAGTGTGCCCATGCCTGGATGGCGTCAAAGTTGGGCGATCAGACGGCGCGGATGCAGGGCGGGGTGACGCTGAATCCGGCGCACCATATTGACCCGATCGGGACGCTGCTGTTTCCGGCGCTGATTATTTTTGGGCCATTGATCGGGTTCACCTTCTTCAGCGGGCTGATTGTGGGCTGGGCGAAACCGACGCCGGTGACGACGCGCAACTTCCGCAGGATTACGCGCGACGACAACCTGACGACGCTGGCCGGGCCGGCATCGAACCTGCTGGTTGCGCTGGCCGCGTTTGTGGTGCTGGCGGTGATCTCGGTCGCGGTTCCTGGCGGACACACATTGGTCATAGCCACGTTTATGGGAGGGGTGGCGCTGGGCGCCGCGCTGCCCGCTCTGGTGCTGCTGGCGATTCTGGCCATCAAGATCAATCTGAGCCTGTTGTGCTTCAATCTGCTCCCCATACCGCCGCTGGACGGGAGCAGGCTGGTGCGTAACATGCTGCCCTACAACGCGGTGCAGGTCTATGACCGCATCCCCATCTGGGTGAGCTACCTGGTCATGATCCTGTTTGGCGGAACGGTGATTTACATGCTGCTGGCCCCGATGATGGCGCTGGTGTATCTGGCGCTGCGGGCGGTTTAGAGGCCCGGGGTGTGGGCCGTGGCGCTGCCTGCCGGTACAATGGAACGAGCCGGATGGGGCGGTTTGGCCCGATGAGCGGCATCTTTCGGCAGTGGCCCGAATGGGACAAGGGAAGCGAACCAGAATCCATGTCAGAAAACGTAATTTCAACGTCACGGCCGCGTGTATTGAGCGGCATGCGCCCTACCGGCAAGCTGCACCTGGGCAACTACATGGGTGCGCTGGCCAACTGGGTCAAGCTGCAAGACGCGTACGAGTGCTATTTCTTTATCGCGGACTGGCATGCGCTGACGACGGATTATGCGGACCCTAGCCGAGTAAAGCTCAATACTCTCGATGTGGCGCTCGACTGGCTGGCGGCGGGGCTCGATCCGGAGAAGTCGACGATATTCATTCAGAGCCACGTTCCCCAGCACGCGGAACTGCACCTGCTTTTTTCAATGATTACGCCGCTTGGCTGGCTGGAGCGCGTCCCCACCTACAAAGAGCAGCAGGAGAACATCACCGGCAAGGATTTGAGTACCTATGGATTCTTGGGATATCCACTGTTGCAGGCCGCTGACATTCTGATTTACCAGGCGAATTATGTTCCCGTAGGTCAGGATCAGGTAGCGCATGTCGAGCTGACGCGCGAGGTGGCTCGACGCTTCAATTCGATGTATCGGAAGAAGGATAGGCCGGATATCTTTCCGGAACCTGGTGTTCTGCTGACACCTTCGCCCAAAGTGACTGGCACCGATGGGCGCAAAATGTCGAAGAGTTACCGCAATACGATTGAACTCAGCGCCTCGCGGTCTTCGCTTATAACCATGGTTGACAGCATGTCGACATTCGGCCGCATGCGGCCGACCGATCCGGGCAATCCTGATATTTGCCCGGTGGGCGATCTGCACAAGCTCTTCAGCGCGCCGGAGATTGTGACGGAGACGCAGAGCGGTTGCCGGTCAGCAGCGATGAGTTGCAGGGACTGCAAGGGGAAAGCAATCGACTCCGTGTGGAAGATCGTCGGTCCAATTCACGAAAAAAGGATGCAGCTCGAAAGTAACATCGAGCAAACGTGGGAGATGCTTCGCGATCAATCTGCCAAGGCCGCGAAGCGCGCGGAGCAGACCATGGTCGAAGTGCGGAAGGTCTTTCACCTTTCCCACGACCTTGGTGTGGAGGCGCATGACTTTGGAGTCTCCGAAGAGGAGCTTACCAGTCGCCGCAATCTTAATCGATATGAGGACTTGAGGCGGCCCATTATCGCAGAAGATGGGATAGTCGATCCCCATTTGGATTCCCATTGGTACCTATCCATACTTCCGAAAGAGATTGCTATTACTGTTGACCCTGATGCAGGGTGGTTGACGAGCAAGAAAAAGCGAGTTTTGGTAAGGGCGGGAATCTCAAACCCTATAGATAAATTGTGGAGTTTCGAAGTTCCGCAAAAATCTTATGAGGTTTGGGTTCTTCTTTTTAGGGACGGAAAGAACTGGCTTGAGGATTTTGTTCTTCCACAGAAGTACTTCTCGCAAGGCTTTGCTAAGGCCAAGAAGTCCCTGAAGAAGGATGAGAAGATCCCAGTGACCGTCCGCAAAGACGGTAGTCAGTTTTTGTTGAGCATTCATGGGAGTGAGCCGATCGATATTACGGAACTACAAAGCAACTACGATCCGTTGAAGTGAGAGACGGTGAACACAACAGATTTTAGGAGAATTGAAGTTGCAGGGGCTAAAGCCCATCATTCTTTGCGCACTTTTCGGCCCGGCTAAAGCCGTGCCCTTGTTACAAAGCGAATTTTGCAAGAGGCCTAAGAGAAGAAGCATTGACCGAAGATAACCAAAATTCCGAATTGAAGGTCGCAGACTCTACCCCTGAGACTACGGGCATCGCGGTTGGCAAAGCTGCCCCCGCGCTCGTCCTGGTAACCCAGCCCGGCCCGGACGAAAAAGCCGCCGCCAGGCAGGCCGCCATCCAGAAGAAGCGCGACGAGAGCTCAGAAGAGTCGCCCTTCTCCGTCAGCGTTGGCCTGGTATACGACGGGCCGCTGGACCTGCTGCTGGACCTGATTCGCAAGCAGGATATCGATGTCTACGACATCCCCATTGCCAAGATCACGGCGCAGTTCCTGGCATACGTGAACCAGTTGAAGGCGACGGATGTGGACGTGGCGGGCGAGTTTATTTACACCGCTTCCCTGCTCATCCACATCAAGAGCAAGATGCTGCTGCCGCGAGCCGGCAGCGGGCCGGAAGATGTTGCCGAGGACCCACGTCGCGAGCTGGTGGAGCGGCTGCTGGAGCATGAGCGGTTCAAGAACGCGGCGCAGATGCTGCAGCAGAAGCAGATGCTTGAGGCGGCGACGTGGAGCAATCCGGGAATCAAAGAGTTCAAGAACGACGTGGAAGCGGAGCCGGAGATTGCGGCAGACACGACGGACCTGGTGCGAATTTTCCGGGAGATTCTGGAACGGGCGCGGAACAGGCCGGTCTTGAATGTGGAAGAAGATACCGTCACGGTGGGCCAGATGATTCGCTTTCTGGGCCGTCGGTTGTTGATGGAGGACAAGCCGGTTTCGCTGAGCCGGTTGCTGAGCCATACACACTCGCCGCGGGCGCTGATTGCGACGTTTCTGGCGCTGCTGGAGCTGGTGCGGCTGCAGGCGATTCTGCTGCGGCAGGACAAGGCTTTCAGCGACATCTTCATCAAGAAGCACACTGGATTCGATGCAGTGATGAATGAAGGTCTGGCCAACGCGCGGGACGACTGGCGGTAGGGCGGACCAATTATCCGGCCGAGGCGGAGCCGGCTCTCTGGTTTGCGGGGAATACGGCTGCACGTTAGGTGCAGCGCGCTGAAAGGGCTGCCTGGCCGACGTAAATTCCTGAGTTTGGAACAGTTTCCTTGTCCAATCCCCCCCGCGGCCGGGTGTAGAATTGACTGAGCAGGACCAGCCCCTCCTGGTCCACCGAGCAAACAACCGCCATCCAATGTGGTTGTTGGGGTTTTATGGACGTCAATTTATCCGGCTCCTGTGTTGCCCGCCGCAAGCCATCCCCCGTCTCTATCCATGACAATTTGCTGACCGCTTTTGCCGACAGGAGGTCCAGTTGCGCCCGGAATGTTTCCGGCCGCATTGGAGATCTCTAATGGCCGATTTGGCAACTCTGATAGAAGCCCTCCCTTCTCGTTCCGCTCAAGTGAGCCGCAGGAAAAAGGGGCGCTCAGGCAAAGCGGGTACAGCGGTGTTTCTGCTGGCCCTGCTGACCGGCATGGGGTATATCGGGGTCCACGTTGCGCGCGATCTGAGCGGGGTGACGATCACCAGCGTATGGCCCTATCTGCTGCTGGCCCTGGCGCTGGCGATTGCATTGGGATTTGAGTTTGTGAATGGGTTCCACGATACGGCGAATGCCGTGGCCACGGTGATCTATACAAACTCTCTGGACCCCAATGTGGCCGTGGTATGGTCGGGGATTTGCAATCTGGCGGGGGTGCTGGCATCGAGCGGGACGGTGGCGTTTGCGGTGATCACGCTGCTGCCGATGGACCTGATTCTTCAGGTGAGTTCCGGGGCCGGGTTCGCAATGGTGTTTGCGCTGCTGATTGCAGCCATTCTGTGGAACCTGGGGACGTGGTGGTTTGGGTTGCCGGCGTCGAGTTCGCACACCATGGTTGGTTCGATCATTGGCGTGGGGGTTGCGAATCAACTGCTGAACCTGCATAGCGGAACCTCTGGAGTGGACTGGGGCCAGGCGGGCAGAGTGCTCAAGGTGCTTCTGATTTCGCCGGTTTTGGGGTTTGGGGCGGCGGCTGTGCTGATGCTGCTGAGCAAGTGGTTGGTACGCTATCCCGAGCTTTACGAGGCTCCAAAGAACAATGAACCGCCTCCCTTTCCGGTTCGGGCGCTGATGGTGCTGACATGCACCGGGGTGAGCTTCTTTCATGGGTCAAATGACGGGCAGAAGGGCATGGGCCTGATCATGCTGATCCTGATTGGGACGGTGCCTACGGCCTATGCGCTGAACCATGCGGTGACGGCACAGGATGTTCAGGACTTTATTGCGGCGTCAGAGCAGGCGGGACATATTCTTGACCGGCATGTGGACAAGACGGGGGTTCTGGGCGCGGATGCCCGGGCCGAGGTGACGGATTACATTCACACCAAACAGTTGCAGCCGGATACGGTTCTGGCGCTGCGCGAGCTGGTGGAAGATCTGAACCACGAAGTGGCGCTTTACAAGGTCTTCAAGTCGGTTCCGGCGAAGGACCAGACAAATGTGCGCAACGACATGTTCGTGGCCAGCGAGGCGATCCGGCTGATGCAGAAGAGTCACAACCCGGGATTTACGCCGGACGAGGATGCCGCACTGACAAACTACAAGAGCAAGGTGGACACGGCCACCAAGTTCATTCCCGACTGGGTGAAGGTGGCAGTGGCCCTGGCGCTGGGACTGGGCACCATGGTGGGCTGGAAGCGCGTAGTGGTCACAGTGGGCGAGAAGATCGGCAGAGAGCACATGACCTATGCGCAGGGCGCAATTGCCGGCGTGGTGGCGATGGGGACGATTTTTGCCGCGGATACCTATGGGCTTCCGGTGAGTACGACGCATGTCCTGAGTTCGGGCGTAGCGGGCACGATGGTGGCCAACGGCAGCGGGTTGCACTTTGGCACGGTGCGCAATATTGTGGCGGGATGGTTTTTCACGCTGCCGGCCGCTGGGCTGCTCTCAGGTCTGCTGTATTGGCTTTTCCGCGCCATTTCATAAGCTCTTTCGAACTTAAAAAAAGAACACACTCAGAATGAGACATGCTGCCATTTCGCGGCGGCGAAGGTGTGCCGGTGGACACGGGTGCGTCCCGGGAGCGAGAATGGCCGACAAAGCAGATGTACCCTGGGAGCCTGAAGTGAATCGATTTTCAATGACGCGGCGGGATTTTGTGCGGATGGGCGCGGGGGCTGTGGCGGCGGGCGCAGCCATCAAGACAACTCTGCTGGAGCCGGCGGTGCAGGCGGCGCAGGAGGGCAAGGAGGACACGGGACGCAAGGTTCGCTTTGTCAGCATTGGCACGGGAATTCGCGGCTGCGATCTGTTGCGGTCGGCGAGCAAGGTCACGAGCGGAATTTGTGTTGGCGCCGCGGACCTTTACACGATGCGGCATACGACCGCGAAAGAGGCCTATGGGGCGGATATCCCGACGACCGGGGACTACCGCAGGTTTCTGGACGATAAGAATGTGGATGCGGTGGTGATTGCGACCTCAGACCATCTGCATCGGAGGGTGACTCTGGACGCGGTGGCCGCCGGCAAGGACGTTTATTGCGAGAAGCCGATGTCGCATTCCGTGGCGGATGGGGTGGAGATGGTGGCCGCGGTCGAGGGCGGCAAACGGATCTTTCAGGCAGGCAGCCAGCGGGTGAGTTCGATTCTGTATGCCAAGGCGCGAGAGATTTACGCTTCCGGCAAACTGGGCGAGGTGCACTCGATTGATGCGCAGTGGAACCGGAATTCGCCGGGCGGGGCCTGGGTATATCCGATTCCGCAGGACGCGAGCCCGCAGACGGTGGACTGGGCGCGATTTGATCAGGATGCGCCGGTGCGGCCGTTTGACGCGGAGCGATTCTTCCGCTGGCGGCTGTTTGCCGACTACAGCTCGGGGCTGGGCGGGGACCTGTTTGTACACATGCTCTCCGGCATCTTTGCGATTACAGGGCTGAATTCGGCGCCGATTCGCGCATACTCAAGCGGGGGCCTCTACCACTACAAGGATGGGCGCGAGTTTCCAGATTTTCTGGAGACGATTTACGACTACGCCGGGCCGAATGGAAATGTTCAGGTGCATGTGCACTGCAACCAGAACAACAATGACCAGGACGAGCGGATCAGCTTCTTCGGGTCAACGGGTACTCTGGTGGTGACGGGCAACTCGGCGACCTTTACCCCGCAGGACGTGACGCCGCGGTTCGAGGGCTACGGCTGGGACGGGATGACGGCGGCGCAGCGCAAGGTCGGAATGGAAGCATGGAAGGCCGCGCACCCGGCGCCGTCAGTGCCGCCGGCCGCTCCGGAGGTGGAAACCTTCACGCTGCCGCGCGGCTACGACGACACCGTTGACCATTTCAACAATTTCTTCCGCGCCGTGAATACCAGGCAGCATGTCGTCGAGGACGAGGTTTTTGGCCACCACGCGGCGATTGGCTGCCACATGGCGAATTACTCCTATTTTCACAAGGCGATTGCGCGGTGGGATGGGGAGTCGAACATCATCAAAAGCTAGGGAACAGGCAATGAAACGGCGGCTTCCGGATGGGGGATTCTTTTATGGGTGTTTCTTCGCGCAGGGATTTTTTGAAGGCTTCGGCGGCGGCGGCTGCTGTTGGCGTTGCGGTGCGCAGGGTTTCGGCGGCGCCGCTTAACTTTCCCATCGGCTTGCAGCTCTACAGCGTACGCGAGCTGCTGCCCAAGGACTTTGACGGGACGCTGCATCAGTTGGCGGCGGCGGGCTATGTCGAGGTGGAAGCGGCAGGATACTACGACAAGACAGCCGCGGAGTTGAAGCACTCGATGGATCAGGCGGGGCTGCGCTGCACCAGCACACATCACCCGATGGGACCGCTGAAGGCGCATCTCGATGAGTATATTGATTACGCGCACTCGGTCGGCATGAGCTACATGGTTTGCCCTTCGCCCACGCGGAAGGATCCCGCAGCGGGCGGTCCGCTGAACCTGGAGGATTGGCGCTGGGTGGCGGGAGAACTGAACAAGATTGGCGAGAAGGTCAAGGCCGCGGGAATGACCTTCGGCTATCACAACCATGGGCCGGAATTTGGCAGCGAGGGCGGGGTTGTCTTCTACGACGAGCTGCTGAGGCTGACCGATCCCAAGCTGGTAGTGTTCGAGATGGACTGCGGTTGGGTATTCGCGGCAGGGCGTAATCCGATCGACTACCTGAGCAAGACGCCGGAACGCTTTCCACTGCTGCATGTGAAGGACATGGCGAAGGATGCCAAGGGCGAGTACGCCTCGGTGATCCTGGGACGCGGCGCGATGGATTATGCGCCCATTCTGCGCGCGGCTACCGGACTCAAGCACTACTACATTGAACAGGAAGAGTTCGCCCTGCCGATCATGGAATCGCTCAAGCTGGATGCCGCCTACATGCGCAAGCTGAGCGTGTAGGCATGGCAATCAGCTGGGGTGTGCCTATTCCACTTCAAGCGCGGCTCGGTCCCAGGCGGCGCAATTTGCGGCTGCGTCGTATGTGCTCTGGAGGAACCCCAGCAGCGCTGCATCCGGGTCCGGCGACAGGCGCATGGCTTCATAGGGCAGCACAAACTCCCCGAAGGCCGCGTTGAAGGACGCCTCCGCCGGCGCAATTGCATGGTCACGGTAGCCGGGTGGCTCGGGGTAGGCATAGCTGTAAAAGAAGGGCTCAATGCCGGGTGCTCCGGGCCAGAATCCGCAACTGCTCACTTCGTGCGAGTAGGCATCGCGCGTTACTCGATCGGGCAGGCCAGCCATGCTGGGATGCTCTGGAGCTGTTCGGCCGGAAAAGCGCGTGCAGGCCAGGTCCATGGCGCCCCAAAAGAGGTGGACAGGGCTCACCTTGCCTTGGAATCGCGCCCGAAACTGCGTGAAGACCCGCGTGACCTGCAACAGCACCCGCCAAAAGCGCTGCCCGAACTCCGGGTCATAGGCCTTGTGCAGATGGTCCTGATCGAAGGCGATGGGGTCGGCCACCTCGCACGGCATCTTCCAGATATGCACCGGCGTGCCGAGGCTTGCCAGCGCGGCCATCAACTGCTCATAGAATGCCGCAACCGTCATGGGCTTGAGCGGAACGGTCCGCCGACCACTGTCGCTTGTCGCGATCACCAGCGCATGCTCAAGAAAATCAAAGTCAATCTGCAACATCAGGTTGCCATGGGGCATAAGCCCGGTGGTGAGCCCGCTGACTGTTGGATAGAGCGTGACATTCCAGCAGTGATTCATGGGCGTCGTCAGGGCCATCCGGATCTTGCCTACCATCTGCATCCATAGCTGCAGAGTGGCGCAGGTGTCACTCCAGAGAGCCTGCGGCAACGGCGGCCAGGGGCTGGCAAGCGGGGAAGAAGAGCTGGAATCGGCGGAATGCATGAGACCTCGCTGACCCATCATACCCCCAAAATCGGCGGCCTTCGCGTACCCTTGAAGTATGAATATTTTTGACGAACGACGCGCAGAACTGGAGCGCTACGAGTTCATGATGGGGGCGGAGCGGGGCAGGCTGGCGGTGGCGCTTGACCTGCTGACCGACTCCCTGATCATGGTGGGGCAGCATGGGGTTTATTGCGCATCGACGCGGAATCCGTCAAAGCCGGCGCTGGACTTGCAGGCTGTGCTGGCGGGCATTGAGGGCGCCAAGGCGCTGATTCAGTCGGTCATGGAAGAGATCAGAGTGCAGCGCGAGGCGGCGCGGGGGGAGAAACCCGCTGAGGGGTGAGTTTGTGGTTTTCTGGCAGGGTTCATTGGGGAAGGCCAGGAATATGGTGCGCCCGGAGAGATTCGAACTCCCGACCTAACGCTCCGGAGGACTTACCTAACGAAGAATCAACAACTTACGGCAATAACGATGAAGAGTGATGAATTGCGATGTGTGCTGATCTGGTTAGCAGTTTATCTGGGCACCATCGCATTCTGTCGCAACCCGTAAGGAAGGGCGGTAGGCACAAAATTGGGCACAGCCGTCTTTCCTGTAGGGGATGACATGGAATGCGTCAACCGGGCCGAACAAGCCAGTGTCTTCGCCTCGATCTCGCCGACGTATTCGTGCAATCGGTTCGTAGTCGCAGATGAAGCTATGCCGAAGCAGTGCGGTCGTTTTCTGATAAAGCTCGGCCTTCTCCGCAGACGAACCATTAATCATCCCCGTCCTCCGATTCCAGGATTTCTAAACCCTGCACATACTCGGCCAAAATTGCTGGGTCGTATGTGATCGGTTTTCCTGATCGGATGGACTCACCCATGTTGCTCAGTTCGAATGGTGTGTAGTGGTGATCGCTTAGCATTACGCTCTTAGCCCTCTCTGTGCCAGAGCTAAGGAACCTCTGATTAAGCTCTCGAATTTTCGTGCAAGAAGCAGGTCATACTGATTTTTTGTTTGATCCGGCGGAAACGGCGTGAAGATACGAAAAAGAGAAGGTCCAGGAGGGCTCGCTTGGAGTCTGTGGAGGCCACTTTCAGCCTCCGGAGACACTACGCCCCTTGCGGGACCAGCCGCTTGCGGTGCTGGTAGAGATTGACGAGGGCGAAGGCTGCAAGATGCCAGTGGTGATTCTTCACGATGCCGCGATAGCGCACCTTGGTATAACCGAACACGCGCTTCAAAATGCGGAATGGCCACTCCACCTTGGCTCGCACCCGCGCCTTGGTTCGGTTCTTGCGCTTCTGTTCTTCGTCCACGCCCTGCTTGGTCTTAGCGCGTCGCGATCTCCACTCAATTACAAGTTTAATCAAGATTGCTGTGGAGATCAGACTTGTTCAGAGGCTCCCTAGGAGTGAACCCACACCGACCACACGGAGAGAAAGCTCCGAACTTTTCTTTGCCGCATTTCGTGCAAATTGCGATGGTCACGTCTGGCACCCGCTCCTTAATGGTTCCATTGACTAATCAAGACTTGCTGAATCACGGTAAAGGCTCAGCGCCCGTAACCAGCTTTAGAATGACCTCAGCTAACGCTTCAAAATTTGCTGAGAGATGGGAGATTAGCCCTAGGTCCGTGGAGACTTGTCCTCCCGACAGCAATTCGTCCAACATGCTTGATTGCCCGCCGCGTTGAATCTCCCACGGCGGATTTTCGCCTTTGATTCTAGCCGCATATCTGCGAAACCACACCGTGCGTGTTCTCGCGTCAACTACATCATTTAATGAACTAGTAACACTCTGGATGTTCGTCCCCATGAATTCCATAACTCTCACCCGAACTTCTTCTGGCATGGACCAAAGAATCCACATTTTTTCAACCGCCGCTTCATAGACCTGCATTCCAACCCCCAGGGTCAAAGCCTCGCTCCAAATCGATTTCTTAGAGCAATGGGTGAGGCAAATAAATCCAAGTGAATACCATCTTGAGAGCGCATCGGTGCGGGTCCAGTCAGGCGGAAAGCCCTTTGCGATTGAATGTTCCCGAATAAGCTCCTTCTCGAAGTTGTCTTCATCAAAGAAAATTAAAGCTATCTTCCACGCAATGGCAAGCGACAGTTCACCAATCCGAACTCGCTTGCCGGGGATCATTCCCGGAAATCTCTTGTCTATTTCGTTGAGCTTCCAAATAGTCTCATTATTCATTACCCGATCTGCTGAATTCTTCTTTCGCCCGATGCCAAACATGGGAACCCTCCGGCTGATAATACTTCGCCTGACATGTAAGTGACTCGAAAGCCTAGGGACGCTAAGTCCCCTTAGATTTGGGGTTTGCAGAGATCCACTCCGATATTCTCATTTGAATTTCCGATAATTCTATGCGCGTCAAATTCGCGGAAACTTCATCTCGCCGCCTCTCTGCTTCGAGACGATCTGCCCCTTGCTTCCCCATTGCTGCGAGGCAAAGCCAGAAGTATGCATCAGGAAAACTCTGCCGAGTTCCCTCACCGAAATAGTACAGCCCGCCCAAGTTGTTCTGAGCTACTGTATCGCCTTGTTCAGCGGCTTTTCGAAACCATCGCGCAGCCTCACTATGATCCTCGGGGACTCCATGGCCGAAAATATAGAGCAAGCCAAGATTGTTCTGCGCGCCAGGGTTCCCCTGCTCCGCAGCCTTGCGAAACCACTCTTGCGCGCGCGTGATACTACAGGGCACTCCTTGACCTTCTTTGTAAGCAATGCCAAGGTTTTCTTGGGCGTCGGCATGACCCTGCTCAGCGGCTTGACGAAACAAGCGAGCGGACTCTGTGTAGTCCCGCGAAAAACCCCTACCAAAGTAGTAAAGCAGCCCGAGCTTGAATTGTGCTTCGGCGCACCCCTGGTCAGCCGCCTTGCGATACCAACTTCCGCCCTGCAAATAGTCTTGGGAAACGCCTCGACCTTTGCAGTAAAGCAAGCCGAGGTTGTGTTGTGCATCGGCACATCCTTGGACCGCCGCCTTGTGGTACCACCCCGCAGCTTGGGCGTAGTCTTGTGGAACTTCCTGACCAAGCTCATAGCGGAGACCAAGGTTGAATTGAGCATCAGCATCGCCCTCTTCGGCGGCCACGCGATAACTCATATTGAAGTCGTGCTCATCAGAGCGCGCATTCTCCGATTGGCCCCACGCCCTTTCGAGGGCCTCCGACAGCTTGCCCTTCTGCCATGCCTCGTACAAATCTCTGACGCGTTCTGGTGTGGGGTCCAAAATGGGGTCAAGTCGGGAATCTAATTCAGATTCCTCTTCCAGATTCAGAACGGGGGGCTTTACCCTGCTTTGCATTGCCGAGTGATCCCAAATGCTTGCCACCTCGGGTGGTGTGGTAGGAGTAATGACACCATGTGTTGCGCTGCCTATTACCGACAGGATGCATTTCGCAGTATCTTCAAACGAGCACTGGAGAAAAAGTCCAACCTTTGCATCTGCTTCCTTAAACAATGTCTCGGGAAACTTGTCCCTCCAACTTTGCGATTGCTCAGGAGCGTACAAATCCCATGGCGGGTTGGCACCACGCACCATCCTCTCTGAATAGCGGATAAACCACACTGCTTTTGATCTATCGTCAATTACGTTCGCAAGCGACGAATGAATATCCCATAAGTTTGACCGAACAAAGAAGTCTACTTGTTGCCGAATTGAATCAGGCATGGCCCAGAACGCCCAAGTTAGCTCCAACGCCGCTTGATAGACTTCAAGCCCAACATCTGGAGTCAGGGAATCGGTCCAAAACCCTGTTCTGGCGCATTGGGTCAGACAGATCAATCCAAACGCATACCACCGAACGAGCGCATTTGCTCCGCTCCATTTAGAGGGATAGCTTTCCTCAATGTGCTCGTCACGAACAAGGGCATCTTCAAAGTAAGCTGCGGAGTAATGCCCCGTAATTATTTTGGCAAGCTCCGCTGCAACGCTCCAGACGGGATTTCCACTCCGAGGAACCGAGCCAGGATACTTTCGATGAATTTCAACAATTGCACGCATTCGCGATGCGGCCTTCTCATCTAAAGGTACCGGAGCGGTAATCTTCTTTCGTCCAAAGCGAAACATCGGAACTCCCTCTGAGCATCGACCTACTTTCAAAAAAAGGACCGCGCCTCCCTCAACGGTTAGCCGGGGGTTCCTGAAAGAAGTTTTGGCTCTCTGACGGATTTGTTCGGTGGCCCCTACTATAGACGGGAATCGTCCTCAAGAATAATCCGACTATAGGGGGGATGGCAAGTGACATTTGCATCTCGCTCGGCGAACGGATTCGTGAACTCCGTAAGGAGCGTGGATGGAGACAAATTGATCTTGCTGAGCAGGCGGGAATCAACGAGAACTATGTCTCCGATTTGGAAGTAGGCAGGAAAGAAATCTGCCTGCGGACACTTCAGTCTATCGCCATCGCTCTCGGCATCAAAACATCGGAGTTGCTTGATAATCTTGACTGACTTTTGAAAGCCGACAGCGAAAAATAATTGAAGCACTCGATGCCCGCTCGCGGGCCTAATGAAGCCTTCACTTTTCGCGCTCTGCGCTCATGCGTTCAGGAAACATTAAAAATCATGAAACTGCCCTTTTTGTGCGCCCTAGCGGTTGCACCCGTCAGAGGGGAACTATGGGAAATGTCGTCGTTGTTTGATGTTTCCGTGCAGGTCGTAGACCGGAGCGGCGAGTAAGGCTTTCACCGATGTTTTTGATCCGTCTTCGCCGCAATTGGATGGTATTTGAGGAAGCAACCTTGCAAGCATATTCTCTCCTTCACGGGCGAAATGTGGACAAACGCATAAGATATAGCTAAGTGTATTATTATCAGCACAATTTAGGGATTGAGCTGTTCCTTTTACAGACTGAAGGGGTTAAATCCCCAACCGCACTGCTTGTCATGAACTAGGTATCTCGCAGCAAAGTCTTAAGAAATCTAGCCCAGTCGTTTGGCGGCACAAGCTGCAATGCCATGGGATTAAAATGGCTGTAACCGAGGGATTTCCCCATCGCCACGAAGTTGTCGCGCAGCGCATTGCATGTTGCCGCGCGACTTCTCCGAAGAGGACGACGAAAGAAACGAATTTAACGAAAGATTTCCACTTTTTTCGTATTTTTCGTCTCCGCTGGGATGGCTTTCCAAATCTCGGCGGTCCTTCCCCCGGTTGGCTGAGGTGTTGCGAAAGCCAGTCCAAGTGCCACGAGCGATTGCAAAGCCTGATCTATCCGGCCAGCGGTCTGGTTCCGGCTGAAGGCCGCTGAGATTTCGCTGCGAGACATTCCAATTGGTTTGGCTCGCAGCATTTGAAGAATCGAATCAGCGACAGGGTCACCGACTGCGCTTCCAAAAATCCATTCTGCCGACTTTTCCGCATAATGCCAAACTGCAAGAGCCGCTTCAAGATGTTCGACCCGAATGAGTGGGGAGGAATCCATCAGGGCGTATAGCACACTAAGCCGCAACACCTGAGCAGCAGCGCGGCTGGTTACAGCCCCAACCAAAGCGGATGCCCCATCAGACAATTCGCGGTAAACATAATGCCACAAATCCCTTGCACCGGAGTCTCGCTGCAATTGTAGAGTTTGACGGGCGAACGCAACCGGCGGTCTTAGCTTTCCTGCGAATTCTGCAATTTCTGAATCAGCAAGGCATCCGCCATCTGGCAGGTACTTCGACCTCCCAGAACGTATCCACAAAAACCGATTTGCAAACCCGTTGGCAGCTTCGGTGCTGTTCAGGTTTCTTCGAAGCTCCTCTTGTGTAATGTGCCCAATGATTGACACATGCGCACCGTCCACTCGAAGTGGGTTCTGTCTCACCATCGTTTGAAGAGAGCCTGAATCCCAGGACTCCCTGATGATTGGCGAAAGAATGTTTCCCTGTCGCCCCATAACGGCCAGGGTTGAGGCAAACTCCGGCTGAATCACTAACACGCGAGGATCACCCTTGCCGTTTTCGGGGGAAGATGCCGCCGTGATCAACCCTTCTCCAGATGAAAGGCCGCTCTGAATCCTCCCGAGCCATTCGGGGTCAGTCAATCCCAACACTTCCCTCACCCGGCCCCAGGACGTACCCTTGCGGCCCGTTGATGATCCACCAACCAAGACGGCAAATAAGTTCCCGTAATGCTTGGTGCCCTCGACTTGGAAAAACGCATTCCGACCGATGATTGACCCAAACCCTACAAGAAGGCTCACAAGAAGCGCAGCAGGGTCCGCCTCTGTGTGGGGGAGAATCATGCGTACAAACTCCCCCGGCAACCCGTAGAGCGCGTGATCTTCGAGTCTGTGCCCGTAACTGGCAATCTCTGTGCTAGTTGGAATCTGAACTACATTGTCACTTGGGTTTGGCTTCTCTCCGAACTCTCTATCAGCGAAGGTCATTGATCCTCCTTCGCCAGTTCGTCTTCTACCTTCGCCAATTCGTCTTCGACCAGCGAAAACCAATCGAGGACTACGTCCCAGACCGCTTGAAGAACGTCGTGGGGGTTTGTATCGTAGGGCTTGCCCGTCTGTGTTTCCTCCAGTGCATCCAATGTCTGATGCAGCCCTTCGCGTTGATCCAAGAGACCCTCTCGTTTGGTTCGTAGAGCCTGTCTTGGGGTCTGGTTAAGCATGTTTGCGAGTTCGTCGGTAGTAATCCTGATCTCACCAAGCAAAACGTCTAAAAGGTGAGTGCTTGGACACGCCGAGCCTTGATTCTTGGCAATATTTTCTTGTCTTAAATGCAAATATTCATTCATTTTTCCTCTAGTAATAGCGTTACAACAGCCGCTTCGTGGCGAAGCAGTCACTATAACTATATGATTCCAATAATGTTGAAGGCCGTCTTCTAAATTGAAATGTGCTCGACCGCCCGGTTTAATGCCGCACCGCAAGGTTTGAGTAGGGCAAACAGCCCCAACGGTGATCGCTTTGAGGCAGGCGCACCCGTCAGACTAGACCTCGTGGAGTCGTACCCCGCAAGGGGGCCTTCCCCCTCCCGTCAATTTCCGGGATACGGAGTCCCATTCCCCTCTCCGCCCGTCACCGATCTAACCGGGAATCCCCGAAAAGTCCGCTCTGCGAATTCTAGGGGAGAATCCGCGACGGCTCTTTCAAAGCTACATTTCTCCTCTGGCAATTGTATCGGTGTAACTATGCTGTTCTCTATAAGTTGAATGCAGTCCAATCTACGGATGAATACCCGACTTCCCAGCTTAATGTAGGGGATACGCCGTTTCAGCAGCCATGAACGCATTGTTGAAGGTTTGAGACGCAGCATTTCGCTGGCCTCGCCGACCGTTAGCAGGTCCGTTTCGAATTTCTCACACATATTCTCCTTTAGTAAAAAACGCTTGCTGTATTGCTTCTTCATTTATATAATCATATAGCCAAGCAAAAGTCAACGAGGGGAAATGAACACGCAATCGCAGTTTTCGTCGATCCCGCCCACGCCTCAATTTGAGCCCTTGGCCGAGTTCGCAAACATCGAAGAATTGCCAGAGAGTTGGAGGAAATTTCGGCTGAAGAATCCGAACTTCTTTGCTATTCGCAGCGAGGGCAAAGCGTCCGGAGCACCCGGTTTCTATTCGGAGTGGCTCTACCTTGATGCGGAGAAATGGTCGGATTTCGATTCCTATTTGAAGGGGCAATCTGTTCCTGTATTGCTCTGGCTTCGAAGTCTTCTGAGAGCGGTTTGGACTCGGAATGATGCTGACGGCGGATGTCTCTCAGCACTTTACGGGATGAAAGCCATTGCAGGTTTGCCAGGACTCTCGAATGAGATGCTGGCAAGCTCTCCCCTCATTCAAGGCATACCACTAAATGCCTCCCTTTTAACGAACGGCCAATTCTGGTTGCAACCGGGGAAGCCAATTGTGAACGGAGTAACCGGTGAGATCACATGGCTCTTCCCAAGTGATTTTCAGCAGTGCATTTACGAATTGATGCGATGCCGCTGGAGGGCAAAGACTTGTCCGCAATGCGGAAAGTACTTTGTCGCTGAAAAGACTGCTCAAACGTTTTGTTCTGAGCAATGCGTCCACATGGTGAAGATCAACCGGGCTTTGAACTATTGGCATAGAGAAGGGAACGCAAAGAGGAAGGCAAAGGCTAAGGAGAGCAAATGACAATATTCAAGCGTGGCAGCGTTTACTGGTACAAGTTTATGTGGGACGGAAAAATGATCCGCGAATCCACCAGACAGGGGAATGACAAGGTTGCTCGTCAAATAGAGTCGGCCCATCGGACCTCGCTTGCAAAGGCCGAAGTGGGCATCCGGGCGAAGAAGGTGATTCCAACTCTGGGTGCATTCTGCAAGAACAGGCTTGAGCCATGGGCGAAGTCTTCCTTTGAATCGGCGACTCCGAATACATGGAATTGGTTTCGCACGAATATAAAGGTGATTTGTGAAGACAAGCAACTGTCTTCACTCCCTCTCACCGAAGTCAATAATGAAGCTCTCTCGCAGTTTGCCGCAAGGCGAATACAGCAAGGGAAGGCGGTTTCGTATGTGAACAGCACCCTCCGGGTGATTCGCCGCGCCCTACATCTTGCCGTCGAATGGGACGTAATTGATTCCGCGCGTCCGATCAAACAACTTTCGGGAGAGAATCGTCGGGACCATGTTTTGACGCAGGAAGAGGAAAGACAATTCCTCTCGATTGCAGAAAAGCACGATCCTGAGATTGGGCACGTCGTTATTTGTTTGGTGGACACGGGTATTCGCCCGGAAGAGTTCTACGGTATGCGCTGGGAGCACATTAACTGGCAGAATGGACAATCGGGAAGCCTATTCATCCCTCACGGTAAGACGGCTGCCGCGCGGAGGACAATCTTCCTCTCCCCTCGACTTCGCTTTCTATTGGAGCACCGTTGGGAAATGGCAGGTAAGCCGAATGAGGGTTGGGTATGGCTTGCTGAGACGAAGAGCGGACACTTCGAACAGTCCACAATCAAGAAGAGGCTTGAGAAGAATCTGCAACGGTGCAAGGAAGCTGAGGAAAAGGCAAAGCAGAAAGCGGGCAAGGTGGGTCGCAAGCCAGTCCATGTGCGCCGGTTTATTCCCTACAATCTGAGGCACACATTTCTCACCCGCCTTGGCGAGTCTGGATGTGATGCCTGGACGCTGGCAAAGATCGCCGGACACAGCAACATTGCAATCGGCTCCCGGTACGTTCATCCGTCCGAAGCTGCCATGGCAAAAGCGTTCGGACAAATGGGTGGGCACAAAATTGGGCACAGCCCGGAAATTGCGGCCAAAATCCCTACCGATAAACAACCTATAAGTGAAGTAAATAATGGAGTTGTATGGTGCGCCCGGAGAGATTCGAACTCCCGACCTAACGCTCCGGAGGCGTTCGCTCTATCCAGCTGAGCTACGGGCGCGCTCTTCCAGCATACCGCACTTTGGGCTGCTGTGTGGTTTGGGGGCGCCGGCGGACGATTAAGCTGCCTGTCTTCGTCCATTTAGACTAGACACAGGGGCCTCTGCGACGAACCAGGCGTGGCCCGGACAAGGTCGAAATGCATTTCAATTCTCATTTTTCAGCGGCCCAGATCATCTGGACGCTTACGTTTGCGGCACAGATGGTGCTGCTGGTGGTTCTGCTTGGCCGCGACCGCATGAAGCGGTATCCGTGGTTTACGGCAGCCATTTTCCTGATGGCGCTGAGCCGGCTTGCCGGGCGGCTGCTGGTTGACCGGCTGCCCTCGATCACACTGAGCATTGTCTTTATCGTGCTGGCCGATGTGGCTGCCGTAGTGGGCTTCCTGGTGGTGGTGGAGATGGCGCGAAAGGCCTTTGCAGGGTCGCGCCGTATGTTCTGGTGGAATGGGGTTCTGGCGGCGCTTGTGGTAGCGGGCACGATTCTGGCCGCCTGGGGACCGTGGCCGGCGCGCAAGACTCTGACTGCCGACTCGCTGATCGCCGTGCTGCGGCTGCTGCAACTGGGCTATATGAAGGCCGACATGCTGGTCGACATGCTGACAGTTGAACTGGGCATCCTGGTGGTCTTGCTGGGGCGGCGGTTTGGCAGCGGTTGGAAGACGCATACTCAGCGGATTGTGATTGGGCTTTCGACGGCCTCGCTGGCTCAACTGACGACCCAGGTGGTGTGGCAGTTTATCGCCAAGGCGGCAGTTCCCCACTCGCAGGCGGAATACGACAAGATTGTGGGCTTGCGCGACAAGCTCTTCAACGCGGACGGCGCGGTCTACGTCGCGGTATTTATCTGGTGGATTGTGTGCCTGTGGATGGAGGAAGCGGGGAGTTCCGCTGAACCGGGACACACGACACCTGTCCCGGAATACCTGTTGGCCGAAGACGTGCCGGCGCCGGTTGAGGCTGGCCAAGCTGAGGCGGGGGTTGTGGAGGAACACGAAGAGCGGGAGAGTGGGGAATAAGCACCAGCAAGGGCTAGCCTTGTTCCGGGGATAAATCCCGTGCCTCCCGCGCTGAGACTAGATGTGGCAACTGGAGAGGCCGCGCTTCTCCAGGTATTTCTGGTGATACTCTTCGGCGCGCCAGAAGGTTTGGGCCTGCTCGACTATGGTGACGATGCGCTTGGGCTTGAAGGTGCCTTCGGCAGTGAGCTGGGCAATTTTGGCCAGCGCCTGCGCCTGCTGCTCAGGCGAGTGGAAGAAGATCGCCGATCGGTACTGGGCGCCCCAGTCCGGGCCCTGGCGATTGAGGGTGGTGGGGTCGTGCAAGGCGAAGAAGGCATCTAGTATCTGTTCGTAGGAGATGACGGACGGGTCAAAGTCCAGCTCGACGACTTCGGCGTGGCCGGTGGAGTCGGTGCAGACGTCTTTGTAGGTGGGGCGCTCCAGATTTCCGCCCTCATAGCCCACTGCCGTTGCTGTCACGCCAGGAAGGGCCGCGAAGGCCGCCTCCACACCCCAGAAACATCCCGCTCCAAACGTCGCCTTTTCCATGCTCATACCCCTTAGATGCGCTTGTCCATTCAACAGTAACAAAAGTCGGACGGGGCTTGTCGCATTACACTAGAACTCGATGAACGGAAATCTATTCGCAACCAATGATTCTTCAGCCGGCGACGGCTGGTATACGGCGCACTGCGACGGCGGCTCGCGCGGCAACCCTGGACCCTCCGGCTATGGCGCGGTGGTGGAAGACCCGCAGGGGCGCGTGGTGGCCAGGTTGGGCGAGTTTCTTGGCATCCAGACCAACAACTTTGCGGAATACTCAGGGCTGCTGGCAGTTCTCAAGTGGGCCATTGAGAACGGAGCGAAGCAGATGCGGGTGATCTCGGACTCCGAGCTGATGGTCAAGCAGATGCAGGGCAAGTACAAGGTGGCCAGCCCGGTGTTGCGGCCGCTGTTTGAGGAGGCGCGCAAGCGGTCGCGGCAACTGGAGCGGTTTGAGATGCGGCATACGCTGCGCGGGGGCAACCAGGAGGCCGACCGCCTGGCGAACGAGGCGATGGACCGGGGGATGGGGAAGACAGCGAGCCAGCCAGTCAGCGGGCCAGCAAGTCAGCCTGGGAGCGGGGTTGCTGGAGCGCGCAGCTTTGGCCAAGCAGGGAGTCCGGCGGCACGGCCTTATGGGAAGCTGGAAAGCACGCCGATCCCGATTGCTAAACCGGCGGCACCGAAGCCGGCGGCACCCACGAGGCAGGTGCTGGAAGGGTATGTGAAGGGCGGGGTGGTGCACTTGCTGGAGGGGGAGCTGCCCGAGGGGATTTTTGTAAAGATTGTGCGGGAGTAGCTTTGCGGCGGGTCTGCGAGCCGGCTTGAACGTGTCGGTTCGAGCCGGCTCTGTGGCTTGCTGCTAGCTCCTTCGTCCCAGGTCGTTACGCCAGGTGTGGCCGTCGCGCTCCAACAGCCGGTCAGAGCATTCAGGGCCCCACTTGCCGGCGAAGTAGTTGGGGAAGACCTCTGGCTTTTTAGCGGCCCAGGCTTCGAGGATGGGCGTGTAGAGGGCCCAGGTAGTCTCCACGCCGTCGCGATGAGCGAAGAGGGTCTGGTCGCCGAGCATTGCCTCCAAAAGCAGGCGCTCGTAGCCGTTAGCGCGGGACTTGCCGAAGGCGGCCTCATAGTCGAAATCCATGTTCACTGGGCACACCGACATGTCCGACGACGTGGGTACCTTGGCGCCAAAGCGCAGGGAGATGCCTTCATCGGGCTGGATACGGATGGTGAGCAGGTTGGGCTGGATCTCCTGGCAAGGGCCGCTGTTCTTCAGGCGGTTGAAGATGAGCAGCGGTGGCTGTTTGAACTGGATGCTGACCTCGGTGGCCTGCTGCTTGAGGCGCTTGCCCGCGCGGAGATAAATGGGCACGCCGGCCCAGCGCCAGTTTTCGATTTCGAGGCGGAAGGCTGCGTAGGTCTCTGTTCCGGAGTCAGGATTGACGCGCTCCTCATCGCGATAGCCAACCACACGCTGGCCGTTGATTACGCCGGGGCCGTATTGACCGCGCACCGCGTTCAGGATGGGGATGGGCGGCATCGACTTCCAGACTTTGAGCTTCTCCTGGCGCACGCTTTCTGACTCGAAGCTCGAAGGCGGCTCCATGGTGACGAAGCTGAGCAGTTCCATCATGTGGTTCTGCACCACATCGCGCAGGGCGCCTGCCTTCTCGTAGAACGGGCCGCGGCCTTCGACGCCGAGCGTCTCCGCGGCCGTGATCTGGATGTGGTCAATGTAGTTGCGGTTCCAGATGGGCTCGAAGATGCCGTTGGCGAAGCGGAAGACGAGGATGTTCTGCACCGTCTCCTTGCCGAGGTAGTGGTCGATGCGAAACACCTGGCTCTCGTGGAAGACGGAGTTGACCTGGCGGTTGAGCTCGCGGGCGGAGTCGAGATCGTGGCCGAATGGCTTCTCAATGACGATTGCGGTCTTGCCTTTTTCGGGCGTTGCCATGCCCTGAGCGCCGAGATTTTCGATGATGCCGGCAAAGAACTCCGGCGCAGTAGCAAGATAAAAAAGGCGATCGCCTGAGAGGCCCTTTTCGGCGTCGATGCGCTCTAACTCAGCTTTAAGTCCGGTATAACTCGCGGGGTCGTCGAAGTTAAGCGGGAAATAACTGATGTGGCTTACAAATTCATTGAGTAGCGCGTCGTTCGGGTCCACGCCGCCGAATTGAACAATGCCGGCCTTCATGTCGGCGGCAAACTCATCGCCCAGGGGACGGCGAGCAACGCCGACGATGGAAAACTTGTCGGGCAAAAGGTGGTTTTGGCGCAGGTGGAAGAGCGCGGGAAGCAGCTTGCGCTTGGTCAAGTCGCCGGAAGCGCCGAAGATGATCAGGATTCCTGGCTCGGGGATGGTCTCACGCCCGTGAGGAACGTTGGAGAGATCTTCCGGCCTGACTCGCATTTGCATTGTTGCCATGACAACCTCCGGTTGTTTCAGGTGACAGGTTGCAGATTACAGATGACAGTTTTCCCGTGGCGATTCGGGCTTTTCAACTGTCATCTGTAATCTGTCATCTGTATTCAGTCTTTTTTCACTGCGTGGCCGCCGAATTCGTTGCGCATGATTGCTATCATTCGGTCGGTGAAGTTGTTTTCTTCGCGTGAACGAATGCGGCGAATGAGCGACTCGGTAATGATGGGCGCGGAGACGTTGAGGTCGATGGCTTCAAACACGGTCCAGCGGCCTTCGCCGGAGTCGGCGACGTATGCTTCGAGTCCATCGAGAGTGGGATTCTTGCTGAGCGCGTCGGCGGTGAGGTCGAGCAGCCAACTGCGCACAACGCTTCCATAGCGCCATATCTGGGAAATCTGCGCGAGGTCGAGATTGAGGACTTCCTTCTTCTCCATGATGGTGAAGCCCTCGGCATAGGCCTGCATCATGCCGTACTCGATTCCGTTGTGCACCATCTTGACGAAGTGGCCCGCGCCGGCGGGGCCAACGTGTCCCCAGCCCGTGGCGGCAGAGGGCGCGAGGGTTTCAAAGATGGGCTTCAGATAGTCGACGGGGTCGGCGTCGCCGCCAATCATCATGCTGTAGCCCTCTTTGAGACCCCAGACGCCGCCGGAGGTGCCGACATCGACAAACTGGAATCCTTTCGCCGTGACTTCGGCATGGTGGCGCATGGAATCCTTGTAGTTGGAGTTACCGCCGTCGATAAGAATGTCGCCGGGGTTGAGCAGCGGCTCAAGCTTGGCGATGGTGTCGTCAACGGGCTTGCCCTGCGGCACCATGATCCAGATGGCCTTGCGTCCGGTGAGGTTTTTGGCCAGGTCCTCGAGCGTTGAAACGCCCACATTGCCGGAAGCCGAAAGCTTCGCAACTGCTTCCGCGTTGAAGTCAAATCCAACGACCTGGTGCCCGCCCAGGCGCAACCGCTCGGCCATATTGCCGCCCATCTTGCCTAAACCAATCAAACCTAGTTGCATAGTGCCTCCATGTTTCGTAACTTGTCAGATAACTCCAAGACTAACTAGTTCGCTTTGCAAAGCCTCTGCCCCGGTGAACTGAACGGCCTTCATTCCTACACTTACAGCGGCAGCCACGTTTTCCTGGCGGTCGTCGATAAACAAGACGCGCTCCGCGGGGCGGCCGAGGATATCGAGCGCCCGCAGGTAGATGGCCGGCGCGGGCTTGCGCAATCCAAGATAGCAGGAACTGAGAGCGACGCTGAACAGGTTGCGCAGGCCAAACTTTTTGAACCGGTATTCGTTGGTCTCTCGTGCCTCATTGTTGAGCGCGCCGACCAGACACTTGTTGGATGCAACAAGCTGATGGAGGATTCCCAGCGCACCGTCGTCGAGGACCCTGGACTGGGCAAGCATGACCTGATAAATGTCCTGCTGTGAAAAGCTACGCGGCTGGTAGAAGATGGTCGCGTCAAGATAGTCCTTGATTGGAGTGGCACCACGCTCCCAGGCGTCGTAGGGAGCAAGGTGGCGTGCTTCAAACTCGGGCACACTCAGCCCAAAGCTGCTCACGACTCGCGCACGCTCGTCGTGATCCCAACCATTTGTGAGCAGCACACCGCCAACATCGAAAAGGATCACGTCGAAGGGGAACATCGGCGCCTTTCAGTTTGGACTTCACTGATCAATGGAGGATGAAATTCTGAATCGAGTTACAAAGAATCTTTGGGTCGTCCGCACCCTTGAGAGTCATGATGGTCCCAAACGCTACGTTGGATTTGTCGAACCGTCGCCGCACTGGTATTTTGCTTCGATGGCCAGCACCTTGTGGAACCGGCGGAGGAACCGTTCTCCGTCGGCGATGAATTTTGCGCCGACAAAGGCATCGACACACTCAAAGGCCAGCGAAGGCCCGATGATGCGCGCACCGAGCACGATGACGTTCATGTCGTCGTGCTCCACGCCCTGGTGCGCTGAGTAAGTATCATGGCACATACCGGCGCGAATGCCTGGCATTTTGTTTGCCGCAACGCAAACGCCTACGCCCGATCCGCAGATCAGAACCCCTCGTGGAGCATCGCCGCGACGGAGCGCGAGGCCGACCCGTTCGGCAAAATCGGGGTAATCGTCGAGAGGGTCGACCTGGTAAGCGCCCAGGTCTACCACTTCGTGGCCGGCCTTGGTGAGATAGGCGCGCACTTCTTCTTTGAGGGGAAATCCAGCATGATCCGATGCGATGACGAGCTTCACTTGCACTCCTTCGGAGTTGGGGGATAGTGGTTAGTGACGAGTGGTCAGTTAAAAGCGAACTTTGCGGCTATTGACTGCCGGAGTGTTCTCGAATTGAAAACTCAACACTAACCACTACTCGCCAACCACTGTTTTACTTCACCAGCGCTTTGGCTTTGGCTGCGACGTTGTCTGCGCCGAAGCCGAGTTTTTCAAGCACGATAGGTCCGGGGGCCGAGGCGCCGAAGCGATCGAGCCCGATGACGTCGCCGTCCAGTCCAACGTATTTCCACCAGCCCTGGGTTGCGCCGGCTTCCACAGCGAGCCGGGGAACGCCTGCGGGCAGGACGCTGGCCTTGTATTCAGCGGACTGCTCTTCGAATATCTTCCAACTGGGGAAGCTTACGACGCTGGCGGCAATGCCGTCGGCGGCGAGCAGCCTGGCAGCTTCAACGGCAGGCCAGACCTCTGAGCCGGTGCCGATGAGGACAACCTTGGCATCAGCCGCTTCAACCAGAACGTATGCGCCCTTGCTGACATTGGCGTAAGCGTCGTGGATGGCGGGGTCGATGATGGGCAGGTCCTGGCGGCTGAGTGCGAAGAAACTGGGGCCCTTGCGCTCGAGCGCGAGACGCCAGGCGGCTGCGGTTTCATTGGCGTCGGCGGGGCGAAAGTCCGTGAGGTTGGGAACCGCCCGCAAAGCCATCAGGTGTTCGATGGGCTGGTGGGTGGGTCCGTCTTCGCCGAGGCCGACGGAGTCATGGGTGAAGATGAAGAGCGAGTGGGTCTGCATGATCGACGCCAGGCGAATGGCCGGCTTGGCATAGTCACTGAAAACGAAGAAGGTGGAGCCGAAGGGAATGAGGCCGCCATGGGCCGCCATGCCGTTGACAGCGGCGCTCATGCCAAACTCGCGCACGCCGAAGTAGACGTTGCGGGCGGTGGGGTCGACGTGGAAGCTTTCGCCGGGCTTGAAAATGGTCTTGGTGGAGGCGGTAAGGTCGGCAGCGCCGCCAAAGAGCTCGGGGACGACCGCGGAGATGGCGTTCATGACCGCTCCGCCAGCGTTGCGTGTGGCTTGTGGCTTGCCCGCCGGATAGCTGGGGATGGCCGATTCCCATCCAGCCTTGAGAACACCCTTTTGAGTGCGCTCAAACTCTTCCGCAGCCTCAGGATTGGCCGCCTTGTAGCCGGCAAATTCCTGGTTCCATTTCTCTTCCAGCCCTGCGCCGCGTTCGACAGCCTTGCGCCAGTTTGCCAGCGCGTCGTCGACGTAGAAGCTCCGATCCTCAGGGAAACCGAAGAACTTTTTGGTGGCTGCCACGGCAGACGCGCCCATCGCTTCGCCATGCACCTTGTTGGTGCCGGCCTTGGGGCTGCCGTAGCCGATGATGGTGCGCACGGCGATGATGGAGGGCCGCTCGGTCTCGTTTTTGGCGTTCTCGATTGCAGCTTCAATCGCTGCCAGGTCGTTGCCGTCGGCAACGTGCTGGGTGTGCCAGTGATAGGCCTTGAAGCGTTCCATCACATCGTCGTTGTAGCTCAGTTCTGTGGGTCCGTCGAGCGAGATGAGGTTGTCGTCGTAAAGCCAGATCAGCTTGCCCAGCTTGAGGGTTCCGGCCAGCGCGGCAGCCTCGTGGCTGACGCCTTCCATCAGGTCGCCATCGCCGAGCAGGGCGAAGGTGTGGTGATTGACCACTTCAAAGCCGGGCCGATTGTAGACGGCGGCAAGGTGCTTTTCCGCGATGGCCATACCCACCGACATGGCAATGCCCTGGCCGAGCGGGCCCGTGGTGACTTCAACGCCATCGGTGTCGCCGCGCTCGGGGTGTCCCGGGGTGCGCGAGTGCCACTGGCGGAAGCTCTTCAGGTCATCAACGGTGACGTCGTAGCCGGAGAGAAACAGCGTGGAATAAAGCAGCGCCGAGGCATGGCCGTTGGAGAGCACGAACCTGTCGCGGTCTGGCCACTTGGCGTGCGCGGGATTGTGCTTCATCAGCTTGTGGAAGAGCAGGTAGGCGATGGGTGCGCAGCCGAGAGGCGCCCCGGGATGGCCGCTGTTGGCCTTTTCAACGGTGTCGACGGCTAGCAGCCGCAGTGTGTCGATGGATAGTTCGTCGAGCGAAAGTCCTGCAATGCTTGAAGTCATAGCCCTGGTGTCTGCCTTTCGTTGTGCTCTCAGGTGCGCGGTGGCTGGTTGAACGAAGTTTATGGACCGATTCTTGTGGAAGCTCGGAAGAAGGTTTCGAAATTCCCTCAGGGCCAAAGCCCGAATTGATTTGATTGGTTGAATGCAGGGGATAAATCCCCGGCCTGCCGCACGAACGATCTTTTCGCACATCGGCGACAACGCGGATTATTGCGGTTCAACCTGTACCACCACATTGTAACCAAGCCAGGCATCCTGCTCGGTCCAATGCAGGGTCCATTCGAGCGTGGCCTCTCCGCGACCGGCGACAATCTCCGCGCTGTGCCCAGCGCTGCCCAGGCTGCGGCTTATCGTTGTCTGCGAGGTCTTCCACCCATCCGCGGTGAAGACAAGATTGAAACTCTTTTCGTCGAGGATGCGCAGGATTTGTCCGGCGGAGATCTTCTGGATGGGCCGTTTCAGGCTGAAAATCTCGATATCGGCGCGCACACGCTTTCGTCCGGCAGGCTCGCAGTAGCGCTCATATACCGCGTCAACCCGATCAAAAACCTTGCCGTCGACGGCGGAGCGGAGCAGCTTGAGGTACTCGGCATGCGCCCAGACCAGGGGCATGGCCGAACCGGTGGGCCCGCCAAGACTCTCGCGTTCGCCCGCGTCCCAGACCTGCTCAGGCAGCATCTGGCCGCCTGCGGCAAAGCGCTCGTAGGTGGTGATGAGACTGGTGATGTCTTTGCCGGCCGCCAGCTCGTAATGGGCACGCTCGCCGGTGAGCAGCGGCCAGACATGGCCCTCGCCCCAGCCCTCGAATGCGCCGCCGTCGGAGCGGTTGCCGTAGCCATCCCAGTTGTAGCGCAACCACCCCGCGCCCTGGGGGAGGTCGCGCTTGAGGACCGCGTCAACAACCTTGAGGGAGTCGATCATGAGCGGATTGTCGGCGCGGCGCACACCGTAGCGTACGAGCTCCAGGAAACCGGCGTCGATAATCTCACGCGCTTCAAACTCTGTGCGCGTGCCGGGCGGACGGTTGTTGATGTGGATCATCTCTGTCCCGCATTCTTCGCAGGCATAGGCCTCGCCGGACTCCGGCGGCCGAATCCGCATGTAATGGCGGGTGACGCCCGGCAGCAGGACGCCCTCGTTGGTGACGGTCCAGTCTTCGAGGTGTCTTTCGATCCAGTCGGCGTACTCTTCGAGGAAGACGGCCAGTTCCTTCGAGTCGTGGGAGCGGGCAAAGTCGGCCGCGCAGATGAGGCCCGTAATGACGACGGCGAGGGTGGAGGGCGAATAGCCGGGATTCTCTTCCCAGCGCTCCTGGTTGGTGATGGGTGCATGACGGACCAGGAAGCCGGCGGCCCGCTCGACAAAGGGAAAAATGGTCAGCTGGCCCAGAGCTTCGGCCTTCCACAGGCGCCAGGCCAGGATAAGCGGGAAGGCAACTTCGTCCAACTGCAGGCCGCTCCAGTAAGGGGTCCCGTCGATCCAGAAGTTCTGCGCGAAGCCGCCACCTGGCTGCTGGGTGCAGGCCAGGTAGACAAGCGCGCGGCGGGCAGTTTCGGCGCGTCCGCAGGCCAGCAGGGCGGTGGCAGTCTGCACCATGTCCCGGGTCCAAACCAGGTGGTAGCCGCCCAGATCCTCGTCGCTTTTGTCCTGGCCCCAGGGAATGGAAGCCGAGGCGACAAATGCGCCCGAGAAGGTCTTGTCTTCATGGGCCAGCAGGACGTTGTGGCTGGTGCCCAGCAACTTGCCGCCATCGGTAGCCTTTGAGGCCAGGAACATGGGATTGGCGGCGCGATGCCATTGGGCGACGAAGCGGGTTTTGTGATCCTCAAACGGCGTGCCCAGCGAACCCATGGTCTTTTGTGCGGCGGTGTGGTGGCCCTCGCCAATGCCGAAGGCGACGGTGAACTCGATGGCTCCGGTGACGCCAAGGCCATCCAGATCGAGTTCGCCCATGATGGCGATATTGCCGTCGGTGGCGGAGCCGAACTCCCAGTCCATGCGGAAGTTGTCCATGAGGTCGCGCCATCCGTCGCTGGAGCCGACGAAGCCGCAACTGACCCGGGAAAATCCGAGGCTGGAGTGCCCGCAATTGGCGGCCATGGTAAGGGTATATTCGTTCTTCCAGGCCATGAGAACCTTGTGGCCTGCGATGTCCACGGCGCGCGCGGAGTTGCCAGCGCCGCCGCCGTCGAGGTGCGGGGCGAGCAGCGCGTATACCTTTAGCCGGGGCAGCAATTCGGCGTCGCCCTCGATGCGGACGTGATTGAGGACGACGGCGTGGTGGGGGTCGGAGATGATTTCTTTGATGAGCGTGTAGCGCCCTTCGGGGTCGCGATTGATGTAACGGACGCCGAGCGCTTCAGGGTGGATGTATTCGAAGGTGGAGAGCAGATCGCGCTTTTCTTCGTGGACGAACGATTCTCCATCGGTGATGAGGAACTCCATGTCGCGGACCTGGGCGCGATCGATGGTGGGGTGGTAGACCTCATTGAGGACACCGTGCGAGCAAGTAAACCAGATGCGGCTGGATGCGGCGTATGCGGTGCCGACGGCGTCTTTCTCGCTGGAAGTCCATCGGGGCTGCATGCCGGGGTTGCCGAAGGCTTCGCCCTGCTGGTTGAGCCACCGGTACAACGGAGGATTGCTCATGGTTCCATCCCACTTTCGCATTGAAAAGATCGGAGTTTCAAGCAGGCATCGGATTGAGAGTCAGGGGAAACACCGCGATACCGTCCAAATGTATCGATGTGCCAAGCGGCTGGAAGGTTACTTTTGCAGGGAAATGAACTGTAATTGTTTCCTGCGGGTTTCCTTTTCTTTTATTCCAGGCAGCCTTTCAACGCAATATCATGGACTCCTCAAGTTAAATGGGCAGAGCTGGATTGATCGAGTCCCGCTTTGTTAATTTCTCGAAATCTGTGCAGAACTTTGGCACTCTTGTAGCTGTTTTCTGGGTTTGCAGGGGCTAAAGATCAGGTTAGTCTGGCCTGTTCCTGGCACCACTGACGTCATGCCGAATTACGGTGCGGCGCTGCCCATAATGCGACGCACGCCGCTCCTATGCCTTTTCCCTATTCGCTGTTCCCTGCCTTTCGCTTTTCCCGCACCGTGGGCGGCGATTCCGGCATCCAAGCACTTGACCACGCAGGAGCGTGTGAAAATTGGATTTAAGCGCTTCCTTTCGACCGCCTGGCCGAGTGCCGGGCCCAACCCACGGCAGTACAATCTCAATCGAAGGAGATTTCCCCAAATGGCATACACGCTTCCGCCGCTTCCCTACGACTACGCCGCGCTCGAGCCGTTCATTGACGCCGAGACCATGAAGATTCACCACGACAAGCACCACCAGGCGTACATCAACAACCTCAATGCCGCGCTGGCCAGCCATCCTGACCTGGCAGCCAAGTCCGTGGACGAACTGGTCACAGGCCTGGCCGATGTGCCGGAGGAGATTCGCGGGGCCGTCCGCAACAATGGCGGCGGGCACTCCAACCACACCATGTTCTGGGAGATCATGGGGCCCGTCGGCTCAGACGGCGTAGGCGGAGCACCAACGGGCGCCATTGCCGAGGCCATTACGGCTGACTTTGGCGACTTCGAGAGCTTCAAAAAGACCTTCAACGAGACCACGGCCAAGCAGTTCGGGTCCGGCTGGGGCTGGCTGGTGTTTGCCGGCGGCAAGCTCAAGATCATCACCACCGCCAACCAGGACTCGCCGCTGACGCACGGGCTGTACCCCATTCTCGGCAACGATGTGTGGGAGCATGCCTACTATCTGAAGTACCAGAACCGCCGGCCAGACTACCTGGCCGCATGGTGGAGCGTGGTGAACTGGCACGAAGTGAACAAGCGGTTCGCGAAGACGAAGGGATAAAAACAGGGTCTGGGGTCTAGGGTCTGGAGTCTGGAGTCTGGAGTCTGGGGAATGGGTGCTGGCGGATGAATGCTGGAGCCTGTTCCTCTTCCCTGTTTTTCGCAACTGTTGGTCCGGTTTTGTGTCTAAGCCAGCGTGATGATTGAGACCCGTATGCGCAATTTTGCGGTGCTGACGGTTGTGGCTCTTGTTTCGCTGGTTCCTCCTGGTGCGATGGGACAGGCAGGGAGCTTCACGATAGCGCAGCACGGCAAGACGGTGGGGACGGCGGAGTACAACTTCACGTCTACGCCGCACGGTTACAGCTCAACTTCCGTGGTGCGCATTGCGATGCAGGGGCTGAATTACGCGCTCTCAAAGACGGAGTCGCTGTCCCCGGCGAACCATCTGCGCCATGTGCAAGTGTCCGCCACGGTGAACAACTCGGCTGTGAACTTGACGGCCGCTGTGGATGCTGCGCAGTATCTGTTGAACGTTTCTGCGAACGGAAAGAGCGCGACGAGCCGGCTGGCGCTGCACACGGGAGCGGTTTTTTTGCCCGACTTTGACCCTGGCGCGCTGGAGACTCTGCTGAGTCTTGCCGTAACGCAAAACAATCGCAATCTTTGGGCGATTCTTCCCAAGCAGTTGGGGAGTGCGGTGGGTTCGATTGAGCCTGTGGAACTGGCCACCTACGCGGACGAGCAGGGGACGCTGGACGGCACGGCGGTTACGGTGCATCACCTGGTGGCAACGATTGCGGGGGCGCAGACGGACTTGTTTTCAGGGCCGGAGAACCAGCTTTTGCAGGCGGAGCTGCCGCAGGACGGGTTCGCGATGGTGCGCAAGGGGTTTGTGCTGACGCCTCCGAAGAAGCCTGGTGCGCCGCCTGTTCCGCCACCCGCGCCAGTTGCGACGCCAGGGGCTGTGCAGCAGTAGTCTTGCTAGATGGCTTTGCCTGCCGCGACCGCCGACGCCCAGGCCCACTGGAAGTTGAAGCCGCCGAGCCAGCCGGTTACGTCTACCACTTCGCCGATGAAGAACAAGCCGGAGACGGTGCGGGCTTCCATGGTGCGGGCTTGCAGGGCGTCGGTGTCTACGCCGCCTGCGGTGACTTCGGCCTTCTCAAAGCCTTCGGTGCCAACGGGGTGAAACGCCCAACTGTGCAGGCGGCGCTCGCAGGCTTCGAGGGCGGCGTTGGACCAGCCGTCCGGGGCAGCTTCTTCTGCCAGGAAGGCGGCGAGACGCTGAGGGAGAATTTCTCGGAGTGCCTGGCGGAGTGCGGGGAGATCGCGGCGGGCTCGGGGCAGTTTAAGGCTGGCGAGCAGGTCGGCATCGGGGGCGAGATCGAAGAGCAGCGGGTCGCCCGGTCGCCAGTAGGACGAGGCTTGCAGGACTGCGGGGCCGCTGAGGCCGCGATGGGTGACGAGCATCTTTTCGCGGAAGCGGGCTGGGGGTTGGGCCTTGGATTTGGGCTTTCCGGTTGAGGCGATGACTTCGGCGGAGACGCCGGCTAGCTCGGTCCAGGGCTTCTCGTTGCCGCCTAGGAGAAGTGGGACCAGTGCGGGGCGGGGTTCAATCATTTTGAGGCCGAACTGCCTGGCGATTTCGTAGCCGAGGGCGGTTGCGCCCATCTTCGGGATGGACAGGCCGCCGGTGGCTACTACCACTGCGGCCGCTTGCATTTCGCCGGCGGAGGAGGAGACGCAGAAGTGTCCTGAGGGGTCTTTTTCGATCTGAATTCCGCAGGCGTTGAGGATGAGTTCGACGCTGCCGCCCTGTTCCGTGGCGCGATGGCACTCGGCCAGCAGCATGTCAAGAATTGCTCGCGCCGACCCGTCGCAGAAGAGCTGGCCGAGCGTCTTTTCGTGCCAGGGGATGCGGTAGCGCTCGACGAGGGCGAGGAAGTCCTGGGGGCTGTAGCCGGCGAGGGCGGACTTGGCGAAGTGGGGGTTTGCGGAGAGGAAGTTGGCCGGGGTGCAGTGGATGTTGGTGAAGTTGCATCGGCCGCCGCCGGAGATGAGGATTTTTCGGCCGGGCTGGCCGCCGTGTTCGAGCAGGGCGACGCGCCGTCCCCGCTGCCCGGCGGTGGCCGCGCACATCAGGCCGGCAGCACCAGCGCCGAGGACGATGACATCGAATTGGCGCGGTTGAGTCATAGGACTCACTTCAGCATAGCGGCAGATCCGCGATTCAGTAGCACCACGAGTCCACTGCGGGCTTGCCGGTGATGGGCACTACCGCGGCACGCGCTTCACTGCTTCGGGAACGAAGTATAGAAGCGCTACAGCGAGAATCAGGCTCAGCGAAATTGCCGGATGCAGATAGGCTGCTGGAACCGCTAGCGCATAAAGTGCGAGCGCAATCCAGTTGCGCCAATTGGCTACGCGGACTGCGGCGTTCTCGCTTGATGTCATGTCGATTTGCCTGGTGATTGACCACTGGAAGAACATGAACGCTACGGTGATGAGGAAGAAGTTGACTGCGTACAGCGCCGTGGTGAACGAATCCATGCGGCGCTCGGCCAGATATGCGGTGCAAAACGGGATCAGCGAAACAAAAAAGAGAAATCCCATGCTGGTCCAGATGACCGGGGCACTTGCGTTTTCGGCATAACGCAAAAGGTGGTGGTGATTGGCCCATACCACCCCTACAAACAGGTAGCTCAGCGCATACGCCGCAAACGTGGGCCAAAGTGCGAATACCGCGCCCAGATTGCTATCATGGGGCGGCCTCAAATCCAGCACCATTATGGTGATGATAATGGCGATCACACCATCAGAAAACGCGCCCAGCCGCTCCGGTCCCACTTTCCGAGTTCTCAAGCCAACCTCCGACACCGTCCATCATCAACGGCAATCGACGATTGAGCAAGGGGAGCGCGATTTGGCGGCTAACCGCGGCGCAGGTCGGCCACCTCAGCTGTCATCCCGGAACATGGGGTGGGGGATCAGGCGGCGGTAGTCTTCCTCGTGGGCGTTGTCCAGGCAGGCTTCGATAATGCGCTTGCCCAGCGGGTCGAGGTCGGGGACGAGGAACTGCTGAAGTTCCTGGGCAAAGAAGTCGCGCCATTGGCGAGCGCCTTCTTCATACACATCCATGCCGCCCTGGATCTGCTCTTCTACGTTGAGAAAGACGCGGGGAATCATGGAGCCCTCAATGCGCAGCTGGTTGGGGATGTATCCGAGCAGGGGGCAGATGGCTTCGGCTACCTGCTCGCGGGCAAACTTGGCGCTGCCGCGGCGGGCGAGGTATTCGCGGGCAATCCACTCCGCCATGAAGCCCACCTTCCATGCACCGATGTGCTGGTTGGGGAGCAGGACGTAGCGGGTTTCCGGCGTTTCGACGATCTGGCGGAGGAGCAGGTTGGCCTGGTCGACGCGGCGACCGGTGGCAAAGGCCCAGTAGGATCCGACGCCTTCGGACTGCATGGCAGTTCCCTTTTGCGCCTGGATGCTGGGGTTGGCGTGGCCGCGCGGGGCGGCGAGACGCCAGAGCCACGCGAGCGCCGGGCTGAGCACGTGCATCATGGCCAGAATGCCGTAGAGCTGGCTGTCGCGATGGGTGGGAGGGCAGCGTACGCCGAAGCTGCGGACGTCGATGCGCTGGGGGCCGTCGAGAATGTCTTCAAGCATGCGGCGGGGCAGGATGACGCGGGGGTTGGGGCACATTTTCCCTGGTGCGTCTTCAATGTGTTCCCAGGTCAGGCAGGTGCCGCCGGGGACGATGTAGTGGTTGAGAAAGATGAGCGGCTCGGGTGGATCGATGCACAGGCGCTCGAGCTTGGGGGCGGTTCCGTAGGCGTGGATGTGGTCGACGCGGACAAACCAGCCGTTTTCGGCGTCGGCGACAGTGAGGCGGCCGCTTGCGTCCTGATAGCTGGGATGGGCGCAGGCCATGTCGTCGGCGATGGGGCGCAGGTGGCAGGCCTCGGGCAGGTTGAGCGTCCGCTGTTCTTTGCTGACGACGTTGGTGCCGAGCAGCAGGCGTCCGTCGTCCATGCGGTGAATGTGCTCAGTCATTTCGCTTTTACCGCCGCCGCTCGCTCCTTCGTGCATGATAATCAGCTGGTTTTCGTAGGGGGTAACGACGGCCACGGCGGCGCAGTGGTTGGTGGTCCAGCCCTCGTGCTCGCCCTTGTCAAGCAGCATGGAGTAGACGCCCTTTTTCGCGCTGGGGCCGGGATAGAGGTTGTAAGCGAAGATCTCCTGGTGGGTGGATTGGCGATCATGGACAACGACCTGGCGGCCGGAGAAGTGGGTGTGCCGGAACGGCGGGGCGACAAAGAGCACGCCGCCGGTAACCTTGAAATCGGCCGGGACTTGCGAGCGGGGAATCATGCCTTGCAAGTCAGCAAGCGCGGCGGCAAAAAAGGCTGCCTGGCGGGGGACGATGAGCAGGCTTCCGTAACCGAGCGCATCGGCGCCGGCATAGAAGGGCATGGCGACGAGTTCCTGGGTTTTGAGCCAATCGATGGTCTGCTGGCGCGTCTTGGCAAACTGCTCGCCGAAGCGGTCCTGATAAGTGGGCTTGTCCGTCGGCAGGGAGTCGCCGATGACCATTGCGTCGGGATCGCGGCGGCGCATGGCAGCGTCAGGGAAGTTGATGGCCAGTCCGTTGCGGGCCTTGGTGATGACGGCTTCCACAATGCGGGCAGAGTTTCCGGATGAACCGGGCGCCTGAAAGACTGCCTCGTATTGGCCGTGGTCGTCGCGGTTGCCGAGTGTCCAATCCGTGTCGCCGGAGGAACGGCCCAGCGCCCAGTCCATGAGCTGTGCGCGGGTCTCCGGGGTCTGCACCAGAGGTGCTGCGCTCAGCACTTCGCGCACCGAGGCGGGGAGGTTCAGATCTTCCCAGCATGCCTGAAAGTCGACAACCTCGCTTTGCACCAATGAAGTAGCCATATTCTCCTCATTCCAGTTAAGAATCCGCATAGAAAACCCTAGAGAGTGCCAAAAGGGGTCTACAGTTTTTATCGCATGGACCATTACACCTGGCAGTGTTCTGGGTCACGTTCGATCAGAGCACCGCGGAGATCCGAGAGCCCTGGGAGCGAAGAATCCCGGACATCGGCAGGGTTGGATGGCTCCGGCTATGATTCCCTCATCACGATTCAGCAGGGAAATGGGGGCGCGATGAAGGTTCTCTTTATTGGCGGTACCGGGATTATCAGTACGGCGGTAACCAGGCTGGCGGCGGAGCGCGGCATCGAACTGACGCTGCTGACGCGCGGACAGCGAGCCGCGGATCTGTCGAAGAGCGTCCGCACCATCACAGTGGATGCGAAGGACGAGGCGGCGGTGTCGGGGGCGCTGGGAAGCCAGGTTTTTGACGCGGTGGTGGACTGGATTGCGTTTACGCCGGCGGATGTGGAGCGCGACATTCGCCTGTTTCGGGATCGGGCCAGACAGTTTGTGTTTATCAGTTCGGCCAGCGCGTATCAAAGGCCGGTCGGGCATTATTTGATTACGGAATCGACGCCGCTGGCGAACCCGTATTGGCAGTATTCGCGGGACAAGATCGCCTGCGAAGATCGGCTGATGCGGGCCTGCCGCGAAGAGGGATTTCCGATCACAATTGTTCGGCCTTCGCTTACCTACGGAGACACGCAGATTGTGCTGGCGGTGAACAGTTGGCAGAAGTCTTACACGGCGGTGGACCGGATGCGGCGCGGCAAGAAGGTGATTGTGCCGGGAGATGGGTCGTCGCTGTGGGTGATCACGCATAACAGCGATTTTGCCCAGGGGCTGGTGGGGCTGTTGGGGCACCGGCAGGCGATTGGACACGCGTTCCACATTACCAGCGACGAGGTCATGACGTGGGATCAGTTCTACGCGATCACCGCGCGGGCCGCGGGTGCGGAGGCACAGATCGTTCATATCGCTTCAGACTTTTTGAGCGCGTGCGACGCGGAAGAACTAGGCAGCCTGACGGGGGACAAGGCTTCAAGCGTGGTGTTCGATAACAGCAAGATCAATCGGTTTGTGCCGGACTTTTGCGCCAGGGTTCCGTTTGCTGAGGGAATTCAGCGAACGATGGACTGGTTCGATGCGGATGAGCGGCGCAAGGTGGTGGATGAGACCGCCAATGCGCACTGGGACAAGGTGATCGATGCGTATGAAAACGGGCTGGCGGAGGCGGTGCGCAGGGTTCGGGTCTGAACCGGTGACTACGCCTGGGCCGGCGGCCCAAATTTTTCTGTAACAAGCGCCATGGCTTCGATGCTGGTGGCGATGACGCCTTCCAGTTGCGCGTCTTCCACGGCGCGGAGCATGGGCTTGAATGCCGCCCCAGGTTTGTAGCCGGCGGCGATTAATTCGCGGCCGGTGATCAGTGGCTGGGGGCGCACCGTATCCTCGGGCATGGCCTGCCAGCGTTCGCGCACGTATTCCCAGTGGTCGAGATTGCCGCTGCCTGCGAGACAATCCATGCGATGCAGGGCGAGATGCTCCGCAAAGCAAGGGAGGCGGAAGAAGCGCTTGAGCGTTGAGGCTTTCATGTGGTGCGCGTCGGCGAACCGCATGTGGTTGTGGACCAGGTCGAGGATCTGGCGGGTGTCGTCATTGGAGAAGCGGAAGCGGCGCAAAATCTCCGCGGCCATGGCTACTCCAACTTCAACGTGGCCGTTGAAGCGAATGCGGTCTGGACCGCGCTGAAAGGTCGGCGGCTTGCCCACGTCGTGGAGTAGTGCACCCCAGGCCAGGGTTGCCGGGCAGCCAGCGTCAAGCTGGGCGAGAAGGCCGAGGGTGTGGACCCAGACGTCGCCCTCGGGGTGGTACTGCGGGGGCTGGGCGACACCTTTCATTTTGGAAATTTCGGGCAGGATTTCGGCGAGCAGGTTGGTCTCGTCGAGCAGCTCGAAGGCGCGGAGGGCGTGGCCCTCGGTGAGCATTTTGGTCAGTTCGTCGCGGACTCGCTCACGGCTGACGGCGGAAATCTTGCAAGCCAGGGCGCGTATGGCCTGCTTTGTCGCCGGCTCGATCTCAAAGCCAAAGCGCGCGGCAAATCGAACAGCGCGCAGCATGCGCAGATGATCCTCTTCGAACCGCTCCTCAGCGCGGCCGATGGCGCGGACAATACCGGCCTGGAGGTCGGCGACGCCGCCGACATGGTCGAGCACCGCGTGCGGCAGACTTTTTGCGGAGAAGCCAGCGGCGATTGTCGTGGGATCGAGCAGCAGGCCGTTGAGGCTGAAGTCGCGGCGCTGGACGTCTTCTTCGGCGCTCAGGGTGTAGCGCACGGCATCGGGATGGCGGCCGTCGGAGTAGGCGCCGTCGGAGCGGAAGGTTGCGACCTCGGTGGTGAAGTAGCTGTCCCCGTGGTCGTGCGCGACCAGGACGACGCCGAAGTGTGCGCCCACGGCAAAGGTACGTGGGAACAGGTCGAGGACGATATCGGGGGTGGCGCTGGTAGCCACGTCGTAGTCGGAGGGCTCGCAGCCGAGCAGCAGGTCGCGGACACAGCCGCCGGCGAGATAGGCCTCATAGCCTTCGGCGTGAAGCCGGGCGATGACCTGAAGGGCTGCTTCGAATTGGACTGCGGCAGGGACCATGAACTCCCTCATTGTCTCGCCGCGGTGCGCTCCGTGCCAATTTCTTCCACCCGGCAGCCGGTAGACTAGTGAGATGAGCCGTGGCCTGATTCTCGCAATTGAATCGTCGTGCGACGAAACGGCTGCGGCTGTTGTGGAACGCGGCAGGCATACGCTTAGCTCCGTGGTGGCGTCGCAGATTGCCACGCATGCGCGCTATGGAGGTGTCGTCCCAGAGCTCGCCAGCCGCGAGCACCTGCGTGCCGTGGTTCCAGTTGTTCGTGCGGCTCTGGCCCAGGCTTGCGTTTCGCTTGCCGATCTGGATGCGATTGCGGTGACTTCAGGGCCCGGGCTTGCCGGGGCACTGTTGGTGGGCATTACTTATGCCAAGGCGTTGGCCTTTGCCGCAGGATTGCCGCTGATCGGCGTGAACCATCTGGAAGGGCACATTCATGCGGTGCTGCTGAACGAGCGGGAGACGGCGGGAACTGAATCACCGGACGAGCCGGGGTTGGCGCTGGTTGTTTCTGGCGGGCACACGCACCTTTACCTGGCGAGACCGACGGACGGCGCATGGCACTACTCGCTGGTGGGGCGCACGCTGGACGATGCGGCTGGCGAGGCCTATGACAAGGTGGCAAAGCTGCTGGGGCTTGGGTATCCGGGCGGGCCGTGGATTGACGCCCTGGCTCTGCACGGCAATCCGCATGCGGTGCCGTTTGCGTTTTCGCAGATCAAGACGAAGCTGCATCTGGCCGGCAAGGTTCCGCGCACAAAAGCCGCGAAAACAGCGCCGATTGCGGATCTCGATCCCCACTTTTTGTTTTCGTTCTCGGGGATAAAGACGGCGGTGCTGCGTTATGTGGAGCTGCACAATTTGCGACCGGAAGCCGAGGCGCGGCGGGAGGCACTGTTTACCGGGGCGGACGCGCCGGAGAAGCCAACGATGGAGCAGGCTCTTGCTGCTTGCGACCCGCAGACGCTGGATCTGATTGCGAGCTTTCAGCACGCGGTGGTTGGCGACCTGATGAAGAAGACGTTTGCGGCGGCGGAGGCACTGGGTGCGCGGCGGGTGCTGGTGACGGGAGGCGTGGCGGCAAATCGGGAGTTGCGGAGCCGCTTTACTGGCGAGGGCGCCCGGCGTGGGGTGTCGATTTCGTTTCCGACGCTGGCGCTATCGACGGACAATGCTGCGATGATCGCGGCGGCGGCCTGGCCACGCTTTCTGGCGGGGGAGTTTGCCGGGATGGACCTGTCCGCTGATCCGTCGCTGGCGCTGGGGCGGTAGAGTCGGGGCGTGTTCGCACCGATGACGCCTCAAGCTTTAGGATGATGGCGAACGTTGAGGCGGTAGGTTGCTGACTCGTGGGCCAGAGAGAGCGGGGATTTCATGATGATTCGGACGGCAGTTGCGCTCCTTTTGTCGAGCGGCACGGGGTTAGCGATCAGCGGATGCGGCGGCGGCGGGACACCGACTTCTGTACCGACGGTGCCGGTTGCCTATGTGCTCACTGTCAACTCGGCGACGCCGGCAAGCGGCGTTGCAATCACCATTAGCCCCAAAGACAATAACGGCGCTGGAAACGGCTCGACCAGCTTTACGCGCACTTACAACACCGGGACTGCCATCACGCTGACTGCCCCTTCGACGGCCGGCTCGAATACATTCTCTTCGTGGAGTGGATGCACGTCGGCCAGTTCCGTTACCTGCAATGTGACGCTCGCCGCAAACACGACGGTGACAGCGAGCTACACATCGCCTGCGGCAGGTGTCGCTTATTATGTGAGCGGATCGGGCAGCGATTCCAACAACGGCTTGTCGGCCAATACACCATTTCTAACTCTGCAACATGCCGCTGGAGTGACCCAGCCAGGGGATACTGTCTATGCGATGAACGGCACTTATACCAACTCCTGCGCAAGCTGCAGTGTGCTCGATATCTCGACGCCCGGCACACCCAATGCATGGATAACATACAAGGCTTATCCCGGACAAACGCCGACGATCTCGTTCAATGGCTGGGAGGGTGTGTTTTTTGAGCCTGCCGCGGCCTATGTCGAGGTCAATGGGTTCACGATCGTCGGGAATAATGCGCATGTAACTCTAGCGGAGGCGCAGGCCCAGTCCCTGACGACACCGGACCCTGCCTTCAACGGCAATTGCGTCGCCTCGGACGGCCGGAAAGGCACTGACACTGTGCGCCCCAACCACATCCGCATCCTCAATAACATCATCGGCGAATGCGGCGGCGGCGGCGTGTCTACCGCCATGTCGGACTACGTCACAATTTCAGGAAACACGATCTACAACGCCTCCTGGTATTCCATCTACGGAACCAGCCCCATCTCTACCTGGGAGGACTGGAACTCAGACAGTTCCACCAACTATAAGATGATCGTTACCGGGAATCGCATCTTTGGCAACCAGGAGTTCATCCCCTGGGAGGCAGCCGGCAAGATCACTGACGGCGAGGGAGTGATTGTCGATTCCACCCGCAACTCCGCGTACCAGTCCAGCATTCCGATTGCACCGTATACCGGCCGCACCTTGATTGCGAATAATGTGATCTATACCAATGGCAGCTCCGCCATCGAAGTGTTTGAAAGCGATCACGTGGATGTGGTGAATAACTCGAGCTATCAGGATATAGTAACTCCGGTCCTGACTGGCCGCGGGGAGATGAACCTGAATCAGACTTCGGACGTGAACGTGATCAATAACATCTTTTCGAGCGCGGCGGGTCAGAATCCTGTCACTGTAACCCCCGGCACCACGTCGTTGATCGTTCTGAATTACAACCTCTATTTTGGCGGGACAAACACAGGCGATGTACCGAATGGGGCTAACGACCTTGTCGGCGACCCGCTTTACGTTGACCCGGCGGATTCCAACCCGCTCGATGTTCTGCTGAGCGTTTCTTCGAGCAGCCCTGTCGTTGGCTCGGGCACCTCGCATCTTGCGCCGGCGACGGATTTCTCGGGGAATCCGCGGCCCGGTTCGAAGGGGTACGATCGTGGGGCTTACCAGCAGCAGTAGGGCGGCGATTCTCGTGCAATTCCCTTCTGGCTTGGTTAAGCCAAGTTGGCAGGATTGAAATCATGACCGCTAGCGCAAGCATCTTCGAAGCCAAGACGAACCTCTCCCAGCTTCTCAAAGAAGTACAGAAGGGCACGGTCGTGACCATTACGTCCGGACGGGCTCAGACTCCTGTTGCGCGTCTTGAACCCATCAAGCCTGTCGCAAAAAAGCGCCTGGGTGCGTTGGAGACTCGAGGATTCGTGCCTGGTGAAGAGTTTTTCGAGCCGCTTCCTGAAAGCGAGCTTCGCCTATGGAATGGTGACGGCGAGTGAGCGCTGGTGTTCGATGAAAATTCTGCTCGACACATGCAGCATACTGTGGGCTACGCTTTCGCCCTCCGCGCTTAGCCCCCTGGGGCGGCAGATCATCGCCGACCCGGCCAATGTGATCCTGGTTTCGGCCGCTTCCGCATGGGAGATTGCCTCCAAGGTGCGTATTGGGAAACTTCCCGGTGCGGAAAAGCTTGAGCGCGAACACATCCAGGGGATGGAAGACGCAGGCTACACATTGGTTGCGATTGACACCAAAGCTGCCCTGCGTGCGGGTCGTCTGGTGGCCGAGCACCGCGATCCCTTCCACCGTATGCTTGCAGCTCAGGCCCTGGCGCTGGACATTCCGATCCTCAGCCCTGACCCCCAGTTGGATCGGTTCGTCGTTCGCCGCGTCTGGTGAGGTCGCGCTCTCAATGTAGGATGGGCTGGGATATCTGAGCGGAGCTTCAAGGAGGCCAAACAATGCGCATCGTCTTCAACATACTCAGCGCGTGCCTGATCGGCATGGGCCTTATCTGGATTCTGCAGGGCGTGAACATTTTGCCGGGCAGTTTTATGACCGGGCAGATTGTGTGGGCATGGCGCGGGGCTGCTTCGGCGACGGTGGGGCTGCTGTTGCTGGCTTTGGTGAACCGGAAGCGGCGCTGAAGGCCGGCCAGAGTCTCCCAACGAGCGGAGATGCCCTGCTCCCCCGCGCCTTGCTACAATCGAAAAGGCCGAAACCCGCCATTTCACTGGTATTTATGAGCAAGTTGCAAGTGCCGCATCCGATGACCCTCCGTTTGTTCAACACCTTGACTGGAGAGCTTGACGCCCTGGTTCCCATGGACGGCCAGGCGCTGCGGATGTACGCCTGCGGGCCCACGGTTTACGACTATGGCCACATCGGGAATTTCCGCACGTTTCTGCAGATCGACATCCTCCGCCGTTTTCTGCTGCTGACCGGAACCAAGGTTCGCCACGTGATGAACATTACGGACGTGGACGACAAGATCATCCGCAACGCGACAGCGGCGGGTATTCCGATCGGGCAGTACACGGCGCGGTTCGAGAAGGCGTTTTTCGAGGATCTGGACTCGCTGCGCGTGGAGCGGCCGGAGATTATTGCGCGGGCTACGGAACACATTCCGCGTATGGTGGAACTGGTGCAAAAGCTGGCCGCAGCCGGGGCTGCTTATCAAACGGAAGATGGCTCGTGGTATTTCCGGCTGGCGGCGTTTCCGGAGTACGGAAAACTCAGCAAAAAAGACCTGTCCGGCATGGAAGACGGGGCGCGCGTGGACGTGGACGAGTACGAGAAAGATTCGGCCCGAGACTTTGCGCTGTGGAAGGCCGCCAAACCCGGCGAAACCTCGTGGGACACGGCGATTGGCCGTGGGCGGCCCGGCTGGCACATTGAGTGCTCGGCAATGGCCATGGAGTATCTGGGAGAGAGCTTCGACCTGCACGGCGGCGGCGAAGACCTGATGTTTCCGCACCATGAAAACGAGATTGCGCAGAGCGAGTCGGTGACCCACAAGCCCTTTGCGCGCCACTGGATGCATGTTCGGTTTCTGCTGGTGGATGGGCGCAAGATGTCAAAGAGCGAGGGCAATTTCTATACGCTCCGCGACCTGCTGCTGAAGGGCTACAAGGCTTCGGCGATTCGCCTGGCGCTGGTTTCGGTGCCTTATCGCCACCAGCTCAACTTTACATTTGAGGGGCTCACGGAAGCGACCAACGCGATTGACCGGCTGCGGACGTTTTCTGGGCGGTTGAAGCAGGCCAATCTTGCTGCAGGCGCCAATCCCGCGTTGCAGGCGGCCGCGGTAAAGGCCCAGACCGGATATCTGGAGGCTCTGGCCAACGACCTGAACACGGCCGAGGCGCGTGCGCCCATCTTCGACCTGGTGCGCGCGGCGAACACGGCCATCGACCTGGGACAGTTGCTTGCGGACGACCGGAATGCGATTCTGGCTGTGCTGGAGAGTTTTGACGCTGTTTTTGAGGTGATTGAAGACCACGATGCCGAGCCGACCAAGCGAGCACTGGAGTGGGCAGCCGAGGCCGGGCGGATGGACGATGTTGCGCCCGAACTCATTGCCCGCCTATCGCTTACGGACGAGGAGATTGACGCGCTGGTCGCGGAGAGGACGCAGGCCAAACGTCAGCGCAACTTCGCCCGCGCTGACCAGATTCGCAATGAACTGGCGGAAAAAGGCGTGGTCATCGAGGATTCCAAAGACGGCGTTCGATGGAAACGCAAGTAACGCCGAAACCAGCAAGCTGCTATTCTTGGGCATGCCCTTGGAGGTCTTTCCCATGGAATTCGAGATTTCTTTCGATCGCGAAGAAGATGGCCGCTGGATTGCCTAGATTGAAAGTCTGCCTGGAGTTCTTGCCTATGGAGCGACCCAAACCGAGGCCCGCTCGAAAGTGGAAGCGCTTGCGTTGCGTGTGGTTGCGGATCGCATTGAAGTGGAGCAGAGTTTCCCTGACCAAGTTCCCTTTGCTGTCGCCTGAAGTTGGACGATCGCCGCTGAGTTCGGATAAGCTCCTTCGAGTGTGAGTTGGGAGCGAAAAGCTACAGGCTGCCAGCCAACCCAATTGTCTTTCCCGTACGGATTTGATGTGTTGTAAATATGGGTAAGTTTCCGTCTACAAGTGCCAAGAAGGTCTACCGCGCATTGCTGCGTATCGGTTGGCTGGAAAAGGCCCGCATCGGCAAGGGCGGTTCGCACAAGCAGCTTGAAAATCCCAACTATGGGGACAAATAGACGTGGGCGTTCCACGACTCCGACGAAATCGGACCAATCATGCTTGCTAAGATGGCCAAGCGGACCGGCCTGACGCCGCAGGACCTCTAAGGAAAAAGGAAGCGTAAAGCTATGGAAGCGAATGAAGTTGGAGAACTGAAAGAGCAGATGGAAAAGGGCGGTGAGTCCGCGTTGCGCCCGGTAGCCTTCTTCATGAGCGTGATCGCGGTTCTGGTTGCCGTCACTACGGTCCTCGGTCATCGCACGCATACCGATGCGGTGCTTAACCAGGCCAAGGCCAGCGACAAGTGGAACGAGTACCAGGCGGTCAAGATCCGGTCAAGCGATTTGGCCGAGGCCCAGAAGTTGCGCAGCCTCTTCACCCTTACCGACAAGGACAAGATATCCAAAGCGGATAAGGACGCGGCCGACGACGCGGACCATCAGAAAAAATGGGCTGAGGATCTGCCCAGCCTGAAGAAGGAAGCCGAAGAGTTCGAAGCCGAGGTGAGCCTCGCCGAACACCGCGCAGACTATTACGATCTCGGTGAGGCACTCCTCGAAATCGGCCTCGTCGTCAGTTCGGTCACGTTACTCACCCGCACCAAAATCTACTGGTACCTGGGGATTGTCGCGTCTCTCGCTGGCGTCATCGCCGTGAGTCTGGGCTTTGTCCTCAAGTAGCCCAATGGCCATTCACTCGGCCGGCAACTGCTCCAGTTCCTCGATGGGCTGTGGAGTGCTTTTCGCTTTGACCTGCGCCGTGGTGAGCAGGAAGACCGCCACCACGACGGCGGCCATTCCGGCAAACTCCGACGGCGCGGGACGCTCGTGAAGCAGGAAGATTCCCAACAGCACGGCGACCACCGGGTTGACGTAGGAGTAGGACGTGACTTTGGCCACCGGCACGTGCTCCAGCAGATAAATGAAGCTGGTGTAGCCAAGCAGCGATCCGCCGGTGATGAGCCAGGCCAGAGAGCCTGCGGTAGCCGTATTCCATTTGAACTGCTGCCATTGGCCGAGAGCGGTTCCCAGTAGGGTGCTGGCGGAGCCCGCGGCGAGCATCTGCCAGGCCGCGGCGACCAGGCTGTTCACCGGCAGCCGCGATCGCCGGGAGAGGATGCTGCCGACGGTCCAGGAAAAGCCTCCAGCCAGCAGGACCGCGAGGGCCAACAGCAGCGTGTGATTGCCGGCCAGGCCGTTGTGCAGCGTGGGCCAGAGTAGAGCGCCCAGCCCGGCAAAACCAAGCCCGATGCCCACCCAGCCGCGCGCGGGCAGCGGCTCTCCGCCAGGGAGAAACATCTCAATCAAAGCGACATAGACAGGCACGACGGCAAGCACCAGCGAGGCGAGTCCGCTGGGGACGGTTTTTTCGGCGTAAACCAGGCCCACGTTGCCGCCGGCCAGCAGCAGCAATCCGATGAGCGCAAGACGCCCCATGATTCCCATGGGCCACAGCAGCCGTAGCCCGCGCAATCGGCACCAGGCCAGCAGAATGGCTCCGGCGACGAGGAAGCGCGTGCCGGCGAGCAGCAGGGCGGGCATGTCTTCAGCGCCGATGCGGATGGCGGTGTACGTGGATCCCCAGAAGAAATAGACGCTGGCGAAGGCCAGGGCGATAGAGGCCGCCGAGACGGCTTTCTTTTCCGGATGAGCCGATTGGACTGGGTTCGCCATGGGTGTTTTTATCGTAGCCTGAGTGGCCCTGGACTGCTTCCCGGTTCTTGCGCGGCCCAGGGCAAACGCATTTTGAAAATTGATCGAACCCCTGAATGTGCCTTCCGGCAGGCCTGCAACCTGATCCCCGGATACCCCGTCAAAAAAAAGCAAGCCCCTCCCCCGACTGACTTTTGCTAACCTGCTTAAATACAACAACTTCCACCTACACCAAATGTGCAGGCAATTACCCCCTTTTGGCGCACAATCCTTGTAGGGGTGTTTCTCATGCCAAAATCGTCCAGCAAAACGCACCCCGCGCCCTCGCCAATTCCATCGCCCCGCCTTTGCCCCTGTTTTCTGATTCCTGATCCCTGTTTTTCCGGCCT
>Ga0302140_10000230_pt1 | contig 67838 bp, 50 predicted proteins | sample I_Bog_E1_1_FD_202095 | JGI IMG/M metagenome (GOLD analysis project Ga0302140, IMG submission 202095) | Peat permafrost microbial communities from Stordalen Mire near Abisko, Sweden - I_Bog_E1_1 | ecosystem: Environmental > Terrestrial > Soil > Wetlands > Peat | place: Sweden: Abisko, Stordalen... | reverse complement strand
CAGCAGAAGACCCACAGCCCCGGCATCTTGAGCAGCATCGGCCTGGTCGATGATCGAACGCTTATACTCGGCGGTGAACCGCCGCCGGCTGGGCCGGGCGATGACTTCGGAATCGGGAACCGGTGGGCGGGGGCCTGGTGCCACGGTGCCCGCTGCGTTGGCAGCTTCTCCGCTACGCTCCGAAGCTGCCAACGCAGCGGAAGAAGTACTGATCTTGCTTGTGCTCATCAAGGTGAGATTTCTTTCCCCGCCCTACAGTAATTGTTGAGGGGCAACCTGTCTCACTGATGTTGGCACAGAGGGACTGGTCATGCTAAAGTAGAAGTTCCGAAAGCATTGTACTGAGATAGATTCAGCGTTGTAAAACGCTGGAATTAGAAGGTTTAGGAGCAATGGTGACCCAGACTGCGGCCATGACATTCGATCTTAGACTAGCCGCCAAACTGAAATCCCGGGCTGAGCAGGAAATCGAATCGATTCTGCACATTGCTGAGAGCTTGGGAGCCGCTGCAGCCGCTGATCTATGTTCCGTAGCCCTACGGGAACTCAACGAAGAGCAGTTCAGGATTGTAGTTGTCGGAGAGTTCAGCCGGGGAAAGTCTACGTTTATCAACGCACTTCTTGGAGATAGGGTTCTCCCGGCCGGCATACATCCTGTGACCGCGATCCTCACGCGTATTCGCTACGAAGATTTGCCAGGCTATGCGTTGCACTATAGAAGCGGTCACAAACAGAGCATTTCTGCGGAGCAGTTCTTTAACATCGTTGCTCCAGCCGAGCCAGATCCAACGGACGAGGAGGCACTCAGGCAAAGAGCCCTGGAACTCGACGAGTTTCTTAAGATCGAATCGGCAGAGATTGGGTACCCAGCGGCATTGTGCCAAAGTGGGGTGCAAATTGTAGATACACCTGGTACCAACGATATCAACGCGGCACGCGAGCAAATCACCTACGATTTCATCCCAAGGGCAGACGCGATCCTGTTTATGCTGAGTGCCCTCGACGCGATCGGCGAGAGTGAGATTGCTTTCCTGAGAGATCGCATTCTCAAGACAGACGTACAGCGCATCTTCTTCGCCCTTAACTTCGCCGACCTGCTTTCGACAGACCTTGACCGCGAACGTGTCCTGCACTACGTTGAGGCGCAATTGCGCTCTGTTATCGACAGACCCAGGGTGTTCCTTCTCGCTTCGAAAGAGGCTCTGCGGTTACGCCGAACAAAAGCACCGGTTGCTCCTGACGTGCTTGAACGTACCGGCCTGCCCACCCTAGAGCGCGAGCTGGCAACGTTCCTGGTTGAGGAGCGTACTCCGATTAAGTTGCGGAAACCTGTTTTCGGTACGCTTAGAGCGTGCCGTTCGCTGAAGGAAGAGGTGCTCCCCGTTATCTTTAGCGGTCAGGATCTCGCCTACGCCGACTTACAGAAAAAGATCACCGCCCTCCATCCCGAAATCTATCAACTTCAGGAGCAGAGAGACTACGCCATCAACCAGTTTCGCGCTGGGATGGAGGATCGAATTCCGAAGCTGACTAAGGAGTTGCGGAGACAGTTGGAGGAAATCGCGGAGGCCGCCGCACTAGCGGTAAGGAACTATGCTGGTGATCTGGAGAAATCTGCTTTGGCGACCGCGATTGAGCGTGCAGTCGCCCCGAAGGAGACTCACTTGCGCGAGTCACTCAACAAGCTGTCCCAATCTGCTATCGAAGAAGAATACGGCCGTGCCGAAGAGACTATAAAGACCGCAACAGAGGCTGTCTTTTCAAATCTCTTTAGCGACTCTGACGTCCACCGCAAGAGTCTGGAAGGCTTCGGAGACGCCGAAGCTGGCGAACAGTTCGTTGCGGCATTGAAGGTGGGCGGAGGCTTGGCAGGGTTTGGAGTTCTGGGGTTTATTGCACTCCCCTTCTTTTTTCTCATTCCTTTCGCGTTGCCGTTCATAGGCACAATTTTCAAGGGATTCAGAGAGTCGGCTCGAAGCAAAACACTCACAAGTATTGAGAACGACGTAAGAACTGCGCATACCGAGCAGGGGCGAGCATCGCTAAGAGCCTTTGATCAGCGATGGGCAAAGTTGGCGAATGAGCTGGCCGCAAAGTTAGCAGATGAGACCAACTCTCGCATAAGAGACCTGGAGGCGAACATGGAAACATTGCTTCATCAGGCCTCCGAAAGCGAAATTAGTCGGCTTGAGCAACGAACGCGAATAGCAAAACTCGCAGCCGATCTGAAAGTATCGGAGAATGAACTGCTGCGGCTAAGCAGATGGAGCGCGAGTGGACAATTTGGCAATGTATGAAGGGGACCTCGTCGCCAGCATGGAGCAACTCGACGCCCTGGCTTCATCTTTCGGCACTTCCGACATTCTGACCGACCTGCGGAGCTTGGTGGAAGATGTCGCGCTGGGGCTGTTCACCATAGTGTTCCTGGGTGAGTTCAACCGCGGCAAGAGCACCCTGGTCAATGCGCTCATCGGATTGCCAATACTACCGATGGATGTCACACCCACAACAGCTACGATCAATATCGTCCGGTCGGGCGTTAGAAGCAGGCTCCTGTTTCATCGGAATAACCAGGAAGTTGAGGAAGCCGTCTTTGACGGCAGCTCTCTCAAAGACCTAATTGGACCCGACTTCAAAGACGACAACCTCCAATATGTCGAAGTGATCGTCGCCAACTCTGTCTTGAGCGAAGGCGTCGTCTTTGTTGATACTCCGGGAGTGGACGACATGAACCGTCAACGAGTGGACGTGACCACTCGTTATCTTCCACGTGCCGACGTAGCTGTGTTCGTTCTAAGTTGTACAAACGCTTTGACTCGCTCCGAGGTCGAATTCCTAACCTCTGCTGTGCTCGAAAGCGGAGTCGCCCGCATCCTGTTCATCGCAAACTTCGGTGACATTTTGGACGAAGACGAGCGCGAATCATTTCGCCTCAGGCTTTCAAACAGGATCAGAGCATCCCTTCCCGGCCACTCCGGTGAGGTTTGTATCGTTTCGGCCAGAGAGGCTTTGACCGCCCTCCAGGATGGCGATACGGAAAAGTTGAGAGCCTCGGGGCTGGCGGAGGTTCATGCCGGACTCGAAAAACTACAGGAGCGTCACACTGAGATCAGGCACGAGCGCGCCCGGAACCGTTTCGCAGGGTTGCTCAACCGGTTTGAAGAGGAGCTCTTTGCTGCTCGACAGATCGCTTCCATGTCGATCGAGCAGCTTTCTATGCAAATGCAGGGCCTCAACCTGCTCAGCACCGAAAGGACCCAACGCAAGCAGCGGATGGTCCTGTGGTGCCGGGACCGCGAGCGGGAACTTCGTGGAATGACCCGCAAATCCCTCGCAGGCTTTGAAGAAAATCTGATTGAGGAAGTTCGAGAACAGATCGCCGCCTACAGCGGTCCGGACTTGAACAGCTTCATACAGCATCAGGTGACAAAACTCATACGAACTAGGTTCCGGGTTTGGGTCGATAGCCATGCCAGACAGGTCGATGCTTTTCTGCAACGGGTTTCCGATAACTGCGCCACCTCAATGGCAAAGCTGTTCGATCAAAAAGTGCGGCGGCTGAGCCGTGAAACCCTCGACCTGCAGCGGATCTCAGATTCCCCCTCGGATATGAGAGCAGGCAACGAAAAGACTGGTTTCTTCCATGCGGGTATGCTCGGAGGCATGGTTGGCGGTGGTGTTGCCGCCGGAGTGGGAGGAGCCTTAATGCTTGCGGGCGCACCCTTCTTTGTGCCGTTAGTCAGCTTGATAGCTGTCTCGCCGCTGCGTGATGGGTTCCACAAATATTTTCTGGAGAAGGAAAAGGCCACTGCGTTACCGCGTCTACAAGGCGACATCGAGAGAATGGTTCAAACCTTCAGCGATGACCTGAATGCCATGCTTGAACAGAAGATGCGCGAGATCACAGGCAGGGCCGAAGATCAGTTTGAGAGGTTTGTGAGTGCATATCTCTTGGAAACCGAGGGTACGATTCAAGCAAGGCAGGCGGAACAGACCACCGTCGCAGAAAGAAGAAACGAATTGGAAGTTCTTCTGCAGGAGCTTGATAAGCTAAGAACGACGAATCATCCGCACCGAATCAAAGGAGCTGACAAGTGAGCGAGCATACTACGTTTGAGCAGGTAACCGACAGTGGAGGTCAGATTGAACATGCCATAGATGGCCACGACGTGAGCGCGGCAGTCAAGAATGTGTTCGGCGGAGATGACTACTATGATCCCAATCATCACCTGGTCATGCGAACCGAGAAGAATGTGTTCGGTGACAAGGATTATCAAGATGGGAACGGAAAGCTAATCGCTCAAGGGATGCCAAACCATGAGGGCGGCCACGATCTCTACTCGGGCACAGAGCATCATTATCTGGGCCACTCGCGAGAGACTCCCACTGGCCACGAATTGCAGGATGCCAATGCGAGAACCGTCAGCGCGGACTTCAGCACCGGCAACGGATTCCATACGGTAATGCATCATGCAGACCCGCTGTTGCATGCCGGGGAATACGAAATTCCTGACCTTGACCTAATGTGATAGAGATGCCGCCGGCCAAAACTGATACCGACCGATCGCTCCAAGAATTTGGCTCCGCCCTTAGTGCTACGGCTGAGGCGTTGCGAGGCGTCTCACAGTTATCCGAATCCTTTCATGAGCTTAGAGATCTGGGCTCGGACGCCGCTGGGCCGCCCAAGATATCCATCGTAGGCGGCTTCAACGCAGGAAAATCTACGCTCCTTAACGCTCTTCTTGGACGCCCGGTACTCAAAGCTGATGTTCTTCCAGCAAATGCATCCGTGGTGGTCTTGGAATATTCCGAAACGCCAAGTCTTCTAGCGTATGCCATTGATGGCTCGACGTTCGCATTCGACCCTGAACGATTCCATGAACTCGCTTTTGAAGGTGACGACCCCTCATCGGCCAGGCTGCGCAGTGACTTTACCCATTTTACGCTTGGCGTTCCCCACACCTTGTTGCAAGCAGTCAATTTTGTGGATACGCCAGGCCTTGGCGCTTTACACGGCGCGCACGGCCGCGCCACCCAGGCGTTTCTTCACCGCGCAGACGCACTGGTGTGGATTACACCGGTCACCGAGGCTGGGACTGCAACCGAGTTGCGATCAATCAGGGACATCGGCAAGCCGATCGACCTCCTTGTCGTAAACAGAATGGATGCGTTTGATCCTGAAGAAGAAAACGAGAGCCGAGAAGAGGCGGTTACGCGGATTGCCCGAAGCTTTGGTCATCCGCCCGAAGCCGCAATCGGCGTTTCGGCCCGTCTAGCCTACAAAGGAAAGCATGATTCCCTTCAAGATCTAATTGAAGAAAGTAATTGGTCCAGTTTCGAGGCGATACTTAAGAGCGTCGTCCTGTTGAAGGCCGCAGACTCCAAACGACAAAGCGTGGAGCAGCGCGCCTGTGTTGCTTTCGAGTCTCTTGCGCAGAAGCTGTACCAGACAGTGATCGAAGTGACAAGCGAACGCAATGAGATTGAGAGGCCTATCGAGCGCGCTAGCAACGAGCGAATTAGGGCTAAGGCTACGCTTGTACACTGGAACAATGCGAGCACAATGAGGCAGCTTTCAGCGCTTTCCACAAAATTTGTATCCACGCCGGTGCAGGCCCGTCTGCAGCGTCTCAAGCATTCGGTAGAAGACTGTCGCGAGGCCACAACGAAGCTAAAGTCCGTTGAAAAGGAACTCGAACAGCAGGCTGGAGACTTTCGCGATCGACAGGAGTCGATCAACTCACGCAGGCGGGCACAAGGGCAAAGGGGTTTTCTTGAATCCACGTTCGATTTCTTCTTCGGTAACGTTAAGCAGGAGCTTGAATCCGCACAGCAAGCGCTGGAACGGGATCGTGATTACGCTGCCAGACGCAGGCGGGAAATGGAAAGCGACCAATCCGACATGGAAGCACAAATGGCCGCGTGCGAAGTCGAGGCCACTGCAATCCTGGAGACCGGCAGAGAAGAACTACAAATCACTATTAACATTTACAAGCTGCAGATGCTTGCTCTGCGTAGAAAGAAACGGGTATGGAGGTGGGCTCTGTCCTATCGTGAGAACTTCTTTAATGCCGTGGATAAACTTTTTTCTACGCAGATGCGCTGTCTCGATACCTCTGCCTCCAACGCGTTTGGAAACGCGGACCCCGGTGGTCTCATCTTCGATGCGCTTGACCGCTGCTACCAGCAGTGTGAGGCGGTCGCGGTGATAAAGCCAACGGGCTCCATGGGTAGGCTCGGCCAGGCGTGTCGAAACATCCTCAGGCACTCGATTGAGTCTCACAGTCAGAATCATCACACTGCGGGTCAAATCGTAGAACTTCTGCGACTGGGCAATGCGAACGCTCCACTGGAGGCTCTCGTAGAGGCTTTTGATGCCCTGGTAAATACCGCCGACCTTCCCGCGCTTTCGTTCGCGAGGGCACTGTCTAGGTTACAACTGCGAGGGGATGATGCATCCAGTGGCTCCCTGTTGGGCGCAACGATGGGCTTGTGGGAGAGCACCACAGATGAGTTTGATCAAGTTCTGCACGCGTTGCCGCAAATTTCGCCGGAGACTCGAAATAGTCTACTGCACATGGGTTTGTGCGCGAACGTATCGCTTCACCGCTATGTACTGGTAAGTGCCTCAAGACAATCTCTGGCTTATCACAAAGCGTTGACTACCCTTTGCAACGGCCTTATAGGCCAACTCAATTCACATCAAGTAGCAGCCTTGGAGGGCTGAAAGTGGAAGATCAACAGATAGCGGCCCAATGCCTGGAAGCAGAGGGCGTCATCCGAGAGCTTGCAGCACATCTGCAACGTGCCGTGGAGATGGCAGATGCTGCTCTTGAAGCAAAAGAATCTTATGGAACAAGCCAAGCTGGCCTTGAAGCAGCCACCAGCCAAATCAGTGCTGGCCGCCAGGCCATCAGCGAAGTCGCCACTGCGGTACAAAAGGACTTTGCGCTCGGCGCTCGTAATCTGCAGTCCGCAGGCGTGGCGCTGACAGCCTTTGCTGACCGCACCAATCAGACTTTTGAGGGCCTGCAGAAGGAGGTCACGAAGCTGGTATTTCAAGCGGGAGATATGCGGGAAATCGTCCTTGTTGCCAACAAGGATATGGCAGCAAAGCATCTGCAGGCGCGCGCGGAAACTTCGCAAGAATTGGCGCGTCAGCTAGCAACGATTAATGCAATTGGCGACCAAGTGAGCGATCTAACATCCAAGTTGAATGGTATTGAGAACTCGTTCCGAACGTCTTTTTCTGCTTTGGAAGCATTGATCAAACGCGAAGCGACCCGAGGGGAGCAAGCCTCACTGAAGGAATCCCAGGAACTACGGAAGAAAATTAATCATGTACTGTCGTTGACGGTCGTCATTGTTCTATTGACATTGAGTTTAGTGGTAGCCAAGTTCTTCCTTCATTGAGGGCTGCATGTGATGTCTGCGCTGGCGGCACACAACAGTAAATCTTCGAGCTTTCGGTTTGCCCGCGACGGAGTCGCAATTACCGGTGGGAGCGGGTCCGAGATACGGTAAAGGGAACTTTCCTTTGACCTAATTGCAACTTCCTTTTCACGGATGATAATGTCCTTTATCATGCGTGATGAGAGTATTGAAAATGACATATCAGATTTTGAGCATTCTCTTGGCACTAGCGTTCGTGGGACTCTTGTTGTGGGCTCTGCGACTGTGGAGAGCTAACGTTGTGCTCCAGGCAGAAGTTGAAGAATTGGGGAAGCAGCTTGAGCTGGCGGTTCAGCGTCTTGCGCAGTATGAGATGGAGCCAAAGTCAAAGACTTTTACCAAAATGGTCGACTTGCTTGCTGCCGCAGGCATCCCGGGACTGGTTCTCTTAGCTGCAATGGCGATATCCGGGTTTACGGGAGCTGCGGCCATCACTGTGGCGCTATCGTCCCTGGGAGGCCCAGCCGGAATGCTTGGAGGCATCGGCGTACTTGTGACCCTTGGTGTGGTCATAGCCAAGTATGGTGTGACAGATGTCAGCCTCGCCGTTGCCCGCAAACTGCTCAATACGAGATCCAAAGCTACGTTGATTCGGGAGATCGAAGCACTACCAAGTGTGGTTCCTCAGAGGTTCCGAAACAAGGCTAAGGCTATGCTGGAGGTTGGTTGAAGACTGAGCTAATCCTCAAGTCAACACAGACAGCGCCCTCAATCTTCACGGCGCGGCCAGAAGCCCGGACGCGGCTGCGCGACTTCTTCATCTCGCACATCCGCAACCCCAACACCCGCCGAGCCTACCGTGAGGCTGTCCGGCAGTTCTCCGCTTTCTGTGCCGAGCACGACATAAGGGATCTCGCTCAGGCGGAGCCGATCCATGTGGCTGCATTTGTCGAGACGCAACTCAAGCTCCATTCCAAGCCCACGGTAAAGCTGCGACTGGCCGCTCTGCGAATGTTCTTCGATTGGATGGTTGTCGGCCAGGTCATACCCACGAACGCTGCCCATGCGGTACGCTGGCCGAAGCACTCGCAGAGGCGCGGCAAGACGCCGGTCCTCCAGGCCGACGAAGCGCGTACTCTAACAACCGTGGCAGGACGCGCCAAGCGCGAACTCTAATTTTGCGGTGGCCAGAGTGTCAAGAAGTCTGGCACAGAGCGACGGTGCCAGCAACCAAACGCAGTTTAGCTTTGCGGGGCTCAATGTCACTGAGAATTGGCGACATCCATCATTTTTATCTAGGGTTAGGGTACGTTAAGAATCCGAGATCCTCGTCGTTTCAGGTCTTACATGGAAATCAATGGCCCTGATTAAGGCGATGTTCCAGCTCTGCGATCGCTACAACCACCGCGTCTACATTAGGGATCGGGCCGAAGATCATGCCGGACATGGCTTCATAGTCCCGTCGTAGTTCGGTGAGCATCCCATCGTGAGGAGTCAAGGCGAAGCTGCCGGGAACGGCTGAGGCGAGGTCAAAATCGGGTCGATTAAAGAACATCCGGGCATGACGAACGCAGTCCTCGGCCATGTCTACATCTCCGGTTGCCTTCTGACCAATTTCCGAAGCCAAGAGTCGATAGACATCGTAGTAGTGGCGCGAGACGCGCTGCCCACCTCCCTTCAATTCGCCACGGCGATCCCACCACCGGCGCAGGCCGTGCAGGATGATGACCTTATCCCAGAAGGTACGGCTGGGATCGACAGTGGTCACATTGCCGACTGCCAAATCAAGATTCGGAAGGTCGTCTGCAATGTACGGTTTCACAACCACTGGCGCATGAGGATCGAGAGCCGATTTCGCGCCCGATTCGATCTTAATGGCGCGACGGATGTAAGCATTTCCCTCTGCGGTCGCAGTGGGATACCAGAGAAGCAAGCTCTGACGGTCGGGGTCATCGGGATCGGGTTCCACTCGCGCCCGATTAGGATTCATGTTTGCGGTCTGTAGGGTCTGCTGTAGAAGCACGCTCAACCGCTCCAGCATCGGGCCTTGGATGTACTCTTGACAGGCTGCTTTGATAGCCTCCAAGCGAGCGTTACGTCTCTTGCCGCTCAGAGCTTCCAGTTCCTCGAAGGTCGCGGGCTGTCCAATGTCTTCCCGAAAGACGGTGATGTCGATGTCTTCGGAAAAGCGTTCAATCAAGCCATAGCCTTTCGATAGCGAGGTTCCACCTTTGAAGAGCAAGCGTGGGCCGCCGGCCTCCAGTTCGTTGAAGAGCGCGTCGAGCGTCCAGCAAACCCAGAAGTCTTTTTCGATGTTCTGCTCATTGGTGCGGAGCCGGTCGGCAGCACCGACAAAGAGATCGCGGCGCTCCTCGTCGCCCGCGGCCAGTACGGTTTGGAAACCCTCGGTCATCGGCTGCTCGAACCTCTCGCCTTCTTGATGATAGGTGCCGGTACGCGTCTGGAGGGCTTTGCTCTCTCTGTCGGCGGCGGCACCACAGCACTAACCTGCTGGAGCAGGTCGCGCACGATCACTCGCATCCACTCCGGCATTGCCGACAGGCCGCTGCGCAAATCGTTCTGAATGGCCTGTCCATGATCGGGGTCTTTGAGGATGGAAACGAGGCGCTTGTGGAGGCTTCCGTCGTCGGACGGAAGCATGTCGCGCAACCAATGGAGTGCCTGCACGAAGCGCATGGCGGGACGGCCTGCCCAGTAGAGACGGCTGGGCGCGGCGGCTTGGAAATCGAGGGTGAGGTTGCCGAGGGTAATGGGCCGCAGGCGACCATCGGTTAGAACGCCGATGCGCGCCGGGACAGCGTCGGTGAGTCCGAGGTCGTTGGCAGCGGTAAGGCCATCGACCACCAACCGAACCTTGCCCTTCCGGGCCAGCGCGTCGATCACGTCGCGCGGGTTTGGATAGGTAGGCTTTCCGGTAAGGCGGTTATCTCGGGGGATGTCGTAGAAGCCGCGTGCAATCCGTCGCAGGCTCTTGGAAGCAACTAGCCGGTGGAGGGCTTGATCGACCGCAGTGCGCGGTCCAAGGTCGGCGAAGTCCTCCGGGGTCCAGACGTGCGGCTGCACAGAGGCGGAGGTTCGGTCCCGGATGGCGGCTGGAATGCTGGATGCTTGAGTGGACATGGGCTATTCTTATGTCAGAAAAATGCAACAAACTTCTGACTTATTTAGTGTAACGCAATGTCAGAAAAATGCAACAAACTTCTGACTACCGTTCTTGTCGGTTTCCACCGCAAATTCCATCAGTGGTGATGTCGAAACGGCTACAAGTAGGAGAGGGCGATAACACGATCAGCACTGCATACGTTCGTATGTAAGCGCCTCAAATGCCTAGCCCGGTGCCGGGCCAAAGCGGGCCGGTTCCGGCCCCAAAACACTTCAGGATGGTTCCATCCTGGCTCCACTGTGGGAAGTGGTGGTGCGGGCGGGGGGACTTGAACCCCCACGACCGGTTAGGGTCTGCGGATTTTCATACCACTTCGGCTTTCGCCGCACCGCCAACGGCGGCTTCGTGGTCTGGACTATCCCTTCACCATTCCCCGTATGAGGTTAGGTGCTGCCCGTCTAGTCTCTACACCTTCCCAGAAGTGATTCCGGGCTTGGCTCGGGATTGCCATTCAAGGTTTCCCCGACTTTGAGCAGTTCTACTCCGCCGGTTTCCCTGACGGGCACTCAATTTCCTTAAGTCCGCTGTGTCTGCCGATTTCACCACGCCCGCGTGATGTTTACCACAGCCCCATCATAAAGCACGGAGCGAAGGTCTATGCTTCGTCCGCCAAGCGCAGTGCTTCCACACGACCAGGGCCTTTCTTGGAAATCGCCTTTTTCTTCGGACGTGGTTTCATGATGTTGATTGCGGAAGCATCGAGTCTAGTCTTCAAGTGAGCTGCATAATATTTCTCAATCATCTCCACGCTTGTCCGACAGTTCTTGGCGATCTGATAGATGTCGGCCCCTTCGAGCAGGCGCAGGCAAATGTAAGTGTGGCGCAGGCTATAGGCAGTTCGCGGCCTACCGTCCCGGTCGGTGCGGAGCTTTTCTTCCTCAAGAATTGCGTTGAATAAATCGCGAGGCCATTTCGGAAACAGAAGATCGGTAGGTCCTGGCTCGTGCCACTCTCCGTTCGCCATGGATGCGGTGCGACTGCCCGATCTCCCCGGCCCACCATCTGGTCTTGTGCGGGCTTTCAGCCGTTCAAATGGATGCACCGCTCCCGCAGTGCTCTTGCAATAGCCAACACCGCGTTTTCCACGTACTTCGATCTCAAGGATGGTTTGTCCGCTGCCCTCGTCTTCTACCACCACGACATCCCGAAACTGAAGGCGCATTGCCTCATCCGGGCGGAGGCCGGTATTGGTTGCGAATAGAACGTAATCGTGAAGTTGCTCCGCTTCCCAACGGAAGCGGGGCTGCTTGGGATCAAGGGCGCGTTTTCGCGTCGCCTCGTAAAGCTGCTTGTACTCTTCCGGTGAGAACCATGCTCTATGGGAAATCTTCGGCGACGAGCGATACGGCTCTGACAAATCCGGCAGATGATCGATCCATCCATGCCGCAGAGCTGTCTTGAATATCTGGCGCAGAGTCACGATTTCCTGGTGCATGGTATTGTGCGCCAGTGGCTTGCCGCGTAGAGCCTTGCTCTCTTCGAGCCGACGGATACGATACTCGTTGACCTTGCCAGAGGTTATTTCAGGAAGCACCATGTTGCCGAAGAAGGGGATCAGGTGGCCGTCCGTACGCGCGTGTTGTCCGCGCGCATAGGTCGGGCTCCGTTCTCCCTGCGTGATGATGTCGAATTCGCGCAGGTACAACTTACCCGCTTCGCGGAACAGTTTCCCGCTTTTCAGCTCACCGTCGCGGAGCTTGCCGCGCAACTGCAAATACCAGTCTTCTGCGACTTCCTTTGCCTTCGAGAGGCTGTCTTCTTTGGTGGTTGTGCGTCGATTCTTTCCCGCTAGATAGCTGGCGCATTGCCAGCTAGAACTGTTCGGACGCCTGTAGACATGAACTTTGCCCCCGAGGATGGTGTGATGTTCGGACATGCGTGGCCCACCTTCTGACCCTCCCAAAACTGCGAAAATGTGGAAGGGTTGTGTAAGGATAGCGCTTGGCGTGAATATCGGTCAAGTATATTTATTTTCAATAATTTACAAGATGCTTAGATTGTGACCTAGACGATTTTAAGTCCGCTGCGTCTGCCGATTTCGCCATCCGGGCATTGGTGTGGAGGCGATTCTGCCTTCCCCTATCGTAACTGGAAACTTCCGCGCACTATCAGTTCTGCCCGATATTTTCAGGCTCTCGTCGTCCTCGAATATGCCCACGCCAGCGCTCTATTGCGCTGGCCGATAGCGGATGCTATCGCCGTCAAATCCATATTCGGCCGAGCAACTGTCTCCCCCACAGATCATGGTCTCAAAACCATGCAACTGGCGTCGGGTTATCAACCCCACTGTCCCGCAACCAGGGCAGGAAAGCACGGCTACAAAAGGATTGCTGTTTTGCCCAAGCGAATTCGGCCCCTGCAACAGAAAGACCGTACCTGGTTCCATTTTCTCGGGGATCCATGCTTCCAGAAACTGCAACTCAGCTGTCATCTTGCCCTCCGGTGAGGATGTGCGACAGAGTTGCGGCCTTCGCAGGCGCCGCAGCCAAATTGGGTTCAGCAGTAGAGCACTTGCCCGGGCGGCGGATTGGGAGAAAAAAGCAGCCGACCTGAAGCCAGTCTTCACGCTTCTGCGCCTGCCGTCAATCGGAATCCGCGGCAAAGAGGAACCAAAATCGATACCCCTGCATGGAAAGACGCGTGAGCAACCAATTAGGGCCTGTTCACGCTCCCTGAGTGGTGGCGACGGGAACCAGTTTTTCTCAGTTCAAGGAGTGACGAGTGCGCTGTAACCGGTTACTGAAGCGAGGAGCGACGCCGAAATGGGGAAAACTGGCCCCGTCCCTTCGGGTTGCGGCGCAAATCGGGCCATACTTCGTTCTCGCCCTCAGCGGTGGGCTCGCCACAGTCCTCGGGCTCGGCCCTGTGTGCTCAGAATTGCTTGGCCCGATTCACGCTCGCAACGCCATCCACTCAGGGAGTGTGAACAGGCCCTAGTGTGCAGTCGCCCTGGCAATCATCTGGACGGCCGCCTCGTCAGGAGCCTCGGCCGTCGCGCCGTTGTACGACGCACGGGACGGTGCAGCACCAGCCTGATCGATCGAGCGATAGATCTCCTCATTGCGCAGGATGCCCTCCACGTACTCGCGGGTCTCCGTAAAGGGAATGGACTCCACAAATTCATCGATGCCGTTGTATGGCCCGGCAGCCTGCCAGTCGGTCACGCGGTTTTCGCCCGCATTGTAGGCCGCCAGAGCATATTCCTGCACCCCGCCAAACTGCTCCAGTATCTGGCGTAGGTAGCGGGTGCCCAACCGAATATTCATCACAGGATCCAGCAGCTGACGCGGCTCAATCGAACCCAGGCCCTCTTCCTTGGCCATCTTGCGGCCCACGGCAGGCAACAGTTGCATCAGCCCGTAGGCGTTCGCATGGGAAATTGCGCCGGGGTTGAACTCCGACTCCTGGCGGATGAGCGAAGCTACCAAGTAGGGGTCAAGATTGTTCTTCGCCGACTGCTCCACAATCGCATCCCAATAGGCCTGCGGAAACAGAATACGCCAGTACTCAAGGGGGACCGACTTAATCGAAGCGGAGGCCGCATAGGGCATTGACCGCTTCAGCACGCGCATAGCGTGGAAGTAATCGCCGTACTGGGTGTACATGCGCGCCTCGGCAATCCCACTCCAACTGCTGCTGCCGGGAACGGCGGAAATCTCCTGCGGAACATACTCGCTCATGCCGGCATTGACCAGCAGATGAGCCTTCACCAGGTGCGGATCGCCGTCCGGCACGTCGGTGTCCAGATGAGGCACCGACGGCGGTGTCAACCTTGGCAACGCTGGCGCCGTCGCCGAGGCCGGACCCGCATTGCCCAGCGCAGCCAGCCGCTCCCGCGCCATCTGCGCGTAGAAGTAATGCGAGTAGTTCGCGATGATGGTGCGGTAATGCGTCGCCGCCAGAGCCACTTGATGGTCCTGCTGCTCATAGAGCCGTGCCCGCCAGTAGAGCGCACTCACCGTCTCCCTGGCCGCGGGATAAAGATGAATCTGTTCCTCAAACAACCTCGCAGCCTCGGCGTACTGCCCCTGCCTGTATGACCACCAGCCTGCGCGCCAATGCGCAGCGGGCGCGTTCGTGTTCTGGGGAAACTTCTGCGCCAGCTCGCCGTAGTAGGTCACGGCATGGGCGTAATCTTTGCGCAGCAGGTACATGTTGCCGCTCGAGAACAGGGCATCGGCCAGCCACTGGCTGTGCGGAAAGCTGGCGCGGAGCATATCCACGTAAGATTCCTGCGCCTCCAGGTCATCGCGGCTGCGGGCAAGTTCCATCAGCAAATACAGGCGCCGCGCACCATTCTCATCGTTGGTCTGGGCCAGCGACTCAGCTTCCTCGCGCGTCAGCCGTTTCAGCTTTAAGTCGCAGGCTGCGGCGTCCACGGCATAGCCGTTCCGCTCGGAGGCGTCTGCACTCTCCCGAGCCAGGGAACGATACTGCTCGGCAGCCTCGCCATAATGACCTGCGTTGTAATAGGCGTCGCCCAGGGTGCGCAGCTCAGAGGGGCTCAGCGAGGACTCCAGACCAAGCGAAGTCAGCCGCGCCCGCGCCGTCTGCGCCTCAAAGGTCAGTGGCCACGCCAGCAGCACGTGCTTGTAAAGGCGGCCGGCCTCACCCGTCTGTCCTTCGGCCTGCGTCACCTCGGCCAGCGCCAGCTGATAGCCCACGCGACCGGATGCGTCGGCCCCGGCCGTCAGTACCCGCATGGCGCCAGCATTGTCGTTCATTCCCAGCAGTACCTGGGCCTCCAGCTCTGGCACCTGTACATCAAAGATACTGTCAGGATTTCGCTCGGCGAAGCCTTTCAGCATCTGCTCGGCCACAGCGTTGCTCCCGGCCAGATGCTCCGCCTTCGCGCCGAGAAACTCAGCGTAATCGGCCAGCGCGTCCCCTGCGGCACGTGCCTGGTGCAGGCTAGCGGCGGCCTCAGTATAGCGGCTCTCCAGCAGGTAGGCATTGCCCAGCGCCAGGTAGGCGGTTGCCTCAGCCTCGCCGGTGTGCTGGTGGGCGAATGTGGTCACCCCGGCAAAAGCGGCAGGTGTGCGCGTTGCCGCCAGTTGCTGGGCCATCGGCCGCAGATCCTTGCTGGCGACAAAGGCCTGGCGCAGGCGAATGGTACGCGCCGACCGGGCAGCCCCTGACCCGGCTACCCCTTTCTCGGCAGATCTGCCGGATCTCCGGCCTGAGCTCTTGCCCGTTACCTTGCTCGATGCCGCGGTGGCCGGCCTCGCCGCTGCTTTCTTATGGGACTTGTGTGCAGCTCGAGCCGGCGTGTCTGCCGCCTGCGCCGCCTCGGCCATCGGTGTCAGCACTAGCGTCGCGCACAGACAGGCTGCAATGGCTCTGGGCAGCACACACTGCCGCACGAAAGCAGGCGGCGGCACAGCGGCAGCCGCTCGCAGGGGAAGCAATCGAGCCAGCAGGTCCCAGCGCAACAAGGTCATAACTCAACTCTAAGCCGAAACCCGCAGCATCGCACGCCCCCACCCCGAAACGAACCAAGCCCATCACTCTGCCCGGAAACTTCTGTGCCATTTTTGAATCAGGCGGCTCCGTCCGATAGACTGGGGATTCGAAGGCAATTTGGCAACCTTCTCTGGGAAAGGCAGCGGATTTCCGCAACCAAGCGCAATGGATTCCATCCAAAGTACAGCAGAGATCGAACAGCACCCGGATGTCGCGCTGGTCCATAGCGCGCGCTCGGGTGATGTTCAAGCCTTCGAGACGCTCGTCAGGAAGTACGACCGGCAGATATTCCGGATTGCGCAGCACATCACGCAAAACCGGGAAGATGCGCAGGACGTGGTTCAGGACGCCTTCCTGAAGGCCTACGAAAAACTTGACCAGTTCCAGGGAAACAGTAAGTTCTATACCTGGCTGGTGCGGATTGCGGTCAATGAATCCCTCATGCGCCTGCGCAAGCGGCGCACGGGGAAGATGGTTTCAATCGACGAAGATGTGGTGACCGAGGAAGGCAGCGTTCCCCGCGATCTGGCAGACTGGAGCCCAAATCCTGAGCAGAACTACAGCCAGACTGAGTTGGCCGAGATTCTGCGCAAGACGATTCAGGGACTGCCACTGGGTTTCCGCGTCGTCTTTCAGTTGCGCGACGTGGAAGGGATGTCCACTGAAGAGACGGCGGAAACGCTCGGTTTGAGCGTTCCGGCTGTCAAATCACGGTTGTTGCGGGCGCGCTTGCAACTGCGCGAACGGCTGAGTCGTTACTTCCGCAAGAAAAAGGCTGGTGAGCGGTGACCTGTACAGAGTTTATTGCGATGCTGGATGAACTGATTGACGGCACGCTGGCCGCTGAGACCCGTGCCCAGTTGGAAGAGCACATGCATGGATGCGAACACTGCGAGGTCACGCTCAATACGACCCGCAAGACCATTGAAATCTATCGTTCGCACGAAGTGTACGAGCTGCCCGCCTCCATCCGGGACCGCCTCCACGCCGCCATCATGGCGCGCTGCAAGAACGGCTGCTGACATTGTCGCGGGGCCAATGCGCCCCGCTGGCAGAGCACCGCTTCAGACATATCCCGAATCCTCTTTCCCGCGGAGCCTTGTACTCAGGAAGAATACTGAGCCAAGGCAAACTGACTGGGCTACATCGCCTTACGCCACCAGGCCGTGCGCTCAATGCTGATAAAGTGCGTCTTCTCCCCCCTGGATAGGAAGAAATCCACCACCTCATTGGCTTGAAACGCCGAGCAATCCGGCCAGCTGCCGTCCTTATCCAGCTTGGTCGCAGTCTGATGGCTGTCCACCAGCACAATCTCCGTGTCGGAGCACGCGACGACTCGCTGACCCTTCAGGGCGAACGACGTTCCCTCGACCGGCGCCGTCGGTACGGTATTCGCCAAGTCACTGAGCACCAGCACCAATGCAATAAGCGCGACAATTCCCAAAATTTTCTTCACAACAACAAAACCCCACAAAAAACACGGCACTTCACCTTCAGGATCGAGATCTGAAGCACTACCTCTCGCAGGCGCTGGGGAAGGAAAACGCTGCCCTCACTCTATCGCAGGAAGGTAGAGGAGACAAGAAAAAATCGCGGCCACAAAACCACGCTTTCCCGACTTCCTCGCCTTGGTTCGCAGTGGGAATATGAAGCACCAATCGTCGCCTGTTCCGCCCCGGACAAGGCGAACAGATCCAGACTCTTCTTACCGTCAGTTGCTATCGTCGCGCCGATGCAGCGTCGGCCGGTCATCCGCGTTCGGATCCTGCTGCGCGTTGGGATCGTCCTTGCTCGTGCTGGCCTTGCGCAGAGACGGCTTCTTGCCATCCTTGGAGTCGGTCAGCCGACGCTTGTTCTCAATCCGAGCCAGCCGTGCCTTGATGTCGTCAAACTCCGAAGTCGTCACCGTGTACTCGTCGCGCGCCGGCAGAATCCTCGCAATCTCTTCCTGCGAGTGCTCAATCCGGTCCGGAGTCTGCGGATGATCGCTGAAAACCTTGGCGACCGCACCCGGCTTGCGCTTCTCAAGCGCCTGAATCTTCTCAAAGAACGTCACAAACGCCTGTGGATCGTAACCCGCCCGGTACATATACTGGATGCCCAGATAATCGGCCTGCGACTCAAACTCCCGCGAAAAATGCAGGAACGTCATCGGAATCCCGATCGACGCTGCCTCGTAAATCCCGTAACCGGTCCAGCCACCAATGAAAATCAGCGGAATCGTACCCAGTTGCGCATAGTTGGCCCGCGTCATCTCCCGCGCCGCGTGGTGCGCACACACATGCGCCGTCTCATGCGCCATCACCCCGGCCAGCTCCGCCTCTTCGTCGGCGTTCAAAATCAGCCCGGAGTTCACATAGAAAAATCCCCCCGGCAGGGCCATCGCGTTAATTTCGTCCGAATCAATCACCTTGATCGTGAACGGCACCTTGCAGTCGGAGTTCTTCACGATATTCTGTCCCACGCGGTTCACATACTCCACAATCACCGGGTCGGTAATGAACTTCGTGCTCTTTTCAATCTCGGCGGCATACATCCGACCCATCTTGATCTCAGAATCGGTCGAGTACCAGTTCCCTACCCCGCGGCCGCCGATGTCCCGGTTGCCCACCGCGTTCACATCTTCAATGCTGCCCGCCTTGACCGTCTCAAGCTTGCTCCCCGGCTCCACCAGCACGGGAGTCTTCGACTCCGCAGCGGCCTTCACATCTTTCTTTGCCTTGGAATCACCCGCCGTCTTCTCGTCCGCCGGCTTGGCCGCACCAGAGATATCCGCTGCCGCTTGTCCTGCTTGCCCTGCTTGTCCCGTCTGATCTGCAGGAGCCTTGGCTGTCGTGCCTGCAGTATCTGCCGGGCTACCCGGCGCCGACCCGGTCGCAGTCGGGCTGGCCGGCGCGCTCGGCTGTCCACTTTGGCCAAATGCACCGGGCAGACTCACCAGTCCCATCACCAAAAGCGCCGCCATCGCACCTCCTGCGCGTTTGAACATCGCCATCGCCAACCTCCCGCAGGGCACACCCCGCCCAGCTACCTTGACATCCTGTTAGACGTGAGTATGCGCTATTTCGTGTGCTCGCGTCCAAACGAATTCCCACACCACTTCAAACCCATTCCCGCTCGCAACCCGCCCTGCAACCTCGCTCGCAACCTTGCCCGCCTGCCCCACGTCTACCCAGGTAGCCCAACCTGTCACCGTCCCGTTCCCTCACCCCGGAACTCCAAGCCTGCCTTTGCAGGAAATCTTCCCGTTGGAGACCAGCCCGCATGCGATAGAGTGGAGGGCACGATGTCTTTACCGCCCCGGAAGATTTACTGGTTTGTCACGCTGATCCTGCTGCTCTCCGCGCAGTCGATTCTCAGCGCCCAGACGCCGCCCCCACACCCGGCCGGCCCGGGCGGCCCCCAGGACCCGCTGCATCTCTTTCATCCCAAAATTCATCCGCCTACCGGAACACTTCCCAAGCCGGGCGAGTCCGTCGTCTTTGACGCCACCAGCCTGGGATCCCCCATCCCGCTCGACAAGCACTGGCGTCTGGGCATCCAACCCGGCTCCGACCCCGCAAAAACCGACTTTGACGACTCTGCCTGGCCCGAGCGCGACGCCAAAGAGGCGATAGCCGACATCAACGGACCAGACACCTTCGACGACAAGGACAATGGCCCCCCCGGCGACAACTCCCAGCCTAAGGGAAACTACGACGCGCAGCATCCACACCACGGCCGCCCATTCGCCTGGTTCCGCATCCACATCCAGCTACCCGAGCACCACGGCCCGCTGGCCCTGCTGGTCCGCCTGCCCGTAACCCGAAACACCTCGGTTGTGCTCGGCTCCCAATCCTTTTGGATGGATGTCTACGCGAACGGCGTCGCGATCACCCCGCAAGGACCAAACGGCGCCAACCTTGAGGATTTTCAGCAAATCTCACGCATCTACCCCATCCAGGTGCCGGACAACGTCAATACGCTTGTCCTCGCTGTCCGTATCCCCTACTTCAACTTCGGCATCGACTCCTACACCGCGTTTTTCGCCACACGCACCTTCCTGCTCGGCCAGCAGGACGACCTCGTCGGGCACCTCACCCTGTGGCAGAACGGCATGGTTTTCGAACGCCTGCCAAACTTCGTCGATAGCGGCCTGAAAATGCTGCTCGGCATCTTCCTCATCGCTTTGTTCTGGACCCAGAGAGACCGCCCGGAATACCTCTGGCTCGCACTGCATCTCGTCACCGTCGCACCCCTGGCATATTTTGACCTTCTGGGTTCGAATGGACTGATTGAAAGCAGGAGCATGGCAGGCCTGGTCGTGGGACTTCTGCTCACCTCCGCTTACTTCTATTTCGAGTTCCTCATCGCCTTCCTCTCTCTGCGCAAGCGCTGGTACCTGCGCGCCATGCGTTACACTGCGCCGCTGCTGCTGACCACCGGACCGCTGTTCGCCATGATGCATTCGGCCAACTGGGTGCCAATCGCTCTGGCAGTCTCCGCCATCTTCTCCACCTTCTGGCTGCTGGCCTGGGTCCTGTTTGTCGGGCTCACCCTTACCGTATCCGCCTTCCGCCGCAACTATGAGGCAACCCTCCTGCTGCTCCCACTGCTGTTGAGCGTCGTGGGCATGGTCGAGCTGGCCTCCATGACGGCCGCTTCCAGTTGGACTACCGGCCCCGTCCAGTCGCCGCTCACCTTCCAGGCCGGCCCGGTGCCCATCCACTTCTCGGCCATCGCCGACTTTGTCGGTGTGCTCGCGATCCTGGTCATCATCTTTGTCCGCTTCCAGCGCATCCATCGCGAGCGCGAACGCGCCTCCAGCGAACTGGCCGCCGCCCGCAGCGTGCAGGAACTCATGATTCCCCGCGAAGCGCCCCTCACTCCCGGCTTCCACGTGGACACGGTTTACAACCCCGCCAACGAAGTCGGAGGTGATTTCTTCCACATCCAGGCAACCGGCGACGGCGGCCTGCTGGTGGTCATCGGCGATGTAGCCGGAAAAGGCCTCCAGGCCGCCATGAACGTCTCCATGCTCATGGGCGCACTGCGCCGCTCACCCCAGACCGAGCCGGCAGCGTTGCTGGCCGCGCTCAACCAGGTGCTGGCAGGCTCCGGAAGCCTTACCACCTGCGAAGCTGCCTACTTTGCCCCCACCGGTGAGCTGGTCATCGCCAGCGCCGGCCATCCGCCACCATTTCTCAACAGCCAGGAAGTCGAGTTGCCCGGAGGCCTCCCCCTCGGCGTCATTCCCGACGTCGAATATGAGGAAGTCCGCCTCTACCTGCATCCCGGCGACCGCCTGCTCATGATTTCCGATGGCGTCATCGAAGCCCGGCGGCCCAGCGGCGAGCTCTTTGGCTTTGACCGCATGCGCAACCTCAGCAACCAGTCAGCCCTTTACATCGCCGACGCCGCCAAGGAATTCGGTCAGGAAGACGACATCACTGTGCTGACCGTGCGGCGTCTCGAATCCGGCCCCGGCGGCGCCGAAATGGCCGCACAGCTTTCCGCCGCCCGTGGCACCGGGTCCCTCCGCCACTCTTCCTGACGCTCGCCCTTTATGATTCCCATGCAATTGCAAAACAGGCTGCCGTCCAAGGAGAATCCCCTCTTGAAGCCCGTTACCCGATTTGTGTTCCTCTGTCTGCTTGCCTTCGGCCCGCTGCTGGGCTCTTCTCCGGCACAGGCGCCTGCTCCGGCAATCCCTCACCATTTGTTCATCCAGGTTCGTAGACGGCACCGGCGCACCGCTCAACGGCCGCCTGCTGCTCTTCCTCAAGGCTGGCTCAGGCGACAAGTCTGTCGACACCAACAACTTTTCCCCCTCTGACACCTGGATTGCCGCGCGCGAGATTCACGACCTGCAGCCCGGAGCCTCCGTCGAAGTCGACACGGACGCAACAGCTTTCCCGCACGGATTCTCAGCCATCGCTCCCGGCACCTATCAGATCCAGGCCGTCCTCGATCCAGATCACAGCTACCCATACGGCGGCCGTGCCCTCAGCGAATGGGAAAGCCCTGTCATAGCGCTGACCAACTGGACTCCAGACAGCGGCGACGAACCCACGCTGACCCTCGACCACCACCCCGCAGAGAGCCCCGTCCGCGCCGCTGCGATTGCCAAAATTCAGGCTGCGGCAACCCCGGACGTCGCCCGCCTGGAGGAGTTTGAGAGCCCGTCCCTCACCCGCTTCTGGGGGCGCCCGACAAACATCCGCGCCTGGGTCATTCTGCCCCCCGGATACAACGAACATGCGCCAAAAACCTATCCCGCCGTCTACTGGACGCATGGCTTCGGCGGAAATCTCGAATACGCACTCTATGAAGGCATCACCGTCGCCCACCAGCGCACCGTTGCCGGCAAAATCCCGCCCATGATCTGGGTTATGCTCGACGAGTCCATCCCTCAGGGAACACACGAGTTCGCCGACTCGATCAACAATGGCCCCTGGGGCTCGGCCCTCACCCGCGAGTTCATCCCCTGGCTCGAGCACAAGTACAAAATGGACGCCCGCGCCAACGGCCGCTTCCTCAATGGCCACTCCAGCGGCGGCTGGGCTACCCTGCAGCTGGAAGTCAACTATCCCGACGTCTTTGGCGGAACATGGTCCACCTCGCCCGACCCCAGCGACTTCCACGACTTCACCGGAACCGACCTCTACGCGGTCAACGCCAATATCTACCACGGAGCCGATGGCAAGCCGACTCCCCTCATCCGGGATCACGACAAGGTCCTGGGCACGGCCGAAGTGTTCTCCCGGGAGGAAGCGGTCCTCGGCCCCTACGGCGGCCAGATGACCTCATTCGACTGGGCCTTCTCGCCCAAGGGCCCTGACGGCGCGCCGCTGCCCATGTTTGACCGCCAGACCGGCACCGTGGACCCCGCCGTAGTCGCCTACTGGCGCGACCATTACGACCTGGCTCATATCGTCGAAACGCCCTGGGCTGAAAAGAAAACCCAGCTCAAGGGGCGCATCCACCTCTACGTGGGCACGGCAGACACGTTCTACCTCGATGGCGCTGCCCACAAGTTCGATGCCGTGCTGGCTAAACTGAACGCCGATGGCCACTTCACCTACATCCCCAACCGCACCCATTTTGACCTCTACAATGTGGGCGACGACCCGAATGGCCTCTTCGACGAAATCACCGCCCAGATGTATGCCGTAGCCCGGCCGGGCGTAGCTTGGCACAAGAAGTAGCCTGCGCAAAAAGGACCTCAGACATGCAAAAGCCCCATCCACCACGGATGAGGCTTTTGCTTCTACCGAGCGAAGCGAGCTGTCCGCCTGGACGGCCAGTCCCCTAGTCGTAGTACTCCAGGCCCAGGTGCGTGATCAGGTCCTGGCCCATGATGTGGCGCAGGGTGTTCTTCAGTTTCATTGACTGGATGAACAGATCGTGCTCCGGATACAGCCCCGGAGCGGTCTGCGGTGCCTTCAGGTAGAAGCTCAGCCACTCCTGAATGCCAATCGACTTCAGGCTCGGCGTCCGCTTGGCCAGGTCCAGGAACAGCACCAGGTCAAGCGCAATTGGAGCCGCCAGAATCGAGTCGCGGCACAGAAAATTCACCTTCAGCTGCATCGGGTAACCCAACCATCCGAAGATGTCGATGTTGTCCCACGCTTCCTTGTCGTCGCCCCGCGGCGGGTAATAGTTGATCCGGATCTTGTGGTACAAGTCCTTGTACAGGTCCGGGTAAAGCTCAGGCTGGAAGATGTACTCCAGCGAGCCCAGCTTCGACTCTTCCTTCGTCTTGAAAGACTCCGGATCGTCCAGCACTTCCCCGTCCCGGTTGCCCAGGATGTTCGTCGAAAACCACCCCGAGACTCCCAGCATGCGCGCCTTGAAGGCCGGTGCCAGCACCGTCTTCATAAACGTCTGCCCAGTCTTGAAGTCCTTGCCGCAAACCGGGGCCGAGTTCTTCTTCGACAGCTCCAGCAGGGCCGGCGCATCCACCGTCAGATTCGGCGCGCCATTGGCAAACGGAACTCCCTCGCTCAGCGCGGCATAGGCGTAAATCTGCGACGGAGCAATCCCGATATCGCTGCTGTCCAGACCCGCTTCAAAGGCCGCAAGCGTCTCGTGCACCGCCGCCGGCTTCATGAAGATTTCCGTCGATCCGCACCAAATCACTACCACGCGGTCTACCGTCTTCTTGAAGGCCTGAATGTCGGCAATCACCTGGTTGGCCAGGTCGCGCTTGCTCTTGCCCTGCTTCACGTGGGTTCCATGCAGCCGCTTCACATAGTACTGATCGAAGACCGCGGGCAAGGGCTTGATCGTCTCAAGATACGGCTTCAGCTTGGCCAGCATCTCCTTGTCCAGCACCGCGGCGTGGGCGGCGGACTCGTACACGTTATCCTCGAAAATATCCCAGCCCGTAAACACCACGTCGTTCAAGTCGGCCAGCGGCACAAAGTCCTTGATCAGCGGGCTCTTGTTGTCCGTCCGCTTGCCCAGGCGAATGGTGCCCATCTGGGTCAGTGACCCAACCGGCTTGGCCAGTCCCCGGCGCACAGCTTCCACGCCGGCAATCATGGTGGTAGCCACGGCGCCCAGGCCGATTACCATCACACCCAGTTTGCCCTTCGCGGGCGCGATTGGTTCTACGTCAGCAGGCTTTTCGCCGCTTTCCTGTTCAATCGACATTTCGATTTCCTTTCCCTCTGAAGCGCTTTCACTGCAGATTGGCAGCTGGCGCTGTTCTAATTGCCCGGCTAGCCGCAGCGCTTCACCGCGCTACCCCCAACCCGGCTGTGCTTATGCTTGTTCGAACTTCTTCAGGCGCTTGAAGTGGGCCCAGACAAACCACACAACTGCGGCCAACAGCGCCAGCTCAACCGCCAGGTGAAAGCGGTGGAACCAAACATGAAAGCTGGGATCCGTATTCCATTTATCCCCCAGCCTCATCCCCACATAGGCCAAGGCAAAGCACCAAGGCCAGGAGCCCACAAAAGTGTACACGTGAAAGCGTACCTGCGGCATCCGCGCAATCCCCGCGGGAAACGCAATGAACGTGCGAACCACCGGCAACAGACGCCCCAGCAGCACCGTGATCGAACCGTAGTGATCAAAATAGTGCGTCATCCGCTCCAGATCGTGGCGGCTCATCAACACGTACCGCCCATAGCGCTCCACCAGCGGACGACCGCCCAGCGCGCCAATCCAGTACGCCACCACCGAGCCCAGATTGCACCCAATTGCCCCCGCTGTGGCCACCCACAACAGCCCAATCCACGAGTTCCCCCCGCCAAACCGCCCAATCGATACCACATAGCCGGCAAACGGCATGATGATCTCCGAGGGCAGCGGAATGCACGCCGACTCCACCCCCATCAGGAAGGCTACTCCGGCATATCCGGTCGATGAAATGACCCAGATGACAAACTGCACAAGGCTGGCGAGAAGGTGTTCAGTCACGATGCTCCAAGTATAAATGCCGATACCAAGGCAAGGCCCCCGCACACCACCTGGGCCAGCCGCAACGCCAGCCCCGCCCGCCCTTTGGTACGATTGAGGTCGAAGCCGGTTTTCCTTGTGCCTCCGATGCGCACAAGGCCGGGGAAAGGCAATTCTTCATGTCCGAGACTCCTGCCGTACCGCTTACTCTGGAAGGCGCTGCCATGCTCCACCAGTTCTTCCGCTTCGACTGGAAGGCCTGGCGCAAGCTCTCTGCCGTTGATCAGGCCCGCATCACCGCCGCCGCCATCACCAGCCTTGAGCAGTTGGCCACCCCGCCGGAAGGCGTCCAGAAGGCCTCCCACCAAACCGCGCTCTACTCCCAGCTCGGCCACAAAGGCGACCTCATCCTCGTCCACCTGCGCAACTCCCTTGAGGATCTCAACCGCGTCGAGCTGGCCCTCGCCCAGACCGAGCTCTACGACTACCTCGACCTGGTCCACTCCTACCTCTCCGTCGTTGAGCTCGGACTCTACGAGTCCACCGCCAAAACCTATAGCTCGCTCACCGCGCACGACATCGTTCCCCACACCCCAGAGTGGAACGCCGGCATCAAGGAGACGCTCGATCGCCAGGCCGCAGCCATGGCCACCCGTCTCTACCCCACCATTCCCGACGCCACCTACATCTGCTTCTACCCCATGAATCGCCTGCGCGGCGAAGAGGTCAACTGGTACACCGTCCCCATGGCCGAGCGACAGCGCATGATGCACGAGCACGGCATGGTTGGCCGCCGCTACGCCGACGACGTCCGCCAGATCATCTCCGGCTCCATCGGCCTCGATGACTGGGAGTGGGGCGTCGATCTCTTCGCCAACGACCCCGTGGTCTTCAAGAAGCTCATCTACGAGATGCGCTTCGACGAAGTCAGCGCCGTCTATGGCCTCTTCGGCGAGTTCTTTGTCGGCGTCCGTCTTCCCTTCGACAAGCTCACCACCTGGCTCCAGGGAAGCCTCTAATCCCGATGCTAGGCAGCTTGAGGAAGTCAAAACCCGCCAGCACAAAAACCGCAAAGCCCCGGCCTGCTCCTGATACCCCCAGGCCGGCCGCAAAGCGCGACATCAAGCCCGAGCGCCTCGCTGAAATCTTCCAGCTCCTGGACCAGCGCTACCCCGACCCCGAGTGCGCCCTCACACACTCCAGCCCCTGGCAACTCCTCGTCGCCACGATCCTGTCGGCCCAGTGCACCGACGTACGCGTCAACATGGTCACCCCGGCCCTCTTTGCCGCCTACCCCACCCCCCAGGCCATGGCAGAAGCCCCCATTGAGGCCCTCGAAGCCCTCATCCGCACCACCGGCTTCTTCCACAACAAGGCCAAATCCATCCAGGGCGCAGGCCGCGTCATCCACACACAGTTTCACGACCAGGTCCCAGAGTCCATGGCCGAGTTGCTCACCGTCCCCGGCGCAGCCCGCAAAACCTCCTCGGTTGTCCTCGGCGTCTGCTTCGGCAAGTCGGAAGGCATCGTCGTCGATACCCACGTCTTCCGCCTCTCCCGCCGACTCGGCCTCGCCAAAGGCGTCACCCCGCAAAAGGTCGAGCAGGAGCTGATGAAGGTCATCCCCGGCGACCGCTGGATAAAGCTCTCACACCAGCTCATCCACCACGGTCGCGCCCTCTGCGACGCCCGCAAGCCAAAGTGCGCCGAATGTCCGCTCGAAACCCTATGCGCCGCCAAAGACAAAACCTGGTCCAGCTAAAGCCGGGCCAGGCTGTCGTTCCCTCAAATTGTCCGGCCCTCAGGCCTCATCCCCACGTAAAAACGATCGGCTTCTCGATCTCCGGATGCAGGCTCTTGTGCACCGGGCAGGTATGCGCCGCCCGCTCCAGCTTCACCCGGTCCATCTCGCTTACCTCCGCCGGCACATGCACCCGCACGCTCAGCCGCGCAATCCGCCGCACGCCTTCGGTGGACATCTCTTTTTCCACCGTCGCCGTCATTCCGGCCAGGTCCAGCCCCAGCGTCCGCGCCTGTATGCCCAGAATCGTCAAAATGCACCCGCCCAACCCAGTTGCCACCAGGTCGGTCGGCGAAAAGCTCTCGCCCCGCCCATGATTGTCCTTGGGTGCGTCCGTGGTCAGCACTGTTCCCGACGGACCATGCACCGCCCGGCAGTGCAGATCCCCCTCATACGCCAGCTCAATCGAAACCATAATCTTCTCTTTCTACCAGCACGCTCGCTGCCGGTCAATCCGCTAGCGTCCCAGCAGCCCCAGCAGAGCGTCCACCAGCCCGCCAATGTCGCTGGGGCTCGCTTCCACCGCCGGCTCCCAACCCAGCTCGCGCAATGTGGCCGAGGTAATCGCCCCAATCGAAGCCGCTGCCACCCCCGCAAAGGGAAACGCCAACCCGGCTTCCCCCGCCGCTTCCGCCAGGTTTTTCGCGCTTGAGGAGCTGGTAAACGTCGCCGCGTCCAGCCCGGCGGTCAGCGCCGCGCGCAGCCGCTCGCCCGTTCCCACAGGCCGCGCCGTCTGGTACGCATCCACCACCGTAAGAGCAGCGGCAATCTTGCCCAGCTCCTCGGGAATCACATCCCGCGCCACCTTGGCGCGCGCCAGCAGCAGCCGCTTGCCCGCAGCCACCGTCCACATCACCTCAACCAGTCCCTCGGCAATATAGGAATCAGGCACCAGTTCCACGCGAAAACCAGCCCTTACCGCGGCATCGGCCGTAGCACGGCCCACGGCAGCCACCGGAATCGCCGCGAACGGCGCAAAGCTCAGCCCCAGCACCGCAATCCGTGCCGTCAGCGCCTCGACAGTATTGGCGCTCGTCACAATCAGCCAGTCAAATGAGGCAATCGAATTTAGCGCTTCATCCAGCGGCCCCAAATCATCGGGCGGCTGAATCTCCAGCACCGGGATCGCTACCGGTTCCGCGCCCAGCGCGCGCAAACGGCCGCTCAGCTTGCCCGCCTGGTGCGCGGCCCGGGTCACCAGAACCCGTCGCCCCGCCAGCGGCAATCCCGCCTGCCCGCTCACGGCTTGCCGATTCCTTCAAACAACTCCGCCGCGCCCTGGCTCAGCAGGCTATCCGCCACTGCCTGGCCCAGCGCCACCGGATCAGTTCCCGTAGCCCGTGCCCGCACAATGCGATCCCCTTCCGGAGCCGCAACCACGCCCAAAGCCTCAAACTCCACACCACACGGCACCCGCCGGCAATGCACGCCGATCGGCACCTGGCAGCCGCCGCCAAGCGCAGCCAGCGCCACCCGCTCCGCCGTCACTGCAAACCGCGTATCCGCGTCATCCAGGAAGGCAACCGCAGCCAGCGTCTTCGCGTCGTCCTTGCGCGTCTCAATGCCCAGCGAACCCTGGCCCGCCGAGGGGCAAACCACCTCCGGGTCCAGCCGCTCGCGCACCCACTCTGTCTTTTCCAGCCGATCCAGCCCGGCGGCAGCCAGCATGATGGCCGCTACCTGCCCCTCGCCCAGCTTGCGCAGCCGCGTATCCACATTCCCGCGAAACTCCACATACTCCAGGTCCGGCCGCAGATTCCTCAACTGCGCCCGCCGCCGCAGACTGCTGGTGCCAACCAGCGCGCCAGCTGGCAACGCGGCAAAACTCCCATAATCTTTTGAAACCACCACATCGCGCGGGTCAACACGCGGCGGCGTGGCCGCCAGCACAAACTGCTCCGGCAGCTCCGTCGGCAAGTCCTTCAGGCTGTGTACCGCCAGGTCGATCCGCCCCTCGCTCAGCGCCTCTTCAATCTCCAGCGTGAACATCCCCTTCGACCCAACCTGGGCAAAGGTCACTTCCTGCAGCCGGTCGCCCGTCGTGCGGATAATCTCAATCTCCACCTCATGCCCCTGACCTCTCAACAGCCCGGCAATGTGGTGGGCCTGCCAAAGCGCCAGTTGCGAACCGCGCGAACCGATACGAATCACGATTTTTCCTTTCCTTCCCCGGCCGCCACCTCTGCGCCAACTTCCTGTTTTGCGGGCTGTCCAGGCCCATGCAGTCTTGCCGCATCCAGTTCAAATGCCGGCACTTCGGCAATCAGTGACCACGTCTCACGAATCCCCTCAATGCGCGCCACATCGCTGTCCCGCGCCGCCTGCTTCAGGGCCTGCATCGGTGGATGCAGAAACTTGTTCACCAGCGACCGGCTCAGCGCTTCCACAGCCGCCATCTGCTCCGGCGTCAGCGAGCCCAGCTTCGCCTGTACGCGCTTCAGCTCGCTCTGCCGCAGTTCCTCAGCGCGGTGCTGCAGGCTCACAATCATCGGCGCAATGTTGACCGTCTTCTGCCGCTGGTGGTATCGCTCCACCTCGCCGGCTATCAGTGTCTCCGCGTCGGCAGCCTCGCGCGACCGCTCCGCCATGTGCGCCTGCGCCACCGTCTGCAGGTCGTCAATGTCGTAGAGGAACATGCCTTCCAGCTTGTTCATCTCCGGCTCCACATCGCGCGGCAAGGCAATATCGATAAAGAACATGGGCCGGTTCTTCCGCTTCTGCAGAAACTGCTGCCCGTGCTCCTTGCGAAAGATCGGATGCGGCGCGCCCGTCGACGAAATCACAATGTCCGCGTGGCTGGCAGCCTCATACAGGTTCTCCCAAGACACCACCTGCGGAACCACAGTCCCGGTAAAGTGCTCGGACATGCGTTCGGCCCGCTCCCGGGTCCGGTTGGTCACGAAAATCGTGCTCGCGCCCTGCCGCACCAGGTGCCGCGCCGCCAGCTCGCTCATCTTGCCCGCGCCAACCAGGAAAACTTTCTTCCCCGCCAGCGAACCGAAAATCTTCATCGCCAGGTCCACCGCAACCGAGGCGATCGAGACCGTCGTGCTGCCAATCTCCGTCTCCGAGCGAACCTTCTTGGCCGCCGCAAAGGCGCTCTGCAGCAGCGGTTCCAGTTGCGTCGAAACCGTCCCGGCTTCGCGCGCCACCGTGTACGCCTCTTTCACCTGGCCCAGAATCTGCGGCTCGCCCACCACCATCGAGTCCAGGCTGGCCGCTACCCGGAACAGGTGCAGCACCGCCTCGTGGTCGCGAAATTCATACAGGTGCGGCTGCAGCTTCGCCGGGTCGATCGAAAGATGATTGTGCAGAAAGTGCGTAATATCCACGTTCGGCGAGTCGGCCGCCGTCAAAATCTCCACCCGGTTGCAGGTGGACAAAATCATCGCCTCGCGCACGCCCTCGTAAGCCGCCAGCGTCCGCGCCGCATCGGCCAGATTCTCCCGCGCAATCGCCACCTGCTCCCGCAGCTCAATCGGCGCCGTTTTGTGGTTGATGCCCAACAAAATTAAGTTCATGGCGCCGGAAACCTGTGGACCTGACTGAAGTGGTTGGCTGCCCAGACCAGCAGCATGAATACAAAAACTCCGCTCGACAGATACGCGGCCTTGCGTCCCCGCAAGCCCGAGTTATAACGGATGTGCAGCAGAACCACGTACAAGACCCACATGCCAAAGGAAAGCAGCACCTTGGGATCAAAAAAGTAGGCCGGACCTACGCTCTCCTGCGCCAGCAACGACCCCACCAAGAGGCCCAGCGTCATGCACGGAAACCCGATCAGCAGCGTCACATGCGCAATCCGCTCCAATGTATCCAGCGGCGGCAGCCAGTCGAACGATATCCACATCGACTCCTTCCGCCCCGGCCCCGCCTTCGCAAAACGGCTCTTGATGCGCCTCTCCTGCGCCAGGTACAGGAAGCTGGCCACCATGCTGAAAGCCAGTGCCGCGTACGCCGCCAGCAAAAACACAATATGCACCACCAGCCAGCCCACGCGCACTCCGTTCGACGGGAAAACATACCGGCTCGGCCCAATCGCCGGCACAAACACCAGCAGAAACGCCGCCGGCAACGCAAAAATCCCAAACGAATCCGTGCCGTAATTCAGCCGAATAATAATGAAAATCCCGGCAATCAGCAGCCCCAGCAGCGACTCCACCTGGTCATAGCCCACCGGAACCCACGTGTGCCGCAAACCCAGCATCTCAATAGCTGAGACAAAATGAAAAAGGAAGGCAAGCGATGCCGCCGGCAGGCAGAGCTTCCTCCAGCGGGGGAAGGCGTAAAGAACCGCCGGAATCGCCGCCAGGCTCGCCAACAGGTATAAAACGGCCGCCACTCTGAGCCAGACAAGATACATACTGCTCCCAACCTACGGACTGAAAGACCAGTATACTGTGACGCAAATCACGCCTGCTCAATGGTTATCTCAGCCACCCAGCCACCCCTCCGCCCTCCATCCCGCACCCGGAACAGATTCCCGCCTATCCCCCACGGCGCCCTGCGCGATACTCTTGTCAACAATGCCACTCGGAGCCCAAACCCTATCCAGGACGATCCCCAACTCGAACCCCTGCTCAGCCCCCAGCTGACCCCACACCCGGACCCCGCCCTCGAGGACGCCCCTCCGCAGGCCAAAGCCCCCCGCTTCCCCGACGAAGCCACCCTCACCCCCGTCATGCAGCAGTTCATGGCCGCCAAACGCCAGAACCCCGACGCCCTCGTCTTCTTCCGCATGGGCGACTTTTACGAGCTCTTCTACGACGACGCCATCGTCGCCAGCCGCGAGCTGCAAATCACCCTCACCGCCCGCGACCGCGAGCGCTCCGTGCCCATGTGCGGCGTCCCCTACCACGCCGCCGAGGGCTACCTCCAGCGACTCCTGCGCAAAGGCTTCCGCATCGCCATCTGTGAGCAGATGGAAGACCCCAAGCTCACCAAAAAGATCGTCCGCCGCGAGGTCACCCGCGTCCTCACCCCCGGCACCGCGCTTGACCCCGCCCTCGGCCAGGAGCAGAACAACTTCCTCGGCGCGCTCCACATCACCTCCGACACCGCCGCCATCGCCCTGCTCGATCTCTCCACCGGAGACTTTCGCGCCGCCGAGTTCACCGGCCCCACCGCCACCCACCAGGCCCTCGACGAGCTGGTCAAGGCCCAGCCCAGCGAACTGCTCCTTCCCACCTCTTCGCCCACCGACTTTGCCGCCGAGCTCGACCGCATCCCCGCCCGCTCCCGCGTCGACGACTGGGTCTGGACCCACGATTACGCCGTGCCACTGGTCGAGCGCCAACTCGGCGTCCGCTCGCTCGAAGGCTTCGGCCTCGCCGGACATCCCGCCGCCGCCATCGCCGCCGGTGTCATCCTCCACTACGTCCAGTCCACCCAAAAGCTCGACGCCATCCACCTCGACTCCCTGCGCTTTGTCGAGCACTCCCACGCCCTCCAGCTCGACCAGGTCACCGTCCGCAATCTGGAGCTGGTCGAGCCACTCATCCAGGGTCAGGACACTCGTTCCACCCTCTTTCACACCCTCGACACCACGCTCACCCCCATGGGCAAGCGCCTGCTCCGCTCGACCATCCTGCGCCCGCTCTTCGACGCCCCGGCCATCAACGCCCGCTATGAAGCCGTCGCCGACGCCCACAGCGACCTGCTTCGCCGCGAAGATCTCCGCAAAGCCTTCACCGGCATCCTCGACCTCGAGCGCCTGCTGGCCCGGCTCTCGCTGGACAGTGCCGGCCCCCGCGACGTGGCAGCTCTCGCCGCCAGCCTCTCCAAACTCCCCGCCCTGCATCGCGCCATGACCGCCATGACCACTCCGCTCTGGCAGGGTCTCACCGCCAAACTCGACCCCCTCGCCGACATAGCCGGCCTCATCAACCGCACCCTCGGCCCGGAGCTGCCCGTAACGCTGGCCGACGGCGGCATCATCGCCGAAGGAGTCTCCCCGGAACTCGACGAGCTCCGCGCCATCAGCCGCAGCGGCCGCCAGTCCATCGCCACCATTGAGGAGCGCGAACGCCAGCGCACCGGCATCGGCTCCCTCAAAGTCCGCTACAACCAGGTCTTCGGCTACTACATCGAGATCAGCAAGTCCAACCTCGCCCACGCCCCCGCCGACTACGAGCGCAAGCAAACCCTGGTCAACGCCGAGCGCTTCACCACCCCCGAGCTCAAGGACTACGAGCAGCGCGTCCTCACCGCCCACGACCGCGCCATCGAAATCGAAAAGCAGCTCTTCGCCGCGCTGCGCAAAAGCGTCCTTGAGGCCGCTGGACGCATCCGTCGCAGCTCGGCCATCGTCGCCGAAGCCGACCTCATCGCCGCCTTCGCTCACCTGGCAAGCCTGCGCGGCTACGTTCGACCCCAGTTGGTCGACGAGCCGGTTCTTGAAGCCGTCGCCGCCCGCCACCCCGTCATTGAAAACTGGATGGGCGAAAGCGGCACCGGGCGCTTCATTCCCAACAGCCTCTACCTCAACAGCGAAGGCCCCAGCCTGCTGCTCATCACCGGCCCCAACATGGGCGGCAAAAGCACCTATCTCCGCCAAGCCGCCTTGCTCACCATCATGGCCCAGATGGGCTCCTACGTCCCCGCCGAGCGCATGCGCTACGGCCTGGTCGACCGCATCTACACCCGCATCGGCGCCAGCGACAACGTCGCCCGCGGCCGCTCCACATTCATGGTCGAAATGACCGAAACAGCCACCATCCTCAACACAGCCACCGCCCGCTCCCTCGTCCTGCTCGACGAAATGGGCCGCGGCACCGCCACATTTGACGGCCTGTCTCTGGCCTGGGCCACGGTCGAGTTCCTCCACGCCGACATCTGCGCCCGCACCCTCTTCGCCACCCACTACCACGAGCTCACCATGCTCGCCGAAAAGCTGCCGCGCGTGATCAACCTTCGCGTCGCCGTCAAGGAATCCTCATCCGGCATCGTTTTCCTCCACTCCATCGAACCCGGCGCAGCCTCCAAGAGCTACGGTATTGAGGTCGCCCGCCTCGCCGGACTGCCCCGCGTCGTCCTCGAACGCGCCCGCCACATCCTCCGCCAGCACGAAAAGCAGGAGCGCCGCAGCGTTCAGGTCGAAACCGCCGAGCCCATGCAGATGACCATCTTCACCCCGCTCTCCCAGCGCATCGTCGACCGCATCGCGGAGACCGACATCAATTCCCTCACCCCCCTCCAGGCTCTGAACCTGCTCGAAGAACTCAAGCAGGAACTCGGCCCCAACGGAGGCCGTCCATGACGCCAACAATGACGCCAACCTTGACCACGCCCCTCCGCCGCGCCGCCGGCAGCCTCATGGTCGTTGGCCTCGGCGCAACCGAGCTCACCCCTCTCGAACGCGCCTGGCTCCGACTCATCCGACCCGGCGGCATCATCCTCTTCCGCCGCAACATCGCAGACGCCGCACAGTCCCGCACCCTGCTCTCCGAAGCCACCAGCGCGTGCTCGCCAAACCCCATGCGCGCCGTAGACATTGAGGGTGGCACCGTCGACCGCATGCGCGACGCAGTAGCTCCCATGCCCGCAGCCCAAACCGTCGCCCGCACCGGCAAACCAGCCCTCATGCACCAGCACGGCGAGCTCATCGCCCGCGAAGCCCGCGCCTTTGGCTTCAACACCACCCTCGCGCCAGTTCTCGATCTCGCCCTGCCCATCTCTGCCGCCGTCATGGCAACCCGAGCCGCTGCGGACAACCCAGCCGCCGTCACCGCCTACGTCCGCCAGTTCCTCGCCGGCCTCGCCGCCCACAACATCACCGGCTGCGCCAAGCACTTTCCCGGCCTGGGCGGCGGCACGCTCGACTCCCACCAGGCCACGCCCACCATCGACCGCACCTGGCAGCAGCTCTGGCAGCAGGATCTCGTCCCCTACCGCGAACTCTCGCGCGAACTGCCCATGGTCATGGTCAACCACGCCGCCTACCCGCTCACCCGCGGCGGCGACAAGCCCGCAACCGCATCGCCCTTCTGGATCACCAGCGTCCTCACCCGCAAAATCGGCTATCGCGGCCTCATCTTCTCGGACGATCTCGAAATGGGCGGCATCCTCAACTACCTCCCCATCGAAGAGGCCGCCATCGCCGCCATCCTCGCCGGCATCCACATGGTCGAAATCTGCCACAGCCCGGAGCTCATCCTCCGCTGCTACGAAGCCCTCGTGCACCACACCGAGTCCTCACCCGCCTTCCGCCGTCTGCTGCTCACCCGCGCGACCCAGACCCAAAACCTCCGCGCCGCCCGCTACTCCGCGCCAGAAAAGCCTCCACTCACCCCCACCCAGCTAACCGCCCTGCGCGACAAAATCCTCCGCTTCCGCGCCACGGTTGAGGCCGCCAAGCCCGCATGACCACCGCCCCAAAATCCCGCGCCCTCAACGTAGCCGGCATCATGAGCGGCACCTCCGCCGACGGCATCGACGTTGCCCTGGTCCGCATCCGTCAGGACTCGACCGGCTCCCCCCGCCTCAAGCTCCTCGCCCACGAAGCATTTCCCTTCCCTGCCGCCCTGCGCCGGGCCGTCCTCGCCGCCATGAATGCCCCAGTCACCTCCACCGCCGAACTCGCCCGCCTCAACTGGCGTCTCGGCCTGGCCTACGCCGAATCCGTTCGCAAAACCCTCACCCTTCATCCCATGAAACTCGACCTGGTCGGCTGCCACGGCCAAACTCTCTACCACCAGCCCGCCGTCCAGTCCTATGCCGGAGCTCGCTTCGCCTGCACCTGGCAAGCCGGCGAACCCGCCATCCTCGCCGCCGAGCTAGGTGTCCCCATCGTCTCCAACTTTCGCCCGGCCGACATGGTCGCCGGCGGCCAGGGCGCGCCGCTCGTTCCCCTGCTCGACTACACCCTCTTCCACCACCCCAAACGTGGCCGCGTCCTGCAGAACATCGGCGGCATCGCCAACCTCACCGCCATCGCTCCCAACACCGGCCCCGACGACATCATCGCCTTCGACACTGGCCCCGGCAACATGGTCATCGATGCCCTAATGCTGGAGCTTTACCGAAAAAGGTTCGACGCCGGCGGCAGCATCGCCCTCTCCGGCCAGCCACTCCAGCCCGTCCTACGCCACGCACTGGCCCATCCCTTCTTCCGCAAACATCCCCCCCGCACCGCCGGCCGCGAGCAATTTGGCCGCGAATTCGCCGCCGACTTCCTTGCCCGCTGCCGCCATCTCAGCAAGCGCAAGCAGGACGCCATCGCCACCGCCACCGCCCTCACCGTCGAGTCCATCGCCTTGGCGTACGAGCACTTCGCCACCCAGCGCATGGGCCCGGCAACTGTCGATTACATCGTCTCCGGCGGCGGCGCGCGCAATCTTGCTCTCATGCAGTCGCTCTCCACGCGCCTCCAGCCTCTCCGCTGCCGCGTCGTCTCCAGCGACACGCTCGGCCTCCCCGCCGAAGCCAAGGAAGCCGCCGCCTTTGCCCTGCTCGCCTGGCAAACCTGGCATCACCGCCCCGCCAATGTCCCCTCCGCCACCGGTGCCATCCGCCCCGCCAGCCTCGGCCAGGTCACCTATGCGTAGGCTCGCCGTCGCGCTCCTCGCTCTGCTCACCCTCACTTGCTGCCATCGCAGCCGTCCATCTCCTGGATCGGTCGTCTTCCTCGTCGAGTCCAGCCCCACCAGCCTCGACCCCCGCATCGGCATCGACGCCCAGTCCCAGCACATCGACGAGCTCATATTTGACGGCCTCGTCGTCCGCGATGCCCAGTTCAACTTCGCCCCCAGCCTTGCTCTCAGTTGGCAGCAACCCGACCCGCTCACCCTCATCTTCCACCTGCGCTCCGGCGTAGTCTTTCACAATGGCCGCCCACTTACCTCCCGTGACGTTGCCTGGACCCTCAACTCCATGCGCAACGGCACCATCATCTCGCCGCGCGCCGCCACCTACGTCGCCATCGCCTCCATCCAGACCCCCGACCCGCTCACAGTCGTCCTCCATCTCAACCAGCCCGACAACTTCCTCCTCGCCAACCTCGCCCGCGGAGCCATCGGCGTCGTCCCCGAGGGCAGCGGCCCCGACTTCGGTCAGCATCCCTTCGGCACCGGCCCCTTCCGCTTCGTCAGGCAGGAAGTGGACAAGGAAGTCATCCTCGAACGCAGCCCCACCAGTTGGGAACCCGACCCCGGCCCAGCCCGCATCCAGCGCATCCGATTCGCCGTCGTTCCCGACGGAATCACCCGCGCCCTTGAGCTCCGCAAAGGCTCCGCCGACATCGCCAGCAACTCCATCACAGCCGACGCCCTCCCCATCCTCGCCCAGGACAAAAACCTCGTGGTCGCCAGCACCGGCGGCACCATGGTCCAATACCTTGCCTTCAACGCCGTCGATCCCACCCTCCGCGACCCCCGCGTCCGCCAGGCCATCGCCTGCTCCATTGACCGCGAACTCATCCGCAACACCCTGCTTGGCGGCCGGGCCCGCCTCGCCCTCAGCCTCCTCCCCGCAGAGCACTGGGCCTACGCCGGCGACGTTCCCCGCTACAGCTATGACCCCGCCCGCGCCCGCAAACTCCTCGACGACGCCGGCTACCACCCCGGCCCCGGCGGCATTCGCCTCCACCTCACCATGAAGACCTCAACCGACGAAGGCACACGCCTGCTCGCCGCCACGCTCCAGCAGCAACTCGCCCAGGTCGGCATCCAACTCGACATCCGCAGCTTTGAAACCGCCACTTTCGTCCAGGACCTCACCCGCGGCGCATTCCAGCTCTACTCCCTCCGCTGGATCGGCGGCAACGAGCAGCCCGACATCCTCAGCTATGCCTTCGGCTCCGCCCGCATGCCCCCCAGGGGCGCAAATCGCGGCCGGTACAGCAACCCCCTGCTCGACCGCCTCCTCGACGACGCAGCCCGCAACCCCGACCAGGCCCAGCGCCGCTCGGACTACGTCCAGGCCCAGCAGATCCTCGCCCGCGATCTCCCCGCCCTTCCCCTCTGGTACCAGGATTCCGTCCTCGTCTACAACCGCCGCCTTACCCACATCATCCTCAGTCCCTCCGGCAGCTACACCTTCCTCCTCTCCGCCCTCGTCGATGCCCAATATCGCCAGCCTTAAACTTTCTTCCTCGTTTCTTCGTCTACAAAACTGAAGCTATTTCCCAGGAACACGCCCCGGCCCAGTCGGCAACATGCCCCCGAGCCCGCGGCAAAAAACCTGACTTTTTTGGAGAGCAGCACAATGCCTCACCCCTCGCAAAAGACCCGCCGCAGCTTCCTCGGTCTCCTGGCCGTTCTGCCATTGGCTGCCGCTTCCCTGGTCGCCCAAGCGCCCGCCCCGGAAGCCACCCCCACCCGCATCGTCGGCACCGTCACCGCACTCGCCTCGGCCGCCATCACCGTCAAAACCGACAAAGACGGCGAGCTCAACGTAGCCATCCCCGATGGCATCAAACTGCAGCGCGTCGAACCCGGTGCAAAGGACCTCTCCGGCGCCACCGCCATCCAGTTCGCCGACCTCGCCGTCGGCGACCGCGTCCTCATCCGCGTCAGCTCCGACTCCACGCCCAGTGCCCTCTCCGCGGCTTCTCTCATCGCCATTGCCCAGTCCGAACTCGCCCAAAAGCAGCAGCGCGACCGCATGGATTGGGCCCGCCGCGGTGTCGGCGGCCTCGTCAAGAGCGTCGATGCCGCCTCCGGAACCATCACCATCACCTCCGGAGCTGGCGCGAACCAAAAGACCATCACCCTCAAAACCACCCCAGCCACCGTCCTCCGCAGATACGCCGCCGACTCGGTCGACTTCGACAAGGCCCAGGTCGCGCCCATAGACACCATCAAGCCCGGCGACCAGCTCCGCGCACGCGGCGCCAAGAGCGCAGACGGTACCCAACTCGCCGCCGAGGAAGTCGTCTCCGGCAGCTTCCGCAACATCTCCGGCAGCATCGCCTCCATCAATGCCCAGGCCGGCACCATCACCCTCAAAGACCTGCTCACCAAGCAATCCGTCACCGTCCATATCGGCCCTGATGCACAGATGCGCAAACTCCCTGAGCAAATGGCCCGCATGTTGGCCGCCTCCACCAAGTCCTCCAGCTCCCCGTCCGCCGCCGCCACGCCAAATGCGCCCGCTTCAGCTCCCGGCGCAGCGGCATCTGCCCCCGGCGGCCAGCCCCGCTCCTGGAACCAGGCCGGCGGCCAAAGCTCCGGCAACGGCCAACCCGGCGGTTGGGCCGCACGCGCCGGCGGCAACGATCCGCAAGCCATGATCAGCCGCGCCCCCGCCATTCACCTCACCGATCTGCAAAAGGGCGACGCCATCATGCTCGTTTCAACCCAGGGCACCGGCGAAGTCTCGGCCATCACGCTCCTGGCCGGCGTCGAGCCACTGCTCCAATCCTCGGCAGCCACCCAGAGCCTCCTGCTTTCCAGTTGGAGCATGAGCTCTGGCGGAGCGGAAGCTGGCGCACAATAACCAGACGCGGGAACGATTTCGCGATCCAAACACGTTAACGCACCATGTTCTCGGCTTACTATGGGGGATTTGTGTTCTCAAAAATGCTTTCAAAATTATCGCTTCTTCTGCTGCTGACGGCCCTGGCCGCCACAGCCAACGCTCAGGCGCCACAAACCGTCGCCGCCGGCAATGCGCCCGCGCCTGCGCCTGCTACTGCCACCCTCCACGGCAAAATCGCTGACCCATCCGGCGCACTCATCCCCGGCACGCGCATCACCATCAACGACTCCACCGGTCACGAAGTGGCCACTGCCACAGCCGACTCCGCCGGCAACTACGAGGTCCACGGCCTCGCGGCAGGAAGCTACGTCGTCATGGCTACCTATGACGGCTTCTCCCCCTTCGCCTCCCAGCCCATCCCCGTCGCCGCCGGACAAGTCAAGCGCATCGACATCTCCATGGCCATCCAGACCGAGCAGCAGAACGTCGTCGTCACCGATGAAACACCCATGGTCTCAACCGACGTCGACAGCAACGCAAACAGCATGGTCATTAAGGGCAAGGATCTCGAGGCCCTCTCCGACGATCCCGACGAACTCCAGAACGAGCTCACCGCCCTCGCCGGACCCTCCGCTGGCCCCAACGGCGGCCAAATCTACATCGACGGATTCACCGGCGGGCAGCTCCCGCCCAAATCCTCCATCCGCGAAATCCGCGTCAACCAGAACCCCTACTCAGCAGAATTCGACCGCCTCGGCTTCGGACGCATTGAAATCCTCACCAAACCCGGTACCGACAAGCTACACGGCCAGTTCATGATCCAGGGCAACGACTCCGGCTTCAACACCGGCAACCCCTACGTGCAAAAAATTCCCGCCTACTACAGCTACCAGTACAACGCCACCCTCAACGGCTCACTCAACAAAAGCACCTCGTTCTTCATCTCCGCCGATCACAGAACCACCGACAACGAGGCATATTACGATGTCGCCTGCGATGCCCTCGGAAACTGCCCCACTGGCGGCGTCTCCGGAACTCTCGCCAATCCCCACGGACGCACCAATATCTCCCCGCGCATTGACATCCAGCTCGGCAAAAAGAATACCCTCACAGCGCGCTATCAGTACTACCACAACACCGAATCCGGAGACATCGGCACCACCCAGCTGCCCTCCCTCTCCAGCTCCAACACCACCAACGACAACAGCCTCCAGATGAGCGACTCCTACGTCATCAGCGACCACATCGTCAATGAAACCCGTTTCCAGTACGACCGCAACATCTCCACCGACATCCCGGTAAGCACCGCTCCCAGCATCCAGGTGCAGCAGGGCGGCTTCTCCGCCGGAGGCGATCCAGGCCAGTCCTCCAGCGACCACACTGACCGCTGGGAGTTCCAGAACCTCACCACCATGTCCCTCGGAGCACACGCCGTCAAGTTCGGCACCCGCGTCCGCGACACCCGCGAAGCCAACTACTCCTCCGCCGGATACAACGGCAGCTTCACCTTCACAAACTCCGCCGACTACTCCGCGGCCGTAATTGCCGCTATCGCCGGCACCACCAGCTCCGCCACACCGGCTCAGCTCACCTACTCTGCTGGCAGCCAACGCAGCATCCTCGCCAACGTCTTTGACGGCGCAGCCTTCGTCCAGGACGACTGGAAATTCTCCCCGCGCCTCACCCTCTCCGGCGGCCTCCGTTGGGAGTCCCAGAACCACGTCAGCGACCACAGCGACTTCGCTCCCCGCATCTCCATGGCATGGGCCGTCGACGGCAGCAAAACCAAGTCCGCCAAAACCGTCCTCCGCGCCGGATACGGCATCTTCTACGACCGCATGGGCATTGGCAACTTCCTCACCATCAACCGCTCAAACGTCGAGCAGCAGAACACCATCACCGATGTCTCGGCCGCCTGCTTCTCTGCCAGCTTTACCGCCTTCAACCCGGCAAGTTGCGGCACCGGAACCGCCGCCAGCCGCTCCGTCTACCAGGTTGCGCCCAGCTATCGCTCCCCCTACACCCAGCAGTTCGGCGCCAGCGTCGAGCGTCAGGTCACCAAGACCCAGACCCTCACCCTCACCTACCTCCACTCCCAGGGCGTCCACCAGATGGTGGAAATCAACGCCAACGCCCCTTACAACCCCAACTACAACCAGGCCAATGGCTACGTCTACCAATATTTCCCTGAGGGTATCTTCAAACAGGACCAGCTCATCCTAAACACCAATCTGAAGATCAGCAACAGCCTCTCCTTCTTTGGCTTCTACACCTTCTCCCACGCCAACTCTGACGGCGCAGGCGGCGGCCCGGCATCCAACTCCCTCAACCTCCACCAGGACTACGGCCGCGCCGGCTTCGTCTCCCAAAACATGCTCTTCGTCATGGGCAACTACACCGCGCCCTGGGCCATCCGCTTCAATCCATTCCTCATCGCCTCGGCCGGCCGCCCCTACAACATCACCACCGGCCAGGACGCCAACGGCGACTCCTTCTTCAACGACCGACCCTCCATCGCCAGCGCCTCCGAGTGCACCTCCGACGCATCCGGCTTCTACCAGACCCAATACGGCTGCCTCGATGCCAACACCACTCCCCTCTCCGGCGAAACCCTGCTGCCCGCCAATATCGGCACCAGCCCGGCAGGCGTCGCTCTTAACCTCCGCATCAGCCGCTCCTTCGGCGTTGGCCCCAAACTCGTCTCGCAAGATCCCAACGCCAACATGGGCGGGGGGCCTCCAGGCGGCGGTGGGCCTCCGGGTGGCGGCGGAGGTAACCGCGGAGGAGGTGGACCCGGCGGCGGCTTTGGCCCCGGCGGATTCGGTGGCGGCGGCGGTCGCCCCCCAGGCATGGGTCCCACGTCCACAGGACGCAAGTACAACCTCAACTTCAGCGTCCAGGCCCTCAACCTCTTCAACGACATCGACCGCGGATCCCCCATCGGCGTCCTCGGAAGCCCCAGCTTCGGCAAGTCCACCGGACTCCAGGGAGGTATCTTCTCTCAGGCCTCCGCAGCTCGCCGCGTCTTCCTCCAGGCCACCTTCAGCTTCTAATGTTGGCCAACCAATCCGCACACTACAAAAGCGGGGCCGCCAAGGCCCCGCTTTTCCGTTCCACCCAAGCTTCTCTACCCCACCAACTCCCGGTAAAACCGCTCCCACTGGTCCACCCGCGCCGTCAGCGAAAACTCCTCCTGCATTCGCGTCCGCGCGCGCCTCCCCTGCCCGCGAAGCTCCTGCTCCGGCCCGGCCATCACCGCCAGCATCGATCCCGCCAGCGCCGCACCGTCCCCCGGCGCAACCACCCATCCGCAATCGCCCATCAGTTCCCGCACACCGCCCACGTCCGTCGCCACCACTGGCTTCTCCATCGCCATCGCCTCGCCCAGGGCCAGCGGCATTCCCTCCCACGCTGACGCCAGCACAAACCCGTCCGCGGCATCCAGCAGCTCCCGCACATCAGCCCGCACTCCCAGCCATCGAACCCCCTCCGGCCAGCCCGCAATTCCCACCCCCGCCGGATCGCCCGCCCCCGCAATCCACAACTCCGCCTCAGGCGACGCTTCCCTCGCCTGCTCAAAAGCCCGCAGCAGATTCGGATAATCCTTCGCCAAGGCCAGCCTTCCCACCGCCAGCCACACAAAGCCCTCACCCGCCACCATCTCCTTGCGTACCCGCCGCCGCACCGCGCGCTCCGGGGCAAACTCCACCGTGTCAATCCCGTTGGTCACCACCGTCATTTTGGCCGCCGCCACCGCGCCCAGCCTTACAAATCGCTCCGCAGCCGCCCCGCTCACCGCCGTCACCCGATCCGCCAGACCACCCGTCAGCCGGTACAGCAGCATCCGCGCCCAGCCGCCCTCGTACACATTGTGGATGGTATTGACCACCGGCACCTTCAACCCGCGAAAGCGCAGCAGCCGCGCAAAGATATTCGCCGGGTACGTGTGGCTGTGCACCACATCCGGTGCCAACGCCGCCAGAAACTCCCCCCCAAACCCGCTCGCCCGCCACATTCCCACGGCTGACTTCCGCATATTCAACCGCAGCACGGGAAGCCGCACCGACAGCTCATCCCCTTCAAAGTGCGTCAGCACCACCAACGTCACCGTATGCCCCCGCGCAGCCATCCGCTCCGCCACGGCAATCGTCTGCTTCTCCGCGCCTCCCACCCCCAGGCAGGTCAAAATATAGGCAATCCGCACTCGGCGCTCCCCCAGCTCAGGTCACTTCCCGCTGACCACAGCATCATATCGGAAGCGCCACCACGCCTCTACCGGTCAGCCGTCCAGACCCACCGGTCCACCGCCCACACCCCCGGCCCAAACACCAGAATCAGCAGCGACGCAAACCAGAACGTAAACGGATCCGCCCCCGCAAACTTTCCCGGATCGCTGAAAAAATGCATCAACGCATCCCGGTCCGCAGTCCAGTACGCCACCGTCATGTTCCCCAGCAGCACCAGCGCCACCGCCCGTCCGCCCAACCCCAGCGCAAACAAGATTCCCCCCAAAAACTCCACCAGCGCCACAAACAGCGCCGTCTCCGCCGGCATCGGCAGCCCCAGCGAAGCAAAGAACTCCGCCACCTGCGGTAACCTGTGCAGTTTGCCCCAACCCGTCTCGGCAAACTGGTATCCCCAGTCCAACCGTATCGCCAGCAACAACGGAGACTGCCCACGGTTCAACAACGTCGCGCAACTCGCCATCAGACCCTTGATCCGGGCCAACACAGATATCTTCACCATCGCTCTCTCTCCTTGAAATTCAGCCCTGCTCAGCCCAGTCCTGCTCGGCACAACCACCCCAACTCAGCCCAATGTCCAAACCACCCCCGCACCGCCCCGGGCCGCCGACCCGCCGCCATCCGCGACCCGCCAAACCCCGCCTCCAGCGCCTCCGCAAGCCCTTTGCCGGCCCGCAAACCCTCCAGCGTCTGGTATTCCTCGCGCGTAATACGCCTGTAATACAAGGAACCCTCCACCCGATGCACCACCAGCCACGTCTTCCGCCGACCCAGCACCAACCGCTCCCGCTCCCCAGCACCAAACTCATGCCGCGCCCCCGCCTCGCTCGCTCCACGCCGCTCCCGACCATGCATCGCCAGCACCACCTCGTCGGCTGCATACTCCAGCGCCAGCAATTGCACATGCGCCTGCACATCCAGCCGCGAATCCGCCCCCAGCCCCCCAATCTCCTCAGCCGTCAGCGGATCTCGCTGCGCATTGTCAAACGCCTCCACGCACGCCCACTCCACCCGCGCCACATCCACAGCCAGCGCCTGCCTCCGCCCGCCAAGCTCCCCGTGCGCCCGCAGCCACTCCACCAGCCCGCTGCCCAGGTTGCGCAGCGTAAACGACCGGCTCGGATTGGCCCGCAAGTACTCCACCGCCAGCGCGTCAAACCGCTTCTGACCCACCACCGCCCGCAACGCCGGGAAATCCTCCGCAAAGGCATTCAGCAGCCGAAACCAGTACTGCCGGTTATAGATCTCAAGCCGCTCAAACGCCGTCAGCCGGTCATTCGGCTGCATAAACTCCGCAGCCACACGCTCCATCCGCTCGCCCGCCTCGTTCGCCTCCTGCATCCCATCGTCCGCGGTCAACGGCAGCATCACCGCAGCCAGCATCCTCCGCTGCATCTCCAGCAGATTCATCGCGCCGCCTCCGCCGTCATTTCCACCGCCGGCATCAGGTATTTCTCCGCCTTCCGCGCCTCGGCATGCACTTCCTCAAAGCTCGGTATCCGGTCGTCCCACTCCAGCAGAGTCGGAATCGGCCCCGTCCGCTCTATTGCCCTCGCATACAGCGCCCAAACCGGCTCAATCACCGGATGATCGTGCGTGTCCAGAATGTACTTCTCATACCGCGTATGCCCGGCAATATGCATCTGCGCCACCCGCTCCGCCGGCACTGCATTCACATACACCATCGGGTCAAAGTCATGGTTCACTGACGACACATAAATATTGTTCACATCCAGCAGAATCCCGCAGTCCGAGCGCTCCACCACCTCGCTCAAAAACTCCCACTCCGTCATCTCGGAGAAGTTGTACGCCGCATAGCTCGACACATTCTCCACCGCCACGGGAATCTCCAGAAAATCCTGCACCTCCCGGATCCGCGCCGCCGTCTTCTCCACCGCTTCCCACGTGTACGGCAACGGCAGCAGATCGTGCGAATACCTGCCATCCACACTGCCCCAGCAGAGATGGTCGCTCAGCCACGGCGTGCCCGTCCGCTTCACCAGCCGCTTCAGCTTCTGCATGTGCTCCCGGTCCGGCTCCTGCACCGAACCAAAGTACATCGAAACCCCATGCTGCACCACCCGGTACTGCTCCATAATCCGGTCCAGCATCGTAAGCGCCCGCCCCCCGTCCACCATGTAGTTCTCTGAAATAATCTCGAACCAGTCCACCGCCGGCTTGTGGCTCAAAATATGCTCGTAGTGCGGTATCCGCAGCCCGATGCCCACCCCGTGATCCTGATACGCGTTGAACCGGTTTCCCGCCATACTTCCCTCGTTGCTCTACTGCGCCACTGCGCTTGTCCCGCATACTTCAACGGGGACAGTCGCCTGTCCCCGCCTGGTGTTGCCCTGTGCCAATCCATCGTCGGCGCACATCCTCGTGCTTAGACTGCCTTCGGCGGCTTCGATCCATCCGTCGCGCATCCGCCCTTGCCCTTGCAGCTGTTCTTGCCTGCGCAGCCGTTGTCGCTGGACTTGCATCCGCCCTGGCCTTTGCAGCTGTTCTTGCCCTTGCAGGAGTGCTTGTCCTTGTCCTGGTCGTAGCTCGTGTAGCGCACGCCGGCCTGGCCCTGCTGCGACGCCGTTACCCGGTTCGCACCCTGGCTTCCGTTCTGGTTCGCGGGCTGGGCCGAAGCCGTCTGGACTCCAAAGGAAAGCCCGCTCAGGGCCGCCGTCAACAACAATGCATTCATCGAATTCTTCATGGGAAATTTGACCTCGCTTGGGGTTCGGGCGGACAAGTGCTTCTTCACTTAATGTGCATCGGGATCGACCAATCTCCGCGCAGCTCTTTCCCCAGAAAAAGCTGCACTTCGAAGATCTAACCACCCCACTAGATAAGGGAAAATGCCTTTGCTCCGCAGTTGTCGGGGAAGGATGCGCTCGCATCCACAACCTGTGCTTCACCCTGTAAGAGCGACATTACCCAAGAAAAGTTACAGCCGCAACAAAAAAACTTTTCCCCACGCTTCCGCCCGCCATTTCCCCCACATCGCTGGCGCAAATCTCTGCCGCTGCGCTACCCTCTTTCCTATATGAACTCTTCCATGCAACACTTCCCCACCCCTCCCACCACCAGCCGCCTACGATGGGTCGCCTTCACAGGCGTCCTCTTCGCCCTCCTGCAAAGCGCCTGCGCCGCCGTGCTCGCCGTCAGCGGAGTCCGCGTCGCCATCGGCCTCAGCGCTCTCGCCGCCGCCAGCGGAACATACGCCCCGCCCACCGGCTTCCATCAGGATGCGATCCGCATCCCCATGCTCATCGTCGGAACCCTCGGAGCCGTCATCAATCTCGCCGTGCTCTTCCGCGTCTGGAGCCTCCGCGCCCGGGCTTCCGCCAAATGGCGTCGCCGTGAACTCTCACTCCGCCAACGTCGCTCCGAGCGCTGGCAGCTCGCCCTCTCCCTGCTCACACTGGCCGTCGTCGCCGCCGAGCTCATCACTCACCCCATGGTCCATCGAACTCGCCCACACGTCCAGGCGCAAAGCATCTCCACCACCCCATCCAAGCCCGCCAACTAACGCAGCTTTTCGTTGGAAAACCTACTGTGGTGGCTCCCTCTTCAGCATCGCCTCAAGCCGCTCATGCAGCCGTTCGCTGTAACCAGCGGGAATCTCAAACACCCGCTCATCGGCCATCAGCACCACCACGTTCCGCGTCGAATCCATCACCGCCGAGCATATCTCGCAATGCTCCAGGTGACGGTCAATCTCCGCACGCAACTCCGCCTCCACATCGCCGTCAATATACAGCGAGAGATGGTCCCAAACGTGATGGCAATCGATTCTCATATCCGCCACCCAAATATCCCGCGCCGCGCTGGTGCCTGCTTCTGCAGCACTGGAACAAGCTCCTTCTGCAGCATCAACCGCGCCCGATGCAATCTTACCTTCACCGTTCCAGCCGTCACTCCCAGCATATCGGCCGTCTCCTGCACGTCCAACTCTTCGATGTCCCGCAACTCCACCACGTCGCGATAGATCTTCGGCAGCCCCGCAATCGCCCGCTGAATCTGCCCTCCCAGCTCCTTCCGCTCCAGCGCCTCCAGCGGAACCTCCCGCCAGTCGGTCAGCATCGCCGGCGTAAAATCCCCACTCTTCTCCTCCGGATCAACCTCCAGGGAATCCTCAGCTCGCCGTTGCTGCTTCTTCAGCCGCGTCAGCCCCTCATTCCTGGCAATTGAAATCACCCACGTGCTGAACCGCGCTTCCCCCCGAAACGCATGAAGATTGCGATACACCTTGATCATCGCCTCCTGCGCCGCATCCTCCGCATCCGCCTCATTGCGCAGCAGCATCAGCAACATCACGTACACACTCCGTTCCACCGGCCGAATCAACTCGTGAAACAGTTGCGTTTCCCCGGCCAGAATCCGCGCAATCGTCGCCACTGCCGGGTCGGCAAAGCTCCCATCTCCTCGCGTTGTCTGCGCCGTCAATCCCATCTACCCCCGCAAAACCTTCCCGCTCACTCTACACGCAGACCCCACCAAAAACAAACAGGGCGAAGCCACCCAGGCTCCGCCCTGCTCATCTGACTTTCAACACAATAAAAAGGTTACTTGCCTACAACAATCACCACGAAACTGCCCGGAACCACCTTTGGCCACCCACGTGGATTCTCCGGCGTCGGTGCCGGCTTCGGCCCAAACTCGGCTGCCACCACATACACCCGGCCCGTCTTCTCATCCAGCGCCATCGTCCGCCCGCTCGCCTGCGTCTTCACCGTATCCACCACGGCGTAGGTCGATGGACTGTCCTCATGCACTACCGTCAGCGTTCCCGACTCTCCGTTCGAGCTGAAAACATTGCCCGTCTTCTCCTCAAAGGCCGACGCATCCGGCCCATCGCCAATCTTCGGCGTCGCCACCACCTTGCCCGTCGCCGTATCCGTCACCGCCATCACGCCGCCATCACATACTGAGAAAATCCGCTCATGCGCCACATCAATCGCCTGCCCGCTCGGCGACTCGCACGGCGCAATCCGCCACTCCGCCAGCGCCGTCCGCTTGGCCGCATCCAGGTGCACCACCACGTTCTTGTCCTCAATGTTCACAAACACTGACCCTTTGCCATCCGAGGTCGGAAACTCCGGCTTGCCCGGCAACGCAACTGTCGCCAACACCGCATTCGTCTTCGCGTCAATGACCGTCGTGCTCTTCCCGCGCCCGTTGAACGACCACACCGTCTGCGTAAACGGCTCAAACAGCAGCCCATCCGGATTCGCCCCAGTGTCCACCTTCGCCGTCACCTGGTGCGTCGCCCGGTCAAACACCGCCACCTGGTTCGATCCCCCATCCGAGATGTAACCCGTCTTCCCATCGGTCCCAAACACCACCCCGTGCGTCCCTTTGAACCCCGTGATATCGGCCAACACTTTGCCCGTCCCCGTATCAATCGCCATTACATGGCTGCCCCGCGTTACGTACAATTCCTCCGTCACAGGATCCACAGCCAGATAATCCCAGCCCCCATCCCCGCCAACCTTCCACGTCTCCACAACCTTGTACCCAGCCTGCGCCACAGCCGGAATCCCCGCACACAACATCATCGCCGCAACGCCTGCGCCCACGACCAATCCCATTCCAATGCCCTTCATCTGCTCTCCTTTGCTCCCGCTATCTTTCCGTTGCTGAATACCAATCCACCCACTCCTTTCAAGACGATTCCATCCTCCCAAAAGGTTTCACCCCCTCACGCCTCCAACATCCCGCTCGCTCCGCCTGCTGCGCCGCCCACATCTCCCAATGGATCCCCCGCAGGAAATTCAATCCGAAACGTCGTCCCCTTCCCCGGCGTACTTTCCACCCCAATCGCCCCACCGTGAGCCGCCAGTATCGCCCGCGTAATCGCCAGTCCCATTCCTGATCCCTTGCCACCCCGGCCGCCAGCCTTGCCCCGGTAGAACTTCTCAAAAATTAGCGGCAAATCATACACATCAATCCCCGGCCCATTGTCCTCCACCAGCAACTCCACCCGGTCGCCCACACGCCTGCTGCGCAGCACTATCCGCGACCCCGCCGGCGTATAACGCGCCGCATTCTCCAGCACGTGCCGCAGCACACGCCGCATCAGGTTCGGGTCAAACCGCGCCGGACTGTCAGCCCCCTCCACTTGAATCACCACCCGATGTCCCGAAAGCTGCCCCCGCGACTCTTCCGCCGCCTGCTCCAGCAACACCCGCGTCTGCATCGCAACCCGGTGGATAGCAACCCCTTCGGCATCGATCTGCGCCATCTCGATCGCCTCCCCAATCAGCTTATCCAGTCGCGCTGACTCCTCCACCATAATCGCGGCCAACTCATCCCGCGTCTCCGCATCCATCTCCCCGGCATCCTGCAGCGTCGTCGCCGCCGCCCGAATCGAAGTCAAAGGCGTCCGAAGCTCATGCGTCAGCGAGTCAATCAGCGCCGTCCGCAACCGGTCCCCCGATCGCGCCGCCTCCAACCGCGCCGAACCCTCCAGCGCCAGTGACCGCGTCAGCGCAATCGCCACCTGCGCCGTCACTGCCGACGCCACCTCGTGCGACAGCACAGCAGGCCGCCACGCAAGCGTCCCAACGCTCTTCATCCCAAACACCAGGCTCATCGCCCAGTACCCTTCCCCAATCTCCATCGCTCCCTCAGGAGTCGTGAACAGACCTCGCAGACTCTGCCTCATCTGCTCCGAGTCATCCGGCCGCGACGCATACACCTGGTCCTGGTCCCGCACGTACAACAGCACTCCGTCCAGCCCAAATATCCGCTCCACCAGCATCGGGATATCCCGCACCAGCCCGCCCGCATCCTCATGCAGCATCATCTCCTGCGACAGCCCATACAGCCGCTCCAGGTCAGCCCGCCGCTGCAGAGCCTGCTCGGTCTGCCGTCGCGCTCGGTCCGCCACGCGCCCCGCTACAAAGCTTGAGACCAGGTACGCGCCCATCGCCAGCCATCCCTGAAATCCCGCAATCGTAAAGGTCCCAAACGGCTCTAGAAAGTAGTAATCGAACAGCACACCACACACCAACGCAACAAAAATCGCCAGCCTGGTATCGGCGCTCGTAGCCAGCCACATCACCAGCACCAGGTACACCATCCCGCACGCCGTTCCGTTGGCATGAACCAGCAGCAACGCCGCCGTAAGCAGCCCAACCAACGCCAGCGCGCCCACCAGCCGCATCGCACCGCCAAACCACACGTTCTTGTCCGTAACCCTCATCGCTTGTAAGAATACCGGGTTTCAACCCCACCCTCGACTACATCCATCAATAAGGAAAACATAAAGAACTCCGCCCCTCCATGGTGCTGTAATAGAGACGGAACTCCCTGGAGGCAAATTCCATGCCCGGCAGAATCCTGGTTATCGACGATGAAGCCCAGATCACTCGCGTCCTCCGCGCCTCGCTCACTGCGCAGGGATACAGCGTCCGCACCGCAAACGACCCCGAAGAAGGCCTCCTGCTCTACCGCGAATGGGCGCCTGACCTCGTCATCACCGACCTCATGATGCCCACCATGACCGGCGTCGACGTCTGCCGCGCCATCCGCGCCACCGCCCCCACCCCCATCCTCGTACTCTCCGTCCGCGACCACGAGCGCTCCAAGGTCGAAGCCCTCGACGCTGGCGCCGACGACTACGTCACCAAGCCCTTCAGCAACCACGAACTCCTCGCCCGCATCCGCGCCCACCTCCGCCGCGCCCCTGAGCGCTCCACCAGCGCCATTGAGGCCGGAGACTTCCTCATCGACGCCATCGCCCACTCCATCGCCGTCCAGGGACGCCCCATCCACCTCACCCCCAAAGAATTCGAGCTCGTCACCCACCTGGCCCGCAACGACGGCAAGGTCGTCACCCATCGCGCCCTGCTCACCGCCATCTGGGGCGGAAACTCCGTACACCAGCCCGAATACCTCCGCGTCTTCATCGGACAACTCCGCAAAAAACTCGAATCCGAAACCGGCAAACAGTACATCCAAACCGAACCCTGGGTCGGCTACCGCTTCGTCGCCGAAGGCTGGACAGATTCCCCAGCAACTTAGCCAGCATCCGCCTCGCATTGCACCAGCCTTCGTGGGAAACGTTTCTATATAGCTTCCCGCCAACAGGAAAACCACCCCAAAAAGCCTTAAACATATATTTTTGCTTGCCTTAAGACACTTCAGCGAGAAAACAAAACTATCCCAGCCTGTACCAAAATGGAATCGCAGTTGTCATACTAGTAACTAGGTTTAGTCCTGCCTCTCATTTGGACCCCGAAATCTCCCGCCATCTTTTCTCAGTCTCGGTACACTGGCGTTGATTATGGCCGTAAAACCTGACCAATACCATGCAACACGGCCTCGCTTTACCTCTCGCCCGCAAGGTTGGTTCGCCAGCCCCAAGCTTCAAAGTCCTTTCTATCGCCAGGAGATGCACATGCTCGTTCGCCGCTCTTTATGGATCGTTTTTATTCTCTGCCTCGTCATTGGGTTGAGCAGCTGCTCCAACAGCTCAGGCTTGGACTCCATTTCTGTTGCACCCACCAATGCCTCCCTGGTGGTTGGCGGACCCACGCTGCAGATGACGGCTACCGGTACCTATGGCAACGCGCAGCATCCCAAAACCGCCAACGTGACCACGTCCACTTCCTGGTCCAGCGCCATTGACGGCGTCGCTACCGTCAGCTCTGCCGGCGTCGTCACCGCCATCGCGGCCGGCACTACGACCATTACCGGCACCGCGCAGGGCTTCGCCGGCCCAGTCACGGCCTCCGCTACGGTTACCGTCACCGGCGGCAGCGGAACAGGCGGCGGAGATCTGGTCTCTGTCAGCATCATCCCCAGTTCACAGTCGGTCACCTCACCTGGTCAGACCAGCCAGTTCATCGCCATCGGGACCACTTCCTCCGGCGCGACAGTCGACATCACCGATAGCGTCACCTGGAGCTCCAGCAGCATCCAGATCGCCACCATTACCACCAGCGGCCTTGCCACCGCCGTCAGCCAGGGAACCACCACCATCACCGCGATCGCCATCAACGCTGACAAAACCGCGGTCACCGGAACCGCCACCTTCTCCGTCATCGGTGGAAATACGGAACAGGTCACCGGACTCACCGTCTATCCCGGCAGTCAGGCTGCAACAGCACAGGCCCAGGAGACTCAGTTCTTCGTCCTCGGCACGGAGGGCACAGCCGGCCTCCAGTTCGACGTCACAGATCAGGTCGCCTGGTCCACCTCAGACACCTCCGTGGCCACTGTCGGAACCATCGGCAGCGGAACCCCAGGCCTCGTCACTGCCGTCGGAGCCGGCACGGCCACAATCACCGCCATCTGGACCAACAAGGACGGCAGCAAGATCGTCGCCACCGCAAGCTACTCCGTCTCCATCGGCGCCGCAACCGAGCCCCTCCTGTCCATTCAGGTCGTCCCTGGCAGCATCACCGTTTCCAACAAGGGCATGACTGGCCAGTTCCTTGCATTCGGAACATTCTCGGCTACCCCAACCGTCCGCGACCTCACCAACAGCGTCACCTGGATCTCCAGCCTCCCGGAAGTCGCCTCCATCAACTCCGGCGGCACTGCCGGCGAACAGGCCGGCCTCGCCACCGCACAGGGATACACCGGCTTCACCAACATCTTTGCCGAAGCCACCAATCCCGACGGCACCGTCGTTCTCTCCGGCCCCCAGACCTTCACCTGCGAGGATTCGGGCAACGGCGGCGTCTGCACTCAGTCCGTCGCGCACCCTCAGTTTGCAACCCTCACCGTATTCAACGCCGGGGAAAACAACACTACCTGGCTCGTCACCGCACCCTCTGACACCGGCACCCCCAATCTCATCCATTGCGGGCCCGGCTGGACTGGCACTGGCGGCTCCGTCTGCACCGGTACATACGAGACGGGAACCACCGTCACTCTCACCGAGTCCCCCACCGGTGCCGGATTCGGCGGGTGGTCCTCCGGCGACGGCTCGCCCACCGGAGTAAGTTGCACCTTCGCCAGTGGTCAATCCGCGCTCAACTCCCCCACTTGCACTGTCACCCTCAGCGGAAACACTTCCGTCGGTGCCATCTTCTACTAGCTCCATATCGCTCCCTATCAACCAAAAAGGCCGCCCACCCGGGCGGCCTTTGTCATAGCCGGTAAATGCAGAGCCTCAATGGATCTTCACACCTGAGCTGAAAGCAATATCCCTGAGCATGAGTTCAGAAACATTCACATTTGCAGATAGGAATGGGCTCCTGTAGCAGACCATCCGCCCGGTGACGCGGACAGTGCGGTTTTGCCCGGCGCGTTCAACAACAACCAATCCCGAAGCAGCCCAATGCCCCCAACGATGCGGCAGAGCGTTCGGTCCCCGTAAACTCCATCGCTCGCGCGTGCTTTGGAGGAACTTCGACAGACCTGCAATTAGCCCGAGTAAGATAATCCGTATGAAACGCACACTGCTTCTCGCGCTTTGCATTTGTTTCGCGTTCGGCGGCTCTTTACGCGCCCAGGAAATCGCTTCCCCGGATGGGAAATTGGTCCTGACGATTGAAACGATTCCCGCTACTGCAAACGGACCGACCGGCCGCCTGGTTTACAAGGTAACCTACCGCGGGAAGCCGCTGGTGGAGCAGTCCGGGCTGAAATTTGAGTTGGAGGGCCAGCGGCCGCTTGGGACAGATGTTCGAATCACGGGAAATGACCGGTCGCAAGGACAGGATTCCTATAACCTCCTGACCGGCAAGACCAGCGAAGTACACGATCACTACAATTCCCTGCGGCTGGACCTCGAGCAGGACGGGCTCTTAACGATGAAGTTTTCGATTGAAGCACGTGTTTTTGACGATGCCGTCGCATTCCGTTATGTCATTCCCGACCAGGCCGCCATCCGCAACTTTCGGCTGACCAAAGAAAGCACCGAATTCCGCATTGCCAAAGACGCAACAACATTTGCCCTGGAACTGCCGAACTTTCATTCGATGTACGAGAGCGAATACATAAAGCTGCCCATCAGCGCATTCTCAAATCAAGGGGGAGTTGCGAGCAAAGTGTTGATTGGATTACCGCTTTTGATGCAGGTCCCCGGGGTTGCGTGGATGGCTATCACCGAAGCGGATTTGCGCGATAACAGCTCTATGTACTTGACGAACCCTTCCGGCAGTTGGCAGGGACATTGGTTCGAATCAGTGCTCGCTCCATCGGAGGAAGACAGTAACCTGATCGTCAAGAGTTCCCTGCCCCATCATTCAGCTTGGCGCGTTTTGCTCGTTGGAGACCAGCCTGGCCGGCTCGTGGAATCGAACGTGATTACTTCTCTGAATCCAGAGAATCAAATTCAGGACACATCCTGGATCAAAGCAGGGAAGGCGTCTTGGGATTGGTGGAGCGGAACCCTGAACGCGGATGGCAAATCGTCTTACACCACCGAGACGATGAAGTATTACGTCGATTTCGCCGCAAAATCCAAGCTTGAGTACATGCTGGTCGATGCCGGCTGGGCTGACCCAAACGACAGCACCAGGATGAATGGCAAGGTGGACATTCCCGAGCTTGTAAAGTACGCCGCAGCGAAAGGCGTGAAGATTTGGATTTGGCTTTACTACAAGACAACTGACTGCCAGATGGAAGAAGCATTTCCCCTGTACGAGAAATGGGGTGTCGCTGGATTGAAAATCGATTTCATCTCGCGCGACGATCAGCGCGGTATCGACTTCTACTATCGAACCGCGAAATTGGCTGCCAGGCATCACCTCATGGTCGATTTTCATGGCGCTACCAAGCCCAGCGGTTTGGAGCGCACTTACCCGAATGTTCTGGGCTATGAAGGCGTGCTCGGCCTTGAACAATCCAAGGCAGGCACCCGGGACAACCCTGACCACCAAACGACAATTCCCTTTTCCCGAATGTTGGCTGGGCCGATGGACTACACACCCGGTGGGTTTACGAACGTAACGCGTGAGGAGTTTGTGCCCAGGGCGGAATCGCCAATGGTAATGGGCACCCGAGCACATCAATTGGCGATGTATGCCATCTACCAGGCGGCAATCCAAATGGTGGCGGACTGGCCAAAAGCATATGAAGACGATCCTTCTTTTGAATTTGTCAAAGCGGCCCCGGCAACCTGGGACGAGACCCACGTTTTGAACGGCACGCCTGGAGAATTTGTAACCATCGCGCGGCGCAAGGGTGAAGAGTGGTTCCTTGGCAGCATGACAAACTGGGACGCGCGCGAACTGGATTTGCCGCTCAGCTTCCTGGGGAGCGGAGACTTTACGGCTGAGATTTATTCCGATGCACCAGACGCGGACGTACACCCCAAGAATATCCTGATTGAGAAAAAAACAGTCAACCGCGATGCGCATCTAACGGCAAAGCTTGCCCCTGGTGGCGGTTTCGCAGTGCGCTTCGTACCAAAAATGTAGTCGTCGGTTTCATGGTGTTCCGGCTGAGAACTGATTTTTAGGGGAGGGGGTTAATCAAGTGCGATTCATCTTGCTGACTGCAATGTTGTTGACCTTGGGAAACGCGGCGGGAGCTCAAACAGACACTTTCTTCAGCGTACCCCCCGCAGACGCTCCAGAACTTGCGCCGCGAGGGCCTTACTCTGTCGGCGTACGCACCATTGAAATCAAGAATCCAAACCAGGTCGATATTCTGAACTTCGACAAAACCACTGGAAAGGCCCCCATTTACGACCGGCCATTGACAATCGAGGTCTGGTATCCAGCGACGATCCCTCCAGGTGCGCAGGAACGCACCGTCTATGAGATGGGATTTCCAAGTGGTGGTGCGGGATTCGAAGGGGCTCCAAAGACGGTTTCCGTAACCGGCAAAGCCTTACGCGATGCACCCCCGGTGAAAGGAAGTCTGTTTCCGCTGGTTGTTGTGTCGCACGGATATCCAGGTTCGCGTTACTTTCTTACCTACCTCACGGAAAATCTTGCGTCGAAGGGTTACATCGTTGCAGCGATCGATCATACCGATTCGGTATTCGGCCGGGAGAAAGCGTTTCAAAGCACGCTACTCAATCGCGCGAACGATCAGTTGTTCACCGCTGGTGCGCTGGACGAGTTGGCTGGGCACACTGGCCATTTTTTGAACGGTATTCTCGACAGTTCGCACGTGGCAATTGTCGGCTACTCGATGGGTGGCTATGGAGCGCTGGCAAGTGCTGGCGCGGGCTATAGCCCATCCTCAATGGGGCATGGATTCGTGCCGGGAGGATATTTCGCGGACTGGGAAGCGGGAAGCCCGAAATATCAAGCGCGGCTGAGAAAGGAAGTCCAGGCAGTTGTTGCAATTTCGCCTTGGGGCTCACAACCGCCATACAACGCCTGGGACGCAGCCGGGTTAGCCGGAATTCACATCCCGATGCTGGTGATTGCCGGCAACCAGGACGATGTTTCCGACTATGCCAATGGAATCAAGCCCGCATTCGAAAAGGCAGTGCACTCTGACCGCTGCATGCTGGTGTACGAAAACGCTCGCCACAACGTGGGCGGAAATCCAGCACCGCAGGAAGCCTTGCCAGCCTTTGTGACCCGCGAATTCTTCGAAGAGCCCGTATGGCGCAAGGATCGCATCACAGCCATCAATCAGCATTTCATCACTGCCTTCCTTGACCTGACATTGAAGGGGGATGAGAGCAAGCGAGCTTACTTGCACGTTGCTCCTGAAATCTCGAATGACGGCAAATGGCCTCTCCCGCCGGGAGCGTCCGTCGGGGCAAAATTCAACGACGGAACAGACTACTGGAAGGGATTCCAGCGGCGTTGGGCGCTTGGGCTGGAAATGCACTGCTCAGCCGCAACACAGTGAGTGATCTCATATTCGGGTGACCTGCGAAATCAGCTGGTCACAGCAACTCGGCCAGCTGCAACACCGGGCCGCCTTCCGCTTTTAGCGGCGGCAGGCGAGACTCCAGCCATCGAAACAGCGACGCGGCATCAGAGAGAGACTGAATCGGTTCCCTTTCATCATCAGATGTCAGCATCGGTCGGGGAGTCAAAGGTACTCATAGTTCCGTGCCAGTTGCCGTCGACTCTCTCCCGGATTGCAGCGTGAATGGCGATCAAACCAATGCACCGCCGCCATGCCGCTCCCAGTTCGCTGAGCCGGATCGGAGTTCGGTCCGGAAGTTTAGGCAAGCGCCAAGTTCATGTTGCGAATGGCCTCGTCAATCTCCTGCGTGCTCTTGAACCCGACGGTGGCGCAGTCTACGCCCGCATTTTGGAAAGCAAACCTCATCGCCTTCACGCGGTCATCGTGACTATTCTGGAACTGCCCACCGCCGCACAGCTTCATCCCGATCACACCGAGCCCTTCTTTCTTCAGCTGGTGGATGTGATCGACCACTTCGCTCACGTTGGCGGGGTGGTTGGTGTCCTCATAGGTCGGGCCGTCCATGCGCGCACCACTGTGGTTGATGCGGATCAGTCCAACGTCCAGCCAACTGGTGCCCGGCATTTGCCGCAACGCCGGCAGTCCATGCACCGAGGCGCCATGGGTGCGGATGACCTTTCTCTGCTGAGCTTCGAGGATGCCCTCCTGCCAGCGCTTCGTGGTCTCCGGCCAGTCGGGCGTGTGCTGCCAGTGCAGCAGCATGATGTCAAAATACTCGGTCTGCGAGGTTCGCCTCAGCTCATCAAACTTGACCTGTGGATCGATGCCTTCGTGAAACGTGGTGACCTTGTTCATGAGTTGATAGCTGTCACGCGGCAGGCCCTTCAACGCCTCGCCCAGCATTGCCGGGGTCTGGTATGCCTCAGCCGTCTCGAAAAAACGGATCCCGCGGTCGTACGCATAGCGCACCAGACGCGTGAACTCCTGCTGCCCGAGGGCAGCCTGAACCGCGCCGCCGTCAGTTCCGGTTCCGAAGGCCAGGCGCGACACTTCAACCTTGGAGCGGCCCAGCACTACACTATCGGCCGCGGTGGGCCGGGCGCCGACAAGGGGAAGAGTTCCTACGGTCGCCGTGGCTCCGGCGGCCAAACCTGTTTTGAGGAAACTACGCCGTGTAAATGGACTCATCTGTGCCTCCGAGGCTCAAGCCAGTCGGCGAGCGGGATGAATGCATGGTATCACGCAGGTGGCAGTGATTCGATCCCAGGCTGTCGAGCCATTCCGGTATGCTGGATTCCGCAGTTCAGCTCGAGATCTCACCGACCCGGAGTCGCCATGAAGTACCCTGTCCTGGCCGTTGCCATGCTGTGCATTTGCACGGCTTCCTTCGCCGCATCCACGATCACAACCCGTGTCGAGGATTCCAAAGCCGTTTACATGGACGCTCCGGCAACCTCCGGGGACAGTTCCACCGCGTTGCAGGCAGCCATCGATCAGGCTTCCGGCTCGGGCCGCGAGGGGATCGTGTTTGTCCCGGCAGGCCGGTATACCTTGACCCGCTCCGTGTTTCTCTGGCCGGGCGTGCGGCTGATTGGCTTTGGCGCCACGCGCCCAGTGCTCGTGCTGCCGCCGAATACGCCGGGGTTCCAAAAAGGAATGGGCGTGATGGTGATCTTCACGGGCCTCACACCTCACGAGCATCCGCGGGCCGGGAACCGCATAGCGTTTCCTCCACCAGGATCGGTACCGCCAAATCACGATGTCGCCGATGCCAATCCGAACACGTTCTATTCGGCGATGAGCAATATTGACTTCGAAATCGGGGAGGGTAATCCAGCGGCGGTGGCGGTGCGCTTTCATGTTGCGCAGCATTCGTTTCTCACGCACATGGATTTTCACCTCGGCTCAGCGCTCGCCGGGGTCTACCAGGCCGGCAATGAGGCGGAGGACCTGCACTTCTATGGGGGACGCTACGGAATTCTGACCGAGAAGACCTCGCCTGCCTGGCAGTTCACACTCATCGACTCAGTGTTCGAGGGGCAATCGGAGGCTGCCATCCGCGAGCATGAAGCAGGATTGACGCTGATACGGGATACATTCCGCAATGTGCCGAAGGGGATCGATATCGACGATGGGTGTCCGGACCAACTTTGGGTGAAGGACTCGCGCTTTGAGAATATCGGTGGGCCAGTGGTGACGATCAGCCTGGAGAATAGCCCGCTCACCGAGGTTGGATTTGAAAACGCTGTTCTCAGCAACGCCCCGGTGTTCGCGAAGCTGCGGGAAAGCGGCAAGACGGTAGCTGGGAAAGGCGCACTGTACGAAGTGAAAAACTTCTGTTACGGGCTGACCGTACCTGGCGAAGGGCGGATGGGAACCATCGGCATGCAGTACGAGGCTGCGCCGCTCGCCTCATTGCCCGCAACTCTTCCGGCGGCGATTCGAGCACTGCCGCCCAGCAGCGAATGGGTGAATGTGCAAGCGCTGGGCGTGAAGGGTGACGGAACAACCGATGATACTGCCGCATTGCAACAAGCCATCAACACGCATCGCGTTCTTTATCTTCCCGGTGGGCATTACGTGGTTCGCGACACGCTCAGACTCGCAACAGACACCGTGCTCATCGGGCTGCATCCGACGCTCACGCAGATCGACCTGCTGGATGAGACACCGGGATATCAAGGAGTGGGCGCACCGAAGGCCGTGCTTCTTGCGCCTCCGGGCGGGAACAATATAGTCACCGGGATCGGAGTGTTCGCGGGCGGTATCAACCCACGTGCGGTAGCGGTGCTTTGGAAGGCGGGCGAGCATTCGCTGATGGACGATGTGCGCTTTCTCGGCGGCCACGGCAGCGGCAGCAATCCTTACAACAACAACCAAACTGCTGACTCCGACATCCACAAGCGCTGGGACGGTCAGTATCCCAGCCTGTGGGTTGCGGATGGAGGCGGAGGAACATTCGCGGACATCTGGACGCCAAACACGTTTGCGCAGTCGGGCTTTCTGGTGTCGAACACAACAACCCCCGGGCACGTCTATGAGCTGTCGAACGAGCATCACCTGCGCAACGAGATCAAGTTCGATCACGTGGAGAACTGGGACATTAACGCGCCGCAAACTGAAGAGGAAGCAGGCGAGAGCCCCGAGGCACTTTCGCTGGAAATCGACGATTCCCGCAATCTCACAATTGCAAATTATCACGCCTATCGCGTGACGCGTTCACGTGCGCCATTCCCGGCGGCGGTGCGCATCTACCGGTCTTCGGAAATCCATTTCCGCAATGTGCATGTGAACGCGGAGAGCGGGTATGGCATTTGCGATGCAAATGGCTGCGGTACATTCCTGCGCCTGAGCAAGTTCCCTTACGAGATCGCAATCGAAGATGTGACGCACCATCTCGAAGTACGCGAACGTGAGTTCGCAGCGCTGGAGATTCCGGCCGATCCACAGATGCCGCAGCCGAACGATACCTCTGCCGTGTTGGACAAAGGAACAATAGTGAGAAAGCTGGAGGACGGCTTCTTCTCAATTTCAGGGGCAGCGGTGGATCCGGACGGCAAGCTCTATTTCGTGGACCACCACAATCAGCGAATCTACGGATGGAGCGAGAAAAAGGGACTCACAGTCGAACGCGACAGTCCGCTCGATCCGGTGAATCTGGCAGTCGACAAATCAGGCAACCTGATTGTGATTTCGTCGGCTGGCCCGGAGAGCACCGTGTACACGTTCCGGCCGGGAACCTCCGCGGAAGAACTCACAGTACTGACACCGCAAGATGGCCACGCTCAAGGCAAGGCCGCGGTGATTCTTCCGGTGAACTGGTGGAACAACGGGGAGTTCAAAGATCAGCTGGACCTGGATACAATGCGTTTTACCACGCTGGCCGAGATGTTTGCCGCGGATGTAGGTACACCGAAAAAACATGCATATCTCTCGCCGGATGGCAGCGTGATTGTGCCCGCCGGCCGGGTGTTCCAGCAAGGTCCCGCAAATGAAACCTCGGGCTGGCGATTCAGCGACAATCTCGATGCCTATGGGTTCATCGTCGCGGAGCCGGGTCAGCAGGTGTATGTCAGCAGCGAGTCTGAGGACATAACCTACAGGGCCACAGTGAAACCGGACGGGGCCCTTGCGGACCTGAAGCCCTTCGCGCAACGAGGAGGCGAGAGCGTCACTGTGGATGCGCACGGGAACGTATATGTGGCCAACGGCCAGATCTTTGTGTACGCCGACGACGGGCAGCAGATCGCAGAAATCGACGTGCCGGAGCGGCCTCTGCAATTGATCTTCGGAGGACCCGGTCACAGAACCCTGTTTATTCTTGCGCATCACGCCTTGTTCGCAGCGCAAGTGCGTTGATGGCCTCTACCGTTCACGGGCCTGAGCTGCGTCGTTCTCAAAAAGGCCGCCGAACGGTAAGTCGTTTATTCCCATCATTTAAGCTTGATTGAGGTGAACCGGGCAGAACTAATATAAACCCTTTAGAACGGTTTCTTGGTTGCCCTCCAGGGATGCAGATTGCGCAGATAACAAATACTTTAGCTAGATGCTTGTGCGCCGATGCCCGGTTTGATGCCCGGAATGAGGAGCGCCTCGATGGGTTCTCACAGCTGAACTGAGAGGAGAAGGCCCTAGGTTCCACGAAGGCCCGCCTGAAATGGCTGTCGTTCGAGCCATGGATATCGGATATGAAACAGCCTCTCAGGAAGGCCGTGCCGAAGCTGAGGGCAATTCTGCGCAGCAACAAGATCGCATGGACTGTGGTTGGCGGCGAGTCCGGCTCGAAGAACGGCACCAATCTGATGACGCTGGACGATGCTCGGTACCTGATTGAGGAGAGCCGCGCGGCGGGATGCAAAGTCCACTTCAAGCAACTCGGAACGGCACTTGCGATTCAACTCGGTGTCTATTCCAGCGACGGAGGGCATCGCTCCAAAGGCGGCAACCCGGATCAATGGCCCGAAGACTTGAACGTGCGCGAGTGGCCGGATTTCACCTGGGCGCGGGTGCAAGAGGATCCAACTTTCACGAAGAGCTTCCTTGCGGAGAGAGGGATGCATTTCGAGCACGGCGGAGAACGCACTCCAGCTCTTTCTGCCTAACGAACGAAACTGCCCTGGCATCTTCGGGGAATGAGAGTCGTTTCGCAAGTTTGCCCGGAATCTGGCACGAGATCATCGATGAAGAACTGCCGACTGGGCCTGGCGAAGGCGCATTTTTTATCGATGTGCTTCGAGCTTGAGGCATGTTTACCATTTAGCAATCTAAACTGGTTACCTTTGACTTAAAGTGGATCTTATGGCATTGTTCTTTATCGCTTCCTCAAGTTTTCTATGACTTCCTATTTCTCGGTTTTCTGATTTGCTAACTCATGGCATGGAGATCGATCGCAACTGAGGCGCATCTCCGCGGGTGAGTCAGTCTGAATTCACCTTGGCGAATGGCAGTTCCTGTGCACTTTGTTGAACCCATCGAGCGAGCAACACACTCGTGGATGGCAGGGTTAGGCAATTATCTCTTGAACGAAGAAAGACCACATGCAGATCAGGAAGTTCCCCCGCCTCCGTTTCGCTTTGCCGCTTGCCCTTGCTCTCTTCACATCAGCACTTCCTGGCTTCTCCCAGGCCGCATACACGCCGGATATCGGCAATGTCGGTCTGCCATCGAATGGTGCCTTCCACGGGGGATCTGTCGACACCATTCAGTTGAACAACGGGAACCTGCACATTGACATTCCGCTGCTGCACCTGCCCGGCATCGGCATGGATTCTGACTTCCACATCACCTACGACAGTCAGATCTGGAACCACGCCTACGGGCCGTCCTCGCAGGCGACGAATGCTCAGAATTGGTACCTGATTACAATGAGCAGGCCGCCGTGGCAGTTCAAGGATCCCCTCGCGGGTTATCTTAAATGGGGACAGCACTCGCTCATCTGGAATTGCTATGCCACGACAGGCAATCCATTAGAGGGGGGAGGGTCCAATACCGATATCGATTTCACAAGTTTCACTGATGGGGACGGAACGGCACATCCGCTCGGGATCTCGGGAGTTTTGCCAAGTGGAACTGCTCCACTGTGCAGCGTTCCAGGCAACGTTGGAGGCTTCCCAACAATGGACACGAAGGGCCACTTCCAATCGTATTCCGGTGACGATGCTGGATTCCATCTGACGGTTGACGGAAGCTTGAATGTAGTGAATTTTGCGGACAAAGGCGGCAAGCAATTTACCTTCTCGGCGTCAGGTAATGGAGCCTCCGGATTGCCTGCTCCGTTAGCTTGGGGCAGTTGCAGTTACAGCGGTGGATCCGCGCCGTGCTTTCCGAATCCTGCAGGGTCGACCCAAATAAACTACGCCTCGGTCAATTCAGTTGAAGACACAGATGGAAACAAAATCTCTGGCACGTACAACTCCACCGGATCGCAGCTAACCATTACAGATACTGCAGATCGAACGATCACGGAGACGCTCGGTTCCGGCTGCAATATCCCTCAAACTGGTTTGATGCCGGTTGGCTCGGATGCAATTGGGCGGCAGCCGTGCTCGATCAGCTACACGGACCAGAGCAACAATACTCAGACAATCACCATCACCTACGGCGAAACTGCGCAAATCACATCGGTTCCATACTGTACGGCGGTCGTATCAAACGGTGTTCCTCAGAATGAGGGTTGTGGCGGCGCGATTGGGGAGTCCTTTCCCGGAGGAACGCTGAGCGTTCCGACCAGCATCACACTCCAGGATGGTGCGCAGAATGGCGAGGTATACGAGCTTTCCTATACGCCCAACCCCGGTGACACGGGGTACCAAGGCGAGGTGACCTCGATTACACTGCCAACCGGTGGGACGATCAGCTACACCTACGGCGGCCAGGTACTCAGCGGCGCGGGCCGCTACGTCACCTCACGAACGGTCACTGCGAACGGCCAATCGAGCACATGGAATTACCACTACGCCTACAACAATGGCCAGACTTCCGGGCCGCTGACGGTCACTGTCACCGATCCAAGCCAGAACGACACGGTGTATACCTGCAACTCGAATCCAACTTCGATTCCATCCCTTTCCAGTAACGCTTCCTGCTATATGACCAACGAAGTGAGCTACAACGGTTTGGAGCCCAGCCAAAATCCGATTGTCACCAAGTCGACGGGGTACACAGCTGTTGGTGCGTCCATCCTGCCGACTTCCGAGATCGTGACCTGGAATTCGTCCAACGCAACGACAGAAACGGACACGACCTACGACACGTACGCACCGCCATATGGCGGGGGCATATTCGTGCCGTCTCTTGGCACCAGTGTTGCCACTCGTACCTTTGCCAATCCAATGTCGAAGATCGTCTACGACTATGGCACCGGATCGCATGGGGCGCTGTTGAGCAACACGCAGTACGCCTATCTCTATCAACAGAAATCCGCCTACGCCACCCTGAACATGTTTGATCGGGTTGGCCAGGTCTCGGTCTACAACTCGGCAACGGCCAGCAGTTCTACGCTTGTGGCGCAGACGACGACCACGTACGACAGCTTCAGCCAGACCGCTCAGAGCGGACTGGCGACAACAACTGGGACCTCCCAGCACGACTACCAGAATTACAGTGCGGCCAACACGGCCCGCGGCCTGCCGACCAGCGTTACCCGGTACACCGGACCGTCAAGTGCCGCGATAACCACCTACACCAACTATGACGACCTGGGCAAACCCACGGTGACGACCGATGCCAGCGGAAACTTCACGAAATACGCTTACGGCGCCCAGAATGCCTTTCTGGCATCGACGACCCTGCCGCAAACAGGTTCGGTGGCGCATGTGTTGAACGTCAGCCATGACCTGAACACCGGACTGTTGATGTGGCAACAGGATCAGAATCTCAATAAGACCATCTTTACCTACGATGCCCTGATGCGTCCCTTAACGGTCACTCCGCCGGATGGCGGGTTCACTTCGACAACTTATCTCGATCCGAATCACGTCTCAACGACCACAAATTGGTGCTCCTCTGCCTCATCGACCAACCTCTGCCTTACCACCCAAAGCATCAGCAACACGGTGCTCGACGGCCTGGGCCGCAAGATATCGGCCAGTACCACATCCGACACCAACTGCCAGAATCTCACCGTCAACACCGCCTATGATCTCCTCGGCCGCGTCTCTTCGGTCAGCAACCCGCACTGCCAGAGTTCGTCGGATACCGATGGAGTATCGACATTTGCCTATGATGCCGTTGGCCGGCTGACCACCAAGACCAATCCCGACAGCACCACCCAGAACTGGACTTTCAACGGCAACATCATCAACTTCTTTGATGAAACTCAGCGCCCCTGGCAGCACACCTACGACGCCCAGGATCGCCTGATCAAAGTATGGGAGCCAAATGGAACCGGGTGGACCTCCGGCAGCAACTCGAATCTCACCCCGCTTACCGGCACCAACAGCTTCGAAACCGATTACGGCTACGATGCCCTTGGCAACCTGCTCTCCGTCAGCCAGTGGGGCGGAACAAGCGGCAGCTCGGGCGCTGTTTCCCGCAGCTTCGTCTACGATGCCACCTCTCGTCTGATTGCCTCGAAGAATCCGGAAACCTCAGGGCCGAGCAATCCACCTGCCCTCACCTGCACCGGTGCGCCCAGCGGAACCCACTGGACCCAGTGCTACAGCTATGACGGCAACAGCAATCTGGTGCAGAAGACGGACAATCGCTCCATCGTCAGCACCTATACCTACGATGCCGACAACCGCATCGTCACCAAAAACTACACCGACACGACTCCGGCTGTTACATATACCTACGACACCTCGTCGGTCTCCGGCGCCACCAACACCAAGGGCGAGTTGACGGCAGCGGCCGTCAAGGCTGGCGCCATTTTGCTGGCGCAGACAACTCCATACGGCTACGACAAGATGGCCCGTCTCCAGAACGAGCAGCAGTGCACGCCCGCCAACTGCGCCACCACGCACTACGCGATGCAATATGCCTTCGATTGGACAGGCAAGGTTACCTGGTCTTCCGTGCCATCCTCGGCCAACGGCACCGCCGGACAGCCGCTCGCCTTGCTCTACGGCTACGACGGTTCCGGCCGCCTCAGCATCCTTACCAGCAACTGGAACAATGGCGCGACCTATCCGGCAACCCTGTTCAACGCCAGCTCCAACGGTTCCTCATCTCCTTCCTACGGGCCCATGGGCCTGCTCAACGCCAGCCTCGGTATCAGTACTCCGAACCCCAGCGGCGTGCTGGCCATCCACCGGGGCTACGACTCACGTGGGCGCGTCGTCTCCGAGGTTGACACCCAGGTCAGCAATTCCAGCACAGCCTCCCCATCCAGCGGTACTATCACCATTTCCGGCACCGAGCAGACCAAGACCCGGCCGGCCGCTCCCGGCTCCGCGGTGCTTACCGTCAGCGGGGTCGATGGCACCACCCAGGTCTGCTCCTTCCAGACGGTCTGCAACGCTTATTCCTGCTGGCAGGTGCCCATCCTGCCCTGCCCGCTGGTGCCAAATTCTGGTGCGTTTACCACGACAATCTGGAAAGACGAGTTCACTCCCTTCACTGCCACCGCTGGTTACGGCGGCGGCACCACCGACGCACAGTTGGCCTCTGGTTTGGCCGCTTCCATCTCCGCCAGCGGCGCTCCTGTCTCCGCGCTTTCTGCCGGCAGCACCGTCATCATCACCGCCACCAGCAATGGCCCGGCCACCGACTACCCCTTCACCATCAGCAACACCGGCGGGGGCTATAACATCTCCGAGAACGTCCCCTACACCTCGATCGGCGGGGACCTCACCGGCGGCGTCAACGCCAACCCCAGTGACAAAGGCACGGTCTCGGTCACCATCTCCGGCAATGTCACCTCTGTTCCCTTCCAGTCCGGCAGCACTCCGAGCACCATCGCCACAGCCCTGGCCGCTGCCATCAACGCGCAAGACGGCAGCTACGTCACGGCAAGCTACTCCGGCGGCGTTGTCACGCTCCACAGCCTGGTCGGCGGCACCGCGGCCGACTGGCAGCTCACCGAAACCGTCACCTGGGACACGGCCGACTTCGCGAGCGCGTCGTTCGCAGCGACCGACTCCAACATGAACGGCGGAATCAACCAGTCCTCGGCGATTTACAGCTATGTCATGCCGCTCGCCGGCGGTTATGATGC